>Ga0308166_1000306_pt1 | contig 78070 bp, 66 predicted proteins | sample PhyCR2_2_FD_202137 | JGI IMG/M metagenome (GOLD analysis project Ga0308166, IMG submission 202137) | Phyllosphere microbial communities from UC Gill Tract Community Farm, Albany, California, United States - DLSLCC.R2 | ecosystem: Host-associated > Plants > Phyllosphere > Unclassified | place...
CCGCTAAATGAGATCTTGATCAGCGAAGTCAGACTTGCAAGTCGTTCCAGTCGAACCGGGTAGTTTCACCACTCTCCCAGTCCTGACGGAGAATTGCGTAGGCGACTGACGCCATTCTTGTACCGTCATCGGCGGGCCAACTCATCCGGTAGTGGGCCTCCTTGAGGAAACCTGCTTTAACGAAAGTTTTACGCATCGCAAGATTGTCTTCTCTGGTTTGGCCCTCGAATCGCAGAGTCTCAGGGTGGTCATTAAAAACCTTGTCGGTTAATTCCTTCAGCACTAGGACACCCAGACCTAATCCCCGATAAGTCCCCGCCAAGCGCAGGTCAAACATTGGGGTGTCGTCTTCCAGGTCTTCCAGCACTGCCATTCCGAGGCATTCGCCGTCGCCAATGATCCAAAAACCCTGGCTCTCGTTGTTCCAATATCTTCCGCCATCGACTACCCCTGTTAACTCCACTTCTGTCCATTCTCGACGAACGTGGAACGGGAAGTTGTTGGTAGATAAAAACGTGACGATGGCGTTGCTGTCTTCCGGTCCCATCGACGTAAACGAGATCTTCATGGCGCCAGCCTACACAAACCATGTCGGTCTTGATTACCCTATTCATGAATGCAGGTGTCAATCTCGCTCTAGAAAATGGCCACTGTCATGTCATACCTCTGTCAATGAACTCAAGACGTCCTGCGTGGAAACCACCTTAGCAAAGCCACCTCCATGCAGATTCGTCGCCGTAACCTGCATGAGAGTGGCTGCCGAAATTACGGTGCCATCGGGTCCTGCCAGATCAAAAGTTCGGGTAGCGTCGAGCGGCACGATGACATCGAACCCAAGATTGCCTCCCATGCGAGCGGTCGTTTCTACACAAAAGTTGGTTTGGATTCCACAGACCACAATCTGATTGATCTGCCTAGCTCTAAGCCACTGTTCCAAATCCGGAGCACCATAGAATGATGAGTTCACCGTTTTGGACACCAATAGATCAGGGATGACTGCCTGCACCGATTCTTGAAGTTCATTTCCGGGCCCTTGGACGTACAAGGGCGAATCCGAATTTCGACTATCGTGCCTAACTATGACTATCGGCATTTGCTTTGAGGACCAAGCCTTTAGCAGTTGCTCAACGTTGTTCTCGCATGCGGGGTAATTGATCGTTGGACCCCATGAGGCATCGTAAAAACCATGCTGCATATCAACCACAATCAATGCTGTCTTTTCATTTCTAATCATGTCTCTAGTTCACCAGTGTTCAAAGGACTCAACCAGTGGCAGGAATGACAGTGTTCGATAAGATTGCGCCATGACCAATGTGGGAATTTTAGTTGGACCGGGACGCCGTGCGTTTGATCTTGCGGTTGTGCGCGAGGTGTACGATGACCGCTCGGATCGAGGGCTCCCTCGGCCGACGGTGCGAATCCTTGCCGCCAGGGCAATCACTGATCTTGATCCGCTCCACTCGATACGCCGCACCCATGGTCTGGATACGGTGGAGGAGCTCGACATGCTTGTGGTTCCTGGAAGTGAGGACCCACTCGCGGAACTTGATGCTCGGGAAGTTTCAACGGTTGCACGGGCCGCATCAGCCGGCGTTCTTGTAGCATCGTTATGCACCGGGGCATTCACGCTGGCTGCCGCCGGACTTCTTGATGGACGACAGGCAACGACGCACTGGCGTTATGCCGATGAACTAGTCCGACGCTACCCAAGAATTCACGTCAAAGCGCGCGATTTATATTGCGGCGAAGACAAAGTATGGACTTCGGCCGGTGTCACCGCTGGAGTTGATCTCTTATTGCAATTGGTTCGTCTGGACTGGGGAACCAGCGCCGCAGAGACTGTTGCAAAGGCTATGGTCACCCCAGTTTTTAGGCCGGGTACTCAAGCTCAATACGCGGATACGAACACTCCAACAAGCTCAGCGCCATCAGTCGAAAACCTGCATTTTGAGGTTAGAGCAGATCTTCAACGACCGTGGAGCGTCAAAGATCTCTCAGCAATTTGCGCAATGTCTCCCCGGACTTTTCACCGTTGGTTCTCTGCCACTGTAGGAACAACACCGGTCAGATGGCTCAATGATCTACGAGTGCAAGAGGCTCAACGGCTTCTTGAACAAACTGGCTTGTCGGTTGGTGCCATAGCTCGCGAGGTCGGCTTCGCATCAGACGATCTACTACGAAAGCACTTCACCGCCAGGCTGGGGATCACACCAACCAGTCACGCATCGACGTTCCGTCAACCACGTCCTTGATGAACTGAGACTTTCTGCTCGTATAGGCAAGGCGGTCGCTTCCAACGCTCTTGGCCAATCCCAGTTTCAGATTTACGTAGCAATGACCAAAGTTGCCTCTGTTCTGAGTCGGTCTCGAAACGCCATATGATCTTGTTCCCACTTTGATCCAGTCTCACACACGTGAACATGCACGGTTCGTGGTTTCCCCGCAGGCGGGCGAAAGAGACGATGATCGGTTTGTCGATGTCGCACCACCGGGCTCAGACCTTCAAGGGCACTACGATGCACAGACGCGTCTGCGATATCTGGAATGCCAAATATTGATGCTCAGCGAACGCTTGAGCTCGATCAATTCACGTTTCGCCGACGAGCAGATGACATTTTTCCTTACAGGTGGCTCCACTCATCCAAAAGGACTATAGAAAATCACTTGACGTGAGCATAGTGTTAAAGCCGACTAGAAAATACCATTTGCACCGCGTTGAAGCTTGGTGCCGCTCATGCTGAAGGGAACGTGGGGCTTTTGCTGGCTTGGCTAGGGTTAGACGGTAAATCCAAAAACGAATCGGTGCCACTTTGGAACGGTGTCAGCGAAAAGGCCAAATGGGGTTCGCTTCTGGTGTGTCTAGGAATATCGTTCCTGACTTTCGCCATCACGCGTTGGTTATTCAATGACTACACAGAAGTACTGGGCTTTGTTCCTTGGATTTCCGGTGCCGGCGTCTTGCTCATTTCGTCGCTCCTCGTCGAGCGATCCCTTACCAGAGCCTCATTGACCTCACGCACTCCAACTGATGACAAACTGCAGTTCGCATTTGTTCCATAAATACCTCCAGTAAAATACTGGAGGTATTCTTGTATTACACACCCTAGCTTGCGCTAAATAACCAGATCACTCGATCAATCGTCGTTCATTATTGGCAGTCGCATGTGCTCCATTTGGAGTGGAGCTTAGCTCCGGGGACCATATCCAAGCCGTCAAACAATCGTTTTAGTGCGGACCGGACAACATGCCGGAGTAACGCACTACCCGACTGGTTTCCCGTTTTCACCCAACACCGCTTGACCGTCAGTATGCAGTGGGTTCTTGGTCGTTGGTATCCAGGCGCAACGAGCCTGCATGCCCGATTCCGCTTGTTCATCCCTGATCATCACGGAGCCTAGTGACCACTGTCCATCTTCAGTTACTTCACCGACAGCATCTGGTCCGGCCATGTAGCCCATCATTGCTTGAGGCTTCAGAGGCATCTTGCTCTTGGCATTCGGGGCAGAATAAATCGGGATTGAAACCGCGATAGTCTCACCCTTTGCCTCCGGATGACAGTAACCGCCATATCCCCCAGGCTGGTCCGTACGCACAAGATGGTACTGGTCATCGCCAGCAAACTTTTGGACGCCTACCGTTCGTTCCTGCTTCAGCGGGCCATTTTCAGAACACGCAGTATCTTGGAAGTTGCTGCGTAGATATTCAGTGATTTTGATGCCTCGTTTGGCAGGGACAACACTGCGAACTGTTGATCCGCAATTATGCGTATAAGCGATCTCGCCGGGAACCTGAACAGGTCCCTGTTTGGTAGCTACCCACGCAATATAGTGTTGCCAATAAGCGTTGCCGGAAGTGCTCGTAAACGCTGCGACGGCATCGTCCACGCCGTCACCGTTCAGATCCGCATAAACAATCTTGCCAAGCTCAAAACTGCTGAATTCGTCACTGGCTTTCGAGTCAACAAGCTTTACTTTGCTGTCTTTCTCCGAAGCAGCCAACGGGTCAATCCAAGTCTTATTTCCAAGATCTGCATCTCGTAGAGACTTGATCGCAGGCGCCGTTTTACTTGGCGAGGGCACAAGTGTGGGCGTAGTAGTCTTCAGCTCAGAATCGGGTGAACTACAGCCAGCAAGCAGTAGGACCAGAGTTGCGACAAAGCCGAAAATCTTTACTCCACGAGATGCATTGATCATGCTCAGATTTTATCCGAATATCAAAATGCCTCATAAAACCATGAGTCATCAACATGACATCATTACGGCTTCGGTTAAAACGCTGGCCCCGGACTTCCCAAAAGGGAACTCCGGGGCCAGCACGACCTAGCTGAAGTGTTAGGACTAGAGTCCCAGCTTCTCCATCACGATTTCACGAACGCGGCCGGCGTCGGCCTGTCCGCGGGTAGCCTTCATGACAGGGCCCATCAGCGCACCGATGGCCTGCATCTTGCCGCCCTTGATCTTCTCGACGACATCAGGCATCGCAGCCATGGCATCATCCACGGCCTTGCCCAGTGCGTCATCGTCGTTCACGACAGCCAAGCTGCGCTTGTCAACGATTTCGCTTGGGGTGCCTTCGCCAGCAATGACAAATTCCAGTACCTGGCGAGCGATCTTATCGTTGATCTTCTTGCCCTCAATGAGCGAGTTCAGTTCAACGATGGTCGCAGGAGTAACGCCCAGAGCAGCGATGTCCTTGTCCGCAGCCTTGGCCAGACGAGCGATCTCGCCCATCCACCACTTACGGGCTACAGCAGCCGAGGCACCAGCAGCAATGGTTGCTTCGATCTCGTCGAGCACACCGGCGTTGACGACGTCGCGGAATTCCTTGTCCGCGTAGCCCCACTCAGCCTTCAGGCGCTTGCGACGCTCGGCCGGTGGTTCTGGCAGACGGCCGCGCAGCTCTTCGATCCACTCAACGGTGGTGACGATAGGCACCAGGTCAGGCTCTGGGAAGTAGCGGTAGTCATCAGCATCTGACTTTGGACGACCCGAGGTGGTGCTACGGGTATCTTCATGCCAGTGGCGGGTTTCCTGAACGATCTTGGCTCCGGAATCCAGCACCGCTGCGTGACGCTCGATCTCGAAGTGCACTGCGTGCTCAACGGCGCGCAAGCTATTGACGTTCTTGGTTTCGGTACGGGTACCGAACTTCTCGGCGCCCTTGGGCATCAGCGAAACGTTGGCGTCGCAACGTACGTTGCCGCGTTCCATCTTGGCGTCCGAAACACCCAGGTTCTTCACGATTTCGCGCACTGCAGCCACGTAGGCCTTGGCCAGTTCTGGTGCGCGCTTGCCAGCACCAGTAATTGGCTTGGTGACGATCTCGACCAGTGGCACACCTGAACGGTTGTAGTCCACCAGCGAGTAGTCAGCACCCTGAATACGACCGGTTGCGCCACCCATGTGGGTCAGCTTGCCGGCGTCTTCTTCCATGTGGGCACGTTCAATCTCAACGCGGAAGATTTCGCCATCTTCCAGCTCAACGTCCAGGTAGCCGTCGTAGGCAATTGGATCTTCGAACTGGGAGGTCTGGAAGTTCTTTGGAGTGTCCGGGTAGAAGTAGTTCTTCCGGGCAAAGCCGCACTTCTCGGCGATCTGGCAGTTCAGTGCCAGGCCGATCAGGATGGAGTACTCGACGGCGGTCTTGTTGACCACTGGCAGTACGCCGGGCAGGCCCAGGTCTACCGGGGTGACGTTGGTGTTCGGCGCATCGCCAAAGGCGTTAGGTGCGTCGGAGAACATCTTGGTCTTGGTGTTCAGCTCGACGTGGACCTCAAAGCCCAGTACCGGATCGTAGCGATCCAGTGCTTCGTCGAAGTCGACCAATTCATCGGTGTAGTTGCTCATGATCTCTAGGCCTCCTGCGCGATCGAAGCGGTGTCAATGGCTGGTGCCTGCGAGATCAGCGACTGACCCCACTGCTTTTCCAGCAGGGTTTCCAGTGCGGCGCCGGCACGGTACAGACGTGCGTCTTGGAAGGCCGGAGCCAGGAACTGGATGCCTACCGGCAGGTTCTCGGACAGGCCGCCAGGCACGGTGATGCCTGGGATGCCAGCGAGGTTAGCCGGGATGGTTGCCACGTCGTTGAGGTACATGGCCAGCGGGTCATTGTCGTTGGCGCCCAGCTCAAAAGCTACGGTTGGAGCGGTTGGCGAAATCAGTACGTCAGCCTGCTCAAACGCGGCGTCAAAGTCACGCTGAATCAGGGTGCGGACCTTCTGCGCTGAACCGTAGTAGGCGTCGTAGTAGCCGGCGCTCAGTGCGTAGGTACCTAGGATGATGCGGCGCTTAACCTCATCGCCAAAACCAGCGGCACGGGTGGAACCCATAACCCGCTCGATGGTCATCGGACCCTCTTGTGGAAGCACACGCTTGCCAAAACGAACACCGTCGAACTTGGCCAGGTTGGAGGATACTTCCGAAGGCATGATCAGGTAGTAGGCGCCCAGCGCGTACTTAAAGTTCGGGCAGGAAACCTCAACGATTTCTGCGCCGGCAGCCTTGAGTAGTTCCAGCGACTCGTTGAAGCGTGCCTGCACGCCTTCCTGGTAGCCCTCGCCCTGCAGTTCCTTGATGACACCAACACGCAGCCCCTTCAGGTCTCCGGTGGCGCCAGCCTCAGCGGCAGCAACCAGACCTTCAAGGTCCTTTGGCAGTGAGGTGGAATCCTTCGGATCGTGTCCGCCGATCAATTCCTGCAGGTAAGCCGAGTCCAGCACGGTACGCGATACCGGGCCGATCTGGTCCAGCGAGGAAGCCATAGCGATCGCACCGTAACGCGATACCGCGCCATAGGTTGGCTTCACGCCAACGGTGCCGGTGACAGCACCTGGCTGGCGGATGGAACCACCGGTGTCGGTACCCAGTGCCAGTGGAGCTTCAAAAGAAGCCACTGCAGCAGCCGAGCCGCCGCCGGAACCGCCAGGAATGCGGTTCAGGTTCCAAGGGTTGCGAGTCACACCGTACGCGGAGTGCTCGGTGGAGGAACCCATGGCAAATTCATCGAGGTTGGTTTTGCCAAGCATTGGCAGCTTGGCAGCACGGATCTTCTCGATCACGGTTGCGTCGTACGGGCTCATCCAGCCTTCGAGCATCTTTGATGCTGCGGTGGTTGGCTGGCCCTTGGTGACGATCAGGTCCTTGATGGCGATGGGCACGCCGGCCAGTGGGTGCAGTGCTTCTGCGTCGGCGCCGCCTGCGGCACGGATGGCGTCAACTTCTGCTGCTACGGCGAGCGCCTCTTCGGCGTTCACGTGCAGGAAGGCGTTGAGCGCGCCGTCCACTTCAGCAATGCGATCCAGGTGCGCCTGTACTGCCTGCACGGAAGTGACTTCGCCAGCGCGCAGCTTGGCGGCCAACTCGGTGCCGGAAAGCTTAATCAGTTCGTTCATGAAATTATTCACCGTCCAGAATTGCTGGGACCTTAAAGCGGTCCGAATCAGAATCTGGGGCGTTGAGCAGAACTTCGTCGATGCTCAGCGTCTGCCCCACCGTGTCTTCGCGCAACACATTGGTCAGCGGGATTGGGTGGCTGGTGGCTGGGACGTCGGAGGAGGCGACTTCGCTGACGGACGCAATGGCACCGACGATAGCGTCGAGCTCACCGGTCATTTTGTCCAGCTCTGCGCCGCTCATCTCGATGTGGGCAAGGTGTGCCAGATGCACAACGTCCTCACGGCTGATGGCAGACATGTATCTCCCTTAAATGGCGGTTTGGTTTCATAGACAAGTCTATCCCTTACGCGCCGACCATCAGACCTTTATGTGCCCGGTTCGTTATGCTGTGCGCAATACCAAACCAGTGAGTTCTTGGCCCAGCGCGTTCTCCCAGTAGCCGATGACCCCATCAGCGCTGGAAGCGCCGGATACTGGCTTGCGGATGATCGCGGCCTCTTTGCCTGCAGGGTTGCCGTTGACCTTGATCCGTGGATCATCGGTGAATGACTCACTATGGTGCTGGGGTGCGGTCTTGCCAGCGAGCAATTGACGCGCTTGGGCGGCAAAGACCGGGTCGCCGGCAGCATCGTAAATGTAGCGCGGACCTAAAATGGCGTGCTCGCTGATGCCGATCAGATGCTTTTCTCCCCCGGGCAAGGGTGCACCACGGTAGGTGAGCGGCAGGTGGTAAACCACGTCAGAAGTGTCCGAATGGTCCGCGTAGATACGTAGTTCTATCCCAACTTCACCTTGCGGGTCTTCTAAGCGGAAACCGCCGATGTGCTGAAGTTTTGGGGTGCCTTTACCCGTATAGAAGTTCTGCTTGGGCAGCCAAGCGGAAACCAACTCGTTTTTGGTTGGCGACATACTGGTGTTGTAGACAATTCCCATGCGCTTAGTCTGTCAATTGCATCATTGCGACACAAGTCCTGAGCAACGTTCCTTGACTGCGTCCTGCTTTACTACTTAGCTGCTGCTTCAAGCATGGACTTGACCAGCGGGCCAGCGCTTTGCGCGCCACCGTCACCATCTTCAACAAACGCCGCAACGGCCAAGTCGCCTTGGGCAACGATGGCCCAGGCGTGAGCGTTGCGCTCGCTGTCATATTCTGCGGTGCCGGACTTGCCGATGATCTTTGCCCCGCTCAAGGAGTTCAGATCCTTCAGGGTTCCGTGATCAATGACCTCGGCCATCATGTCGGAGAGTTGTTTGGCTTCATCTTCGGTGAGAGCTGAGGCTGCCTTGGCTGGGGCCTTGGGCTCAGGTGAAGTTACCAGCTTAGGCTGGACGGTGGACTTGGCCTGGACCGAGGCGACCACGGTGGCCATACCCAGTGGCGAAGCTTCCACTACGCCCTGACCAATCATGTTGGCCGCCTGAGTGGTTCCTTCTGAATCATCGGGCACCGAGCCGAGCACTGCGCCAACACCGGTTCCGTCTTCGCCGGTCAATCCTAGGGCTGCGGCAGCTTCAGAGAGCTTCTTGCCGCTGATTTTTGAACCTTCATTGATGAAGACGGTGTTGCAGGATTGAGCAATGGCTTCGGACAGTGGGATGGTTCCAAGCTCGGCTGCTGGATAGTGGTCATAGTTCTTGAATGTTTTGCCGTCCACGGTGGTGCTGGCGGTGCACTCGACCTTGGTATTTGCGGTGGCCCCGTCACGAACCATTGCCAGCGCACTGATTACCTTGAATGAGGAGCCAGGTGCGTAGGATCCCTGAAGCGCGGTGTTCAGTCCGGAGCTCACCGGGCCTGAGGAAGCAGCGAGAACACTGCCATCTGATGGGCGGATCGCAACAATACCGGAATTTGAATCCGCGTCGGCGATGAGCTTATCTGCAGCCTTTTGCAGATCCATGTCCAAGGTGGTTTCCACATTTTTGCCGGCCACCGGCTTGGTGGTGAACAGCTCCGCCTGGGCCTCGTTGGCTTTGTTGTAGCGCGAAACCTTGATGCCGTCGGTGCCCGAAAGAGTGTCATTGTAGGCCGACTGCAACCCGGAGGTACCAACCTGGTCACCGCTCTTGATCTTGCCGTCAGACTTCTTGATGATTTCTGCGGTTGCTTCGCCCACGGCGCCTAGGAGCGGTCGGGCAAATTCGCGAGTGGGAGCCAACGGAATTTCATCGTTGGTGAAGGTTGCGCCCTCAATCGCCTTGATCTCGTTGTCGCTGACCTCACGACTGGAATCATCGCGTAAGACGATCGCTGGCACCCAGGCCTTGTCGCCAGCGGCCAGCACGGTGCTCACATACTGGTCTTCGTCAATGTCTACGAGCTTGGCTAGTTTTTTAGCCGAGGCTTTCCAGTTGGCTTTCTCGGTGCGGGTCTTATCCAGACCCACACGGATTACTGGCCGGTTGGTGACGATCTTGTCGCCACCGGCGGCAGTGATGCTGCCGCGGTCCGCTACTTCCACAGTGGCTTTGAGGTAGTCCCCTGCCTGCAAGTCCGGGGCAAGCACTGCTGGGTCGAAGCGCAGCTTCCACGCGTCGGCGTCTTTATCAAATTCCCAGACGGCTTTGGTGGTGTAGCTGAAGTCTTTGTCGGTGTCATCAACGTCCCACACGGTGGTGATATCGGCCGTCGCGGTTTTGATGCCGTCCGTTTCTTCCTCGTCCTTGGCCACTGAACTCACGGTGCTGCTGTGCTTAACTTCGCCCATGGAACCAAAGGCGGTCTTTTGTTCACTGGCCGCAGCTTGTGCATCGGAGCTTGCGAACTGGACGTCGCTGAAGTCACCGGAGTTGATTGCCGAAGCTAGGGCGTCGGCGGACGGTGCTGGGTCCGGTGTTTTTGCGCTGCACGCACTGAGGGAGCCCAAGGCTAGGGCGGCAACTGACAGGGCAACAACACTACGACGAAGAGCACTCATGGAGCCATTCTATTCATGCTGACAGGCCGGTTCACAATAACCTGTCGGTCTGCCTCAGATTATTTCTTTCGAGTAGACCACCAGCTTGATATCGGTACCGGGCACCGTCCAGTCGCGCTGTGAATCGTGCACAAAACCCATAGATTCATACAGGGCTCGAGCTGTATTCCAGCTCTGCCCAGTAGTCAGGCTCACCGCGCTGATATTTGGCAGACTGCGAGCACGATCAATGCTGGCTTGAACCATGGCTCGGCCCACTCCGCTGCGCTGCGCCGAAGGGTCAACACTGAGCATGCGGATCTCCAATTCGCCAGGACGTGCAATGTCCGCGTAGTCGCTGCCTACTTGGATAAGAGTCATGGAGCCAAGGATCTGAGCATCGCGGCGGGCAACATAAATTTCGGTTTGCTCGGCACGCTCTGCGACCTTTTGTGCAAATTTCAGATACTCGTGGTCGGGACTGTCAAAGTGTCCGGCGGCAAAATAGGAGCTCGCGGTCAGCTCCCCCACCCGCTGGTAATCCTGGGGCGTGGCCAGTTCTATGAGTATTCCGCCGTGGACGCTTGTGAAAGTTTCTGCCTCATTCATGGTGCTTCAAGTGTGCCACGGTCTGCGCAGAATTAGACGAGAGAAATATTGACTCCGGGCCTTGCACAAAGGTTTGTTAATAGAGTTAACTAACCTCATGAGCTCCGAAACTGTCTTACGTCGCGACGGGACCTTTCTGTCGCACGGTGGCGCCGTCTTGCCGGCGCACGGCAGGGAGCAGAACTTGTCCCTGGTGTTACAGAACTTAATGGAGCGCGGAGCGCTAAGCCGAGCCGAGCTTTCTCGCGCCACCAAACTCACACGAGTCACCGTCTCAGAATTAGTGGCAGAACTTTTGCTCCGGGGCCATGTCATTGAAACCGGTCCTAAAGAAGGAAAACGCCCGGGCAAGCCAGCAACACTGGTGGATCTCAACCGCCCTGGGCTGCGCATTATCGGCGTGGATCTTTCCGGAATTCTCCCGTTCCGCGCCGCCATCATGGATCTTGATGGCACCCTTCTTCAAAGCTTCACCTTGGACAGCCATGAGCAAGGAGCCACCGGCGAGACTGCAACTGCCCAGCTGTTAGAACTCGTGAATCAGGCCCTGGCTCAGTGCACGGAGCCAGTAGTAGGAATTGGCATTGGCACACCCGGCATCGTGACCGAGCAGGGTGTGGTCCGATTAGCCGAAAAGTTTGACTGGGTCGACTACGACCTACGCAACAAAATCCAGCAAGCTACGAACACGAGAACCCATGTTCTTAATGACGCTGACTGCGCCACCCTTGCTGAGCACACCTTCGGGCACGGCAGCGAACATATGCTACTGCTTCGCCTTGGACGAGGTGTGGGTTGCGGCGTGATCACCCACAACACCTTGGTGCGCGGTTCGAAATTTGCCGCCGGCGAACTCGGCCACGTTAAACAAGATCCTACAGCGAACAAGCCCTGTAGCTGCGGTGAGACAGGTTGTTTGGAAGCCTACGCGTCAGTGCCCGCCATCCTGCAAGCAATAGCTTCTGGGCAGTCTGCCGAAGAAGTCGGGCAACAAGCGAGCGTTGCTCTAGCCAACGCGTTGGCGCCACTGATCTCGGTGCTCGATATCCGCAATGTCATTTTCACCGGACCGCCAGAAGTAGTTAATCCGCAGATGGCTCAATGGTTGTTAGACGCCCTTGCCGAACGTTCACGGACCGCGCGTGGCGAAGATTTCCAACTGAACATCAGTGATGACCCCGAGCACCTGGTGTTACGCGGTACAGCAGTGAACGTACTATTCCACGAACTAGGCATTTCATAACCAACAACAGAACGGAGAGTACACATCATGCGCGTGCTCGTAGGTGAATCAGCACAAGAGGTAGCAAAGATCGCTGCCAGCAGTGTCCTTGAGGGTCTGGCCAACCATGGCGCTGGACGGAAACCGGTCCTTGGCTTGGCCACCGGCTCCTCTCCCCTAGGTCTGTACCAGCAGCTAGCTGCTGCAGTTAAAGATGGCCGCGCTGACTTTTCGCAGGCTCAAGGTTTTGCACTCGATGAGTACATCGGCATTCCCGATACACATCAGCAGTCGTACCGACAGACGCTGATCAATGAAGTCTGCAATGTGATTGGCTTGCCAGCCCAGTCACTACACACCCCTGTGGGCCTCGGCGAATCATTGGAAGCTATTGAATCCGACGCATCAAACTACGACGAGTCGATTGCCGCCGCTGGAGGCGTCCAGGTGCAAATTCTTGGCATTGGTTCCAACGGGCATCTGGGGTTCAACGAACCCGGATCCGCACTACGTAGTCGCACCAGAGTTAAGCGACTGGCAGCCAAGACCCGTCACGACAACGCTCGGTTCTTTGACGGAATCGACGGTGTACCCACCCATTGCGTCACCCAAGGTCTAGGCACAATCCTCGAAGCCGGACGGTTGGTTCTTGTAGCCACCGGGGCTGGCAAGGCCGAAGCCATCGCCGCTGCCGTCGAAGGACCACTGACAGCTTCCTGCCCCGGATCGGTTCTGCAGCTACACCCCGACGCGGTAGTTGTACTAGATGAAGAAGCTGCAGCTGGACTAAAACTTCGCGAATACTATGCTGATGCCGCTGCTGGACTCTCCGATATACAGTTACGCCTGCAATAGAACGGGCCCTGATGTGCCCTAATGTGGCAGACTGACAGGCATGGCCGTGTATTTTGAATGTTTCACCAAAACGGAGATGACCCGCGAAGAGCTCTTCGAAAAATCGTTGAACATCGATGCTCACTCTGGTTCCATGGCCGAATCCGGGGAGCGGGCAGTTGATGGTGTAGTTACCGGACAGATCGCACTGGGTGAGCAGGTCACCTGGCAGGCAAAGCATTTTGGTCTGCCAGTTCGAATGACCTCAGAAATCCTTGAACTGGATGCCCCAAGAACATTCACCGATCAGCAGGTGTGCGGACCATTCAAAAAGTTCCATCATGTCCACGAATTTTTTGAGAGTACAACGGGCACCCTCATGGTGGATCAGATCCATTTTGAAGCCCCGTTGGGCCCGCTTGGTTGGCTGGCCGAACGGCTGGTGCTCAGCTGGTATCTGCCGAGACTGATCCGCATGCGCAATGCGTATCTGATCAATTCCGAACACTAGAATTTCAGGTGTGCCCTTGATCAGCACTTCCCTACACCAGCAAGGCTTTTAGACTTTGACGCAGATCGCTTCGCCATCCAGCGCATTGGTACGCAAGATCGCTTTGATCGTTTCCCACGTACTTTCACCGATTATTTTGGCGACATTGTTGCTGTTGCTCACGCCGCTGCGTGATGCCTCGATTGCCTGGAGCGAAGCCGTTCTTGCCGCAGTATTTACCACGATCATTCCGTGGCTAATCCTGGCGCTAGCCAAGCGGCGCGGCGCAGTTACCGACATGCATGTCACCGTACGTCATCAGCGTCATCTGATTTACGCGATGACTGCCACAATGATCATTATCGGTCTGATCATCTTGTGGCTGGTCAATGCCAGTGCCGGAATTTTCCGCGAAGTGTTCTGCATCTTGCTCGGCTTGTTTACCGTTGCGATCATCAATATTTGGTGGAAGGTTTCGGTCCATCTGGCAGTGGGCACCTACGTCATCTTGCAGTTGGCCAGCCAGAGAGCGGACCTACTACCTGCGGTCTTGCTCTTTATCGCGGTGCTCTCGTGGTCCCGGCTTCGAAGCTTCCAGCACACCGCCACACAGGTGTGCGGCGGTGTAGCCGTCGGCATCCTCATCCACTATGCCCATGAGGTCATGGCGCTGTTCGTGAACTAGCTGCGAATTACTAGCTTGTTGGCTCAGTGAGCTTAGCTGGATCCACCAGTCCGGCGTACTGCCAGCCCGGATAGGTTGCAGGCCTACCCACAGCGCATCCAGCTTCCTCAGCAATCAGTGCGCCAGCAGCCCAGTCATACTCTTGGGTGCCGTATTCGGCGTAGGCGTCCAAGGACCCCTGAGCGACGAGGCATAGGTCAAGGGCGGCAGAACCAATGCGCCGAACGTTGACGTAATCGGCAAGCATTTCTTCCAAGACGCGAGCTTGGAATTGACGACGCTGCGCGTCATAACCAAAACCGGTGCCCAGAATCTTGGCCGGTGAATCTACCGGGCCAGTGAGCTTGGTCAGCTTGCCGGTGCGCAAGTCCTGCTTCCAGGCGCCCAATCCCTTGCCCGCGAAGTACTCCACTTGCAATGCCGGGGCGACAATCGCCGCGGCGACCCACGTTTCGGTTCCGTCTTCTTCGAGCTGGCAGGCACCCACTGATGAACAGTAGTAAGCAATGTTGCGTACGAAGTTGATGGTTCCGTCCAACGGGTCAATGCTCCAACGCACGCCGCTGGGATTCAGTGGTTTAGCGCTCGGGTACTCTTCGCCGGTGAGCTCATCGCTAGGTCGCGAGGTGGTGATGGTGGCTCGAATTGCTTCCTCCGAGGCCCGATCAAAATCGGTCACCCAGTCCCCAACGGCAGACTTATCACTGATGTTAAATTGGGATTCGTCACGGCCAGCTAGTACTTCAGCACCGGCTGCTGCGGCCCGTCGGGCCACCAGCACCAGTGGATCGTGAGTAATTGCTTTGTCCATCGTTAGCCTTCCGTAGGTGCGGCGAGGGCTACCTCGCGCGCTGCATCTGGTCCTTGGTCAAGGAGCACAACAAATCCGGCTTCATCCAGCACTGGCACACCCAGAGACTGCGCCTTATCTAGCTTGGACCCGGCAGCTTCGCCGGCAACTAAGAAATCGGTCTTCTTCGAGACGCTACCGGTCGCTTTACCACCACGCACGATGATGGCTTCCTTCGCGGTATCGCGCGAGAAATTCTCCAAAGTTCCGGTCACCACGATGGCCAGAGACTCAAGATTTTTAGTGATGTTTGCGTCCTGCTCGTCTTTCATCTTCACCCCGGCTGCTTGCCAGGAGGAGACGATGTCTCGATGCCAGTCGACTTTAAACCAGTCCACTAAGGCTTCGGCGATAATCGAGCCGACAGAGTCAATGTCGCTGAGTTCAGCTTCAGCATTACCTGAATCCAAGACTTCTAGCAGCGCGTCCATCGATCCGTATCGAGTGGCAATTGCACGCGAAGCATTGGGTCCGACGTGCCGGATGGACAAGGCCACCAGTACGCGCCAGAGCGGATTTTCTTTGGCTTTCTCCAGCTCATCAAGCAGTTTCATGGTGCTGCGGGTGGGTGCCGAAGGCTTCTTGGCGGTGGCTTTGGAGTAGAAGTACGGGACCAGTTCAAACTTTCCGGTGCCTTCGCCCTTCACTCGCTTTTCGCGCCAGACCATTACCTCGCCGAGCTCTTCGAGCTTGTCTTTGAGATTGAATAGCTGCGCTTCATTGTGCAACGGACCCGGACCAGCAGGCAGGATTACCCCGCCTTGGGTAGCAGGGTCTTCGCCCGGACCGCTGGTCAAAGCGGCCGCAGCTTCGTAGCCCAAGGCTTCAATATCTAGTGCACTGCGACCCGAAAGGTAGGCAACACGCTCAGTGAGCTGTGCAGGGCAAGATTCTGCATTGAGGCAGCGGATGTCCACGTCGCCTTCCTTGGCTGGCGCCAAAGGTTCACCGCACGATGGACAGTGAGTGGGCATCACAAAATCGCGTAGTTCAGTATTGCCTTCACGTAGCGGCAAGACCGGGCCAACGATTTCTGGGATGACATCTCCAGCTTTGCGTAGGATCACCGTGTCGCCGATTTTCACGTTCTTGGCAATGACCACTTCTTGGTTATGCAAAGTTGCACGGGCCACGGTTGAACCGGCCACAAGTACTGGCTCCATGACACCAAAAGGAGTAACACGTCCGGTGCGTCCAACCTGAACCTGGATGTCCAACAGTTTGGTGTGCACTTCTTCTGGTGGGTATTTGTAGGCTACGGCCCAGCGTGGCACACGAGAGGTGTAACCGAGCTGTTCTTGGGTGGCCAGGTCATTAACCTTGATGACAATGCCGTCAATGTCATGAATCAGGTCATGACGTTTTTCCCCATGTTCGGCAATGTAGTCTCTAGCCTCAGCTCGGCTATCAACTACCCGGCCATACGGTGAAACGGGAAGGCCCCAGCCACGCATGAGCTCATAGGCTTGGGACTGCTCGGTCATGTCGAAGTCGCGGCTGCGTCCTAGCCCGTGGACAAACATTCTCAGCGGGCGCTTTGCCGTTTGTTCTGGGTCCTTTTGGCGTAGGCTTCCGGCCGCTGCGTTGCGGGGGTTAGCCAATGGCGCTTTGCCCTGGGCAATCAACATTTCGTTATAAGCGTTGAAGTCATCGGTGGCAATGAATACCTCACCACGTACTTCAAATTCTGCGGGCCACCCTGAACCGGTCAATTCTTGGGGAATATCGCTGATGGTCAAGGCATTGTGAGTGACATCTTCACCGGTGGTGCCATCACCACGGGTGGCTGCGCGGACCAACTTACCGTCTCGGTAGGTCAGGTTCAGTGCCAGTCCGTCGATCTTGACTTCGCACAACCATTTAACTGGGCTTTGTGGGTGCAGGCGTTCGGCGTTGAGCTGGGCTCGTTCAAGCCATGCTTCGAGTTCGTCGAGCGAAAAAACGTCTTCCAGCGAGTACATGCGGCTGGCGTGAGTGACCGAGGCGAAGGCGGCAGAAACTTCGCCACCAACTTCTTGGGTGGGTGAATCCTGTCCGGCCAAGATCGGGTATTTCGCCTCGAGTAGCTGCAGCTCATGGAACTGCGCGTCGTACTCAACGTCGGAAATCAGCGGGGCATCATTTTGGTAGTACGCATCGCGGTGCCCGCGAATCTGTTCAACCAACTGTTCGTAGCGGGTCTTTTCAGCTTCCGGCGGAGCATTGGTGGTCTCAACTGGGGTTACGGAATTTTCACTCACATATCCAATTGTGCCCCACTCAATGCCAGAAGCGCAGACTTGACCTGTTAGTTTTCGGCCGCCAACACATCAATGACGATGACTGCGATATTGTCTCGTCCACCAGCTTCAAGCGCTGCCCCGGTCAAGACCTTGGCTGCTTCAGCACGGTCCTTGAAGTTCACCAGAATGGTCTGCAAGATGTCTTCGGTCAGTTCGCCGGAAAGTCCATCACTGCACAACAAATAGCGATCCCCGATGCGCGGTTGCAACACGGTGACATCCGGCTGGCTTTCCGCTCCGGCGCCCAGGGCGCGAGTGATGAGGTTGCGATGCGGGTGGTTGCGCGCTTCAAGTTCGGTGATCTGCCCAGCATCAACCATCTCTTGGACGGCCGAGTGGTCACGGGTGAGCTGCTGCAATGCTCCGTCGCGCAACCGGTAGCCACGCGAGTCCCCCACGTTGACCAGCAAGAGGTTTGGGATGTCTTCGCTGAGTACCGTCAATGGTGCGGTGCTCGGGGTCGAATTGGTGCGGTGGTTTTTTAGTAGCTCCGGAGTAATCTTTGAAATCACGTCGGTATTGATGTTCATGGAAAAACTTGAAGTCCATGGTGGCACGGCCGCAACCGGTGCGGTGACATTATCTCGGCCCTGGTCTGGGGCCTTAATCTGAACCAGCGCGCAGAGCGTGGTTCCGCCGCGAGCTTCCAGAGCTTCACGGATTCGGTCATCGGCCAGTTGCACCTGACGCTGCACCTCGGCCACGGTGGGAAGTTTGCGTACCGATGTCTTATTGGCGAAGGTGCAAATTTCTTGCATGGTTTCCACCGCAAGCTGGCTAGCAACTTCCCCGGCTTCGTGCCCACCCATGCCGTCAGCTACCGCATATACGATGTCATGCAGCAGGATCCGGTCCTGGTTTTCGGCACGTTTGCGGCCCACATCGGTCAGCCCGGCAGCAGCAAGCGTAAATGGAACTGCATTTGGTTCGGCGTTCATCAGTCAATCACCAGTCCGGCTCCCTCGCCAGGCGAGAGTTCATAAGGTTGAATGTCACCGAAGCCACGCACCGCGGTAATTTCTTGGGCAGTGAGCACAAAGCGAGCGTCGTTGCGCAAAGTATTGGCGGTGATCGCGTCGGTGAGTACCGCTCCTGGCTCAGCTAGAGAGGTTAGTCGCGCGGCCATGTTGACGGTGGGACCGTAAATATCGCCAAGTCGCGAAAGCACACGACCCCAGACGACCGCTCCACGCGTTTGTGGGAACAGTTCGTCCTTGGCTAGTTCGCGAGACAGCGAGAGCGCGATAAGGGCGCCTGCCTGCGGAGTTTCGGCCACATAGAGCACTTCATCACCGATGGTCTTGACCAAACGTCCACCACCCACAGAGATAACCTCCGCACATTTGGCTTCAAAGCGTTGGACCAACTGTGCCAGCGTGCGTTCGTTCATCCGTCGCGACAGGGAGGTATAGGAAACCAAGTCAGCAAAACCGACGGCACGAGCAAGCGGCAACGGGGTGCCTCCGTCAGCGTCGGTGGTGTCTTGTTTGTAAGCAGCCACACCGGTTTCCACACGCAAGGCCATGCGGTGCACCGCAGAGTTCAGCTGGCGGCGCCACGAATAAAGCAGTAAGTCTTCAATGGCAGGGATGATGTCTGGAAGCATGCCAAAGAGCTGACGGCGGGCTTGGCGGTCAGACATATTTTGGTTTGCGATCATGTCTTCCACCAAGGCTTCGATCTGCCACACCACCATGCGGTCGGTCATCTGCCCCACCGAACGCATCAGCGAAATGGCGGTCTCTTCGGTGAGTTTTCCTTCGCGCACCATGTCCACCATGGTGCCCAGTGCAGCTTTGTCCGCTTTGGTGAAGAAGACTTCATCATCACTGAGTTCAGGGAATCCGATGGCGCGCCAGAGTTTGCGCGCCGAGTGCAACGAAATTCCGGCTTCAGCAGCTACTTCGCGGCGGCGGAATTCGCGTTGGCCACCAATAAGACGGTTCTCCAGGGAGGCGACGTTGTCGCGCACCGCATCTGGGGTGTGGGCCGGAATGCGCAGCGGGCCTTCCATGGCTTGGGCCAGCTCCAGAATCGGATCTGACTCGCCCGGGGCTTCAACGACAGGGTGTTGACGGGCTTCGCGGGCGGCCTGTGCGGCGGACTGCGGAGAATCCGGCCGGGGTGGATTGGTGTGCTCGGTGCTCATGCCCCCATGCCTTCACTCTTCGTCGTTTCGGTGTGCGCCGCACCTGGATTGTTTCGTAGGTTGGTCATCGTTTCCACGGCCAATGAGCGGAAGTACCCAACGGCCGGTACGTGGGAAATGCGAACATATCCTTGATTCATCACGATGTCCAAGGTGCCCGCTCGTGTCATCGCGTTATTGGACTTCGCGTAGGCAACAAGATCACGAACCGTAAATAATCCTACAGATTGCAGTTTGCCTTGGCTGTAGGTGGAGCGGAACATGATCCGTTCGGTGGTTAGCACCACCAAGCTACGCGTCCAGCGAATCCACGGAAGCAGTACCCAGATGAGCACCAGTGCCGCCCACAGCACTACGCTCACGATCATCCAGACGTTGGCATTGTTAGCCAACCAATCCGAGAGGTCCTCACGTGAGAGGTAGCCTAAGGCAAAAGTGCACAGTGCGGTGAGGATGAGGAAGGCGGTGATCGGCTGTCGCAATACCCGGGAGTGCTCGCGAGTTTTGATGACCACTCGCTCCCGTTCATGTAGCGGCAACTTCATCGTATGGGTCCTCGCCCCTCCCCTTCAGACATAGTGCTTCGGTCAGTACCTTCAATAATAGTCCCGGTACTAGGCCCAACACCTATTAGGCATACTTTCCGTCGGCGCGCCGCACATGGTGCACGTCCCCGGCCAGTACTTCTCGGCGCTTGCCTGCTGCGTCTTCTAAAATCAGTGCGCCATCTGTGCCAAGCTGCACCGCTGTGGCTTCAATCGTGGAACCGTCCGGGAATTCTACGCGTACTAGATGCCCCAAGGTTGCCAGTTTGGCGCTGACCATTTGGTGAAGTGACTGACCATCAAATCCAGGCAATGGCACGTGGACGGATCCAGCAACTTGACGGAAGCTGCGATCCAACCCGACCAGTTCCTTGAGGTACTCAGCCAATAGCCCGGTGCGGTCGATCGAACCAGAGCTAGCTAGGCGTAGCGAGGTTGCTGTGGGTACCGGCAATTCTTCTCGGTCTTGATCCACGTTCATCCCGGTACCGATGACTACGCCGTAACCGTTGGCCACCGGAACCAGTTGAGCAAGGATGCCGCAGATTTTGAATTCTCCAGCAAGCAAGTCATTGGGCCACTTGATACTTACCGGAACTTCAGCGACCCGTTCAGCGGCTCGACTCCACGCCAAGGCTGCGATCATTGTGTACCAAGACAAGGCCTCGGTCGACACATTGGCACCGGGAATCACAAGCACACTGACGGTGATTGATGAGCCTAACGGGGTTACCCAGCTACGACCCAGTCGACCTTTTCCTGCTTGCTGATGTTCGGTGAAGTAAACGCTGAGGTGCCCGGCTTGGCCGGCAGATGCCAGGGTCGCTAGCTCCGTGTTGGTGGAACCAGAGACCGCCTTGAGCTGCACAAGCCCTAGCTGCAACTGATCGGTGAGCTTAGTTAGACGACTCGGATCAATAGCAGCGCGGGCGGTGTCAGAGGAATTATCCATAGCTAAACCCTAAGACACCGCCAACTGAGTCAACGCGAGTTTAGAGGAAGATGTCTTCCACCAATGGCACCTCGGGCTTTAGTGAATACTGCTCCAAATCGGTAACGCCGGCAGATTTCAGCACCTGGCCATCGGTGAAGAAGTTTCCACTCAATGTTTGCGGGTTGCTGCTCAAGATGGCCATCGCGGCATCGGCGACAATTTGTGCGTCGCGCGCCCCCTGGATCATCTTTTGCCCACCAGGCAGGTTACGAATGGCCGCGGTATCAATCAGGGTTTCAGGCCATAGTGAGTTCACACCCACGCCTTCGCCCTTCAGTTCCTCGGCCAGACCTAGGGTGGTGAGCGACATGCCGTATTTGGCCATGGTGTAGGCCAGGTGTTCTCCGGCCCACCGCGGGTCAAGGTTCAGCGGTGGAGAGAGTGTGAGGATATGTGCGTGCTTTGAGGCACGCAGGTATGGAAGCGCGGTTTTGGATAGCAAGAAGGTTCCACGGACGTTGATGTCCTGCATCAGGTCGTAGCGTTTCATATCTACCTGGTCAGTTTTGGCGAGGTTGATGGCTGACGCGTTATTCACCACGATGTCGATTCCACCAAATGTTGCCACGGCTTCATCAACTGCTCGTTGTACGTCGGCGTCGATACGAACATCGCCAACCACTGCTAGACCTTTACCGCCGGCCTGATTAATTTCTTGTACTGCGGTGTGGATGGTGCCTTCGAGGCTGGGGTGTGGATCCGAGGTTTTAGACAGCAACACCACGTTGGCACCGAGTGCACCGGCGGCTTTTGCTATGGCTAATCCGATACCGCGGCTTCCGCCGCTCATCAAGATTGTGCGATTCTTGAGGCTCTGCGCATCAGGGGCGATCTGAGTTCGAGGTTCATTAGTCATGTGATCTAGGTTACGCGAAGATTCTCCGCTAAGCTACTGGGCAGTAACTTATTCTGGCGTGCCACGCACTGGATATCTATCCAATTTGTAAGATTCCTACAATCAGAACTCGCGTTTCCCCAGTTAGACTGGCTTAGATGACATTTTTCTTGTGTCATTCCTACACATTGAAGACAACTCGAGGGAGTCGAAGGCATGACGCAGGGCAGAACCGAGGCAGACGAAGCGATCGACCTGTCCACCACCGCCGGCAAACTCGCTGAATTCCGCCGCCGCCAGAAACTCTCCGAGGCACCTAGCGGCCAGGCAGCTATCGAAAAGCAGCATTCCCGTGGCAAGAATACCGCCCGCGAACGCATCGAGATGCTCATGGACGAGGACTCTTTTGTCGAATTTGATGCTCTAGCCGTTCACCGTTCCACCGCCTTCGGAATGGAAAAGAAGAAGCCCCTAGGCGACGGCCTGGTTTCTGGCTACGGCACGGTTGACGGTCGTTTGGTTGCCGTCTACTCCCAAGACTTCAGCGTTTACGGCGGATCGCTCTCGCAGGTCAACGGTGAGAAGATCGTCAAGGTTCAGGAATTTGCGCTGCGCAACGGTTGCCCAGTTGTGGGCATCCTCGACGGTGGTGGCGCTCGTATTCAGGAGGGCGTTGCCTCGTTGGCGATGTTCGCTGATATCTTCCGCAATAACGTTCACGCCTCCGGCGTAGTACCTCAGATCTCCTTGATCATGGGCCCTTCAGCTGGCGGTGCGGCCTACTCCCCTGCCTTGACTGATTACGTGATCATGGTCGACAAGACCAGCCACATGTTCATCACCGGTCCAGACGTGATCAAGACCGTCACCGGTGAAGAGATCGACATGGAAACTCTCGGTGGCGCGCGTCAGCACAACGCCAACACCGGTACCGCTACCTACTTGGCTAGCGATGAAGAAGACGCTGTGGAATTCTGCAAGGAACTGCTGGACTTCCTACCTTCCTCAAACCTTGCCGATGCACTGATCGCAGAATTCGATGAAGATCTGGAAATCTCCGAGGAAGATCTCGGACTTGATACCTTGATCCCAGACTCCGCAAACCAGCCTTATGACATGCGTAAGATCATCGAGTCCATCGTGGATGACGCACACTTCTTTGAGATGCAGTCACTCTACGCACCAAACGTGATGATCGGTTACGCCCGCATTGAAGGTCGCACCGTAGGCATTGTGGCTAACCAGCCAATGCAGTTTGCCGGCACCTTGGATATTGCGGCCTCCGAAAAGGCCGCCCGCTTTGTACGCAACTGCGACGCCTTCAATATCCCAATCCTCACCTTCGTGGATGTGCCAGGCTTCCTCCCGGGCAAGGATCAAGAATTCCAGGGCATCATTCGCCGCGGCGCCAAGTTGCTTTACGCTTACGCCGAAGCCACGGTGCCAAAGCTGACCGTCATTACCCGCAAAGCCTACGGCGGAGCGTACATCGTGATGGGCTCCAAGAAGCTCGGAGCTGACCTCAACTTGGCTTGGCCAACCGCGCAGATTGGCGTCATGGGTGCCCAGGGTGCGGTAAACATCCTTTACCGTCGCGATTTGGCAGCGGTAGAAGCTGAAGGCGGCGACGTCGAAGCTCGTCGCAAGGCCATCATTGATGACTACGAGGCTGAGTTGCTCAACCCGTACCAGGCTGCCGAACTCGGTTACGTTGACGCTGTTATCGCGCCAAGTGATACTCGTGTGCAGCTGGTTCGAGGACTGCGAGCGCTCCGCGAGAAGCATGCAGTCTTGCCTCCAAAGAAGCACGGCAACATCCCGCTGTAAGCGTCACCGGTCAAACATTCGAGCACTACCAAGGAGCAAGCCAATGGAACAGGACGCCGCGAATACTGCAGTTCCGCAGATCCGTGTGACCAAGGGCAATCCCACCGCAGAAGAATTAGCAGCGGTCACTGCACTGCTGTGCGCGCTAGGGAATGCTCCTGCTCAGCAGAGTGAGACGGCAGCTCCTGAGAAAAAGCGGGTAACGCGGATGCGCAAGCGTCGTGCGCTGACTCCTCGTTTGGGTTGGACCATCGGGCGCCGGTAATTTCTGGCAGCACGCACTAAACATCACTCAAGGCTTGATGCTCTGTTACTCAGAGCATCAAGCCTTGAGTTTTTTGCGTCTCGAGGACATTGAAGTCATGTTCGCAGTCTTCGTTGCCCAGATGAAATCAATGATTTTAGTCAAAAAGCAGATGTAAAACTCTTCAACAAATCTTTCATATCAACTAGTGTTAGCGTCATGACATCATCCTCCTCGCACCGCGAGCCTTCAGCAATCGACAAGATTGCTGAAGACTTCTTCACCCAGAGCCTTGAGCTCACCCCTGAATGGGGCGTTTCACTAGGTATAGCCGGTCACGAGTCCGACTATGGTGACTACTCCCCCTTGGGCACCACTGGGCAAATTCGACTTTTACGTGACACTTTAAGTGCACTGGCTAATTCAACTGCCGCTGATGCCATCGACGAGGTCACCCTCGACGCGATGACCGAGCGGTTGAGTTTGGAATTAGAAATCTTGTTCTCCGGGCGCACGGAACTGAACAATATCGCCAGCCCCGCACAAGAGATCCGCTCCATCTTTGACTTGATGCCTCAAGAAACAGCTGAGGATTTTGCTTTCATCGCTCAGCGTTTGGAAAATCTTCCGGCTGCAATTGACGGTTACATTGCTTCACTGCGGGACTCGGCATCCAACTCGCTGGTTCCTGCCAAGCGGCAGGTTCGTATCGTCAACACCCAGTGCATCGATTACGCCAAGGATGGCGGCTTCTTTGATCAGCTAGCCGCCTCAGGAAAAAAAGTTGACGCTGGTCTTGAGGAACGTCTGGCAAATGGTGCCAGCCTTGCCAAGGACGCCTATCGCCGGTTGGCAGAATACCTAGAGAGCGAATTACTTGCTCAGGCCCCTGAACAAGATGCGGTGGGTCGTGAATACTACTCGCTGATGTCGCGTCGTTTCCTTGGGGCCACTGTTGACTTGGATGAGACCTACGCATGGGGCGTGGCCGAACTCGACGCCATCATCGCCGAGCAGCAGCGTGTGGCGCAGCAGATCAAGCCAGGTTCCACCATTGAAGAAGCCAAGCGCGTACTCAATGAGGATCCAGCTCGAAAGCTCAGTGGTACCGACGCACTGCGTGAATGGATGCAGGGCAAAGCGGACCAGGCTATTGCGGACTTGTCGAAAGAGCACTTTGACATTCCGGCTCCCATGGACCGTATTGAGTGCATGATTGCGCCTACTGAAGATGGCGGCGTGTACTACACCGGACCGTCTGAAGACTTCAGCCGTCCCGGTCGCATGTGGTGGTCGGTGCCGCCAGGCGAAGACCAGTTCACCACGTGGGCCGAGCTAACCACCGTGTACCACGAAGGTGTCCCCGGACATCACCTGCAAATCGGAACAGCACAAATGCAGGCAGCCACACTTAATAGCTGGCGCCGGTTGATGTGCTGGGTATCTGGCCAAGGTGAAGGTTGGGCTCTTTACTCAGAGCGCCTGATGCATCAATTGGGTTACCTCGACGATCCGGGCGATTACATGGGCATGCTTGATGCGCAACGTTTGCGCGCAGCTCGCGTTGTTTTTGATATCGGAGTTCACCTTGGCTTGCCGGTGCCAGCACAGTGGGGCCAAGGCATCTGGAACGCAGAGAACGGCTACGAATTCTTGAAGAAGAATCTGGATCTGTCTCAAGGCCAACTCGACTTTGAATACAACCGCTATCTCGGATGGCCCGGGCAAGCACCGTCATACAAGATCGGCCAGCGTCTATGGGAACAGATCCGAGATGAATATGCCGCTACCGAGGGTGATTCCTTCTCTCTCAAGGCCTTCCACACCTCAGCTCTACAGCTGGGCTCAGTCGGTCTGGACACCTTGAAGCGCGCGCTACTTAAGTAAGTATTGCCAAAAAGCCAGGGCTCCGAATGATTATTCGGAGCCCAGCTTTTTATGGCTGATAGCTGGATATCTGAATCAGATTTCCGCAAGTATCATCGAAAGTTGCGACAAAGACAGTGCCTGCGTCCGTTGGGCCTTGCGTGAAGTGCACACCCAAGTCGCTCAAGCGCTCATATTCGGCTTGAACATCATCGACGGCAAACGAGGTGATGGGGACACCATCAGCTTTGAGCGCTTCTCGATATGGTCCAACAGCCCTGTGGGCCGCAGGCTCCAGCAGAAGCTCGGGCCCATTTTCCTGATCAGGTGCGACTAGGGTCAGCCAACTGTAGGGGCCGACTGGCACATCATGCTTAACCTTAAAACCCAAAATGTTTGTGTAGAACTCTTTGGCTTTTTCTTGATCATCAACAAAGACGCTAGTGATGTATACGCGCATTCCCTTAGTCCTTAGCTTTGCTCCATATATCAGTGACTCTCAGCTTTCCATGCTGTGAGCATTTCTCAAGGCCTGAGCGCAGGCCTGACGTATGCCACACACTGACTGACTAATCCAACTCACACCTAAGCGCTGAGGTGCCCGCGGCCTCAAACACGCAGAAATTGTCGGTGAGAGAGTCGAGGGAATATTGGCGAAAATTCCCTTATTTCAGCGCTTGGAGACCGCGAAAAGTATGTCAATACCCACAATGAGCACTTATTTGTAACACCTCGTACTATTGAGTGCGGCGGAGATTAGCGATCACCCTAGCCTTAAAGACATGTCTAACTCCGCGCCATCATCCAAACTCCCTAAATGGATGACCAGCTTCGGGCCGCAAATCATTGCAGCACTGATTGTCGGTCTCGTTCTGGGTCTTATTGCAAAGTACACCGGTAGCACCGCCGAGGAACCAAACGGGCTAGGTCGATTCCTTTCGATCATTGGCTCAAGCTACGTTTCTTTGCTTCGCACCGCAGTAATCCCCCTGATCTTCTTCGCAGTAGTGGCGTCTATCGCCAACCTTTCCAAGGTCACCAACGCCGCACGTTTGGCATGGCAGACCCTACTGTGGTTCGCAATTACCGCACTGGTCTCTGTAACCATCGGCATGCTCCTGGGCGTAGTATTCCAGCCAGGCGCCAACACCGGCCAGAGCGCACCAGCAGACTACGAAGGCAAAACCGGCGATTGGCTCGGCTTCCTTACCGGTCTAGTGCCATCGAACTTCCTCGGCTTGGGAGCGAGCACCACTATTGCAGATGGTGCAGCCACCACCTCGGTCAGCTTCAACGTGCTGCAGATTCTCGTTGTTGCCATCGCCGTGGGTGTTGCCGCACTCAAGGTTGGCAAAGCTGCCGAACCATTCCTGACTTTCTCCGCTTCGGCACTGGCTATCATCCAGAAGGTTTTATGGTGGATCATCCGCGTTGCCCCGATTGGCACCGTCGGCTTGATCGGTAACGCCGTCGCTACCTACGGCTGGGACACCATTGGTGCCCTGGGTAAGTTCACCGTAGCTATCTATGTTGGCCTCGCCCTAGTGCTCTTTGCGTTCTACCCAATTTTGGTTCGTAGCCATGGCCTATCCGTCAAGCAGTACTTCTCTGGTGTGTGGCCAGCCGTGCAGTTAGGCTTTGTCTCCCGCTCGTCAATCGGCACCTTGCCTTTGACCCAGCGTGTCACCGAACGAAACCTCGGTGTACCTTCGGGCTACGCATCCTTCGCAGTGCCACTGGGTGCAACCACCAAGATGGATGGTTGCGCTTCGATTTACCCAGCTGTGGCATCGGTATTTGTCGCCCAGTTCTTCAATATTGATCTGAGCTTCACGGACTACATCTTGATTGCCATTGTTTCGGTGCTGGGCTCAGCTGCTACCGCTGGTACTACCGGCGCTGTGGTCATGTTGACCCTGACCCTGTCGACTTTGGGATTGCCACTTGCCGGTGTGGGCCTGCTTATGGCCGTAGACCCAATCATTGACATGGGCCGTACCGCGCTGAACGTTGCTGGCCAAGCCTTGGTCCCAACGATTGTGGCTAAACGTGAGGGCATCTTGGATCTTGAGATGTACAACGCTGCGCGTAACGGCAACCCATTTGCTGAGGATTCCTTTTCGGATAACAACACAAACGCAGAGCCAGTAGCTGCCAAATAGCTTCTGAGTACTAGCGCGAAGGCGTCCGAGCAATTGAGCTCGGACGCCATTGTCGTTAATCACCTATCTCTTTAAACCAAAAGAAGTTGCACAGCGTGCAAGTTTGCACGTAGTGTAATTATGTGACTACCCTGAGCGCCGGCACTCGCCGAGAACAAAACAAACGTGCCACTAAACAGGCCATCGTGGATGCTGTTGCGCAGCTTCTCCATCAAGGATCCTCAACTGCACCGACCGCGAACGACATCGCCGACGCTGCTGGGATTTCCAGGCGCACGCTGTTCAACTACTTCCCAACAGTGGACGCCGTCTATTCCTATCCCCTGCATCAGCTACTAGATGTCACGGTGGAAACCATGAGTGAGCCGACCGAGACTTTCACCCTGCTTGACTCGATTATGCAGGCTCTAAAATCTGACAAGGTTGCTCAGCTTCTGGGTCAGGTGGCCTACTTTGGCGCTTTTGTCATAGCCGATGAAGACAGCCGTTGCCTGCCGGCCAATGTCAGCGAATGGCAAAAGGCAACCAATGATCTCTTTGCAAAAGTCATCGCCCGCTACCCGCAAGCAGACAGTTTTTCACTGCGTGTTCTCACCCATTCAGTTTTGGGCGCTGGCCAAGCCGCCTTTGATGAATGGATGGAACACGTCCCGTCCAATGTGAACGCAAGCATGGACATCACTCCTGAGCTCATTGCTAAGTTCCACGCATTGGTAACCAAGGCAATGAACACACTGGATCAAGGATTCGCACCACCTGCGATGAACAGCATCAGCACTTCGAAGGACATCTAAGCTCATGGCATCATTCCTCTACCGCCTGGCACGGTGGGCACATCTGCACCGTTTCCGGGTCATTTCCATGTGGTTAGCAACGTTCATTTTCATCGGAATCTGCGCCAGTCTGTTCATGGGACAGCTCTCCAACACGTTCACCTTGCCCGGCACTGAAACCCAGCGAACCCTGGACCGGATGAAGGAAGAACTTCCTGATCTGGCCGGCGGCTCTGGCTCGATCGTCTTCCGCGAAAGCACCGGCAAACAGCTAAGCCCCTCTCAGCAGAAATCCATTGGCGAGTCCTTGGAGCAGCTTTCACTGCACCCACAGGTTGCTGACGCGATGAGCCCTTTTGAGCTTCAAAAGAAGCTTGATGATGCCCAGCCTGAACTTGATAAAAACAATAAGAAGCTCGTTGATGGTCAGAAGAAGCTAGAAGACGCCAAAAAGAAAATTGCTGACGGCAAGGTACAGCTCGAAGACGGTCGCGAAGAACTAAAAACCGGATGGGCACAGTACTTCGACGGCGAAAAGAAGATCAAAGATGGCGAACCTCAGATCACCGCTGCCGAAACAAAGCTGGCGGACAGTCGCGCGCAGCTGAATGCCGGACAAGCCGAACTCGACTCCGGAGCGTCCAAGCTTGCGGCCGGTGAAGCCAAGTACAACGACGGTCTAGCGAAGTACCAAGCGGGCAAGCAGTCTTATGATGCTGGCCAGGCTCAGTACACCGCGGGAGAAAACAAACTTGCCGCCGCACAAAAGCAGCTGGCTACCGGTGAACAGCAGTATGAAGCCGGAGAAAAGAAGCTTCTAGGCAACTCTTCACGAAGCGAATTCGAAGCCTCATTAGCTACAGGAAAGAAGAAAGCACAGGCGGGCCTTTCGCAGGCGGAGGATGGACTGGCCAAGGCCACTGCCGGTGTTGAACAGGCAGATGCCTCCATCAAACAGCTCAACGAGCAGATCTCGGCCACCGAAAAGGCACTAGAACAAGCAAAGAGCGATGAGGATGAACAAGCCGTTGCTCAATACACCGAAACACTAACTCAGCTCCAAGCCGGATTGGCGCAAGCTGAAGAGGGCAAGGCCACCGCGCAAGCAGGGGTCAAGCAAGCCCAAGCCGGCAAGGAAGAAGCCAATGCCGCGTTGGACCAGATTGCTCAGGGCGAAGCTGGTTTAGTCAAGCTTGATGCGGCAAAGAAAAAACTTGATGATGGCCAAGCGCAGATCACCTCGGGCCGTAAAGAATTGGACGCCAATAAGCCCCAACTCGCCGCAGCCAAGTCTCAGCTGGCTGACGCAAAGGCCGAGCTGGATAAGGCAAAGTCTGAAATTGCAGCTAACAAAGCCAAGCTGAATCAGGGGCAGGCACAGCTAGATTCTGGTTGGGCCAAGCTGAATGCTGGTCAGCAAGAATTCGACCAGAAGAAGGCCGAGTTCCTCGAAGGTAAGGCGCAGCTTGCCGCGGCCAAAGCAAAGCTTGAGACCGGCGAAAAAACCATTAAGGAAAAAACTGCCGAGCTTGAACAAGGCGAAAAAGACGTAGAAAAGGGCGAGAAAGAGTTAGCCTCTGGCCAGGCCGAACTGCAGTTCGCTTCACGTCAGGTTGGCGCCAATTCGGATATGCGTTTTGTCTCTGAAGATCAGAGCACTGCCGTCTCCCAGGTCAGCTTCAAAGTGCAGACCGATGCATTAACGCCGGCAGACCGCGAACAGATCAAAGCCATCGCCGCTGGCCCGCAGGCCAATGGTGTTGAGGTGCTGTTCTCCAAGGACATCATGCAGGATATGTCTGAGGTCTTCGGCTCCTCGGAAATCATTGGTGTGGTCATTGCGGCCATCGTTCTGCTGGTCATGCTGGGCACCTTTGTTGCCGCTGGTCTCCCGCTGGTACTAGCAATACTGGGTGTGGGTGCCGGCGTTGGTACCACCATGGCCTTCTCCTCACTGATTGACATGGCCTCGATTACTCCCGCCCTCGCTTTGATGCTGGGCCTCGCGGTGGGTATCGACTACGCACTGTTCATCATTCACCGTCACCGCACGCAGTTACTTGGTGGCATGGAGGTGGGTGAATCCATCGCGCGTTCGGTTGGCACCAGTGGCAACGCCGTGGTGTTCGCCGGTTTGACCGTGATCATCGCGCTGGCCGCGTTGGCAGTGCCGGGCTTGCCATTCTTGACCGTGCTGGGTCTATCGGCGGCGTTCACCGTGTTCTGCTCGGTACTGTTGAACATCACCTTGCTGCCCGCATTGCTCTCCTTGGTCGGACACCGCCTGGTTTCCAAGCGTGCCCGCAACAAGGCCGCGACGATGGTAAAGAACCCAGAAATCAAGGAGCCGCTGTCCGCACGTTGGGTTCGCACCGTCACCAAGTTTGCCGTTCCAGTCACGCTGTTGGTTGTGGTGCTCCTTGGGGCAATCGCCCTGCCTGCGTCCCAGATGCGCACCGCGTTGCCAGATGGCAGTGCTGAACCGGCTGACTCACAGGCATTCCAAGCCTTCGAGCAGACCAGCGATAAATTTGGTGCCGGCTACAACGGTCCCCTGCTGGTCCTGGCTGATCTGCCGGAGAACCTGAACGAGCGGGATGCGCAGACCAAGTCGTTGGACGTGGCTGACAAGATCCGTGAATACGACGGAGTGGTCGCAGCCATTCCGGTCACAATGACCGATAACCACCGTTTGGCAGCCATCCAGGTCATTCCGACCGGCGGCCCCTCCTCCGAACAGACCGAGGCGCTGGTTCACCAGTTACGTGCTGACCACACCAAGATTGCGGACGCTACCGGCGCAAGCATCGCGGTGACCGGTCAGGTGGCCGCTCAGATCGATGTGTCTGAAAAAGTCACCGCGGCACTGGTTCCTTACCTGAGCATTGTGGTTGGTCTGTCGCTGATTCTCTTGCTCTTGGTTTTCCGCTCCGTGGTGGTTCCGCTCTTGGCAACCGGCGGCTTCCTGTTGTCTTTGGCAGCGGCCTTTGGCGCGAGCACCTTGGTCTACCAGTTCGGTTGGTTCTCCAAGATCTTCGACGTCAATGTCCCCGGTCCCTTGCTCAGCTTCCTGCCGATTCTGCTCACCGGTATCCTCTTTGGTTTGGCCATGGACTACCAAGTGTTCTTGGTATCGGCCATGCGTGAACGCTACGCGCACGGTGAGCCAGCCAAGGATGCAGTTCGTTCCGGCTTCTCGATGGCGGCTCCGGTGGTTACCGCGGCAGCGTTGATCATGATCTCCGTCTTTGCCGGATTTATGTTCTCGCATCTGGCCATGCTCCGCCCGTTGGGCTTTGCCTTGGCATTCGGAGTGCTCTTCGATGCCTTCATCATCCGCATGACCTTGATTCCTGCAGTGATGCACTTGCTGGGCGACAAGGCTTGGTACCTGCCAAAGTGGCTGGACAAGATCCTGCCCGATGTTGATGTGGAAGGATCTAAGTTAAATCAGATGCTTGAGTCCGAGGACTCTGGCAACGATGATGAGCGAGATCAGGACTACACCAAGGAAAATGTCTCGGTATGAGCGATTTGAATAAATCAACAGCGCAACTGGTTTTGGCCTCGGCTTCATGGGGACGCAAGAAAGTGCTTAGCGATGCTGGTCTGCAATTTGAAACTCAGGTTTCGAAGGTGGATGAAGATGCGGTTTTAGCCAATGCAGTCGCTCAGTTCGGTCAACAGAGTCCAGCGCAAACAGCGCAGCTACTGGCTAAGGCCAAAGCTGAAGATGTCGCAGCTGGCCAGCATCCTCAAGGCACCGTGGTGCTTGGCTGCGACTCGGTCTTTGAACTGAACGGTGTAGCCTACGGCAAACCGCACACTGAACAGGTTGCGCGTGAACGGTGGCAGCAACTAAGCGGTTCCACCGGAATTCTGCATTCTGGTCATTGGCTGATTGATCCAAATGATCCAAGCAAATCTGCTGGAGAAGTCTCCTCGACGGTCGTGCATTTTTCCACGGTCAGAGAGGCGGAGATCCAGGCTTACGTGGCCAGTGGTGAGCCACTACCTTGCGCCGGAGCCTTCACCATCGACGGACTGGCCGCAGCCTTTATCGAATCCATCGAGGGCAACTTCCAGAACGTTGTCGGTGTGGACGTATTTGTTCTACGCAAGCTTTTGACTCAAGGCGGAATCAGCATCATAGATCTTTGGAAATAATCACTGAATCACGCGCCTAGGAGCACTGCTCCTAGGCGCGTAGTTCTTTGCTGGCCAAAGTTGTCTGCGCGCTCAAACCAAGCTGGCGCACCTGGTGCGTGCGGCAGTCGTGGCACTGTAGGTATTGCACAATCCCCTGGGAGGTCTGGTGACTAGATTGCACTTCCCAGAAGTGCTCATGGCTGGTCGTTGAGGATCGTTGATCAATGCTGGGGCTGTAGTTCGTTGTGGTCATAGAATCAGCATGATGTAATGTCCTTATGCAACTCAACCCTTACGGAGAGTATGCGGTTTTACTCGCTGCTTCCTTGGCAAATAACTGGCCGGAAAACCGCGATGAGATCGAAGCGCGCACTCGCGAGGTCGGCATGACCATGCCTTTTCCGCGGCGCAGTGCCGACCATAGTCAAACGCGCGCCATGATTGATGACTGGTTGCGCATCGTTGATGCGGCTTCGGATGAAGAACGTGCTGAGCTATTAAATCTGCAGATGGCCCAAGCTTCCGCGTATCCACGCATGGTCAATCACGATGGAGAAGGGTGGCATCTGCACTATCGCGATAACGGGCAGAATATGCCACTGGTACTGCGGTCGGTCATTGCGGTGGGAACGGCCCTGCATCTGAGCACCCGCGGCATGCACCGATTGCGTCGATGCGAAGCCGAACCCTGCACCCAGGTGGTTGTGGATGTAACGCGCAATGGACGACAGCGTTACTGCTCGGTGCGCTGCGCCAATCGAGCTGCGGTCCGTCGCCACCGCGTGCGTCAGGCCTAAAGGTTCATCGGCAAAATCCCACGCGGACATCCCGGACAGCAATCAAGCTTTCACTTGTAGTTCCTCCTACGTCCCCTCACGTTCAGCCGCGCCTACCCCGCTGGCTCTGCTCAGCTCCGCTGAACAGCCTTTCAGAGACCTAATATTTGTAGGATTCCTCCAAAGTTTCATCTCAAACACCCGGGTTTGGCGGGTTAACTACATATAGTTCCCACAAAAACGATAGGCTCCTAGATGAGAAACCCTATTTTTTGAAGACAGGTTCACGATGAATCAATTGACGAAGGTGCTAATCGCCAACCGCGGCGAGATTGCAGTGCGCATTATCCGTGCCGCACGCGATGAAGGAATCGAGTCCGTAGCGGTCTACGCCGACTCCGACCGCGATGCACTGCATGTGCGTTTGGCTGATGAAGCCTACGCGCTGGGCGGCATCACCGCTGCCGAGTCATACCTTCGCATTGAGAAGATCTTGGACGCTGCCGAACGCTCCGGCGCGGACGCTATCCACCCGGGTTACGGCTTCTTGTCGGAGAACGCGGAATTCGCTCAGGCAGTCATCGACGCCGGCCTGACCTGGATCGGCCCTTCGCCAGATTCCATCGATCAGCTCGGTGACAAGGTCAAGGCCCGCCACATCGCTGAGAAGGTTGGCGCTCCGCTGGTACCAGGTACCAAAGATCCTGTCGCTTCAGCTGACGAGGTCTACGCCTTCGCCGATGAGCACGGTCTGCCACTAGCCATCAAGGCTGCCTACGGTGGCGGCGGACGCGGTATCAAGGTGGTTCGCAACCGCGAGGAAATTGGCGAGCTTTATGACTCTGCAGTTCGCGAAGCCGTCGCAGCCTTCGGCCGCGGCGAATGCTTCATCGAACGCTTCCTGGACGCACCGCGCCACGTAGAAACTCAGTGCTTGGCCGACGTGCACGGCAACGTTGTTGTTGTCTCCACCCGCGACTGCTCACTACAGCGTCGCAACCAGAAACTGGTTGAAGAAGCTCCGGCACCATACTTGAGCGAAGATCAGATCACCCGACTCTACGAAGCGTCCAAGGCGATCTTGCGTGAAGCTAAGTACACCGGCGCTGGCACCTGCGAGTTCTTGGTAGGCCAGGACGGCGTGATCTCCTTCTTGGAGGTCAACACCCGCCTGCAGGTAGAGCACCCAGTCTCCGAGGAAGTGACCGGACTGGACTTGGTTCGCGAACAGTTCCGCATTGCCCGTGGCGAAGAGCTGGGCTACACCGATCCAGAAGTTCGTGGTCACTCCTTCGAATTCCGCATCAACGGTGAAGACGCTGGCCGCAACTTCATGCCAACCCCGGGCACCATCTCCAAGATGAACCTGCCTTCGGGTCCTGGCGTGCGTGTTGACTCGGGTATCGAGCAGGGCGAAAGCGTCTCCGGTAACTTCGACTCGATGATCGCTAAGCTCATCGTCACCGGCGGCACCCGTGAAATTGCTGCAGCACGTGCCCGTCGCGCACTGGAGGAATTCCAGATTGATGGCATGGCTACCGTTCTTCCATTCCACCGTGCAGTGATGAGCGACCCAGCATTTGTTCCTACACAAGGTGCTTTCACGGTCCACACCCGCTGGATCGAGACCGAATTTGCCACCGCCATTGAACCGCACCCAATGCCAGGGGCGTCAGAGGACGCTGAAGATTCGCAGCGCACCAGCGTCACCGTTGAGGTTGACGGAAAGCGCCTAGAAGTGACCCTTCCTTCCTCGCTGGGCTCAATCTCTGCCGGCAGCGCCGATCAGGGCGGAGCTAAGAAGAAGCGTAAGTCCAGCCGTAAGGCAGCTGCTGGCTCCAGTGCCAACAGCGCTGAGCTGCGCTCCCCTATGCAGGGAACGATCGTGAAGGTCGCCGTTGAAAATGGCGCAGAGGTAGCTCAGGGCGATCTGATCGTGGTGCTTGAAGCCATGAAGATGGAACAGCCGATCACCGCGCACCGCGATGGTGTGGTTAGTGGCCTAGAGGTAGCTCCCGGCGAGACCTTGTCTTCCGGTGCTGTGATCGCTTCGATTGGTGACGCAAGCTAGTTTCTTTCGCAAAACTGGTGGGGGTTCTTTTAAGGTATTTTCCTTGAAAGAACCCCCACCGGTGTTTAACTTTCCTGTATGGCTACTGGGCAGCAAGCCAATCGGTGAAGTTCACTTGTCCTAGCCGGGCAGAGCTACCAGGCAGGATTCCGCCAGTACGCATCGCTTTACCCATGGCACCGGGAACCGGGACTTCAACGATCTTTGGTGATTTGCCTTGGTGTGCAAGGTACTGGGCAAAAAGATCCGGCATGCTCTCTTCTTGCGGTCCGGCCAGATCCTGGACCACACCCTGAGCAGGAGCCAACGCCAGCTCGGCTAGCGCGATCGCTACTTCACTGCCGGCAATCGGCTGGAGACGCATTTTTGGGGCCATTTGCACGGGGCCTGCGCCAAGGCGAGTGATGTTTTGACCCACAAATTCATGGAACTGAGTGGTGCGCAACAACGTGTATCCGCCGTCCAGCATTTGCAGCATACGTTCTTGGGCAGCTTTGCCGGCATAGTAGCCGGAGTCGATAGCTGCAGCACCGATGATGGACAGAGCCACGTGGTTCTGCACCCCGGCCTCGCGTCCGGCGCTGACCAGGTTCGCGGTGGACTGGGTGAAATAACGCATCGAAGCTGATGCGCTGGTGGTCGCGGAGCCAGAGACGTCAATGACCGATTCGCAGTCGGTCAGCCACTGCCGTACGGAGTTCTGGTTAGTCAGGTCGCATCCTGAGGAACGTGAAAGAACCAGCGGCTCATGACCAAGAGTTCTGAGTACTTCAACGACTTGGCGTCCTAACATTCCGGTGCCTCCGGCAACTGCAACGCGCATGACTGCTCCTTTTTGATCCACAGTGACTGTGTTCCCATGCTCGCACATCTATGTACGGATGCAACGAACGTACGGATGCAACGAACGGAAACAACGAACTAAGGCCTGCCCAAACACCATCATGTGGTGTTTGTGCAGGCCTTAGGCGTGAAGCGCAGTTCAATTATTCAATGAATTCTTCCATGTCAACATCCGAAGTGTCTCGGGTGAGGAACAAGGCAATCAAGGTCAGTACTGCGGCAATTGAGAGGTAGATACCAACACCAACGGTGTTGCCGTCTCCGGCCTTCCACAGGGCTACTGCAACAAATGATGCAGGAGCAGCGCCGATCACCGAGGACATGTTGTAGGCAACCGCAGAGCCGGTGTAGCGAACGTTGGAAGGGAAGAGCTCAGGCAGGTAGGAAGCCATTGGGCCAAAGGTCATGCCCATCAGCGCGAAACCAACAATCAAGCCTGCCATAGCGGCTGCCTGACCTGGACCGAAGAACAAGGTCCAGGCAAGGCCGAAGACCAAGATGCCGGTAGAAACCCACATCAGGAACTTACGACGGCCGAACTTCTCAGCCAGTGGGCCGGAGACAACGGTGAAGATACCGAAGAAGACAACACCGATGATCAGCATGGTCAGGAAGGTTGGACGTTCAATGCCCAAGCCTGGAACAAATCCGGCTGCGTCAAAGGCTTTGCCCTTGGCTGCAGCAGCCGCAGAAGCCGTCTCAACGGTAGCGGGCTGGGTGCCATAGGTCAGGGTGAAGGAAGTCATCAGGTAGAACAGCACGTAGGTTGCCAGCATGATGAAGGTACCAGCCAAGGTTGGACGCCAGTGCTTCTTCATGGTCACCGCGAATGGCGACTTTACAACCTTCTTCTGATCCAGAACCTTCTGGAAGGAAGCGGACTCAACCAGCTTGAGGCGAACCCACAAACCGATGAGAACCATAACAGCCGAGAAGAAGAACGGAATACGCCAGCCCCATGCTTGGAACTGCTCTGGGGTGCTCCAGGTCTGCAGAGCCACAAAGATTAGGTTGGCAATGATGAAACCGATTGGTGCGCCCAGCTGTGGGAACGTGCCGTAGATGGCACGCTTGTTCTTTGGAGCATTTTCTGTGGCCAGCAGTGCTGCACCGGACCACTCACCACCCAAGGCCAAGCCCTGTGCAAAGCGCAGGATGACCAAAGCTAGCGGCGCCAAGATGGTCCAGTGACCGGCAGCTGGCGGCAGGAAGCCAATCAGGAATGTCGCAATACCCATGAGCAGCAGCGAGGCAACTAAGGTGCCTTTACGTCCCAGCTTGTCGCCGTAGTGACCGAAGACAATCGATCCCAATGGACGGGCCAGGAAGGCAACACCGAAAATCGCGAACGAAGAAAGGATCGCGTTGATTGCGGTGGCGTTCGGGAAGAACAGTGCTGGGAACACGAGCACCGACGCGGTGGCGTAGGCGTAGAAATCGAAGAATTCGACTGTAGTGCCAATCATGCTGGCGAATAGCACGCGTCCGCGTGAGTTCCCCTTGGGCACCACTGTCTGGTTAGCCTGCGACATTGAGGCTGCTCCTTAGAGTGAAAGTACGAGTTGGTCGTTCATTTACGAATGTCACAATCTTAAGCCTCGCTGCCCAGTATTCGGATATTGATGTCCATTATTTGGACACTAAATCCCCACCTGACGTTCACCACCCTCTTACTTCCCGGGGAAATAGCCGAATTTCGCCGTTCATATAATGAGATATGACTAGCAAAAAGATGAGTTCTCTTCCGCTGAAGGCAGGGTCAAGGTGAAAGCAATCACTATTACTTGCGACTCCCCTTAAACAACACAAAAACGGCAGCTGAGTTGTGAAAACTCAGCTGCCGTTCTTGGATGCTAACCGGTGTTTAGAGGTGTCGGTGAAGGCGACGTGCCGCCTCGCCCAACGAACCGGACAAGGATGGGTAGACCGTGAAGGTCTCTGCCACGTCATCAACGTGCAGGCCGTTCTGAACTGCCAAGGCCAGCGAGTAAATCAGTTCACTAGCTCGCGGTGCTACCACCACACCGCCAATGACGGTGCCTGAGCCCTTGCGCGAAACGATCTTCACAAAGCCGTGTTCCACGTTCATCATCTTGGCGCGAGCGTTGGTGTTCAAGTCCACCTTGATGATGTTCGCCTGGTACTTGCCCTCAGCTACTGCGCGCTGGGTGACACCAACGGTAGCGATTTCTGGGGAAGTGAAAACGTTCGAGGCAACCAAATCCAAGTTCAGCGGCTTCACCGTATCGCCAAGAAGGTGAGCTACGGCAATACGGCCCTGCATCGCAGCTACCGATGCTAGTGCGAAGACGCCGGTGCAGTCACCGGTGGCGTAGATGTTGGTTGCGGTAGTACGCGAAACACCGTCGACCTTGATGTGTCCAGATTCGCTGAGCTGGACGCCAGCTTCTTCCAGACCGAGGTTTGCGGTGTTGGGGATGCCGCCAACTGCAACGAGGCAGTGGCTTCCTTCAAGTACACGGCCATCGGCCAAGGTGACAAAGACCTTGTCGCCCTTGCGCTCTACGCCTTCGGCGCGAGCCTGGGAAACAACGTTAACGCCGTTTTCCTTGAAGGCATCTTCCAGCACTGCCGCTGCGTCTGCGTCCTCGCCCGGAAGGACTCGGTCACGCGAGGACACCAAGGTGACCTTGGCGCCTAGCAGCTTGTAGGCGGAAGCGAACTCAGCGCCGGTGACACCAGAACCGATCACGATCAGGTGCTCTGGCACCTCGTTCATGTTGTAGATCTGGGTCCAGTTAAAAATGCGTTCGCCATCTGGCTTAGCCGTAGGCAATTCGCGTGGGTGGGCACCGACGGCCAGAAGAATGGCGTCAGCATCGATGTTCTGCTCGGTTCCATCCGGGTGAGCCACAGCGACGGTGTTCGCGTCGAGAAGACGACCTTCACCAATCACAATGCGCACGCCACCACGTTCTAGGGTGTTGCGAATGTCCGAGGACTGCTCTTTGGCCAAGGCCAAGAGTCGGTGGTTGACTACCGAGAAGTCGGTAACCGCTGAGTCGAGTCCATCAACGTGGACTCCGAATGCTTCAGCTTGCTTTACGCGGCGCACAGCGTCGGCGGTAGCAATTAGGGTCTTGGATGGGACGACATCGGTCAGCACTGCCGAACCGCCCATGCCGGCACGTTCTACAACGGTGACGTTGGCGCCCATTTGGGCTGCTCCGATGGCAGCTTCATAGCCACCAGGTCCTCCGCCGAGAATTACTAAACGGGTTGCTTCACTACTACTGTCTGCGCTCACAATTTCTATTGTTCACCATGTGCGTTCAATGCGCACATCGAAAGCCAGATTTTGGACGTGATATTGATTCTGAAGCACTAGCTTCACCTGACAAATAGCCCCGCTACCGGTAGCGTATTGCCCGTGACTGATACGCATAATGACCCACAGGCTCTAGCAGCGCAGGCTGCACAGGTAATCGCTGAGCAGACCAACGTCGAAAAACACGACATCGCGCTAGTGCTGGGCTCCGGATGGGGCCAGGCCGCCGAATTGATCGGCGAAACCACCCACACCTTGGACGCCACCACGATTCCAGGCTTCCACGCCTCGGCCGTCCCAGGCCACAAGGGCAGCATCTCCTCGATCCTGACCTCCACCGGAAAGCGAGTGCTCGTACTGGGCGCACGCACCCACTACTACGAAGGACGCGGCGTTCGCTCGGTCGTCCACCCAATCCGCACCGCTGCAGCCGCAGGATGCGAAACCCTGGTACTGACCAACGGTTGCGGTGGCCTGAATGAGAACTGGACCCCCGGCACCCCAGTGATGATCTCGGATCACATCAACCTCACGGCCACTTCCCCATTGGAAGGCGCCACCTTTGTTGATCTGACCGATCTTTACTCTTCACGCATTCGTGAAATCGCTCGCGAAGTAGATTCGAGCCTGGATGAAGGCGTGTACGCGCAGTTCACCGGCCCACACTACGAAACCCCAGCCGAGGTGCAATACGCCAAAACTATTGGTGCAGATTTGGTTGGCATGTCCACCGCGCTGGAAGCGATTGCCGCACGCCACGCTGGCATGGAGATTTTTGGCATGTCATTGGTGACGAACCTGGCCGCTGGTATTAGCCCAGTTCCACTGAGCCATGAAGAAGTCATCGAAGCTGGCCAGGCTGCTGGCCCACGCATCTCCAAACTTCTAGCCCAGATCATCGCCAAGCTCTAAGGTTCTCCGGGCGGTATAGGCAAATAATGGTGTTTTTCTCAAAGGGAAATCAGTGAATCATACAGATAAGATCGAGCTGCTCGATGTGGCCGGCAAATGGGCTGCCCAAGATCCGGACGCCGAGACTCAAGAAGAGTTGAACTTGCTCATCGAGCGGATCACCGAAGGTGACGCGTTGGCCTTCGAGGACATCTCTGACCGTTTTTCTGGTGTGCTCGAATTTGGCACGGCCGGGCTGCGCGCTGAACTGGGTGCCGGTCCAATGCGCATGAACCGCGTTGTTGTTTTGCGTACCGCCGCAGGTATCGCTCGATTCCTCAAAGAGAAGGCAGCATCTGCCTATACCCCCAAAGTTGTGATCGGCTTTGACGCTCGGTTTAACTCTGACGTTTTTGCCAAGGACTCGGCCGGCGTGTTCGCCGCCGCCGGCTTCGAGGTATTGCTGATGCCTTCCCCACTGCCAACACCCGTCTTGGCGTGGGCAGTGCGTGAATTTTCTGCTGAAGCAGGGGTCATGGTCACGGCAAGCCATAACCCACCACGCGATAACGGTTACAAGGTCTACGTGGGCGGGCGGATTACCGATGATTCGGGCCGTGGCGCACAGATCGTCTCCCCTATTGATGCTCAGATTGCTGCCTTGATTGATCACCAACAGCCTGTTGCACAGATTGAGCTGGCGGACTCTGGCTGGGAAGTACTTCCCGCGCTGGGCACTGAAGGTGATATTGAGGCAGCTTACTTGGCTGCGATTCATCCGGTGATCCCAGAAGATCAGCCCGAAGGATCGTCCCGCAAGAACCTGCGCGTTGTTGTTTCTGCCATGCATGGGGTTGGTGGGCACACCATGAAACAGGCATTGCTCAATGCCGGTTTTAGCGACGTTCACATGGTTGTCGAACAAGAGCGTCCAGATCCACTCTTCCCCACTGTAAAGTTCCCAAACCCTGAAGAACCAGGAGCCATTGATTTATCTTTGGCCTTGGCTCGTGAGGTGAACGCGGATCTAGTAATCGCCAATGACCCGGATGCTGACCGCTGCGCAGCAGCGATCATCGATGGGGATACGTGGCGTATGCTGCGCGGTGATGAAGTCGGTTGGCTTTTGGGTGACCAAATTTCAAAGACTTTGCCCGAGGGCAAAAAGCTGGCTAATTCCATCGTTTCCTCCCGGATGCTGGCAGCTATTGCCAAGGACGCGGGGCGTGAGCATGAGGAAACCTTGACCGGTTTTAAGTGGATCTCACGAGTTGAAGATCTTGGTTTTGGTTATGAAGAAGCACTGGGCTACTGCGTCGCTCCAGATCTTGTCCGCGACAAAGATGGAATCTCTGCCGGTATCGCATTGGCCGACCTAGCTGCCCAGCTCAACGATGAGGGCAGCACAATATCGGCCCGCCTTGATGAGCTAGCTGCCCGTCACGGTGTGCACGTCACCGACCAATTGTCTTTGCGTTTCACCGACCTGGCGCAGATCCCTGTGTTGATGGATCGCTTCCGTCAGAACGCTCCTGAGTCCCTAGGTGGTTCGGAAGTTTCTGAGGTCACGGATCTGTCCAAGGGAACAGATAAGCTGCCGGCAACCAACGCCATTGTTTTGCACACCTTCTCCGGCGCACGCATCATCGTTCGTCCTTCGGGCACCGAACCAAAACTCAAGTGCTACTTGGAAACCATTGAACCGGTTGACCAGCTGGAACAGGTTCCTGCTGCACGTGAACGCGCCACCGCACAGGTCCAAACCATCAAGCAGGAATTGGCAGCATACCTAAATGCCAACTAGGCTTACCCCTTCAAGACTTTCAGCTGAATGGCTTGAACCCGTATTTGTTAGAGGAAAAGATGACTGAACTTACCGCCCGCGACATTGCTGGCTACATTGATCACACCCTGTTGGCTCCCAACGCCTCCCGGGAACAGATTGTGCAGATCTGCGAAGAAGCCAAGAAGTATGAATTCAAGTCGGTATGCGTCAACCCACTGTGGGTTTCCACCGTGGCTCGCGAGCTTGAAGGCTCCGACGTCTTGACCTGCTCGGTGATCGGCTTCCCACTTGGTGCTTCGGCCACCGACACCAAGGTTTTTGAAACCAAGCACGCAGTAGCTGACGGTGCCAACGAGATCGACATGGTCATTGATATTGCTGCTGCACTGCGCGGAGATCGCGACGCGTTGGTCAACGAGATCTTTGCTATCGCTCAGGCCGCTCACGAGGGTGGCGCGATCTTGAAGGTCATCATCGAAACCTGCCTGCTCACCGAAGAAGCCAAGGTTTTGGCTTGCGAGGCCGCTAAGGCAGCAGGTGCTGACTTCGTGAAGACCTCCACTGGCTTCTCCACCGGCGGGGCCACTGTTGAAGATGTCGCATTGATGCGCCAGACCGTCGGCGCTGAACTCGGCGTTAAGGCCTCCGGCGGGGTGCGCAGCGTTGAAACTGCCCGTGCCATGATCACCGCTGGAGCAACCCGTCTGGGATCTAGCTCAGGAGTTGCTATCCTAGAAGGAGAGCAAAGCGGTTCCAGCTACTAGGACATCGCACCGATCTGTTTCCTCAAGGAGAAAAAGTGTACTCGAACGGCAAGAACACTGCCCATTCAGGTGAAGGCCGCCTTGTCGGCAACATTGTTAGTTTTGTGATCTTCTTCGTGATGTTCTCAGCTGGCATTTACACCCTGGGCTTCTGGGAACTGGACAATGCGTGGTTGCCAACTCTTCTGGGCTTCGCCCTGATGTTCTTGGCTTTTGCTATTCCAATGCACCTGATGAGCCACTCCGAAAAGGCTGAAGCTCGCATCGCTGCAAGCGCTGCTCACCAGCAGTAATTCAGACTTTCGATAGTTGGGCGGTCCTACGGGATCGCCCAACTTTTCTTTAAGCTGTAGTGAATCCAAAAGCCGGCCATAAACTTGGGTTATGGATAAGTCGTGGGATCAGCAGGTAGAAGATTATTGGAACGCTTCGGCGGCAAAGAGCGGCGAGCAGCTTCGTGCTGAACTTGATGAACTGCTATCCGGCTTGGACCCCAATGATCCACGTGTCCTATTTGAAATTGCTTCCCTGCATGATTTTCTCGGTGAAGAGCAACTGGCAGTAGAGCCCTACAGCAAGGCACTGCAGGCTGGTCTACCGGGTCAAAAGCAGGATGAGGCTCGGATCCAACTAGCGAGCACATTGCGAAATCTTGGAGATTTTGACCAAGCAATTAGCCTGTTGGAACAGGTTTCCCCCGACTCCGACTTACACATCGACGCACAGGGGTTTCTCACGCTCGCCTTATCGGATGCCGGTCGACAGACCGAAGCCGTGCGAATTGCTGTGACTGCTCTGGCGCCAGCGAGCAAACTCTACGCCAGAGCCTTATCCGCCTACGCCCAGGACCTTTCCGCCCCGGGCGTAGCGCAAAGCTAAGCCCTTCTCCGTCTGGCCGGCGGTTATTTCGTAGCCGGTGCCGGGGTTGGTTCGAAGATCGCGTAGAGCAGCTTTTCGGCCCACTCCAAAATTTCTTCGTCCACTAGGTCGCGCCCGCCAATAGGTGACGTTCTTGGCTTTGGAATGAAGATCGAGTTAAGCGCTGGCTTATTTGCTGCCCCTGGGTACAGGCGTTCCAGTCGGACTTGTCGTGACGCTGGTAGGTCTTCAATCTTGGCTGGTGACACCTTGATGTTGTTGCCAATCTGCTGAATGTCATTGAGCCCGACAGCCCGAGCACGGATGCGCAGTGCTGCTACCCGCATCAGGTTCTCCACCGGTTGCGGTAGCTTTCCGTAGCGGTCCACCAGTTCTTCACGCACCTCGGTCAGCGCCTCGTCGGTTTCCGCGGCGGCGATATTGCGGTAAGCCTCCAAGCGCAGACGTTCACCGGGAACATAGTCGTGCGGTAGGTGAGCGTTGACCGGCAGGTCGATTTTCATCTCGGTGGCTTCTTCTTCGCCCTCACCCTTGTAGTCGGCGACAGCCTCGCCCACGAGGCGCAGGTACAAATCAAAGCCAACCCCAGCAATATGTCCGGACTGCTCTCCACCAAGTAGATTGCCAGCTCCACGCAGCTCCAAGTCCTTCATCGCTAGTTGGTAGCCGGAACCCAACTCATTGTGCGCTGCTACCGCTTTGAGGCGTTCAAGAGCAATCTCGCCCAACGGCTTTTCTACATCCCACAGGAAGTAAGCGTAGGCACGCTCACGGCCACGACCGACTCGTCCACGAAGCTGGTGCAATTGGGAGAGACCATAGTTGTTGGCCCGGTCCACAATCAAAGTGTTGGCGTTGGAAATGTCCAAGCCGGTTTCAATAATGGTGGTGGAGACCAGAACATCAAATTTCTTTTCCCAGAAGTCCTGGATGATCCGTTCCAGTCGCGACTCACTCATCTTGCCATGCGCCACTTCAATGCGCGCTTCAGGGGCCAGCTCGCGAAGTTCTGCTGCCACTCGCTCAATGGATGAAACTCGGTTGTGGACAAAGAAGACCTGCCCATCGCGCATGAGTTCACGCTTGATGGCTGCCGAAATCTGCTTGTCGCTTCGCGGGCCAACGTAGGTCAAGACCGGATGACGTTCTTCCGGTGGCGTGGCCAAAGTGGAGGTCTCACGGATTCCGGTGAGCGACATTTCCAAGGTACGTGGAATTGGCGTGGCGCTCATTGCCAGCACATCCACGTTAGTGCGCAGCTTCTTAAGTTCTTCCTTGTGCTCAACACCAAAACGCTGTTCCTCATCGATGATGACAAGGCCAAGATTTTTGAACTGAACGTTTTTGGAGAGCAAACGGTGGGTACCGATGACGATATCAACACTGCCATCTTGCAGTCCGGCCATGATCTCCTTGGATTCCTTGGCCGTCTGGAAACGTGACAGTGTTTTCACTCGAACCGGGAATCCCGAATAGCGTTCGGTGAACGTCTGCTGATGCTGGGAGGCAAGCAATGTGGTCGGTACCAGTACCGCAACCTGCTTTGAGTCTTGAACGGCCTTGAAGGCTGCACGGACAGCAATTTCGGTTTTGCCGAAGCCCACGTCACCAGAAATCAACCGATCCATCGGGATTTCCTTTTCCATATCCGACTTAACCTCATTGATTGCGGTTAGCTGGTCAGGAGTTTCGATGAAGGCAAAGGCCTCTTCGAGTTCATGTTGCCAAGGAGTGTCTTGGCCGAAGGCGTGCCCACGGCTGGCCATGCGTGCCGAATACAGCTTGATCAAATCGCCAGCGATCTCCTTGACCGCTTTGCGCGCTTTGGACTTGGTGCTGGCCCAGTCTGAGCCACCCATCTTGGACAGGGTGGGTGCTTCGCCGCCGACATATCGGGTAACCATGTGCAGCTGGTCTGTGGGAACGAATAGTCGGTCCCCCGGTGCGCCACGTTTGGAGGAGGCGTATTCAACGACCAAGTATTCTCGTTTGGCGTCTTTGCCTGAACCTGCAACTTTGCGAGCCATCAATTCAACAAATTTACCGATGCCGTGCTGCTCATGGACGATGAAGTCCCCTGCCTGCAGGCTGAGTGGATCTACGGCATTGCGCTTGCGCTTTGCGGTGAGCTTGCGTCCCTTACGATTTGGGTACGCGCTTGAACGACCCAAAAGGTCGGCTTCGGTGAGTAGCCCAAGCTTGAGCTCTTCAAAGACAAATCCACGCCCAGCGGTCGCTTGGGTGATTTCGATAAGTCCCGCGGTTGGCGCCTGGTCAAGGGTTTCAACTCGGTGGGCTGGAATGCTGAATTCAGCGAACAGCTCAGATAGCCGTTGCGCTGGACCAGGTCCGTCGGTGGCCACAACAAAACGCCACTGATCTTTAACTCGTGAAGCGATGAATTCCATCATCGCCTCAATGTCGCCTTGATAGCCGTGTGGTTCCCGCGCAGGGATGCGAATGGTTGACGCGCCGACTTCCAGCTCTTCATCCGCGCCCATGGCGGTCAACGCCCACCAGGACACCTTCGCGGCCTTGGCGTGCTCAAGGGTTTCGGAAAGCGAGGCAAAATCGCCGCTAGCGAGCTTGCGCTCCGAGCTGGCGGTGTTCAAATCCAGTGGGGCTGTGGCGCCATCTGAGGCCGAAGCCCACGCGGCAGCAAGGAACTCCGCGTTAGTGGCATTCAGATCCTGTGCACGGGCGCGCACTCGTTCTGGTTCCATGACCAGTGCAATCGAGGATTCCGGCAGGAGGGAAAGCAACGGAACCATGTGGTCCACCAGAAGGGGTGCCAGAGATTCCATACCCTCCACGGCGATGCCACCAGCAATTTTGGTGAGCATTTCTTCAGCGGCTGGGAAATGGTTTTTCAGGTTGGCAGCCCGGCTCATGACCTGTGGTGTGATCAACATTTCTCGGCACGGCGTGGCAATAATCTTTTGTGGGCCCTGGTCATCGGTGGAGCGCTGATCGGCGATGGCGAAGAAACGCATCGAATCAATTTGGTCACCGAAAAAATCGATACGTACTGGATGATCCAGCGTTGGTGGGAAGACATCGATGATGCCGCCACGTACGGCAAACTCGCCTCGGTGCGTGACCATGTCCACCCGAGCGTAGGCCGCTGATGCCAGATCTTTGATGACCTGATCAAATCCAGGCTCGGCGTCTAGTTCCAGGGCCACCGGGCGCAGTTCACCTAGGCCAGCAACGAGTGGTTGCAGCACTGCTCGGATGGGTGCGATCACCACGTTGAGATTTTCGTCCCGGTTGTGTAGCCGGCGCAGTACTTCGAGGCGACGTCCCACCGTGTCGCTTCGAGGCGAAAGGCGTTCATGCGGCAAGGTCTCCCACGATGGGAATTCAGCAATCTGCTCTACCGGAAGAAAGGCGTTCAGTGAGCTTGATACTTCTTCGGCTTCACGACCGGTGGCAGTGACAATCAGGGTCACTCCAGAATGTTTGCTCTCGCTTAGCGCCTGAGAAATCTGGGCAGAGAGGATCGCACGCATGCCTTGCGGGGCCGCGATCTCCAGCTCTTCACTACGCGTAGAAAAGCTATTCGCTGCACTTTGGCGGATGCGACGGAAGGATGGTTCCTCGCGCAGGAAGTCATGAAGTCCGCTCAGGCTCATGGGGGTTCGTATCCTCTCGTGCAGGCGCTTGAAGCCGTGTGCTCAGTTGTATTCCTGAACCAATTCGACACCACGAACACCGACCGCAAATGATATTCCGCGGTCGACTCAACGCCAATATGTTGTTTTAGGTGCAGTCCTAGCCTACCTAATACATCCCAGCGGATAGTGTTAATACTGTCCGTCCCCGGGCGTGCACTTTTTGTTGCCCGCCCAGCCAAATTTCCAGATTGGGATTAGCTTTCATGGCATTGAACGCAAGTACTCAGATCGGCCATCCTGCACAGCAGGTCATCGCTACTTTAAGCGATCGCGGCTTCGCCGAGCATCTGACCAAGGTCGCCAACGGCACCCTGAACGAATTCACCGTAGATGGCGATGTCGCAGGGGCCTTTACGCTAACGACAGTCCGTTCCGTGCCTACTGACCGGGTTCCTGACTTCGCTCGCAAGTTTGTTGGAGCCTCCATTGAAATCACTCAGGTAGAACAGTGGACCGCACCGGATGCCGGCGGAAGCCGTTCTGCAACAGTGCGAATCACCATCGGCGGCGTTCCGGTGACTGTCACTGGCACCGAGCAGCTCACCGGACAAGGCGAAACCTCGCAGCTAGCCGTTGATGCCAAAGTCTCTTCCTCGATTCCATTCATCGGCGGCAAGCTTGCTTCCGCCGCCGAACCCTACATTGGCAAGGCCCTGAACTTGCAGGCAGAACAGGTTAACGCTTGGCTCTCCAAGTAGGCCAACGACTCAAAAGATCGCTCTGAGCGCATTCCCCGGATCTGCGAATTTCGCAATACATCCGGGGATTTGTGCTCTTGATCATCGATCGCGATAAGCTGGAATAAGGTGTGCCGGGAAGTCTGGTCGGCGAGAAATATTCATTTAACGAAGTAAGCGAGTTAACGCATGAACCAAACTCCGTCTTCGGGTTCCGACAAGAGCCTGTTTTCCCGCCCAAGCTACAAAGAGTCCGTGCGCATCGGAGATATCCTGCGCAAAGAAACCGTCGGTGGCATGGTGCTTATCGCCGGAGCGTTGCTGGCACTAATCTGGGCCAACACTCCCCTACGCGAGTCCTACTTTGCACTGCGTGATTTCCACTTTGGCCCAACGCTGTTAGGTGTAGATCTAAATCTCTCCATCGGCCACTGGGCTGCGGACGCGCTGCTTGCGGTGTTCTTCTTCCTCACCGGTTTGGAACTGAAAAAAGAATTTGTCATCGGTGACCTGCGTAACGTGAAGACTGCAGCTGTCCCTGTGGCTGCAGCATTCGGCGGTGTCCTCGTACCGGCGCTCATCTTTGTGGCCATTGCTTCGGGCTCTGGCGGTGGCCAAGAACTACTACGCGGTTGGGCCATTCCAACAGCCACTGACATTGCCTTTGCTGTCGCCGTGCTGGCCGTCATCGGTTCGGCACTTCCAGCCGCACTAAGAATCTTCCTGCTCACCTTGGCAGTGGTGGATGACCTAATCGCCATCATCATCATTGCCTTTGTTTTCACTGATGAACTTAAGCTGGCCTATCTTGGGCTATCGCTGATCCCGATCATTCTTTTCACTCTCTTGGCACGCTACTTGGGCAAGTTCTTTGCCAAGCGTGCTTGGGCTGCCTGGGTGATCTTGTTGCCATTGGGCATCATCACCTGGATCTTCGTCTTTGGCTCCGGCATTCACGCCACCATCGCGGGCGTAGTCTTGGGCTTCTGTGTCCCAGTCAAGCGCACGGACGGTCGCGAAGGAATCGGGCTTGCTGAACAGTTTGAGCATCGCTTCCGCCCGTTGTCATCCGGTATCTGCATCCCAATTTTTGCGTTCTTTGCGGCCGGCGTGAGCGTAGTTTCATCCGATCCAGCCAGTGGCAACGTATTTATTGACCCTGTCTTCTGGGGCATTGTTCTGGGTCTTGTGTTGGGCAAGCCGATTGGCATCATGGGATCAACCTGGTTGCTGACCAAATTCACCAAGGCTTCCTTGGACAAGGATGCTCAGTGGGGTGACTTGCTCGGGGTAACCCTGTTGGCAGGAATTGGCTTCACCGTCTCGCTGCTGGTTTCCGAGCTGTCCTTTGGTCTGGAATCTGCTCACTATGAGCATGCGAAGGTTGCCATCCTCAGCGGTTCGTTTATCGCAGCTATCCTCGGCGCCCTGTGGCTTGTCCCGCGCAATCGTCGCTACAAGGTGATCAATGAGCGTGAGACTCGGGACGCTAATGCTGATGGTGTGCCTGATGTGTATCAGCAAGATGGCGAAAATAACTAGCGTGCAGAATTCGTAGCTAGTAGTTAAACGACTGTGGCGCTTGCCCTCCGGGATGGAGAGCAAGCGCCACAGTTCTTTGCGTGCTGGCTACTTATTAGCGCCAAACATGGCCGCTTCAGCAGCGACCCAAGCGAGCATCGCGCACTTGACGCGAGCAGGGAACTTGGAGACGCCCACGAAGGCGGCAGCGTCCTCTAGGACCTCTTCATCTGGTTCAAAGGTTCCCTTGGAGCGCATCATCTCGCGGAAGATCTCCAGCTTGTCCAAGAACTCTTCCTTGGTCATCTCCGGGAGCATCTCGCTGAGTACTGAGGCCGAGGCCATGGAGATAGAACAGCCATCGCCTTCCCAGCTCATGGCTTCAAAATGGTCTTCATCGTTCAATTCCACGCGCACGCGGATCTGGTCACCACAAATGGGGTTGTGCTGGTGTGATTCACCGTGCAGAAGCCCTTCGGTGGTCTCCACCAGTGGCGAGCCGAAGCGTCGCTTGGAGTGATCCAGGATGACCTGTTGGTATAGCTGATCTAATTCGTTCACTTAGACTCCAAAGTATTCGCGCACGGAGCTCAAGGCGACTAGTAGAGCCTTGATATCGTCTTCCGTGTTGTACAGATAAGTGCTTGCACGAGTGGTCGCAGTGACGCCCAGGGCTCGGTGCAGTGGTTGTGCGCAGTGATGTCCTACTCGTACGGCAATGCCACGCGAGTCTAGGTATTGCCCTACGTCGTGTGGGTGCACTCCTACGACCTCAAATGGCACGGTACCGATTCGACGGACGTCGCTTGGTCCAAAGACGCGCACGCCTTCAATCTTGGATAATCCTTCAAAGAGCAAAGTACCCAGGTGTTCTTCCCACTGAGCGATGCGGTCCATGCCAATTTCTTGCAGGTAACTTACCGCGGTAGCCAAACCATGGGTCTGGGCAATGCGCTGGGTCCCGGCTTCAAAGCGCTGCGGAGCCGGAAGAAATTCTGCGTGCTCCATATCAACCACGGTGATCATTGATCCGCCGGTGAGGAACGGAGGCATGGCGTTCAGTAGTTCTTCACGACCATAGAGCGCCCCGATGCCGGTTGGCCCGAGCATCTTATGTCCTGAGAAAGCCATGAAATCCACGTCAAGGGCCTTCACGTCTACCGGAAGGTGCGGTACTGACTGGCAACCATCAAGCACAGTCAGTGCACCAACCTTGCGGGCAGCATCGACAAAACGCTGAGTATCGGTGATAGTTCCCAAGACGTTGGAGACGTGGGTGAAGGCTACAAGCTTGGTCTTCTCGGTCACCAACTCATCGATCAAGTCATAACGCAATGATCCGTCTTCGCTGACAGGAACGTAACGCAAGGTAGCACCAGTGCGGAACGCAAGTTCCTGCCACGGAATCAGGTTGGCGTGGTGCTCAATTTCGGTGGTGAGAATTTCATCGCCAGGACCAATGCGGAAGCGTGCCGCGGCTTCTCCTCCGCGGCCCAATGAGGCATTGGAGATTGAGTAGCTGATTAAGTTCAGTGCTTCTGTTGCGTTGGAGGTCCACACCAGTTCATTGGTGCGTGCGCCGATGAATTTCGCGACGGTCTCGCGCGCCTCTTCATAGATTTCGGTGGCCTCAACGGCTAGCGTGTGAGCGCCACGGTGTACGGCCGCGTTAGCGTTTTCGTAGTAGTGCTGCTCCGCTTCATACACGCAACGTGGCTTTTGGCTGGTTGCACCAGAGTCTAAGTACACGACGTCGGTGCTGTTGACTTGATGCTCCAGAATTTCAAAGTCTGCCTTGATTCGCTGAACCTCGACGGCGCTGAGCGATACATTGGCTTCTGGCTGACCGGTCATCGTCTGCACGTGGTCCTCCGAATAATTGTCATGGGATGCCATGTTTCGCCGGTTGTCAGAAACCGTTGAAGGATTAGGCAAGGTGTACATTGGGTAATTATTCCACTCCGGCTCAAGAAGTACATCTAAGTTTGGCCTTAGTAAGTAACACCTCAAACGGGACCTATTTAACGGATCAAGGACCGCGGTGAGTTGGCTGAGCCATCCCGCGATCCTCGAAAACTAAGTGTGAGCACAATGCAAGGCAACGTGATACAGATTAGCTGGTATGGAATTTTGTTTGGGCTGCTTCGAGACCCGAGCTCATTAGTAGCTCAACAGCGTCTGCGCAGTTATCAATCAAAAACGGAAGATCTTGCTTTTCCGTCTTCGAGAAATCTTGCAGGACCCATTTAGCCGTGTCCATGCGTCCTGGTGGACGACCAACTCCTGCGCGAACGCGCAGATAGTCTTTGGAACCCATTGCTTTGGAGATATCGCGCAGACCGTTATGTCCACCTTCTCCCCCGCCACGTTTGAGTTTGACGGTGTCAAAAGGAATATCGATCTCATCGTGAACGACGATCAGGTGATCAACGTCGATTCCAAAGAACTTAGCGGCGTTGGCCACCGGCCCTCCGGAGAGATTCATAAATACCGTCGGCTTGGCCAGCACGATGCGCGGACCGCCGACACCCATGCGGCCTTCAACGATTTGTGACCGTGAGGAGTGAGATTTGAATTTCGATCCCACACGGTTGGCCAGTTCATCGAGCACCATTTGCCCAATATTGTGTCTATTGCCAGCGTAGCCGGACCCGGGATTCCCGAGTCCGGCTACGAGCCAAGTGCCATCACTCATGATGCTTAGCTAAAACCTAGTTCGCTGGAATTAGGCAGCGATCAAGAGGTCCAGGTGATCAACGGTGCGGTTAAGCGCGTGGATCTGGATGTCCTTGATGCTGGTCTTTACGGTCTTGCCTTCAACGTTCAGAACGAGCTCAACGCTACGGTCACGAACAGCAAGGGTGGTTTCGTGGATTGGCAGCAATACGTGCTGTGGCTCCGATCCTGCACCGTAGATTACTGCTGGGATCTGGCCGTCGCGACGAGCCTGGCGGGCAGCGCCCTTACCGAAATCGGTGCGTACTACGGCGTCAAGGTTGACAGATGCCATGATAATTCTCCTTAGGAAATAATTGCTTCGTTTAGGCCCTTGCGTGGACTCGGGAAGCAATCAACATCTAGGAGATGAGAAAACTTTTCCGGCCTTGTCGATAACGGTCCCACCATTGCTGGTGTTTCCCTCGCCTGGGCACAGTCCACAATTCTACCAGCTGAAATCCCCAACGAGAAACCCTGTAGCGAACGCCACTAAACCCTGATTACAATTCAACGGCACCGGAAAACAAAGGTATCGTCTAACGCAAAGCCGTAGGTGTCATCGCAGCGATAACCGCGCAACCACGCCACCTCATCCACAACCCGCAGATAGAACCCACGAGGAAAATCTTCGTCTCCCACTGAAGCAGAAGCGATGGTCAACGATCCGGCCGGCTTCTTCCCAGCACTGAGCACCGAATCGTCGGAAGCGGCTTGATCCAAGAAGTCCAGGCGCAGATATGGCCCGGCATAAGCAGGGCACAACTTCAATCCGACACTGACCGCACGCTCAAAAATCTGCGGCAATGTAGCTCCGGCGTCCAGACCCAGTTGCTGCAGGTTGCGGCTGGTCAGGGTTAGATTATGGGCCGGCACCAGCTCATCGAAGATTTGGTGCTCCAGCAGCTGTTTGGCAAAGCCATTGAGCTGCACTCCGGATTGGGCCAGGTGTTGCATCAGCTCAGCGCGTTCCAGCCCGCCGACAGCAACCTGGCGTATTCCAAATTCCATGCTGTCATCTCCTGGTCCTTGGTCCATCATAAATGGTCGTTTTCGGTGTCCGTATAAGGCACCCTCACCGGGCATTTTATCGGGCGGGGTATACGGGAATTTCAAATATTTGAAACCTCAGAGTTTCAAAAAATGAATGAGTCACAGAGACAGAGGTCCCGCATAAGGACCGGCTTTCGGGACAGTGCAAAAGCATCCGGGTGGGGAACCAGATACCGATTCATCGGTGGCGGACCACCTCGCCTAGCATGGTCAGGGTGAATACTCGGAAGCTCATTGCACGAATGGAACACCAGCAGATCGGCCTGTACCTCGTGGCCATCCTCATCGGCGGCATCGTCGGTTTCCTTGCCCCCGGCTCGGCCGAAGCAATGGAACACTCGATCAATCCGGTCTTGGGACTGCTGCTCTACGCAACCTTCCTGGGCATCCCGTTCGCCTCCATCGGCAAGGCCGCCAAGGACCTGCGGTTCATGGGCACCGTGCTGGTGCTGAACTTCATCGTGGTCCCCGTGGTGGTGTTCGGACTGACCCGCTTCATCGCCGGGGACCAGGCCCTGCTGCTCGGGGTGCTGCTGGTCCTGCTAACCCCTTGCATCGACTACGTCATCGTGTTCACCGGCCTGGCCGGAGGTGCCAGCGACCGGCTCCTGGCCGCCGCCCCGGTCCTGATGCTGCTCCAAATGCTGCTGCTGCCCCTCTACCTGCTGCTTTTCGTCGGCCCCGACGTGGCCTCGGCCATCGACCCCGCACCCTTCCTCGAAGCCCTCATCGTCCTGATCATCATTCCCCTGACGGCGGCAGCCCTGACACAGGCGCTGGCGCGCAAGGCCGCGGCGGGCAGGACCATCATGGACATCATGCAGGCCCTGATGGTTCCCCTGATGATGGTGACCCTGGCGGTGGTCGTCGGTTCACAAATCACCGGAGTCGGCCAGGAAGTCGGCTCGCTGCTGGCGGTGGTGCCGCTTTACGCTGCGTTCCTGTTGGTGATGGTGCCGCTGGGAATGCTGGCGGCCAGATGGGCACGTCTCGATGTCGCCGCCACGCGTGCAGTCGTATTTAGCGGCGCGACCCGCAATTCACTGGTCGTGCTCCCGCTCGCCCTCCCCTTGCCCGAACCTCTGGCCCTGGCCGCATTGGTCGTGGTCACCCAGACGCTTGTCGAGCTCATCGGCATGGTCCTCTTCGTCAGGTTTCTGCCCCGGATCATTCGGACTGAACAACACCGTCAACCAGCCTAATTTTGCCCATCCGGGCCACTGCCGCCAAACAATGCCGTGGTTTAACCGCCGCCCCAAGTTGATAGTCACATTCGCGCGGGTGGTCCGGGGTTCCAAGGATGCTTTATCGACGCCTCCGAGCAATCGGAGGCGTTTGGGCTTCGAAGGGCTTTCGTTCCCTTAACCTTGCAGATGCTCAAGCCGATCCATTCGGATTCACTACCCCGATTTCAGGAAAGTGGTCCGGCACTGGATCTATGGGCGCTGAATCCGTGCTTGACGGTTCTCACCGGTAACGGTTTCATGCCTTGTTTGCCGCTGGCCCCCGCTCCTGCTGTTTGGGTGGGCAGAGAACCGTCCCGTAGGAGCAGAAAACGCAGCAGTCCCCCACCTCTGGGCGTAGACGTTCCCCGCAGCCGGGGCATACCCAGAAGTACTGGCATGCGTCGGTCGGCATCTGAACAGCAGTGGCTACGCCGCACGACGGGCATGACACAACGGAGTTTAATTCGATAGGCATCTTTTGACTCTCCATAGGTTGGCAGAAAATGAGGCTGACGACCCCCGTTGCTTTGGTGACCGGTTAGCCGGTGAATGCGGGAAGGAACCGCACAAAGACCGATCCTGCGACAAGGACGTAGACGATGGCCACGAGCGTTCCGGCCCACTCGGCCGCGAACCTGACCAGAACCTGCGGAGCGGGAATGACACCATAGACGAGGTTGCGGACCGTGAGCAGGATGAACAACGGGATCATGGCCGCCCAGACCACCATGCAATACAGGCACAGAATATAGATTTCAAAGAGGGCCTGGCTCCAGAGCCAGATGACGAACACTGTCCCCAGGCTCACTCCCACTTGCAGACCTGCCCAGTACCAGCGCCCCGGTGCTGCTCCGGAGAGTACCACCATGGCGGTGGCCAAGATGAGCGCGAAGGCGACAATGCCGATCAACGGGTTGGGGAAGCCGAACAATTCCGACTGCCAGGTTCCCATGACCCGCCCGCAGGAAACCCACGGGTTCACATCGCAGCTGGTGACGTGGCCCGGGTTCTCATACAGGGCCAGGCGTTCCAGGACGAGGATGGCCGAGGCGACCCAGCCCACGGCCCCGGTAACCAGCAGCACGAAGCCGAAGGTGCGCGGTCGGGCAAAGCGGGGCACGCGGATCGCTGGGTCACGGGGGCCGGCCGAGGTGTCAGAGGTGGCAGGTGTACTCATGGTGTCTTCTTCCGGGTCTGGCGACGGTGGCTAATTGGCGGCCGTCGCTGCGACGGCGGCCTTGAACTCATCCAGGCTCTGCGCGTTGAGCATCTTTCCGTCGAGGAAGAACGTCGGGGTGCCGGTCACGCCCAGGGCCTTGCCATCGGCGATATCCAGCTTCACGCGTTCCTCGGTGGCCGGGTCGGCGACGGCGGTGTCATAGGCGGCCATGTCCAGTCCCAGGTCTTCGGCGTAGGTACGGAATAGGGCGCTCTTGTTATCCGCGGATTCGCCCCACTGGGTCTGGGTGTCGAACATCTTCTTGTACATGTCCTCATAGGCGTCCTGCTGGGCTGCTGCCTCCACGGCCACAGCGGCGTTCATGGAGTTCAGGTGTCCGGGCAGCGGGAAGTACCGCTGGACGAAGGTGACGTTATCCGAGTGCTCGGCGCGCAGTTCCTCGACGAACGGGTAGGCTGCGCCGCAGGCCTCGCACTCGAAGTCCAGGAACTCCACCAGGACCGCTTTCTCGTCCGGAGCCTGGGAAAGCACGCGGCTGTTCTCCCGAACGACCTGCTGTTCGGTGGCGGCGGCGTCGCTGGTGGCGGGAGTCGCGGCCGTGGAATTGTTCTGCGCGACGAAGTAGCCAATGACCGCGGCGATAATGGCGACGGCCAGCAGTATCCAGACGACGATCTTGGTTTTCTTCGGGGCACGGGTCGTTGAGGGAGCGGGACTGTTCATGTGGTGTTCCATTCTTTAGCTTGTGTTCCGGCGGGCCGGGCAGTCTACGGGGTGTGGTGGTCGCTGAGAGTAGGTGCTTGCATGTTCGTTGAGCGCATCTTCGGCTGGGGCGACTGGTATTTTTTGGTCCGGGCTGCGCGCAGTCCGTTGAGGATCACGATGACCTCGGCGAGCTCGTGGATGAGTACGACGGCCGCGAGGCCGAGCACACCGGTGATGGCCAGGGGCGGCAGGACCGCGATGATCAGCAGCGAGAGCACGATGTTCTGGTTCATGATCCGCCGGCCGCGCCTGGCATGGGCGATGGCTTGCGGGATCAGGCGCAGGTCGTGGCCGGTGAACGCGATATCGGCGGATTCGATCGCGGCATCGGAGCCGGTGGCCCCCATCGCGATCCCCACCTCTGCGGCCGCCAGCGCCGGGGCGTCATTGATGCCGTCCCCGATCATCGCCGTGGGCTTTGCCGCATTCAGTTCACCGATGGCTTTCGCCTTGTCCTCGGGACGCAGCTGGGCCCGGACATCCTCGATGCCCGCCTGTGAGGCGAGGGCGCGCGCGGTGCGGGGGTTGTCTCCGGTGAGCATGGTGACACCGAGCCCTGCGGCGGCGAGCGTCCGGATCACCTCGGGCACCTCGGGGCGCAGCTCGTCGCGCACCCCGATGGCTCCAACAACCACACCATTACGTTGAACGATGACAACCGTCATTCCCTGTGTTTCAAGGTGCTGCACCTGATCGCTGAGTACATCTGCGCGGAACCGGCGCGGGCTGCCGACTTGCACGTCGCTGCCGTCAACGGTGCCGCCGATGCCGTGCCCGGCTTGCTCGGTGACCCCGGTGGCGGCCGCCGTTTCCGGGGCGGCTTGGGTGATGGCGGCAGCCAGCGGGTGGGTGCTGTGCTGCTCCAGGGCGGCGGCCCACGCCAAGACCTGCTGTTTGCTGGTTCCCTCGACGGCGAGAACTTCGGTGACGGTGGGCTGGTTGCGAGTCAGCGTGCCGGTCTTGTCCACGGCAAGGTGGCCGATTGAACCGAACCGTTCAAAGGCCGCACCGCTTTTGATGATGACGCCGAACTTGCTGGCCGATCCGATCGCCGAGACGACGGTAATCGGTACCGCGATGGCCAAGGCGCAGGGGGAAGCGGCGACCAACACAACCAGGGCGCGGATAATCCACGTTTCCGGGTCACCAAGCAGCGAGCCGATCAGCGCGACAAGTGCAGCGAGGATCAGCACTCCGGGAACCAGCGGGCGGGCAATGCGGTCGGCCAGACGGGCCCGTTCGCCCTTTTCGGCCTGTGCCTGTTCGACCAGCTGCACAATGGTCGTCAGGGAGTTGTCGGTGCCCGCCGCAGTGGTCTCGATCTCCAAGACCCCGGAGGTGTTGATCACTCCGGCAGAAACTTCGTCTCCCGCCTGAACCTCCACGGGGATGGATTCACCGGTAATCGCCGAGGTGTCCAGCGCACTGGCCCCGGTGCGGATGACACCGTCGGTGGCGATCCGCTCCCCGGGCTTGACGAGCAGCAGCTGACCGATGCTGAGATCCTTGGCCTGAATCTGGGTCACGTTGCCGTCAATCAGCACGGTGGCAGTCTCCGGGACAAGTTTCAGCAGGGCCCGCAGGCCATTGCGGGCACGGTCCATGGCCTTGTCTTCCAAGGCCTCGGCGATTGAGTAGAGGAACGCCAACGCTGCGGCTTCCTCGACGTAGCCAAGGATGACGGCGCCGGTGGCGCTCATGGCCATCAGCAGCGCGATGCCGAGCTTGCCCTTGGCCAGCCTGCGGATCGCCCCGGGCACGAACGTCCACGCTCCGAGCAGCAGACCGGCCCAGAAAAGCACGAGCGCGGGAACCTCTGCCCCTGACCACTGAGTCACCAGCCCGGCGATAAATGCGACGCCGGAGGCCACCGGGATCATGACTCCGCGATCCCTCCACCACCGGGTGCTGTCCTCGGATTCGGTGAGTTGTTCTTTGGGCTCGTCGTGCGAGCAGCATGCGTCACTCATGCGCTTTCCCCACTCTCGCAGCAACCGGGCACCGGGCACCCTTGATCCAGGCATTCGGCGCTCTCATCGACCGCCAGCGTCACGTCGATCAATGCGGTCAGTGCGCGGGTCAGGTGCGGGTCGGTGATTTCATAGCGGGTCTGGCGTCCTTCGACTTCCGCCACCACGATGCCGCAATCGCGCAGGCAGGCCAGGTGGTTGGAAACGTTCGAGCGGCTCAATCCCAAGGTCCGGGACAGTTCTGCCGGGTAGCCCGGCCCCTCCAGCAAGGTCATGAGGATGCGCGACCGGGTTGGATCGGCCATCGCGCGGCCAATCCGGTTCATCACGTCGAGTCGGGAAGTAATGGTCAGCATGCAATGATTATACAGTCAACGCTGAACTATAGGGAATTGATTATTTCATCACCACTCTCGAAGGGGTCCCAGTTAAGGCGGGTCACTCGCTGCGCATATAAACACCGTCCCGCAGAGCGTTCCTCTTACAAGACGGTCAGAAATGCAGGGCCGGAAAAACCGTGATCGGGACAATGCGATTGTTCAGCAGGTCGCGGCGAGCTCTGCCGGTTTCAACAACGCGCGCAACTGCTAATTGGAAGTTGTACGGGCAACTTCCAACTAGCCGTTGAGTTTCAGCGCTTTTTAGCGAGCCGCAAATCCAACCCGCTTCGAACCTGTGGCCATTCCGAAGCGATGATGGAGAAGATGACAGTGTCTCGAAGCGATCCATCTGCCATGCGACTAGTCGCACGCAGAACGCCATCTTGTTTTGCTCCCAGGCGAGCAATTGCAGCACGTGACTGCATGTTCATCCAATGCGTGCTGAACTCAACAGCGACACAGTTCAGCGTTTCAAATGCGTGGGCGAGCAAAAGCCTCTTGCTATCTGGGTTTGTTCCGCTACTGTGGGTGCTTGCTGCGTTCCAGGTGTATCCAATCTCCAACCTTGGAAGCTCTGCATCAATGTCGCAGTACGAGGTCATGCCGATGATTTTGCCTGGCTCGCCAGTCTGTGGGTCGTTTATGCGTGTTGTAAACGGAACCATGGAGCCTTCCTCCTGCATGGTCAAGCGACGCTGGATTTCGTCATGCATTTCCTCGGGACGCGGCACCGCGGTGTACCAAAGATTCCATAATTCGCCGTCGGAAGCGGCTTCGACAAGCCCGTCGTGGTGGTGCTCATTCAGGGGTTCGAGGGTGACGTATTTTCCATGCAACGTTACGGGGGTGATCGTAGTCATAGGGTAACTATATCGGCCTGTCAGCCACTTTCTACACGCTTGAATCTGGCTATCAGATCACTGGTATTTGAGCGTTTACTTGATATGTCACGTGTTTGTCCCGTAGAGGGTTCCTCTTACGGGCGCTGTCAATGATGACTTAACCGCCCCTGGCCGGCACCCGAAGGTACCGGCCAGAAGCTATGCGAAACGAGGGCTACTAAGCGCGGCCGTCAAACAGGTTCGTGACCGAACCGTCGTGGAATACTTCCGAGATCGCGCGAGCGATAGTCGGTGCAATGGACAGCACCGTCAGGTTCTCAAAACGCTTGTCTTCAGGGATTGGCAGGGTGTTGGTGACAACAACTTCGCGTGCACCACAATCAGCCAAACGCTGAGCAGCAGGATCCGAGAAGACAGCGTGGGTAGCTGCGATGATGACGTCCTTGGCGCCGGCTTCCTTCAGCACGCGCACAGCGCCTGCGATGGTTCCACCGGTATCAATCATGTCGTCAATCAGGATCGCGGTGCGGCCCTCAACCTGACCCACAACGGTCTTGGACTCTGCCTGGTTAGGCACGGTCAAGTCGCGGGACTTGTGTACGAAGGCCAGAGGAACGCCGCCCAAACGGTCAGCCCACTGCTCTGCTACGCGAACACGTCCGGTGTCTGGGGAAACCACGGTGGCTTCGTTAACATCAATTTTGGTCTTGATGTAGTCCGCCAGCATTGGGAAACCAAAGAGGTGGTCAACCGGGCCGTCGAAGAAGCCCTGAATCTGCGCGGTGTGCAGGTCGCAAGAGATGATACGGTCTGCGCCGGCAGTCTTGAATAGGTCGGCAACCAGACGAGCCGAGATAGGCTCGCGGCCACGGCCCTTCTTGTCCTGTCGTGCGTAAGGGTAGAACGGAGCTACCACGGTGATACGACGAGCCGAAGCGCGCTTCATCGAGTCAATCATGATCAGCTGTTCCATCAGCCAGTTGTTTGTTGGCGCTGGGTAGGACTGCAGCAGGAAGACGTCCTTACCGCGGACCGACTCGTCCGAGCGCACGTAGATCTCGCCGTTGGCGAAGTCATAGGCGTTCAGCGGCAGAAGTTCGGTGCCAAGTTCCTTGGCGACCTCGGCGGCTAGTTCCGGGTGTGCACGACCGCTGGCCAGCACCAGCTTTTTGTCGACGTTATGGCTGATTTCACTCATTGGGTATGCTTTCTCGCTCGCTTCGCTATCACGTATGAGGTTGTTGTCGAGGAAATAAAGTCCGTGACCGGATTACTCGGTGCCCGAGGAATTCAGAGAGGACTTGAATGCGGCGTCTGCCGAAGGGGTACCTGGGCGCTTTTCAAGCGTCCACCCCTCAGAGTTACGCTGCGGGGCCACAGACAGTGCCAAGGCACCGGCGGGGACGTTTTTGCGGACGATGGCGCCAGCTCCGGTGTATGCGCCGTCCCCAATTTCCACTGGGGCAACAAATACGGTGTTAGAGCTGGTGCGCACGTGCGAACCAATCTTGGTCCGGTGCTTCTTTTCGCCATCGTAGTTCGCGGTGATATTGCCACACCCGATATTGGTGAATTCACCGATTTCAGCATCGCCGGCGTAGCCGAGATGCGAGAGCTTGGAGCCACGACCGATCGTGACGTTCTTGGTTTCGTAGAAAGCGCCAATCTTGCCATCGACACCCAAATCGGTACCTGGGCGAAGGTAAGCGAAGGGACCAACCGAGGCGCCTGCAGCGATGCGCGAGTCGGTGGCGTCGGTGCGCTTGACGGTGGCACGCTGGCCAACCACGACGTTGGTCAATGTGGTGTCTGGGCCGACGATGGCGTTATCGCCAATAATCGTTTCGCCGTGCAGCTGAGTGCCTGGCTTCAGAGTGGTGTCCTGACCGATGATCACGTCTGCATCAATCCACGTGGTGGCTGGATCAACGATGGTTACACCCTGACGCATCCAGAATTCGGTTTTGCGTTGGTTGTAAATACGAGCCAAGTTGGAGACCTGGACGCGGTCGTTAGCGCCCTCAATCTGCCAACGGTCAGCGATCTGCGAGGAAGCAACACGGCCGCCACGACCGCGAGCGATAGCCAAAACGTCGGTCAGGTACATCTCGCCCTGCGCGTTGTCGGTAGTGACCTCGGTCAGTGCCGAACGCAGCATCTGTGCATCAAATGCGTAGATTCCGGAGTTGATTTCCTTGATCAGCAGTTCATCTGCCGAAGCATCCTTCTGCTCGCGGATTCCAGCAACTTCGCCGTTCTCGTCGCGCAGAATACGACCATATCCGTTGGGGTCTTCCAACGAGGTGGTCAGCACGGTCACCGAGTTGCGGTTGGTCTCGTGGGTAGCCACAAGATCCTGCAGTACTTCGCTGGTGAGCAATGGCACATCACCGTAAGTCACCACGACGGTGCCTTCAAGGGATGGGTCCACGGCTTCAAGGCCCTGTGCAACTGCGCGTCCGGTGCCCGGAATTTCATCCTGATCAGCGATGGTGATCGAAGGGAACTGGCTGAGGATGTGCTCAGCTACCAGGTCTCGCTGGTGGCGAACCACGGCCACAAGATTTTTTGGTTCCAATGCAGAAGCTGCGTGAAGTGCGTGCCCAATCATGGATCGACCTGCGATTTCGTGCATGATCTTCGGCTTGGCGGACTTCATCCGGGTACCAGCGCCGGCGGCGAGGACGATGACAGCTACTGGTGCATTGACCTGATCGCTCAAGTGCGTTCTCCTGCATATTAGATTCAAGGTTTCGGGCAGAGAAGAATAACCCTTAGACAAGTCTAACGTGCATAGCCAGATTGGCTGAACTGGTTAAAGAATAAAAGCGCCACATGCGTGACGCTTTTTCTTTGGTTCCGCCCCTAGGATTCGAACCTAGAATACACAGCTCCAAAGGCTGGAGTGTTGCCATTACACCAGGGCGGAAAACGGCTTATGTGGGTCATCCCCCACAAGCACGCTAATTATTCTGCCATGTTCGGCCCCGTGAGTGAAATCGCAAAACGCCATGGCTAAATACGAGTACACGAAGTGGCACCTAGCACCGCGCTCAGACTTCGATTTGCACCCGGAACGTAAAATAGAAATCGTGGCTCATTTACTCGGGGGCGAAGCCCTACATCTCGAATATCCCACCCATACTGTCTTCGAATCGATCACCATCGGTATTTCCGATGGAGACCGTATCGGCTTGGTGGGACGCAACGGCGAAGGCAAGTCCTCGCTGCTCGGTATGCTTTCGGGCAAAATCGATCCCAATTCCGGACGGGTCACCTCACGCAACGGCCTGCGGGTTGGCGTGTTGGATCAGTCTGACACCCTAGATCCTGAGGCTACCGTGCACTTCAGTGTGGTCGGCGAGATGGATGATCACCAGTGGGCTGGCGAAGCTCGTATTCGTGACGTCCTTGCCGGTCTCGTAGCCGACTTGGACTGGGAGGCAAAGGTCGGCACGCTCTCCGGCGGCCAGCGCCGCCGTGTTGCCCTAGCTGCTCTATTGGTTCAAGACTGGGACGTTGTCATCCTCGATGAGCCTACTAACCACCTTGATGTTGAAGGCATCTCCTGGTTGGCTGAGCACGTTAACAACCGCTGGTCCAAAAACTCCGGCGGCCTGATGGTTGTCACCCACGACCGTTGGTTCCTTGACGAAGTGTGCACCACCACGTGGGAAGTACACAACCAGATCGTGGAACCTTTTGAAGGTGGCTACGCCGCCTACGTACTGCAGCGCGTAGAACGCGACCGCATCGCCGCGGTCACCGAAAACAAGCGCCAGAACATGATGAAAAAGGAACTCGCTTGGCTACGTCGTGGCGCCCCAGCCCGTACGTCCAAGCCAAAGTTCCGTATCGAAGCCGCCAACCAGCTGATTGCTGATGTGCCACCGGCGCGTAACCCGCTGGAACTGCAAAAGATGGCCACCAGCCGTCTGGGCAAAGACGTCATTGATCTGTTGGATACCGAGGTTTCCTTCGGTTCCAAACAAGTCCTCAAACCCTTTACCTGGCGAATCGGTCCGGGCGAGCGCAGCGGCTTGCTTGGCGCCAACGGAGCGGGCAAGTCTACGTTGCTGGGTCTGATCGCTGGCACCGTCGAACCTACCGGTGGCAAGATCAAGCGGGGCCAAACCGTGAAGCTGGCTGTACTGGATCAGCAGTTCCGCGAGCTGGAGCAGATCGGACAGGACAAGGTCCGCGAAATCCTGGCCCGCTACCGCACGACCTTTAATGTGGACGGCAAGGACCTGACTCCGGCACAGCTGCTGGAGCGCCTTGGTTTCTCTTCGGCACACCTATCCACCAAGGTCGCTGAGCTTTCTGGTGGGCAACGTCGTCGCCTGCAGTTGCTGATGATCCTGATGGATGAGCCCAACGTAATGATCCTCGATGAGCCGACTAACGATGTTGATACCGACATGTTGGCGGCTCTAGAAGATCTCTTGGATTCTTGGCCAGGCACCCTGATCGTGGTCTCCCACGACCGTTACTTACTTGAACGAGTCACTGACCAGCAGTACGCCATTTTGGGCGGAAAATTCCGTCATGTGCCAGGTGGCGTAGATGAGTACCTAAAGCTTCGCGCCGCTGAAGGCTCTACTGGTGGTTCCAACCCATCGCAGTCTCAGAGTGACTCCTCGGCTGCCAAGCCAGCAGGTCCCTCCGGCGCCGAATTACGTGCGGCTCAAAAGGAACTGAACGCGAACGAGCGCAAGGTTTCACAGCTGAACGAAAAAATCGCCAAGGTGCATACCAAAATGGCTGGTCATGACCAAAGCGACTATGCAGGTCTGGGCAAATTCACCGCGGAAATCGATGAATACCAAGCTCAAATTGATGAGCTGGAAGAGCGCTGGCTGGAACTGACTGAACTGTTTGAGTAGTCCCCGCTAGCTGCGAGCGACAACCATTCGTTGGCCCGGAATCTTTTTGAGATTCCGGGCCAACGTCGTATTCAGCCACTGCTGCCAGCGCTGCACAGCGAATATGACAGACTCTAAATATGGAAATTGTTAGCCTGACCGGGCGCCTTATCTGCCGCAATCCTTCTGAAACGGATACCGTACGTGCTTTATTGCCGAGCCATATCCACCTGACTCGGGCCGAGCAAGGTTGTATTTCATTTGAAGTGCAACCCACCGAAGACCCGCTGGTGTGGGAGGTCGCTGAGCGATTCGTCAGTCCCTCAGCTTTCCACGCGCACCAGCAGCGCGTGGCTTCCAGTGCATGGGGTCAAGGGACTACAGGGATCCAGCGCGACTATCGTATTGAGGGTCTGTAACCCGACATCACATGTGCGGCCCTGCGGCTAGGGTTTGCCGGTGATCTTGTCGGCAAGCAGGGCTAGTGGCGAAGACGTTTCCCTTCCACGCAGCTCGCTTCGATCCGCTGCACCGTAGGCAGCATAAAGTCCCTTGGTGGCCAGCCAGCGTAGGGGTTCAGGTTCCCATTTGCGTACAGCATGGTTGACCCACGGCAGTTCTGTCAGTGCCGTTTGTTCCCCAAGGATCAAATCTCGCAACGTGCGACCAGAAAGATTGGTTGTGGCTACTCCCGTGCCCACGTATCCGCCGGCCCAACCTATGCCGGTCATGGGGTCCAACCCCACCGTGGCAGCCCAGTCCCGAGGAACACCTAAAACGCCAGACCAGGCATGATCAATTTTTGCGTGATGAGTTTGTGGGAACATCCTGTACAGAACATCCTGCAATCCATCGATGGTGCTTTGCGGGGTTTGCCCATCGGTGTCGGTGCGCGAACCATATTTGTAGGGCACTCCACGCCCACCGATAGCGATTCGATTATCGGCGGTGCGCTGGGCATACATGTAGACATGGGCAAAGTCGCCTAACACTTCTCCCTGGCTCCAATTCAACTCATCCCAAACAGAAGACGGCAGTGGCTCGGTCACAATCATCGACGAGTTCATGGGCAACCACAGCCGCTTGTGACCGGTAAGTTGCGCGGTGAATCCTTCGGTGGCACGCACAATGTATTCCGCGCTAACCGTCCCGCCTGCGATATCAACCTGACGGGGACGAATAGAGCGCACCGGAGTATCTTCGTAAATTTTCACGCCGAGACGTTCCACCGCTTGGGCCAGACCTCGGACAAGCTTTGCTGGTTGAATTCTTGCAGCATGTGGGTGCCATAGGGCTGCTCGTGTTCCGGCAACACTGATCTTGCATTGTGCTTCGGCGGCCTCTAGCAATCGAACATCTGTGTGCTCCCAGCCCTGATCAGCTTCTGCTTGAGCGCGTAGCCGATGTTCTTGGGCAGGGGTGTAAGCGACTTCAAATTCTCCACCGCGCAAGATATCAGCATCGATATTTTCCGTTTCGCAGACCTTGATGACCTCTTCAACGGAGTCATTCATGGCTAATTGGAAATCATTGATGGCCTGAACCGGATGTGTTTTCAGGTAGCGTTCACGGCCAGCGGTGATGGTATTTGTCAGCCAACCGCCGTTACGTCCTGAAGCGCCGTAGCCAACATGTCTAGCTTCAAAGATCGCGATATTCAGTTCAGGAGCCGACTTGGCTAGGTAATAGGCCGTCCACAATCCGGTAAAACCACCGCCAACAATGGCGACGTCAAAAGTGCCGTGCCCGCGCAGGTTGGGGCGAGGCTCCTGAGCACCAATTTGTTGCCACCAATGCGAAACCTGTCCATTGAGCATGGTCTACTCCCCCGAACTCCGTAAATGAACCACTTTCATTCATCGCTTGGAAATCAGCCTATGACCAGTTTTATTGCACGACAAGAGGCATGGGTGGAAGTTAACTTTGCGGTTACACGAAGCTACAAGGATCTACAAAGTAAGGTCAGCTACTCACTGAGCGTGACATATGCTCCGGCAGCTGGGGCGGTAACCGGGATCGTGGCTACTCCTACCTCATCGCCCAACTGCGCGATGACTTCCTGAGCATGCTCGTGATCGCGCACCAGTAGAGCAAGGGTTGGCCCTGAGCCGGAAACCATCGCGCGTAGCGCACCGGCGCCTTCGGCTAGATCACGCATGGTGCCCAATTCTGGTGCTAGGGCTAGGGACGCTTGGGTCAGGTCGTTGGCCAGAACTTCGGCAAGAGCCGGTGCGTCAGAGGCCATCAACGCTTCAATGACTGCAGGATCAATTTCCTGAGGTACGTCAATGTCCATACCTGCGCGCAAACGATCTAACATGCCGTAGACCCGAGGCGTGGACAGACCGTAGCTGGCGGGGATGAGTACCCACTGAGTTTTGGCACGGGTAAGCAATGGAGCCAACTTGTCTCCAATGCCCAAACCGATGGCTGCGCCACCCATCAAGGCAAAAGGTACGTCAGCGCCAAGCCGTGCACCTAATCGTCCTAGTTCCTCGCGGTCTAGGTGCGTCTGCCACAATTCGTTGCAGGCCACCAGGGTGGCGGCAGCGTCCGCTGATCCCCCACCCATTCCGCCCGCGATGGGTACCCGCTTGGTGATGTGAAGGTTTGCACCCAGCGTGGTTCCGGTGTGCTCACGCAGTAGCGAAGCAGCTTGGTACACGAGGTTGCCTTCACCCAAGGGGAAGTTTTCTGGGTCGTGGACTACCGGCGAATCTGGTTCCAAGCTCAGCAGAAGCTCACCATCGGTGCGTACGCTGGCTTCAATTTGCTCGGTCAGTGACACTGCTACGTACAGGCTTGCCACTTCGTGATAGCCGTCTTCGCGAGGCGGACCAACACGGAAATAGCAGTTGATCTTTCCCGGCGCAGTGGCGATGACTCGTTGCTTGGCCACGATTAGCCCTCGCTGGCTAGTTTGTCGGCAGGAACCTGCTGTGCGGCTCGAGCGATATCGATGTACTTCTCGACATCCAGCTTTTCGCCGCGTTCCTTTGGATCGATACCGGCCAACACCAAAATCTTTTCGGCACGAATACCGGAGCCTGCCCATCCGGACAGAGCTGCGCGTAGTGTCTTGCGGCGCTGGGCAAAAGCGGCGTCGATGATGGCAAAAACTTCCTTGCGATCCGGCGCATCACTGCGGTCCTTGTCCCGGGTGAACGAGACTAGACCAGAGTGGATCTTCGGAGCTGGCCAGAAGACGTTCATACCAATAACGCCAGCCTTGCGCATGGTGCCATACCAGGCACCCTTGACCGATGGGATGCCGTAAATCTTGTTGCCCGGAGTTGCGCTCATGCGGTCAGCAACTTCGTCCTGAACCATCACCAGTCCATGACGGATGCTTGGGAAGTGCTCCAGTAAGTGCAGGACTACCGGTACCGCAACGTTGTAGGGCAGGTTGGCCACCAATGCAGTGGGGTTATGCGGCAGTTCGGTGACCTTCATGGCATCACTGAGGATCACGGTCAGATCATCTTCACGCCCTGGACGGAACTCAGCCATGGTCTGTGGCAGGCGCTTGGCTAGTGGAGGGTCAATTTCCACCGCGACAACTTTGGCTGCAGCATCCATGATGCCAAGGGTCAGCGAACCGAGCCCCGGGCCGACTTCCAGCACGGTCTCGGCTGGGTCAACGTTGGCGGCGGCAACGATGCGACGGATGGTGTTTCCATCAATCACAAAGTTCTGCCCCAAGGTCTTGGTAGGGCGGATTCCTAGCTCTTCGGCCAGACGACGGATTTCGGTGGCCCCAAGCAGCGGCAAAGATTCCTTAGACATCACAAGTCCAATTCTAGTTCAGTCAGATAGATCCAAACATAACAACGCGACGCGTCCACCGTGATGGTGAACGCGTCGCGTCGTTAGGCTTGTTAATTTTTAGCGCAGGCCCAGCTTGGACGAGCATGCTGGCCAGTGGCCCCAGCCGCCCGATGCACGAAGCTTTTCAGCTGCTGCGATCTGTTCTTGAGGCGAAGCCTGGTGTGGAAGTGGTGCGTACTTGGTACCGCCGACTGCCCTCCATGAAGAAGCAGAGAACTGCAGGCCACCGTAGTAACCGTTTCCGGAGTTGATCGCCCAGTTACCACCGGACTCACACTTGGCCAGAGCCTTCCAGGTGGAGGAAATGTTGCTGGTGTTGGTGGAAGGCTTCGGAGCGGATTCTTCCTTTTCTTCGCTGCTATTGGAAGATTTCTCTTCCTTAGCTTCGCTCTTCTTAGCTGAAGATTCTTCTTCCTCAGCCTTCGCTTCGGCTTCCTTGTCGGCCTTTTCCTTGGCTTCCTGAGCTTCCTTGGCCGAGTCCTTGGTGCCGACGCTGACTACCTCAACCACAGGTTCCTTGGAGACCTTGGACTTGAGAACTTCTTCCTCACCCTTTTTGCCGTTTCGGGTTTCCTGACGAAGGGTCAGCTCGCGCTCGCCCTTTTCGCCGGTGGTCTCTACTTCGGTTTCACCCTTTTCCAAGGAGTCGTCTTTAACTTCCTTGGTATCAAAGTCGATGTCGCGGGTTTCGTCCCAAGTCTTTACGGAGACGTCGATAACCTCAACTTCAGCGCCAGCTTCGATAGCTACGCTGGCCTTGACGTTTTTGTCCTTCTTATCGTCAACCTTGACGTTGATTTCGTCGTTGTCGTCAACCTTGATTTTCTGCTCGGCGAGCAGTTCTTTGATGGTTGATGCGGTGCTTGCGACAGTCTTCTTTTTGTCGTTAACAATCAGCTTTACGTCTTTAGGAGTGATCACTTCAAGTTCGTCGCTCACTGCGGTGAGCTGCATGTCTTCATCGAGGGAAACTTCTGAGCCCTTATCAAGGTTCAGTTGGTTAACGACGTCTGCCACGGTCATGCCAGTGGTGTGAACGACTCGCTCGGTTCCGTCGATAGTTACTTCAACGGACTTGTTGCGCTTGATATCGATCTGCTGGTTGTCCGACAGTCCGGATTCTGGCGCGGCAGAAATTTCGTCGCGTTCCGCCAAGGTGATTTCTTGCTGATTCAGCAGTTCGCTGACAGTTGCTGCACGAGTGGAGACTTCTTCTTGCTCTCCGTCAACGGAGATGACTACGGATTTTTGACCGGCAACGTAGAACACGGCACCGGCGATAACCACAGCCACGGCGATCGCCTGAGCCAGGTATTTAACCCAGGTTTTCTTGAGCAAGTGAGTCACGGTAGTGAGATCCCCATCGTTTAATGGCTCAGGAGCTGAAGGTAATTCAGCTTTCAGTTGAGCCCAGCAGCACCCGCTGCTTAGTTAGTAATCAAATTCTTGGCCATTTTCTCGCTTGATAAACAGGCGAGTTTCAGGCTGCCTCGACTCAACGCCGCCACTTTAGTTGACAGGAATTATCTCGAACATCACATCTACCGTAACCGAATCGTTATATTCATTGCAAGAGTTCTGTAACCAGACGCACAGCAAGCGGGTCTAAAATCCTCCGTACACTTCACCGGTATTTGCATTAATCTGTGCACAGAGTTCTTCAAGATCCATACCCAATGACTGCGCCATGAACCGGGTGGTGTACGGAATCATGTAGCTTGCGTTGGGGCGTCCGCGGAATGGATGCGGTGTCAAAAATGGTGCGTCAGTTTCAACCAGCAGCAACTTTGGGTCAGCAATCTGCAGCGCTTCTCGAAGACCAAACGAATTCTTAAAAGTCACCGTTCCAGAGAATGATATGTACCAGCCATTGTCGTTACAGATCTGCGCCAAGTCTTTGTCTCCGGAGAAGCAGTGAAAGACCACTTTCTCAGGGAGTTTGGAACTCTTGAGAATTCGCACCACATCTTCGTGCGCGTCACGGTCATGAATCTGCACAGCTTTGCCCAGCTCGACTGCAATCCGAAGGTGTTCACGGAAGGATTGCTCTTGAGCGCCTTGTCCCTCCTCACCGGTACGGAAGTAGTCCAGGCCGGTCTCCCCCAGCGCACGTACCCGTGGGTCTGCAGCCAGCTCTTCAATTCTCGCCAGTGCACTTGTCAGCTCGTCGCGTTCGGCAAGTCGTGCAGCATCATTGGGATGGATGGCGACTGCTGCCAGAACATTCGGGTATTCGTTGGCAAGTTGCACGGCAAATTCCGATGACTCTACGTCGCAACCGACTTGGATCAGTCCTTGGACGCCTACAGATTCGGCTGCGGCCAGTGCATCAGCGGGTGAGACTTTGACGGTGCCGTCTAAGAAATCCAAATGCGTATGGTTATCTACCACGGCTATCGGCAAGGCTTCGGGCGCTTCGGGATACTGCAGGTTCCGTCTACTGCCACCCTTTTCACTTTCGCTCTTACGAGCCCGGCCCTCGTGACCAGCCGGCAGCTCTTCCAACGTGGGTCGGTAGGCCTCAGGGATTCGGGTGATGTCGGTATCCAACTTCTTTGACACGATTTTCCTTTGCACTTTGTTACTACAGACCACTATCAATTTTAGTCTGTCACCAACTCGCAAATGAGCCACATTTATTTTTTGTCATTGAGCCAGTTAGCCTATTTATACGGATAAAACATGCCCATATGATAGTCACTAAGAGTTTGCTGAATACCTCAGGATGCGAAGTGTCTCGCGACTGAACCACTGCGCAGGAGGAACTTGAATGAGTGCCAACCCCACGATGCCGTCGTTGGATTCAACATTCCGTACAAACTGCGAACGGATATCTGGTGCTGTGCAAACGGTGATCACCGGTAAACCAGAGGTCATCACTAACGCGCTCATCGTTTTGTTGGCACAGGGCCATCTATTACTCGAAGATGTCCCGGGCGTCGGCAAAACCATGCTGGCGAAGTCCTTGGCAAAGAGCGTCAACGGCACGGTTCATCGCATCCAGTTCACCCCTGATCTTCTGCCAAGCGACGTTACTGGCGTTTCGGTGTATTCACCACAAACACACGAGTTCACTTTTCATCCTGGGCCGGTATTCGCCAACATTGTCATTGCTGACGAGATCAATCGTGCCAATGCTAAAACACAATCGGCGCTTCTTGAATGTATGGAAGAAGCTCAGGTGACGGTGGACTCTATCACTCATACTCTTGAGCATCCTTTCATGGTTGTTGCCACACAGAATCCATTGGATTCAGAAGGTACTTTCGCTCTTCCTGAAGCACAGCGTGACCGTTTCATGGCACGAATTTCACTTGGGTACCCAGAACGAGAAGCCGAGATCTCAATGATCGCTGGCCACCATCAGCATGAACCGATTGAGTCATTGGAGTCAGTACTTCAGCTCGTCGATTTGCAGCAAATGATCGAACAGGTCAATTCGGTCACCGTGACCGAACGGCTGGGGACCTACGTGGTGGATCTTGGTCGCGCAACGCGTAACCATCCGCAAATAGAGCTAGGCGCCTCACCGCGTGCCCTTCTTCAGTGGGTCCGTGCGGCCAAAGCGCATGCGGCCATCAACGCCCGGGACCATGTCTTGCCAGAAGACATTCGCAGTGTGGCACACATGGTCTTGAACCACCGATTGATTTTGACCAGACGAGCTGTCGCTGAAGGTACAGAAGTGTCAAACATTATTCAAGACCTGCTGTCCAATACCCCGGTTAGCTAGCTGGCACCCCATGGGCAAGATCCCCCGCTATGACTCAAGCGATACTCTTTCGTGGGTACGCTCGGAAAGTTCTGTGCCCTTAGCGCTACGTCGATTCCGATTAGATCTATTTACGATTCGTGGCTGGTGCACCATTGGTGCAGGAGCCCTCATGATTTTTTTGGCTTATCTATTCGGTCGCCACGAGTTGATGGCTCTCGGGATCTGTTTACTGGTCTTGGCGATCATCAGTTGGGCGTTGGCATCAAGCCTTCGAGCACGTACTCAAATACACCGAGAACTTGTTTCCGTGGAACCCAGCGTCGGGGACGTATCTAGATTCCGTCTAAGCGCCAGTGAATCATCGATGATTCAGGAGCAGCTACCTGAGCCTTTCGCCCGTGGACCAGTTCTTGATGCACCCGGCTACTGTGAGTACGAATTGGTGTTCGGAACCCGTGGCGTCCACCAGGTTGGTCCGGCACAGCAAATCATTACCGACTCCTTGGGCCTCATCCGTGGGATGGTCAACGCAGGAGATACCCTCAACGTCCCTGTCCGTTCCAAGCTCTTGGATCTCCAGCGCTTCGCGAACCTCGGCGAACAAATGCTCTCGGGCGATGCACGACATTCGCATAGCACCACAGCTGATTACTATGACGTGGCCATCCGTGACTATCAACAGGGTGACTCCATCCGACAGGTTCATTGGAAGGCTAGCGCGCGTCAAGGCAAGCTAATGGTTCGTCAAGAGAATCACGTAGCCACCGCTCATGCTCTGCTGATTTTGGATACTGACCATGAACACTGGTGTCAAAATGGTTCAGATCTTCGTCTAGCGATCCCCAACGGTTCCCAAGAAGACTTACCAAGTAGCCGTCGCTTTGAGACGGCGCTGTCCTTGGCAAGCAGTATCGGACTTCGTTTTGCCAGCAGCGGCTACAACTTATCGTTCCGTGACCTATCGGGAACACCGATTATCGCCGGACAGCACCAGGTAGCTTCGGATCATTCAGCGCATCGAAGCTTTGACACTTTCCATGCCGCCACAGCAGGACTTGCTTTAGACACGAGCACTCAAGCAACTGACCCAACTGAATTATTGGGTTCAGGTCTACAAAAGGACATGCTAGATTCTCGCGAAGAACCAGTGATCATGATCTTGGGAGAACTCACCGTTGCCCAAGCCAGCTGGCTAGCAACATTGGCTCGCACGGTACGACGTGTGGAGCTATTTATTCTCGTTACCCACCCAGAACGATATGCGGCGGTTCAGCAAGAGCTCTCAACAACCGGTTGGAAAATTCATCTCCTGCCCGGCACCTCTGGCGTCGAACAGATTTGGGGAAACTAGTGGGTGTCGAAGTGCAAGATTCACCAGTGACCAACCCTTCTGAGGCTCAGCCGTCCGTTGAGTCTTCTCGCGCGCCAGCAATAGATCATTTACTAGCCCGAGGCCTGGCCGCGCTTTGTTTAGCACTAGCGGTTCTGGCCGGAACAGCATCACTGACCGGAGTGGTTGAGGGCACCTCATGGCTGCCCTACCTGATCTTCCCCGTTGTTGTACTTCATCTGGTTTACGGGTTGATCCGCGGGATCCGGGTGATCCGCTGGTTAGCTTTGCCAGCTGCAGCCCTTGTAGCTTTGGCTGCGGTCATGGGCCACGACGCCATGGACTCAAATACCTACGGTCTATCACCAATGCAGTGGTTTTTCTCTTCGATCTCTGAAGCAGGATTGCAACTGGCAACTCAAGTTCCGCCGGTGGCTAGCTCAGCGTATATCGACCTCTCGATACTGGTTCTTGCCCTCGTAGTGAGTCTGCTGACGCAAATACTTGCCACATTCCGACGCACCGCTTTGCTGGCCGTTATTCCGCTGTCTTTTGCCCCTATCGTTGCGTCCCTGTTTAAGCAGGAAGGTGCCGGAATAGGTTTTCTCGCCCTTCTGGTCGTTGGTGTACTGGGCTATGTAGCTTTGTTGCCGTACACGTTCACTTCCGTTTCTCAGGGCGCAGCTCAACATAAATTCCCGCCAGCCAAGACATTGGGCGTCTTTGGAATTACTGCACTGGCCTGTATAAGTTCGCTGTTCGCCGCGAGTTTATGGATGCCCGGTTTTCGTGCAGGCATGTTCCCCGAGGGTAAACGCCCCTCGGGAGAATTGCTGGCCAATAACGTAGACCCACTCATCAATTTGGGGCGAGATCTACGATCAAACGGTAAAAAACCGTTCTTGACGTACTACACCAGTGCAGACCAAGCGCCATATCTGCGGACCCAAGTCATCACAGATTTGACCCAGCAACGCTGGGAACCGAGCGAGAACCTTTTCTATTCTGATTACTACGGTGACACCGCGGTCACCAGTGATTACTCTTCGTTTGGTAGTTCTGAACAAGTACTGCGAATGACCTGGCCTAATAACAACACCAACCCGTTACTCCCGCTGCCGACTCAAAGTTATTTTGTCCAAGGCATCCAAGGCGATTGGCGTTGGACTCATGAAACCTCTGTGGCCAGACTCAGTGGCGACGCGTTAAGCGCAACCAAAGATATCTCCGTAGCTTATGAACAACTTCAATTCACGCCTGAACTAGTTGAAGAACTTGCCGGGTGGGGTGCGATGAGCGGGCCTAGCGTGTCCAGCGAATATTCTCGGCTTCCGACAGATGAAGAAAACTCGCTGCGACCCTTGTTGCGAGAGACCCTCGACGAAGCCTATGCGGATGGGGCGAGCCCGGACACCGAATTGGCTAAGGCCGCAGCCATCCAAGATTTCTTCCGTTCTGGAAAGTTCGCTTACTCAGAGCGCACCCCATTGCGTGAAGGTTACGACGGAGCCAACGCACAAGTGGTCGAGGCGTTCCTAGACCGCAGGCAGGGATACTGCGTTCACTTTGCTTCGGCAATGGCGCTGTTGGCGCGTGAAGCAGGAATCCCTTCGCGCATTGCCGTGGGCTACGCCCCAGGCGTTGCTACTGGTGAATCCATTAATGCTGAAGAAATTGGAAGTCCGCAGAGGTTTGAAAGAACCGCCAAGCCTGGCACCAAACTTGAAGGCTATACCGTCAGCGGACAACAGGCGCACGCATGGCCTGAGCTATTTATCACCGGCCTAGGCTGGGTTCCCTTTGAGCCAACACCAGGTCGAGGCTACACCCCAAGTTATGCGCCAGAAGCAACCCGGAGCGCGGCCCCTTCGGAAAGCACCGCACCTGAAGTACCTACAACCCGCAGCACTCCGACTCGTACAGCATCGGCAACTCCCTCGGCTCAGGCTGCAACGCCACAAACCAGTGAACAGGGCGCAACGAACCTATGGTTGCTTCCTGTGGCGCTGGTGTTGATTGGCGCTGTGTTGTGCATCGGCCCTTGGCGTCGTAATCGCATCCGGCAGGAACGTCTGAAACAAATCCGTGCTGGCACACCAGAGGCTGCCCAAGCCTTGTGGGCGGAACTGCTCAGTGTCGGAGCCGACGCGAAGCTCCCGGCTGGTACTCACGAGTCCGTTGGAGACTACACGGTTAGATTATCTGTTGACTACCCGGCTTTGGCCCCAGAGCTCCTACAGATTCAGCAAGTTGTTGAGCAGAGTTTCTACGCCGATCGCCACCCTGGTGAAACCGATGACGCACCTGTGCTCAATGCCCTGCACAGAATTCAAGAGCAACTGCGTGCTCAGCTGTCAGTCTGGCAACGACTAACTACATTCTTCCTCCCACCGTCCTTACGGTCAGGCATCGGCGGCAAACAACGTTCCAGATAGCGGCGCCCACACTAGTTTCTTAAAGAAATGAGGCCCAGCCAAATGGCTGGGCCTCATTTCATGATTGGCATCTATGGATGCGCAGATTACTTCTTTGCAGCGTATGGATCGGCGATGCCGATGTACTGCACGGTGGTGTACTCGGCCAAGCCTTCAGCGCCGCCTTCGCGACCCAGACCCGACTGCTTCACGCCACCGAATGGTGCTGCAGCGTTGGAGATAACACCAGCGTTGAAGCCAACCAGACCGAATTCGATCTGCTCCGAAACGCGGAACATGCGGTTGAAGTCCTGCGAGTAGATGTAGGAAGCCAGACCGTACTCGGTGGAGTTAGCCAGCTTGATGGCTTCTTCTTCCGAGGTGAAGGTGGTGACAGGTGCAACTGGGCCGAAGATTTCCTGGGTAAGGATCTTGGCGTCGTTGGCAACGTTAGCCAGCACGGTTGGCTGGTAGAAGTAGCCTGGGCCTTCAACTGGTGCGCCACCGGTCACGGCGGTTGCGCCAGCGCTGATGGCAGCCTCGACCAGTGCGTGCACTTCGTCGCGGGCCTTCTCTTCAACCAGTGGGCCAACGGTGGTGCCCTCTTCGGTGCCACGTCCTGGCTTGAGAGCCTTCATCGCTTCAGCGAACTTCGCGGTGAACTCTTCGGCAACGTCAGCGTGAACCAAGAAGCGGTTAGCTGCGGTGCAGGCTTCGCCCATGTTGCGCATCTTGGCAGCCATGGCGCCTTCAACTGCAGCATCCAGGTCAGCATCCTCAAAGACGATAAATGGTGCGTTGCCGCCCAGCTCCATCGAGGTACGCAGAACCTTGTCTGCGGCATCCTTCATCAGCTGCTTGCCCACTGGGGTGGAACCGGTGAAGGAAACCTTGCGCAGGCGGTCATCCTGCATCAGTGGAGCGGAGATCTTCGAAGCCGAGGAGCCCGAAACAACGTTGAGCACACCTGCTGGAAGGCCAGCTTCCATCATGGTGGCTGCGAACAGCTGGGAAGTCAGTGGGGTCAGCTTTGCTGGCTTGAGCACCATGGTGCAACCTGCAGCAATCGCTGGGCCGACCTTACGGGTGGCCATCGCCAATGGGAAGTTCCATGGGGTGATCAACAGGCATGGGCCAACTGGCTTGTGCTGAACAAGGACCTTGTTCTTGCCCTCTGGGGTGGTGATGTAACGGCCGTAGTGGCGCACGGTCTCTTCGGAGAACCAGCGCAGGAACTCAGCACCGTAGGTCACTTCGCCGTAGGCTTCGGCCAGTGGCTTACCCATTTCAAGGCTCATCAACAGGGCAAAGTCATCTTTGCGTGCGGTGACCAAGTCAAAGGCACGGCGCAGAATTTCGGCACGTTCACGTGGTGCGGTCAAGGCCCATTCAGCCTGAACCGCGTCGGCTGCATCCAGTGCTGCCATGGCGTCTTCGCTGGTGGCGCTGGCTAGGGTCAGTAGCTTTTCACCGGTGGCCGGATCAAGCACATCAAAAGTGCCGCCGTCCGAGGCATCGCGCCATTCACCGTTAATCAAAAGACCGGTTGGAACCTTGGCAAGCAGTTCTGCTTCGCGCTGGGCAGTGATCGACATACGCGCATCTCCTGAATCTCTAAATGAAACTAATCGTCGTTGATGCCTACGCTATTCTCGGCATGAGCAAACTGTAAATCGCCCTGTGCACTATAAAAGCGTAGATTCATTGTGCAATCAGCCTATGCGAATTTTGCTATTTCTTCGCTTCGTGACGTTGTGCCAAGACAGCCTCATACAGGTCACGTTTTTTGGCACCGAACTTTTCCGC
>Ga0308166_1000307_pt1 | contig 78026 bp, 67 predicted proteins | sample PhyCR2_2_FD_202137 | JGI IMG/M metagenome (GOLD analysis project Ga0308166, IMG submission 202137) | Phyllosphere microbial communities from UC Gill Tract Community Farm, Albany, California, United States - DLSLCC.R2 | ecosystem: Host-associated > Plants > Phyllosphere > Unclassified | place...
CAACCCGCAGCGCGGCGACGTCATGGTCTTCAAGTACCCGAAGGACATGAGCCAGGACTACATCAAGCGCGTCATCGGCGTGCCCGGTGATAAAATCACCTACGAGAACAAGCGCCTGACCGTGAACGGTGTGCCGGTCCAGTACGAACCGATGGACGACTACCTCGACGACGAGCGCCCGGTGTACCACAAGCAGTTCGTGGAGAAGCTGTCGAACGCGCCGCACCGCATTCTGAACATGGACGGACAGCGTACGATCAACCTCGCTGCGGTCGATCCGGACTTCCCGCATCACGAGAATTGCACCTATTCCTACGATAAATTTACCTGTATCGTACCGGAAGGCAATTATTTCATGATGGGCGATAACCGCGACAACAGCGCAGACAGCCGCTACTGGGGCTTCGTGCCGGACCAGAACATCGTCGGCAAGGCTGTGTTTGTTTGGATGAACTTCAGTAACCCGAAGCGCATCGGCGGTATCCACTGATATTTTCGGGGGCGCAGATGCGACAAGTAAAGATGGGTAGGGAGGCCGGCTTTTCCTTGACCGGCCTGATCGTGGTGTTGATCGTGCTGGGTTTCCTCGCCGTGATGGCGATGAAGATCTTCCCGGCCTGGGCCGAGTACCGCTCGATCAAGAACGGCATCGCGGCGGCCAAGGCGGCCGGTCCCGGCACCCACGAGATCCAGCAGGCTTTCGCGCGCAATGCGGAGGTCAACAACATCACGGCGGTCACCCCGAAGGACCTGGTGATCACCCGCGACAACGGCCAGGCTGAAGTCAGCTTCGCCTACGAAAAGCGCATTCCGGTGGCAGGCAACGTCAGCCTGCTGATCGACTTTGCCGGCACCACCGACCCCAGCGGCGCGGTAGCCGCAAAGGATGAGTCGGCCGCAAAATAAGCTGCAAGCAAGCTGCCGAGCAACACAATGAAACGACAATGAATCTTCAGTTATTGCAAACGCGCCTCGGTCATACGTTCCGGGACCCCAGCCTGCTCCAGCAGGCGCTGACCCACCGTAGCCACAGCAGTCTGCATAACGAACGCCTGGAGTTCCTTGGAGATTCGATCCTCAACTGCGTGGTTGCTTCGGTGCTGTACGAGCGCTTCAAGGACCTGGCCGAAGGCGATCTGTCGCGCCTGCGCGCCAACCTCGTCAAGCAGCAGACGCTGTACGAGATCGCCCAGAAGCTCGAGCTGTCGCAGTTCCTGCGCCTGGGCGAGGGCGAGCTGAAGTCGGGCGGTTTCCGCCGCCCGTCGATCCTCGCCGACACGCTCGAAGCGCTGCTGGGCGCGATCTTCCTGGACAGCGGCTTCGACAGCGCACGCGACGTGATCCGCGCCTTCTACATCCCGCTGCTGGACTCGGTCGACCCGCGCACCCTCGGCAAGGACGCGAAGACCTTATTACAAGAGTTTCTGCAGGCCAAGAAGATCTCGCTGCCGACCTATAACGTGGTGGCGACCCATGGCGCCGCCCACAGCCAGGAATTCGAGATCGAATGCCTGGTGCCCAAGCTCGGCATCCAGGTCTTCGGCCGCGGCGGCAGCCGCCGCGCCGGCGAGCAGGCGGCCGCGCGCCTGGCCCTCGACGTGGCCGAACAGGCGATGCAGAAGAATCCCGGCGGCGCCCGCAAGAGCCGCCCGCGCTCGGCCCAGCTGAAGCTGGCCGGGATTGCAACTGACCAGAGCGCCGAGCAGAACAACGACCAGGCCGGCAGCCAGGCCGCGCGCCCGCATTAATGAATTTACAGGAAACACCCGCATGAACATCGAGACCGACAAGCACCAAGGCGAGGGCGCCCCCGCAGATTTCCGTTGCGGCTACATCGCCATCGTCGGCCGCCCCAACGTGGGCAAGTCGACGCTGATGAACGTGCTGATCGGCGCCAAGGTGTCGATCACCTCGCGCAAGGCCCAGACCACGCGCCACCGCATCACCGGCATCCAGACCCGCGACAATACCCAGTTCATCTACGTCGATACGCCGGGCTTCCAGACCCGCCACGCGAACGCACTGAACAAGACCCTGAACAAGACCGTCTCGAACACCCTCACGGCCTCGGACGTGATCCTGTTCCTGGTCGAAGCAGGCACCTTCGGCCCGGCCGACCAGCAGGTGCTGGACCTGCTGCCGAAGAACGTCCCGGTGATCCTGGTGATCAACAAGTCGGACCGCATGAAGGACAAGGCCGAGCTGATGCCTTTCGCCGCAAAGCTGGCCGCCATGCGCGACTTCACGGCCATCGTCCCGGTGTCGGCCAAGCTGCGCTTCCAGGTCGATGCGCTGGAAAAGGAAATCGAACGCCACCTGCCGGAAAATCCACCGATCTTCGGCCCGGACGACATCACCGACCGCAGCGAGAAATTCCTGGCCGCCGAGATCGTGCGCGAAAAGGTGTTCCGTCTGGTCGGCGACGAGCTGCCTTACACCAGCACCGTGCTGATCGAGAAATTCGAGCAGGAGGGCAATCTGCGCCGCATCTTCGCAGCGATCCTGGTCGAGCGCGACACGCACAAGGCCATGCTCATCGGTAACAAGGGAGCACGCCTGAAAGAGATCTCGACCCAGTCGCGCCTGGACATGGAAAAGCTGTTCGGCGGCCCCGTGTACCTGGAAATCTGGGTCAAGGTGAAATCCGGCTGGGCCGACAACGAAGCCGGCCTGCGCGCCTACGGCTACGAATAAGCCTACAGGCGACGCCCACCGCATGGCCGGCCAGGACGACCAAAACAGCAACAGCCCGGACGAGGCGCAGGAAGCCACTGCGCCCTACGCCGTGACCGCGGTGCCGCCTGCGCCGCTGCCGAATCCGGTGCCTGTGCCGGCTCCCTCCGCGCCTGCGCCCGCTCCCGCACGCTCGCCCGCGCCGGCGGCTGCCAAGCCCGAACGCCGCCGCGCCGCCCCGGCGCGCGACACCCGGGTGCTGGGCCAGCCCAGCTTCGTGCTGCACAGCTATCCCTACAAGGAAACCAGCCTCATCGTCGACATGTTCACGCGCGACCATGGGCGCATCGGCGTGGTGGCGAAGGGCGCCAAGCGGCCGCTGTCCAAGCTGCGCGGAGTGCTGCAGACCTTCCAGCCTTTATCGATTTCCTTTTCCGGCAAGTCCGAGCTGCGCACCCTGATCGACGCCGACTGGGTCGGCGGCATGCTGCCGATCGAAAAGACCGCGCTGCTGTGCGGCTTCTACCTGAACGAACTGCTGGTCAAGCTGCTGGCGCGCGACGATCCGCACCCGAAGCTGTTCGACCACTACGTGGCGACGCTCAACGAATTGGCGCACAATGAACCTGCGCAGATCGTCTTGCGAAAGTTCGAACTGGCCCTACTTAAGGAAACCGGGGTGGCCGCCAACCTGGTGCGCGACACCGGCACCCGCGCGCGGGTCGAGCCGGACGGCATGTACGTCGTCGATCCGGAGCGCGGCGCACGCAGGGCGCAGGCCGGGGATACCTGGCCTGTGGTCTCGGGCAAGACCCTGATCGACATGGAAAACGAACACTACGGCGACCCGCAGACGCAGGCGCAGAGCAAGCAGCTGATGCGTTTCCTGCTGGCCTACCACCTGGGTGGCGCGCCGCTGAATACGCGTCAAATCCTGATCGACCTGATGCAGCTTTAAAAAGAAGAGAGTACTGCCAATGAGCTTCCTGCAACCCGCCGGCCCGGTCATCGACCTGGGCGTCAACATCGACCACGTCGCCACCGTCCGCAATGCGCGCGGCACCGTGTATCCGGATCCGCTGCGCGCCGCGCTGCTGGCCGAGCAGGCCGGCGCCGACCTGATCACGCTGCACCTGCGCGAAGACCGCCGCCACATCAAGGACGCCGACGTGCTGGCGATCCGGCCGCAGCTGCTGACGCGCATGAACCTCGAAGCCGCGGTCACGCAGGAGATGATCGACTTCGCCTGCAAAGTGCGCCCGCAGGACGTCTGCCTGGTGCCCGAGCGCCGCGAAGAGGTCACCACCGAGGGCGGCCTGGACGTAATCCGTTACTACAAGGACGTCGAAGCCGCGGTGAAGCAGCTGGCAGGCGAGGGCATCCGCGTTTCGCTGTTCATCGACGCCGACGAACAGCAGATCGCCGCCGCCGCCGCGGTGGGCGCGCCGGTGATCGAGCTGCACACCGGCCGTTATGCCGAAGCCGAAGAGGAAGAGGAAGTGGCGCGCGAACTGGCGCGCATCAAGCTGGGCGTGCGCGCGGGTATCAAGCACGGCCTGCGCGTGAACGCCGGCCACGGCCTGCATTACACGAACGTGCAGCCGATCGCCGCCATCCCCGAGATCCATGAGCTGAACATCGGCCACGCGATCGTGGCGCACTCCATCTTCGTCGGATGGGAGCACGCGGTGCGCGAGATGAAGGCGATCATGGTCGACGCCCGCCTCGGGGTCGCGCTCGGCAATCCGTCGTCGGAGACCTGACCGGAAGGTCGAAGGAGATTCGCGTTCATGATCTACGGGATCGGCACCGACATCGTCCAGATCTCGCGCATCGAGGCCGCCCTCGCGCGCAACGGCGACCGCTTCGCCGAGAAGATCCTCGGACCGCAGGAAATGCAGAAATACCTCGCCCGCCGCGCCAAAAATGACGTACGCGGGCTGCGCTTCCTGGCCACGCGTTTTTCGGCCAAGGAAGCGTTCTCGAAGGCGATCGGGATGGGCATGCGCATGCCCATGACCTGGCGCTCGGCCCAGATGCTCAACGCCCCCAGCGGCAAACCCGTCATCGTCTGCAGCGGCGCGCTCGAAGAATTCATGCGCGAACACCGTCTCACGGCGCAGGTGACGATCAGCGACGAAGCCGACTACGGCGTCGCCTTCGTGATCGTGACCCAGGCGCCGGCCTAACACCCAACGAGTAGGACCCAAGTGACCAAGGAAGTTCGATCAAATGAGCAGCTGCCGGAGGTCCCGGCAGCTTCGGAAGTACCGGAAGTCCATGAAGCCCCGGCAGCCTACGTTGCCGCCGGCGGCGCCGCGATGCCGGTCCTGTCGCACGAGGAACCGAGCAAGCGCGCCCGCGCCGCCAAGAACCGGGCCAAGGCAGAAGGCCAGTCCGAGGGTTCGCCGCGCGCCCGGCCGGACGCCTGGCAGGCCATGAAGGAAGAGCTCAACGCGACCATCACCAAGGATGCCGTCGGCAGCAAGCCGGGCGCGGCAGTGCGCGAGCAGGTGCTGGCCACCGTCGCCAAGCTGCCCGGCCTGCCGGGTGTGTACCGCTATTTCGACGCCGAGGACAAGGTCCTCTACGTCGGCAAGGCGCGCAACCTGAAGAACCGCGTGTCGAGCTACTTCCAGAAGAATCTGTCGAGCCCGCGCATCGCGATGATGGTCTCGCAGATCGCGCGCCTCGAGACCACCGTCACGCACAGCGAGGCCGAGGCCCTGATCCTGGAAAACAACCTGATCAAGACCCTCAAGCCGCGCTACAACATCCTGTTCAGGGACGATAAATCCTATCCCTACCTGAAGATCACCGGCGGCGACGCGCCGCGCATGGCTTATTACCGCGGCGCGCTGGACAAGAAGAACCAGTACTTCGGGCCTTTCCCGAGCGCCTGGGCGGTCAAGGAGTCGATGCAGCTGCTGCAGAAGGTGTTCAAGCTGCGCACCTGCGAGGACAGCGTCTTCCACAACCGCACGCGGCCCTGCCTGCTGCACCAGATCGGCCGCTGCAGCGGTCCCTGCGTGGACCTGATCGCCCCCGAGGACTACAAGCGCGACGTCGACAATGCCGCGAAATTCCTGCGCGGACGCCAGACCGAGGTGCTGGAAGACCTGAACGCGAAAATGCTGACCTTCGCCGAAAACCTGAAGTTCGAGCAGGCGGCATCGGTGCGCAACCAGATCCAGGCGCTCTCAAAAGTGCTGCACGCCCAGAGCATGGAAACGGTCGGCGATGCGGATGTCGACATCATCGCCGTGGTGGTGCAGGGCGGCCGCGCCTGCGTCAACCTGGCAATGGTGCGCGGCGGCCGCCACCTCGGCGACCGCGCCTACTTCCCGAGCCACGTTGGCGAGGCCCTTGAGGAGAGCCCGATCGAAGTCGAGGTGCTGGCCGCCTTCCTGGCCCAGCATTACGGCGACAAGTTCATCCCCGGCACCTTCATCCTCAACACCTTCTTCGACATGCCGGAGCTGATCAACGCGCTGACCGAGCAGTGCGGGCACCGCATCAACCTGGTGTTCCAGCCGCAGGGCCAGCGCCGCCAGTGGCTGGAGCTGGCGCAGAAGGGCGCCGAGATCTCGCTGGCGCGCCTGCTGTCCGAGCAGGGTTCGCAGCAGGCGCGCACGCGCGCGCTGGCCGATACGCTGGGCTTCGAGTCAGATAACCTGGACGAGCTGCGCATCGAGTGCTTCGACATCAGCCACACGGCCGGCGAAGCGACCCAGGCCTCCTGCGTGGTCTTCCATCACCACCAGATGCAGAACGGCGAATACCGCCGCTACAACATCAACGACATCACGCCGGGCGACGACTACGCCGCCATGCGCCAGGTCCTGATGCGGCGCTACGAGAAGGTCGCGGGCGGCGAGGGCGTGATGCCCGACATCGCCCTGATCGACGGCGGTAAGGGCCAGGTCGAGATGGCGCGCCAGGTGTTCTCCGAGCTGGGCCTGGACGTCAGCAACATCGTCGGCGTGGCCAAAGGGGAGGGGCGCCGGGTCGGCCTCGAGACCCTGATCTTCGCCGACGGCCGCGACCCGCAGGAGTTGGGCAAGGAATCGGCGGCGCTGATGCTGGTCGCGATGATCCGCGACGAGGCGCACCGCTTCGCCATTACCGGCATGCGCGCCAAGCGCGCCAAGGCCCGCCAGGCGTCGCGCTTAGAAGAAATTGAAGGGATCGGCGCCAAGCGCCGCCAGAAACTGCTAGCGCGCTTCGGCGGCCTGCGCGGGGTGATCGATGCCAGCGTCGAGGATCTGATGTCGGTGGAGGGCATTTCGAGCACGCTGGCGGAAGAGATCTACAGGCAGCTGCATTGAATCTCAGGGACGGTTGAGCTCAACTGGTTTAAAAGGCAAGAGCCATGTAGACTAGCGGCGCTATGTTCACTGATCAGCTTTATGCCCTTTAACATCCCGATTTTCCTGACCTGGTTACGCGTCGCTCTCATTCCGCTCGTCGTCGGTGTCTACTACCTGCCCACCCACTGGCTGCCGGTGGCCGACCGCAACCTGGCGGCGACCCTGGTCTTCATCGTCGCCGCCGTCACCGACTGGTTCGACGGCTACCTGGCGCGGCGCTGGAACCAGACCTCGGCCTTCGGCGCCTTCCTCGACCCCGTCGCGGACAAGCTGATGGTCGCGGGCGCGCTGCTGGTGCTGGTGCAGCTGGACCGGGTCAACGCCGTGCTCGCCTTCATCATCGTCGGCCGCGAGATCACGATTTCGGCGCTGCGCGAATGGATGGCCGAGATCGGCGCCCGCAAGTCGGTAGCGGTCAGCTCGCTCGGCAAGATCAAGACCGCGGTGCAGATGGTCGCGATCCCGATGCTGCTGTTCCACGATCCGATCTACACCGTGCTCGACATGCACATCGCAGGGGAGGTCCTGCTGTGGATCGCCGGCGTGCTGACGGTCTGGTCGATGTTCTACTATCTGCGCCGTGCCTGGCCGCTGATCAAGGAAAAATCCGGCGCAGTATAAGATTTCTATTGAGCCATCCTTGACACATAGCTCAGCATCTCTATAATGCCTGCCTGTTGCGAGACATTGCAGCAAACGAAACGAAGCGGGAGTAGCTCAGTTGGTAGAGCGCAACCTTGCCAAGGTTGAGGTCGAGAGTTCGAGACTCTTCTCCCGCTCCAAAGTTTGCTGAACTTGATGGCAATAAGTTATAATCGCAGCTTCCAGCGACGCGGGAGTAGCTCAGTTGGTAGAGCGCAACCTTGCCAAGGTTGAGGTCGAGAGTTCGAGACTCTTCTCCCGCTCCAGTCAGTTCTGGGGCAGCAGTGAGCAGTAAGTTGGCAGTAAAAGTAAGACTCCATGCGGGAGTAGCTCAGTTGGTAGAGCGCAACCTTGCCAAGGTTGAGGTCGAGAGTTCGAGACTCTTCTCCCGCTCCAAAGTTTTACACATCGGTATGAACTCCTAAGCGGGAGTAGCTCAGTTGGTAGAGCGCAACCTTGCCAAGGTTGAGGTCGAGAGTTCGAGACTCTTCTCCCGCTCCAGTGATTCATCCGGTTCAAGTGGTAACTCCTAAGCGGGAGTAGCTCAGTTGGTAGAGCGCAACCTTGCCAAGGTTGAGGTCGAGAGTTCGAGACTCTTCTCCCGCTCCAGAATTCAGGGAAGCCTGCTTCCCGTGCTGATGTGGTCGATAACCCGCCAGATCAGCATCGTCAAGTCTCCTCGGGCGAGGTAGCAAAGCGGTTATGCAGCGGCCTGCAAAGCCGTCTAGACGGGTTCGACTCCCGTCCTCGCCTCCAAGTATTTTACAGCCAAGTCCTCTCGTAAAACGCGCATCCATTCGCCGAATGGTCCTTGAGCGCGATTCGACGATGCATGGCGCACTCCTACCGCTCGCGCCCATCTTCCAACGTGGGCCATCCACGCACTGTTCGTCGCGATCTCCTGTTGCCGCGCGCTTCTACTGCCGCGTCACGCCTGTTCCCCTACGACAAAGGTAATGAGTCCAGCCGGGCCAAGCGCTTGTCATGAACTTGTCTTTTTGAGTAGGTAATATGCAACGCGTTGATAAGAATGCCTATTGGCAATTATTCACGCCGCATCCGCGCACGAATCCAGCGTTTAACGGCTCGCATGTAACAAATTTGCAACACCTATTAATTTTTTCTTCACATTAATTTATCTCAAGGATCTCAACTATTTATAGTGAAAACGCGCAATTTTGCCGCGAGCTCCTTGGGTTTGGTAAAGATTTTGTATTTGCTTTAGTACATTTCTTAATGCATATTGCACAGCGGGCACCAGTTTCCATACGTATATCAATAAAGAGGCTCAGGCTATGAACGGTAAGAATCAGGTCGGCAAGCAAAGTTTGCCCCGTCGCGCACTGCTCGCGATGGCATTGGCGGCAATCAATTTCGGCGCCTTGGCGCAAGATCTCAAGCAGGATCATCGCGAATTCGAAGCCACGCTGTACGCCCCGTACGCGGGCGACACCCAGGGCAGCCGCAGCTTCACGCTCGATTTTTCTTATCCCTTCGTTGAAAGCGCCCAGGACATTACCTGGCGCCTCGAACTGCTCGACACGCGCGGCAACATCGTGCAGCGCTGGCAGGGTATCGAACGCCTGACCGACGCGCCGCGCAAGGTCAATATCGACTGGGCCGCGCGCAGCGCCGATCCAAGCCTGGCCGATGGCGTCTACACGGTGCGTATGGTCGCCGTGGCCAGGCCGACAACCGACGAGGGCCCCGACACGAGCGTTGACGGCATCGACGCCGTCCTCGCGGACGCCGCCGACGCCGAAGAACAGAAATGGGAGATCGTCGTTGGCGAGCCGTCCATGGCCGCCATGCCCAGCGCCTCGACGCTCGCCGCGCCGCTGCCCAAGTCCAGCACGTCGACGCGCCTGCGCGCCGCCTCTGCCGTCGCCACCGCGCTGCCGGCCTACACGGTCTACTTCGGCAACCTGCACAGCCAGACCAACCACAGCGACGGCGGCGGCGCCCTGGCCAGCTGTTCGGGCGCCCAGAATCCCCAGAGCGGCACCGGCGGCGGCCCGGCCGAGGCCTTCGCCTATGCGAAGAACAAGGGCCTGGACTTCCTGATGGCCTCCGAGCATAACCACATGTACGACGGCTCCGACGGCACCAACACCAGCGCCGACGCCGCCAAGGCGCGCGCGCTGTACCAGTCGGGCCTGAAGGCGGCCGCCGATTTCAATGCGGCCAACCCGAACTTCCTCGGCGTCTACGGCCTGGAGTGGGGCGTCATCAATAACGGCGGCCACATGAACATCTTCAACGCGCCGGAACTGCTGGAATGGGAATACAACAGCAGCGGCGAGCTGATCGGCGACACGTTCACGGCCAAGGGCGACTACGCCGGCCTGTACACGCTGATGGCAAGGCGCGGCTGGGTCGGCCAGTTCAATCACCCGTCCAGCAGCGGCCAGTTCCTCGTCAACGGCAAGGCGCTCGGCTATACGTCCGACGGCGACACCGCGATGGCCCTGTGCGAAGTGCTCAACACTTCGGCCTTCTCGATCAACACGACGGAAACGGAAACGGGCCGCAGCAGCTACGAGGGCGCCTGCCAGAAGGCGCTCGAGGCAGGCTACCACATCGCATTCTCGAGCGACCAGGATAATCACTGCGCCAACTGGGGTGCGTCCTACACCAACCGCACCGGTGTCCTGATCCCGACCGGCACGCCGTTCACCAACGCCAGCTTCATCGAGGCCCTCAAGGCGCGCCGCGTGTTCGCGACCATGGACAAGACCTCGCAACTGATCCTCACCAGCAAGGGCAACGGTGCGACGGTGGGCGAGACGCACATGATGGGCGAGCGCATCACCAATTACGGCTCGCTTGCCTTGACTGCGAACTATTCGAACAGCACCGGTAAGACGGCTTCGACGGTGACTTTCTACGAAGGCGTGCCGGGCCGTAATGGCACCGTCACCGTGCTGGGAACGGGTGCATCGCAGGCCTTCACCCCGACCCTGGGCGAGCATTTCTACTACGCCAAAGTGACCCAGAACGACGGCAACGTCCTGTGGTCGGCGCCGATCTGGGTGACCCAGGTGGCCGGCGGCGGCGATCTGGTTCCCCCGACTGTCAGTGCGGGTGTCAGCGGCAGCACCGGCAACATCACGCTGTCGGCGAACGCCAGCGACGACAAAGGTGTGACCCTGGTTTCGTTCTATATCGACGGCAACCTGGTCGCGAGCACCGGCGTGGCGCCCTATACGGCCACGTTCGATTCGACCAGACTGTCGAACGGCAGCCACAGCCTGGTGGCCTGGGCTTACGACGCGTCGAATAACATCGGCAAGTCGGCCTCGGTCAGCTTCACGACCAGCAATACGTTCATCGACACGACCGCACCTAGCGTCTCCGCCAGCGTCACGGGCAGCGCGGGCCGCATCGCCCTCAACGCCACGGCCACCGACAACGTCGGCGTGACCAAGGTCGAGTTCTATGTCGACGGCAACCTGGTCGGTTCCAGCACGGCGTCGCCATACACGCTGGCCTACGACTCCACACTGCTGACCAAAGGCAGCCACAGTCTCGTGACCAAGGCCTATGACGCGTCCAATAATGTTGGTACCTCCAGTGCCTTTGCGTTCACGGTCGACAATACCGCGGGCGCACCTGCGCCCCAGGCTCCCCATCTGGTGATCAGCCAGATTTACGGCGCCGGCGGTAATGCCGGTGCAGCGCTCAAGAACGACTACATCGAGATCTTCAACCCGACCTCGGCGCCGGTATCGCTGAGCGGCCTGAGCGTGCAATATGCCTCGTCGGCGGGCACTTCGTGGAGCAACACCACCGCGCTGCCGGCGAAGACGATACAACCTGGGCAATATTTCCTGATCTCGGAATTTTCGGGCGGCGCCAACGGCTCTGCACTCCCAGCCGCAGATGCGACGGGCACGATCAACATGTCGGGAACGGCCGGCAAAGTGGCCCTGGTCAAGGGCACGACTGCACTGCCTGCCTCGGCGACGCCGACGACCGCGAACGTGATCGACTGGGTGGCCTTCGGCAGCGGCGCAACGCCTGCCGAGGGTGGGACGCCGACCGCAACGCTGTCGCCGACCACCGCGGCCTTCCGCACCAATGAATGCGTCGATACCAACAACAACGGCGCCGATTTCACTGTCAAGGCGGTGGCGCCGCGCAACACGTCGACGCCGCTCCATAGCTGCATCACGAATGTCACCGCCAGCTTCAGTCTGACCAGCGTGGGTCCCGTCTACAACCGTGCGACCCAGAAGTACAGCGTGACCTACACCTTGACCAACAAGACGGCGGCAAGCATCAACGGCCCGATCAGCGTTGAGTTCGACAACCTGACGACCGGCGTCTCGATCGACAACCCTTCGGGTACCCGCAACGGCGCGCCGTACGTGACGTTCCCGAATAGCGCATACGCTGCGGGTCAGGCTGCAACGGTCACGGTGATCTTCTCCAACCCGAGCAAAGGCCCGATCGGCTACAACACCGTCATCTACTCCGGCACTCTCTAAGGAAATCACATGTTCAACGTTCAAAAATACCTGCGTCATGCCGTGCTGGCCCTGGGCCTGGCTGCGGCGAGCCTGACCGCCAGCGCCACCGTGGTGCCGACTTACCACATCAGCGCGTCCGATACCGCTAGCCAGGACATCGCGTCCATGGACCTGGTGTTTAGCAGCATCAACACCGTCGGCCCCGTGAAGGCTCGTCTGTCGCACTTTACCGGGACGCCGCTTGTCGAGCTCGACCGTCAGGGCGACGTCAGCGAAAATGGTGGCGTTTATTTCATCAGCAACGCCGGCAGCTACAACGACCTGTACGTCGAAGTCGACGGTCCGTTTGGGTTCAACCTCAATTTTGATGCAGACTTCCTCGGCTTCAACAATATTGAGAACAACAATGGCCTTTTCTCGATCGTGCTGTACAACTCGCTCGGCGACATCATCGGCAATCCGGGCGGCGAGCTGCAATTCTCGGTGACGAACACGGGCGTCGACCCTAGTGAAGCTTCGAAAACTTCGTCGCTGCTGAGCCTGACCGAAGTGACCGCTGCCGACGTGCCGGAGCCGACTGACTGGATGCTGATGCTGACCGGCCTGGTCTTTGTAGTCGCCATAACGCGCGTGAAGGGCCGCGCCAACGCGCGCGCGACAGCGGAAGCGTAAGCAGTGGGGCGGCGCCGCCGGACGCGCCGCCCATCCTCGGCGGCGCGGAGCAGGAAGTCTTGCTCCACGTGCTCGACGCCGCCGCGATAGCCCGCCTGTGCGATCGGGCTGGGCCAGCCAGTCATGACGGGTTCGGCTCCCGTCCTCCCCCTCCATCATCAGCCTTGCCTTGTTCCGGGAACAGCGCTTGGGCCGCGAAGCCGCCGTCGATCGCTAAGACCGTACTCAACACCCGCAAGGCAGCGGCACCCCGGGCGGCAGCCCCAGGGTCTCGACCTGTGCGATCGTGGTCGATATCGGCAGCTCGAACGGCAAGCCCATGTATGAGGTCAATGTCTTGTAAGGAACCGGGGCACAGGAATTGCGATCGCCGCCAGGTACGCAGATGCGGACCCGTACAAGCCTGATGCAGCTCGAATCATAGGGATTCTTGGTGCAGGTCTGCAGGTTGGCTGCGGGGTTTGCAGGTAATGCGCCGGTGATGGGCTGCGGGGCATTTCCAGTCGGGGGAATGTAGAGGTAATCGATCTTGACGTATTCGTCGGTGACAGGATCGGCAAACGCAAGAAGTCCGGGCGAGTCGCGGAATACGGCCTTTTCGCGTACGCGCTGCATGGCCGCTGCATCACTGAAGTCCGTGTGAACAGCCAGCGCAGCTGCCTGCCGGGTGACCTCTTGCAGTGTATTGCAGATATACATCGCTCGCGCCAGCTCAATGATGCCAAACACAAAAATAAAAAAGACTGGCAAAGTCAGCGCAAGCTCGACCGCTGTCGCACCTTTTTCTTTTCGGGAGCATGGGAGCATGATCAGTGACCGCTTAATTGCCGGCATAGCGCATGGTGGCGTCGGGTACCAGGTGCAGGCCCTCTTCCGGGTACAAGGCTGAGGTGAATTCGCCGAAGAGGTTGTCGTACATTGTCCAGCTAACAGATACCCTGACCATTAAGGGTGTGAAGTTTTCCTGGCAGCGTCCGTACTTGATATAGGCCGACGCGCCTGTTCCTGTCAGGTAACCGCACTGTGCTTCGATATTTCGCCTTTCCATCACCGGTTTCAACACCTCGGTTTCGGTATCGGCAATCCAAAATGCGATCGTTGCCACGCGCGCTTCCACGCCGCTGTCTCCGAGCGTCCTCATTTCCGCCTGCGTGGCAGTGGACAGGAAACGGGCCGCATCGTGCGCGGCTTTTGCTGCAACGCTGTAATACCAGAACACACGCGCATAGAACAATGGCATCGTGAGAACGAGCAGCAGGATGGGCAGGATGATCGCCATTTCGATCGCGATGCTTCCCCGTTGCAGACGTCCGGACAATTTTTTCGACGATGTAATCATGGGTACAGCTCCACTTGGGCACCGAGAGATTGTTCCGACACCATGCCGGCAAATTCACCAAAAACATGGAACTCATCCGCCTTGACGGTCATGAAGAACTGCCCTATGCCGAGCACGGTGGCACGGCTTCCGGACACCGGACATGCAAGCAGGGGGAGATTCAATACCCGCCTGCCGCGGAGCCCCTTGGTACCTGCCGGCGCCGCCTTGTAGAAGGTAGCGCCGCTCGTCTGCGCATAGGGCGTAGGCAACGTGGAACTGGTCGGATACGGTGTGCTGCTGGAAACCGTCGGCTGTCCGGGGTTGTACAGTGTCGCCCAGTCAGCAGTGCCATACAGATCGTATCCGCCTGCGGGTCTGGTTGCTGCGTACTTGGCTGCCTTGGCATAGGACCAGAGGGGGCCATACGCACTGGCGGTTGGGGTAATGGCAAGCGTATCCGGTCCGACGATGGTCCAGCGCTTGCCGTCTGCATCCAGGAGCGCGGCGGATTGCCCGTCAGGCACGGCACTCATCCAGGGAGAGCCGCCGTTGTAGGTGTATTCCTTGATGTTGGCGTCCGGCGGGGCCGAGCTCGCATTACAGGCCGAATCCGGTGCGGTATAGCTGCCGAAGCGGGAATTCAAGTGGTAGTAAAGATTCGACAGGGGGAATGGTGACGAAATGACGACGTGCCCATTCGACAATCTGGACATCGCCATGGTCCCGGTGCATACGAAAGGCGCAATTTTGCTGGTGTCGGTAATCGGAACCGTCCCTGCCATCGGATTGACGAGAAAGGTTTTGCCGGACCCTGTCGCATCGGGGTTTTGCTGCATCAGGTCGTAGGACACACCGCGGCGGAACCCATATTCTTCCAGCTCGCCGTTATGGTTGCGAGCAGCCTCCGTACGCATTGCACAAATACCCAAAGGGGTTACTTTGATACCGGAACGGCCCGCAATGGCGTGTGCCGTCAGCTTGACGACTTTCGTATCCGGATTAAAAAACCTCAAAAATACGGTCTGTACCTGACCGACAATGTCGTCAAGGCCGTTCGTGTCGATCTTCACATACAACATTTTTGGCGCGTTTGCTGGCGTTACTGCACTACCAAACGTCAGCCATGGGCCATCTTTGGAGGCCGCAAACAAGATGGCAGTATTCGACCACGTGATGTTCATGTGCCCATACTTCACAGTGAGCGCGCCGTCCAGGACAGGACCGAAACGCTCGGATGCTTTCTGTTCAGCGTTTGTCACCCCTTGCGACGTGCCATTCAATTCCATCGCAGCCGCGAGGGCGGCGGTATCTGCAACGCTTTGCAGTTCGATTCTTCGGTTGTAGACCATGGAAAGATCGATGGCCAGGACGAAGAATCCGATAATAACTATAAGAAAGCCGGCGAACAGGATGCCGATAGCGCCAGATTCGCGATCGCGCGACACGCCCCCAAGCCTTCCCATGCGTTTCCTCCGTCTTCGGCGCTGTTCCTGTCAGCGTTCGAGCCGATTCTAACTTTCACTAACCACGAGAAATTGATGCATCGCAACCATGGCGTCATGCAGGCGAATGGAACCGAATACCGGATACTTGGATGCGGGTCCTGACCGTCGTCAAAAGCATTCCTTCGTCGGCTTGCTTAAAGGCTTTCTATGCAGCAAAGTCAGGCGATTCGGACTGGGAACTGGAGCCGCAAAGTGAAGCGAGATACCGCCATGCTTGCCGGAGGACGTGCGGCGACAACGAAAGCAGCCGAGATACGTAAGGCAGATTTCGCTTTCAGCGCAATACTGTTTTCTTTTCTCGGTTGGGCGCTATTGGAAAGCTGGAACATCAGTATTGGTGCGAGGCCGATGCGTCATGTCATCTCAACGCTCCTGGGCGCATCGGTGATGGCGAGTTCTCTGCTGCGCTTCCACGCATATGCGGCGCCTGCCCACGTAGTGACCGGAGCGCCCCGTTTGGGTGTCGGAGAGCTTGGAGGTTTCCTTGTCCTTGCGGTGATCGGTGTGGTATTGGGGACTGCGGCCGCTACGACGTTTATTACCGTCGTTGCTGTCGTCGTAGCTGGCTTCGCTTGTTTTCCCTGGAGCCGGATCGGCGCATATGAAAAAGGTCTGATCAAGCCCTTGCTCGCAATCGTCCTTGCTGCCGTGTTGTCTTTCTTTATCAGCCATACGCATCTGACCTTCATGGCGACAGCGCCTGTGATCTGGTGTCTCTGGGCAGCGGCGACGACCATTTGCCTTTCCCTGTGCGGTCTCGATCTCCTGACAAGGAGAAGGCGATCCTGAGCTGCCGGCGCAATGTGCGCTGACGGTCCCAAGCCTTGGTACAATGACATCACCATGACCAAGACCAAGACCAAGATCGCCAGGACGGCACTCCCCCTTTTTATCGGCGTGATCCTGTCCGCCACGCTGGCCGCCTGCAACAGCAAGACTTCGGCCAACGAAAAGAACTTCGGCACCGCCATCAGCCAGTACTTCGACAAGAAGGGCAACATGTGCCTCGACCCCATCAAGTGGCCGGTCGACGTGTATGACATCGACCTGCGCCAGCAGAAAATGTACCCGGACGGCGTGGCCGGCCAGATGGCGGCCCTGGAAGCAGCAGGCCTGGCCAGGGGCGAAGACGCGGAAGCGTCCGGTACGAAGCTGAAGATCCGCCGCTACACGATGACCGACGCCGCCAGGCCCTTCCTGCGCACGGATGCCAAGCAGGTGTCGCGCATCTGCTGGGGCCGCAAGTCGCTGAGCAAGGTCGTGCGCTGGGCGGACCCGGCCAAGGTGGGCGACCATGAGGAATCCAGCGTCATCTACACGTACGCGCTGTCGAACGTCGCCGACTGGGCCAGGAATCCGCAGGTCAAGACGGCGTTCCCGGTCCTCGGGCAGACCATCGACGGCGAGCGCAAGCAGAAGGAAAAGCTGTACGTCAAGCTGACGCCGCAGGGGTGGGAAGGGCTCGGTGTGAACGACTGAAGAGGGCCGGCCTCCGGCGCATCAGGCAGGAAGATATTGCTCGCGTGCGCGTTGCACCACCGACAGCACATGCCGGACGCAGGCGACGCTCGGTGTCTGGGGCGCGCGCTCCACGCATTTGGCGTATTCCCGGGCGATCAGCGTCGCCACGTCTCCCGTACCGACTGCATGGTCGCGAAACACGGTGACCAGGCCGACGACGGCGTCATGCACCGTGAGGCGCAGGGTTTCCGGAATCGCCTTGCGCAAAGGGTCTTCCGCCAGAGTGGCAGCGATCACGTGCTCCAGCTGCCGCTCGGCATGCAGTACCGCCGTTCGTAGCCGTTCGATTGTCCATTGTCGACGCATATGGCCTCGTTCATGTTGGTATAAGAATGACAACGCCATGGAGGCATCCTATACCCAGCCATATGCATGCACGATTTGAAATTGTTCCAAACAGTTACAGGCTGTCGTCGATGTCGGACCGCAATATGTAAGCAAATGCTCGGCCGGTTGACTTTCAGCCGCCACAAAGCGCCTAATGGGAACAAGGAACGTTAAATTAATTCACCTTCACCGGCAGGGCGCCTTTGGATATGGTTTCAGGAATTCGCGTACTCATCATCGACGACAATGATGACGCTGCTCAGTTGCTCGCCATGTTCGTCAGTGCGCTGGGCCATGTTTCGGAAGTCGCCAACAGCGGCGCCAGCGGCTTGCAGCTGGCCGAGTCCTTTCATCCGGAAATCGTCTTCCTCGACCTCGGCATGCCGGGCATGAGCGGCTTCGAGGTCGCGCCGCGGCTGCGCCTGATTGCCGGGCTCGAGCGGACATACATCGCGGCGCTGACCGGCTGGAACGACGCGAAGACGCGCACCCGGGTCGTCGAGTGCGGCTTCGACAAACACCTGACCAAGCCCGCGTCGATCGAGCACATCCAGGACATCCTGGCCGCACACGCGCATTAAGCAAGATCGGTGTGCGAACGTGCGCCAGGCAACGTTCAGGTTCGACAGCTTTCGCTAACATCAAGGCATGAAGAAAAATGTCTTGCTGGTCGACGATTCGCTCGCCGACGTGATGCTCACCATGCGCGCGATGGACGACTGCGAAATCGATCACCGTATCGAGACGGCGAGCGATGGCGAGGAAGCCTATCGCCTGACTGCCGAAAGAAGCTTCGACCTGCTGCTGCTCGACATCAAGATGCCGCGCGTCGACGGGCTCGAACTGCTGCAACGTCTGCGCGACCGCTCAGTCAAACGCGTGCCGGCCATCATCCTGTCCGGCTCGAACCTGGCCAGCGACCGCGATCGCGCCGACGCCCTCGGTGCGATCGAGTACGTGCACAAGACCATGGATTACGCCGAATTCAAGCACGAGCTGAAAGCGGCGCTGAACCGGCACGGGTTCTGCTGAGGCCGTTTTTCAGCAGCCCGCCCCATCGGCATAGTTGACCGTGCTGGTCCCGCTCTCGGGCGCATAGGCGAGGCTGCATGCCGGATGCTCGGCATCGGCGGCAACCAGGCCGGCGATCCGGGTATCGTAGCTGTCGGCCAGTCCGGCGGCCACCAGGATGCCGGCATGGGTCGGATAGCCGGCGGCGTTCATCTGCACCTTGTCGAGCACCGTCTCCTTTGCCGGCGAACCGGCCAGCATCCATTTCATGTGATAGATCTGCGCCGCGTCGCGCACGGCGCGGTGTGCGATCTCCATCTTGGCGACGCGCGCGCTGCGCATGGTGTCGGCATAGCGCGGCAAGGCAAAGGCCGACAGCGTGCCCACGATCGTGATCACGGCGGTGAGTTCCAGCAGCGTATAACCGCCCTGGCGTCGCGGCATGTGCATGGCATCGCTCCGCATGCAGTTTCGAATAAATGCATTTTAGACAATAGTCGGGATGGCGGGCGCGCGCTTGCCCCGGGATGAAACTGTTAGTATGCGGCCATCATCGACTGCGCCCGCGCCGGCCACCGACCCCATGCTGCCCACTTCGCCTGCCGACCTGTTACGCAATCCCGACGCGCTGCTCGACCATCTTCCGGCGGGTGTCGTGGTGCATGCGGCGGACGGCCGCATCGTGTCGGCGAATCGTCTGGCTTTCGAACTGCTCGGCCTGAGCGAGGCCCAGGTGCGCGCGCGCGAAGCCAGTGCCGGTTCGATGGTGCTGCTGCGCGAAGACGGCTCGGCCATGCCGGTCGAGGACAATCCTGTGGACCTCGTGCTGCGGACCGGAACGAAGGTATGCGGCCTGGTGGTGGGCGTGGTCGTGTCGGGATCGACCTCCTGGCTGCTGTGCAATGCCTATCCCGAGTACGACGAAGCCGGCGCCGTCCAGCACGTGGTGGTCTGCTTCACCGATTGCACCGCCCTGAAGCAAACCCAGCTGTCACTGGAAAAGTCCGACCGGCGGCTGCGGCTCGTGCTCAAGGGTTCCACCGATGCGCCCTGGGACTGGGATCTGGTCAGCGGTGAAGTCTATTACTCGGAACGCTGGTGGAACATGCTGGGCTACCCGAGCGGCGAGGGTATCGAAGACGCCGACGCCTGGCGGCGCCTGCTGCACCCGGACGACGATCCGATGATCGCGGCCTACGTCATGGAATTGACGTCAAGCAGGCGCGACACCTATAGCCTGGAGTTCCGCCTGCGCCACCGCGACGGCCACTACGTGCCGGTGCTGTCGCGCGGCTACGTCCTGCGCGACGAAGCGGGCAGGGCGCTGCGCATCTCCGGCGTCAACACCGATCTGACCGCGCAGAAGCAGACCGAGCGCCGCATCTACGAGCTGGCCTATTTCGACCACCTGACCGGGCTGCCGAACCGCCGCTTCCTGCTCGAAGAGCTCGAGCACGTGCTGGCGCGCGGCCGCCGCTCGAAGCATTTCAGTGCGCTGGCCTACCTCGACCTCGACAACTTCAAGCTGCTCAACGACACCATGGGACACGACCTCGGCGACCTGTTGCTGCGGCAAGCGGCGCAGCGCCTGCGCGCCACGGTGCGCGAAAGCGACCAGCTGGCCCGGCTCGGCGGCGACGAATTCGTGGTGGTGCTGGAAGACGTGGGCGCGACGCCGCGCGCCGCCGCCGCCGAAGCCGACCGCACGGTGGCGAAGATCCTGGCCGCACTCGCTCAGCCTTTCCAGCTGGACTCGGTCCTGTTCAAGAGTTCGGCGAGTGTCGGTATTACGCTGTTCGACGGCAGCGGCGCCAGCGTCGAAGCCCTGCTGAAGCAGGCGGACCTGGCGATGTACCGCGCCAAGGCCGACGGGCGCAACCTGGCGCGCTTCTTCGACCCCAGCATGCAGGACGCGGCCAACCGCCGCGCCAGCCTGGAAACCGCGATGCGCGAAGGCCTGGCGCAAGGCCAGTTCCGCCTGTTCTGCCAGCCCCAGTTCGATTGCCGCGGCGGGCTGGTCGGGGCCGAAGTGCTGCTGCGCTGGCAGCGCAACGACGACGAGCTGGTCAGCCCGGCCCACTTCATCGCCTTCGCGGAAGAGTCGGGACTCATCCTGCCGCTCGGCGAGCACGTGCTGAAGGAGAGCTGCCGGGCGCTCGCACGCTGGCACCGCGACCCGACGCTGGCGCGCCTGAAGCTGGCGGTCAACGTCAGCATCCACCAGATGCGCGATCCGGATTTTTCGGGGATGGTCGCCGGCATCCTCGACGACACGGATGCGCCGGCGGAGCGGCTTTGCCTCGAGCTGACCGAAAGCGTGTTTGCCGAAAACATGCAAGAGATCACCCAGCGCATGCACGAGATCCGCGCCCAGGGCATCTACTTTTCGCTCGACGATTTCGGCACCGGCTATTCTTCGCTGGCCTACCTCAACCGCTTCCCGCTGGCAGCGCTGAAGATCGACCGTTCCTTCGTGCGCGATGTGGAGATGCAGTCGGGTTCGGCGCCGATCGTCGAGGCCATCATCGCGCTGGGGCGCAAGCTCAAGCTGGACATCGTCGCGGAAGGGGTCGAGAACGAAGCGCAGCGCGCCTTCCTGGTCCGCGGCGGCTGCTCGTCGATGCAGGGCTTCCTGCTCGGGCCGCCGCTGCCGATGGCCGAGTTCGAGCACGTGTACAGCGCGGCCGGGATCGGCCACGCCTGAGCGCATAGCCTTATTTCACAGCCTGGTCCAGCTCCCCTTGTACAGCACCGGACCGGTTGGCCGGTCCGGATCGGGCGAGCCGCCTTTCGGTTCCAGGCTGATCGCCAGCAGCACCACGTCCGGGCCGATGGCGCGCTGGTCCAGCGCCAGTGCGGCGCTGCGGTTATCGGGCAGGATGCCGAGCGAGCGCGGCTTGCCGTCGCCGGCGATGGCCCACAGCTGCAGGGTGCGGTCGTCGGGCACCTGCACGTCGCGCGCCACGCGCACGTCGAGCCGGCCGCGTTTCGTGTCGGCCGTCACCACCAGCGCGGTGTGCGCCCGGGCGTCGGCGAGGGCGGCCACCTGCTGCGGCAGCGCCGTGCCGTCGCGGCCGGCCAGTATCACGCCCATGGCCACGGCGAGGCTGCCGGCGGCCAGCGTCAGCCAGGCCCACGGCCGCGCCGCATCCTGGCGCCAGAACTGCCACCAGGGCGCCGGGCTTGACGCCGCCTGCAGGCGCCGCTCGATACCGTTCCAGACCCGCGCCGGCGGCGCCACCGGCCGCCCCAGTTCGGCGATGGTGCCCAGGCGGCCTTGCCAGTTGGCGACCGTGGCGCGGAGCAGCGCATCGTCGCGCAGCCAGCTTTCGAAGCGGCGCCTCGCGCCGCCGCGCAGCGTGCCCAGCACGTACTCGGCCGCCAGTTTTTCGCGCAGGACTTCGTTGTTACGCAGGTTCATACGGGCTCCCGGTTCGTCAGGCAGTCGCGCAGACGGTCGAGACCGCGGCGGATCCAGGTCTTCACCGTCCCCAGCGGCAGGCTGAGCTGGGCCGCCACCTCGCTGTGCGACAGGTCGTGCAGGTAGGCCATGCCGATGGCCTGGCGCTGGCGTCCGGCCAGCCTTTCCATGCAGCCGGCCAGTGCCACGGCGTCGCGCGACAGCTCGGCCAGGTCCTGCGGTCCGGCCGCCGTGTCCTGCAACGCCGCCACCGGATCGTAGTCGCCGAGGGGCAGTTCGACTTCGCCCCTGGGCTGACGCCGGAGCATGTCCAGGGCCTTGTTGCGCACGATCGCCGCCATCCAGGTGAGCGGGGCGGACAGGTGCAGCTGGTAGCCGGCCGCCGCGTGCCAGATCGACACGAAGGCATCCTGCAGCGCCTCTTCCGCCAGCTCGTCCTTGCGCAGGATGCGCAGGGCGAAGCCGAACAGCTTGCTCGACGTCGCATCGTAGAGCTTGCGGAAAGCCTGCCTGTCCCCGAGCGCGACGGCGCCAATCAGGCGCTGCAGCTGCACCCTGTCGTCCAAATCTCTGTTCACGGCGATCCCGTCATTGATTTAATGCAATCATTCTAGCGCGTCAATACGGGTTTGCGGCGAATTCGTCAATTTTGCGGCGCTCACTGCGGCATCAAGACCGTGTCGATGACGTTGATGACGCCGTTCGACTGCGCCACGTCGTAGGTGCTGATGTTGGCCGTGTGGCCGCTCTCGTCCATGACCTGGATGTTGCGGTTGCCGTTCATCGCGAAGCTCAGCATGCCGCCGCTCGCCGTCGCCAGGCGCGCCTTGCCGCCCTGTTTGACGATTTCTCTCTGCAGCGCAGCGAAATCGTAGCGGCCCGGCACCACGTGGTAGCTGAGCACCTTGGTGAGCGTCGCCTTGCTCTCGGGCTTGAGCAGGCCGTCGACGGTGCCGGCCGGCAGCTGGGCGAAGGCCTTGTCGGTCGGCGCGAACACGGTGTACGGCCCCTTGCCCTTGAGCGTGTCGACCAGGCCGGCGGCCTTGACCGCGGCGACCAGGGTCTTGTGGTCGGCCGAGTTCACGGCATTGTCGACGATGTCCTTGCTCGGGTACATAGGCTGGCCGCCGACCATGACCGTGTTTTCGTGCGCGCCGGCGGTGAGCGGGCTGGCCAGGCATGCGGCGAAGACGGCGCCGGCGAGCAGGGTGAGGGCGTTGCTGGACTGTTTGCGCATGGTGTTCTCCTTGTTGTGTTTGGTGTCCTGCATATACGGAAGACCGGGCGCAAATGGATTCAAAAAATATTTTTAAATTTTTTTGAATCCGGTTTGTTTTCCCCTGCGTATATGGCTTGCAAACATTTTTCGTTTGACCATGAAGAGGGGGAGAAAACATGAAACGCAAGGGAGTATTACTGCCGAGTCTGATGGCCACCGCGCTGTGCGCCGCCATCATGCATCCGGCCGCGCAGGCTTCGAGCCACCGCGAAGCGCCATTCATCACCAAGCATCCGAAGATCGACGCCACCGACTTCTACATGTTCCGCAGCTACGAGCCGGGACGTGCAGACTTTGTGACCCTGATCGCCAACTACGTGCCGCTGCAGGATCCGCAGGCCGGGCCGAACTACTTCGCGATGGACCCGGACGCGCTGTACGAGATCCACGTCGATAACAATGGCGACGCCAAGGAAGACCTGACTTTCCAGTTCCGCTTCCAGAACACCAACAAGGACACCAAGCTGACGGTCGGCGGCAAGCAGGTCGCGATCCCGCTGGTGATCAACGGCGGCGCCATCGACGGCCCCAACGCGGCCGGCCTGAACGTGCGCGAGACCTATACCGTCAACGTCGTGCGCGGCGACCGCCGCAGCGGCACCCGCACCGCGGTCACCGGCATGAACGGCGCCGCCACCTTCGACAAGCCGGTCGACAACATCGGCAACAAGTCGATTCCGAACTACGCAGCCTACGCGGCCAAACACGTCTACCAGGTGAACATCCCGGGCTGCGGCACGCCGGCGCGCATGTTCGTCGGCCAGCGCAAGGATCCCTTCGTGGTCAACCTCGGCGAGACCTTTGACCTCATCAACATCAAGGCCCCGGCCACCGAGTTCGCCGCCAACGCCGAGCGCGCCGCCAAGGACGACCTGGCCGGCAAGAACGTGACCAGCATCGAACTCGAAGTGGCCGCCTCCTGCCTGACCGCTGGCGGCGATCCCGTCATCGGCGCCTGGACCACGGCCAGCATGCGCCAGGCGCGCCTGCTGAATCCTGCGCCGGGTACCGGGACCGGCGCCTCGAAGGAGGGCGGCGCCTGGACCCAGGTCTCGCGCCTCGGCATGCCGCTGGTGAACGAGGTCGTGATCGGCCTGAAGGACAAGGACCGCTTCAACCACAGCAAGCCGTCCGCCGACGGCCAGTTCGCGGACTACGTGACCAACCCGACCTTGCCGGCCCTGGTCGAGATCCTGTACGGCAGCGCCGGCGCCAAGGCGCCGACCAACTTCCCGCGCAACGACCTGGTGGCGGCCTTCCTCACCGGCGTCAAGGGCCTGAACCAGCCGGCCAAGGTGACGGCTTCCGAGATGCTGCGCCTGAACACCTCGATCGCACCGGCGGCGCAGGGCGCGCAGAAGCGCCTGGGCGTGATCGACGGCGACAACGCCGGCTTCCCGAACGGCCGCCGCCCCGGCGACGACGTCGTCGACATCGCGCTGCGCGTGGTGATGGGCAAGCTGTGCACTTTGAACCTGGGCTGCGCACCGGGCGACGCGCCGGCCGGCGGCCTGCATTTCACCGACGGCGCCTACCTGGACGACAGCTTCTTCGGCAACGCCTTCCCTTACCTGAAGACGCCGCTGGCAGGTTCGCCGCAGCAGTGAGGAGGCCATCATGCGCAAACTGACCCTGCTTTGCCTGCTCCTGCTGTCCGCCTGCGGCGGCAGCGACCACCACCATGACTTCGGCGGGCAGATGCCGCCGCCGCCCACCACCGGCGGCACCGCCGGGCAGGATGCCTTCGCGGCCCAGGTGGCGACCGTCGCCGCGACCCAGCCGGACGACACCGAACCGGCCGCGCTCGATGCGACGGCGGCCACCATGCCGGAGGATACCGAGCCGGCGGCGGTGACGCCATGAAGGCCGGCGCCGCTGGCCTGCCGAGGTGGTGCTGGGCGCTGCTGCTGGCGCCCGCGCTTGCAGCGGCGGCGCCGCGCGTGCCGGCCAGCGGCGCCGAAGTGCTGGAAGTCCTCCCGTGGCGCAACGACCCGCAGCAGCGCGAAGTGCGCGAGCTGCGGGCCAGCCTGTCGCAGGCGCCGCTGGACCTCGGCCGCGCCACCGGCGTGGCGCGCCGTTACATCGAACTGGGCCGGCGCGAAGCCGACCCGCGCTACTTCGGCTATGCCCAGGCCGCGCTCTCGCCCTGGTGGAACAATCCGGCGCCGCCGGCCGCGGTGCGGCTGCTGCGCGCCAGCCTGCTGCAGACCGAGCACCGGTTCCCGGAAGCGCTGGCCGACCTCGACGCCGTCACGTCCGCCGAGCCGGGCAATGCCCAGGCCTGGCTGACGCGGGCCACCGTGGAAACCGTGCGCGCCGACTACCCGGCAGCCACGCGCAGCTGCGCCAGGCTGTCCAGTCTGGCCGACGAAATGATTACCACGGCCTGCATCGCCAACGTCGGCGCCATGACCGGCCGCCTCCATGCCAGCGAAGCGCTGCTCGCGACCACCTACAAGCGCGGCGCCGGCGGCGATGCGGCCGTCGATGCCTGGGTGCTCGGCAGCCTGGCCGAGATGGCGGCCCGGCGCGGCGACGCTGCCAACGCCCGCGCGCGCTTCCGCCAGGCGCTGGCGCTGGCGCCCGGCGACAGCTACCTGCTCGCGGCCTACGCCGATTTTTTACTGGAACAGCGCCGCCACGACGCGGTGCTGGCGCTGCTGGCGCCGCATCTGCGGGTCGACGGCCTGCTGCTGCGTCACACGCTGGCACTGGCAGGCGCGGGCGACCGCGAACGCCTGGCGCCGGAACTGGCCGAACTCGGCGCGCGCTTCGAAGCCGGCGAACGGCGCGGCGACGGCGTGCACCTGCGCGAACAGGCGCGCTTCGAACTGCAGCTGCGCGGCGATGCGGCCCGTGCCGTCGGGCTGGCGCAGCGCAACTGGACGTCGCAGAAGGAGCTGGCCGATGCCCGCGTGCTGCTGGAAGCGGCCGTGGCGGCGCGCCAGCCGGCGGCGGCGCGTCCCGTGCTGGACTGGATGAAGACCTCCGGCGTGGAAGACCCGGCCCTGGCCCGGCTGGCGCAGCAGCTGGCTGGACAAACAAAAGGAGCGAAGGGATGAAGCGCATCTGGTGCCTGTTTTGCCTGCTGCTGGCGGTGGCGCTGCCCGCCAGCGCCCACAAGCCGAGCGACAGCTACCTGAGCCTGCAGGCGGCCCAGGGCACGGCGCCGCTGCAGGGCCGCTGGGACATCGCGCTGCGCGACCTGGATTATGCGATCGGCCTGGATGCCGACGGCGACGGCCAGATCACCTGGGACGAACTGCGCCGGCGCCACGCCGATATCGCCGCCTACGCGCTGGCGCGCCTGCGCATCGCGCGCGGCGGCCAGCCCTGCACGCTGTCGGCGGGCAGCCAGCTGGTCGACAGCCACACCGACGGCGCCTACACGGTGCTGCCCTTCACGGCCGCATGCCCGGCCGCCGGCGCGCTCGAATTCGACTACCGCCTGTTCGCCGACCTCGACCCCCAGCACAAGGGACTGGTCAGCGTGGAGGAGGGCGGCGCGGCGCGCACGCTGGTATTGGGCAGCGGGCAGCCGCACGCGCGTCTGGCCGAGGGCGCCGGGCAAGGCTTCCTGGATTTCGTCGAGCATGGCATCTGGCACATCTGGATCGGCTACGACCACATCCTGTTCCTTCTGTCGCTGCTGCTGCCGGCGGTGCTGGTGTGGCGCGAGCACGCGTGGCAGGCGGTGGCCGCGCCGCGCGCCGCGCTGATCGACGTGCTGCGCATCGTCACCGCGTTCACGCTGGCCCATTCGATCACCCTGAGTCTGGCCGCGCTGGGCGTGATCGCGCTGCCCTCGCGCTGGGTCGAGTCGGCGATCGCGCTGTCGGTGCTGCTGGCCGCGCTGAACAACCTGCGCCCGATCACGCACGGCCGGCGCTGGATCGCCGCCTTCGGTTTCGGCCTGATCCACGGCTTCGGCTTCGCCAGCGTGCTGGGCGACCTCGGCCTGCAAAAGGGCGCGCTGGCGGCATCGCTGGTCGGCTTCAACCTGGGCGTGGAGATCGGCCAGCTGGCGATCGTCGCCGCCTTCCTGCCCCTGGCCTGGCTGGCGCGCCGCAGCTGGTTCTACCGCCGGGTCATGATGCTGGGCGGGTCCTGCCTGATCATGCTGGTGGCGGCGATCTGGCTGGGCGAGCGGGTGTTCGATTTACGGCTGCTGCCGGTGTGACGCTCAGAGCAGGTCCTCGGCGCAGTAATGCACGCTGCCGGCCAGCGGCGCCTCCAGGGCCAGCGCCCGCAGGTCTGCCTGCATGCCCGTCCTGGCGATCGTGACCGGGGCGGTGGCAGCGCGCTTGAGCAGGACGATGTGGTCGAAGTCTGGCCGGCTGTCGATCAGCTTGACGAGGTAGCGGCCGACCGGCACGTAGCGTGAAGTGGTACGAACGGCCGGCGCGGCGTCCAGCGGCCGGTACAGGACGACCTGCTCGACTTCGAGCCGCGCACGGCGGTGAAGCGCTGTGCCTCCCTGCTCGAAATGGCCTTCGACCACATCGGCAGCGAAGCCGGTCAGCGGCTGCGTCGCGCCCGGCGCCAGGCGATGCAGGGCAAAGCGTTCCGGCGCCAGAGTCCACAGCGCGGTCCTGCCGTCCAGGCGCGCGCGCATGGCGCGGTCCAGCGCCGCGTCGGCAAAGCGCACTTTCAGCACCACCTGCACGTCGTGCGGTGGGTAAAACATCGGCAGGTGCGAGGCGTACAGGCCGTCCCTGCCGCCGAACAGCACCATGCCGTGCACGCCGTAGCTGGCCTCGGCCGCCGGCAGCATGGGCGCTACCAGCAGCAGCGGCAGGGCAGTGAAGGCGCGGCGGCGCATCTCAGGCCTCCACCAGCAGCTTGCCGCGGTGCTCGCCGGTGAACAGCGCATTCAGCGTCTCGGGCAGCTTCTCGAAACCCTTGACGATGGTCTCCTCGAACACGATCTCGCCGGCGCGCACCCACGGCGCGACGATGTCCAGCATTTCGTCCATCCGGTGCAGGTAGTCGCGCGCCAGGATGCCCTGCATGGTCGCGCGCTGGTAGAGCAGGTGGTGCAGCAGGCGCGGCCCCGGCGGCGGTACTTCCAGGCCGCCGCTGTACTGGCTGATCTGGCCGCAGATGACGATGCGCGCGCGGCGCTTGATCTGCGGGATGATCGCATCGCTGACCATGCCGCCGACGTTGTCGAAGTAGACGTCGACGCCGCCGGTGAGGCCGCGCACCTGCTCGCCCAGCAGTCCGGCATCGCCGAAACCGCGGTAGTCGAGGGCCCAGTCGGCCTGCAGGGTGTCGCGCAGCCAGGCACATTTGTCGGCGCCGCCGGCGATCGCCAGCACTTTCGCGCCATGCTTCTTCGCAAACTGCACGACCAGCGAACCGACTGCACCCGCCGCGCCGGACACGGCGACCACCTCACCGGCCCTGGGCCGTCCCGCCTCCGTGAGGCCGAACCAGGCCGTACGGCCCGGCATGCCGAGCACGCCGAGGGCCGTGCTGACCGGCGCGATGCCGCGATCGATCGCGCTGACGGCCGAGGCATGCAGGCGGGCGTGCGTCTGCCAGCCGCTGTAGGTGCGGACCCAGTCGCCGGGAGCGAACGAAGGGCTGCGCGAAGCGAGGACCTGCGCCACCACGCCGCCCTGCTGCACGGTGCCGAGCGGATGGGGCAGGGGATCGTAGGTCGGCTTGCCGGACTGGCCGATCCGCATGTACGGGTCGACGCTGAAGTATTTGGCTTCGACCAGGATCTCGTCCTGCGAAAGCGCGGTGTCGAGGGGCCGTTCGGCATACTCGTAGTGCTCGCTGCCGACGATCGCGTCGGGCTGGCGGCGGTAGATCCACTGTCTGTTGGTGATGGTCATCTGCTTGAGGGGCTGGAAAATTTCAGGCATAGTAGGCCGCCCTCACTTGAATGGAAAGCAAAGAATATTCATCTTTGATGTCCAAACTGGAAAATGAATCTGTCCGACCTGCGCATCTTTCTTGCTGCCGCCACCGAAGCGTCGCTTGCTGCGGCGGCCGCCCGCCTGCACCTGACACCCTCGGCGGTCTCGAAGGCGATCAAGCGGCTCGAAGAGAGCCTGGATGCCGAACTGTTCGACCGCAGCAGCCGCTACCTGGCCCTGAATCCGGGCGGCGAGCGCCTGGTCGGCCGGGCCCGCGAGCTGCTGGCGCTGGCGGAGCAGGCGCGCGCCGACATCCAGGGCCGGGATGCCCCCGCCGACTGCCGCATCGCCGGCCCGGCGGTGCTGCTGTGGCGCGACGGTCCGCGCATTGGGGCCGCCCTGGACGCCTATGCGCAGGCGACGCTTCGCGCCAGCGCAATGTTCGAGGAAGAAGCGCTGGACGCGCTGGCGCGCGGCGACGCAAGTGCGGCGATCGTCACCTCGGCGGTCCTGGACGGCAAGGGCCGGGAATGGTCGCCGGACTGGCAAAAGGTGGCGCTGGGACCGATGGTGCTGAATCTGGTGGCCGGGCGGCGCCATCCGCTCGCATCGCGCGGCGGCGATACAACCGACGACTGCAGTGCGACGGTGGAGGAAGTCCTGTCTTTCCCCTTCGCCTGCCCGACGCGCTCGCTGTTCTGCGGGGAGCAGCGCGGTACCCGTTCGGACGGCTGGCGCGACGACGCCTTCCCGCGCACCATCCGTTACTGGACCGACGATCTGCAGCTGCTGCTGGCTTTCGTGCGCAGCGGCGACGCGCTGGCCTACCTGCCCGAATTCGCGCTGGCGGAACCGGATCTGGTGCGTATTCAGGTGAGCGATTGCAGCTTCGGCTGCGCCGAAGAGGCGTGGATGGTATGGAACCGGCGTACCGCGCCGGCCTGGCTGGCGGCGGTCGCGGCGGCCATGGGGCCAGGCACGAAAGGGTAGTGTGCAGAATCCGGGATTAAAGTGAAGGGCGTGCGAAAAATTTCCGGTGGTTAAGTCTGGTATGTGCTAGTCTGGGTTCTGCTTGAAGCAAAAGCAGTCCGCGCCTTTCACCTGCCAGACGTCGCAGGGTTAAGCATTTATCCTCCAGGCGCCGCCCGCGCCGCTTGACCCTATGACCTCCCCAGACACCGATGCGCAGAAGCGCGTCCTCCTCATCGACGACAACGTCGATGCCGCCTCCATGATGCAAGCCCTGCTGACCTCACTCGGTTACACGGTCGAAGCGGCAAACACCGGCAGGGAAGGCCTGGCGCTGGCGCAATCCTTCCGACCCCACGTCGTCTTCCTCGATCTCGGCATGCCGATCATGAGCGGCTACGAAGTGGCGGCGGCCTTGCGGTGCATGCCCGCGCTCGGCGATGTTTTCCTGCTGGCGCTGACGGGCTGGAACGACCAGGCCACGCGTAGCGCGGTCATTGCCGCCGGCTTCGACCGGCACCTGGTCAAGCCGGCCAGGTTCGAGCAGATCACCGCCATTCTCGACGAGTACTTCGCGTTCCGCACTGCCGCCTGAGGCCCGGACACGGTAGTGCCCTCGCCAGCGATACATGCGTATAATACAAATTGTTAATTTGCTAAAGGGGTGAGTAGACAATGTCGTCGGTACAGGTTCGAAATAATGTGCGCATCGCCGGCAATGGAGCGGCAACCATGGTGTTCGCCCACGGTTTCGGTTGCGATCAGACGATGTGGCGCTTCCTCTCTCCGGCTTACGAAGAGCGTTTCCGCACTATTGCCTTCGACCTGGTCGGCAGCGGCGGTTCCGACCTGAGCGCCTACCGGCGCGACAAATACGACAGCCTGCATGGCTACGCCGACGACCTGCTCGACGTCATCGACGAATTCGCCAACGGCCCGGTGGTCTTCGTCGGCCATTCGGTCAGCACGATGATCGGCATGCTGGCCACGATCAAGGCCCCGCAGAAGTTCAGCGCCCAGATCATGGTCGGGCCCTCGCCGTGCTACATCAACGACGGCGACTATATCGGCGGCTTCACGCGCGAAGACATCGACGAACTGCTCGAGACCATGGAGGCGAATTATCTGGGCTGGTCGAGCAGCCTGGCGCCTGCGATCATGGGCGTGCCCGATCGCCCCGAGCTGCGCACCGAGCTGACCAACAGCTTCTGCCGCAACGACCCGGACATCGCCAAGCACTTCGCGCGTACCACCTTCCTGTCCGATCACCGCAAGGACGTGCCGCTGTCGACTGTGCCGGCCCTGATCCTGCAATGCAGCGACGACATGGTGGCGCCGCTGTCGGTCGGCGAATTCCTGCACCGGAATATGCCGGCCAGCACTCTCCACATCATCGAGAACGTGGGCCATTGCCCGCACATGAGCGCGCCGACAGAGAGCTCGCGCGCCATCGACAGCTTCCTCGCGGGCGCGCTGCGCTGAGCCGCGATGGCCGATGCGACCCCAGCCGGGGACACGATGTTCGAGCACGCGGCCTGCGCCTTGCTGATGACCTCGGCCGACGGCCTGATCCTGCGTGCGAACGCCACCGCCTGCAGCTGGCTCGGCTACAGTGAGGAGGAGCTGGTCGGCCAGGTGCGCCTGCGCGACCTGCTGCCGGTGGGCGCGCGCCTGTTCTTCAACACGCATTGCCAGCCGATCCTGCAGGTGCAGGGCTCGGTGGCCGAGATCCAGGTCGATGTCCGCAACCGCGCCAAGGAGCGCACGCCCATGCTGATCAACATCGTGCGGCACCGCGAGGACGACGCGATCGTCGATCACTGGGCATTGTTCAAGGCCTCCGACCGCCGCGCCTACGAGCGCGAGCTGCTGGCCGCACGGAAGGCGGCGGAAGCGGCCGAAACCGAACTGAAAAAACTGAACGCCCAGCTGTCGGCAGCGGACCGGCGCAAGGACGAATTCCTGGCGACCCTGTCGCACGAACTGCGCAATCCGCTGGCGCCGATGCGCAGCGCGCTCGACGTCTTCAAGCTGCGGTCGGCCCGGGCCGGCGACGACCGGCTGCTGCAGATATTCGACCGCCAGTTGCGCCACATGACCCGGCTGGTCGACGACCTGATGGAGGTGTCGCGCATTACTCAGGGCCGCATGCAGCTGCAACGGGCGCCGGTCGAGCTGTCCGCACTGGTGCGCAGTGCGGCGCAGGACATGGCCGACACGATGAAAGCGGCGCGGCACAGCCTGCGCCTGTTCGTTGAGGATGGCCCGATCATGGTCGACGGCGATGCGACCCGGCTGGCTCAGGTCGTCATCAACCTGCTGACCAACGCCGCCAAGTACACGCCGGACGGCGGCATGATCGAGCTGCATCTGGCTTCGCGCTCGGGCACGGCGGAGATCCGGGTACGCGACAACGGTATCGGCATTCCCGTACCGGCGCTGGCCACGGTCTTCGAGATGTTTTCGCAGCTCGAGTCGGCGCTCGATCGGGCCAAGGGCGGCCTCGGTATCGGCCTGGCCCTGGTGCGTGGCATCGTCGGGCTGCATGACGGCAGCATCCGCGCCGAAAGTGAAGGGCTGCAGCAGGGCAGCACCTTCATCGTATCGCTGCCGCTGTCCGCGGACGCCGTCTGCCCGGCCGAGGCGGTCCCACTTGAAATCGTGCCGAGACCGCTGCGCGTGATGGTGGTGGACGACAACCAGGACGCCGCCGAAACGCTGGCGATGGCGCTCGAACTTTTCGCCTGCGAGGTCGTGGTTGCGTATTCGGGCGCGCAGGCGCTTGAGCTGGTCCGCGTAGCCGATCCGGCCCTGGCTCTGCTCGACATCGGCCTGCCCGACATGAACGGCTACGAACTGGCGCGCAGGCTGCGGCAACTGCCTGGCGGCGGCGCCAGGACGCTGATCGCCACAACGGGCTGGGGCCAGCAGAAGGACCGCGAGCGCGCCTTCGACGCCGGCTTCGACCACCACCTGACCAAGCCGATCGACTTCGAGCTGATCAAGCCTTTGTTGAGCAAAGCGGGCGCCAGCTAGGCCCGGCCTTGCGTGATAGAATGCATGATCCGATCGCCGCTTAGCCGGCGATTTTGCATTTCCGGCTCCACTAAAAATAGCGAACTGATCATGAGTCACGACATCAAGACCATCAAGGAAGCAGGCGCGCTGGCGCTGCGCGTCTGGCGCGAAGCGGCGTCCTTTTTCCTTAGCATCGAGCTGTGGCTGGTGGTGTTGACCGCCTTTGCCACCGTCGGCGGGGTGTTCCTGGCCTTCCTCGGCGATGCACGCTGCCTGCTGGCCTTCGGCTTTGCGGTCGCCTACGTGGCGGGGCGTTCGGTGCTGCACGTGCGGCGCGTGCTGAGCTGGCCTTTCCTTTGAGCTGACGCAGTGCTGTCTTCGCCGGTAGAGATACGATCTTCTTCGGCGAGGTAGCAAAGAGGTTATGCAGCGGCCTGCAAAGCCGCCAAGACAGGTTCGATTCCTGTCCTCGCCTCCAGGATTTCTCGATCAGCCCACCGCCGCGTGGGCTTTTCTTTTTCTTCCCGTTTCCGCTTTCGTTTCCACCTCTGCTATAGTGCTCGGCACAATTTGGCAACGTTTCCAATTTCTTGGAAGCGTGATAAAAAGGAGACGAAACCGATGTCGATCACGATCAAAACACGCCTGCGCGCCGCACTGCCCATCCTGCTGACCGCCGCCCTGCACGCGGCCGCCGCCAACGCCGCACCCGCCGCTGCACAGGACAAGGGCGCCGCAGTCCAGGCCTGGATCACCACCGGCGACCAGACCAAACTGCTGGCGCGCGAGCCCGACGCCCGCTTCAGCAGCGCAATGGTCAAGATGGCCGCCGGCACGCCGGTGATCGAGGTCGACGCCACAGTCGCCTACCAGCAGATCGCCGGCTTCGGCGCGGCCATCACCGACGCTTCGGCCTACCTGATCCAGCAGCGGATGGCGCCGGCTCAGCGCGACGCCCTGATGCGCGAGCTGTTCGGCAGGGTAGGGGAGAAAGGTATCGGCCTGTCCTTCACCCGCCTGACCATCGGCGCGTCCGACTTCTCGCGCACGCACTACAGCTTCGACGACATGCCGCCCGGGCAGCAGGACCCGCAGCTGCAGCACTTCTCGATCGATGCCCAGCGCGACACCGTACTGCCGGCGGTGAAAGCGGCGCTGGCCGTGAATCCGCAGCTGAAGGTGATGGCCTCGCCCTGGAGCGCGCCGGGCTGGATGAAGAGCACGGACAGCCTGGTCAAGGGCACGCTCAAGCTAGACGCCTTCGACGCTTTTGCCCGTTACCTGAACCGCTACGTCGATGCGATGAAGGCGGAGGGCGTCACGATCTCCGCGCTGACGCTGCAGAACGAACCGCACTTCGAGCCGGACAACTACCCCGGCATGCGGGTCGATCCTTCGAAACGCGCAACCTTCATCGGTGGGCATCTGGGCCCGTTGCTGGCGCGCGCCAACCCCGGCGTCGCGATCTTCGACTGGGACCATAACTGGGACGAGCCGGATTCGCCGGCCACGGTGCTGGCCGATCCGCAGGCGAACCAATACGTCAGCGGCATTGCCTGGCACTGCTATGCCGGCAAGTCGTCGGTGCAAGCGGTCGTGCACGACAAGTTCCCGGACAAGGACACCTGGTTCACCGAGTGCTCGGGCGGACGCTGGTCGCCGGACTGGGCGAAGAACCTGCAGTACTTCACGAAGACGCTGGTGATCGACACCACGCGCGGCTGGGCCCGCGGCGTGCTGTTCTGGAACCTGGCGCTGGACGAAAAGGACGGCCCGCACCTGGGCGGCTGCAAGGACTGCCGCGGCGTGGTCACCATCGATGCGAATACCGGCGCCGTGACCCGCAACGTCGAGTACTACGCGCTGGCCCACGCCAGCCGCTTCGTGCTGCCGGGCGCGCGCCGCATTGCGTCGAGCGAGACGACCGAAGGACTGGCCAACGTCGCCTTCCGCAACCCGGACGGTTCGATCGCGCTGCTGGTCGCGAACGGCGAGTCCACCCCGCGCAGCTTCGCGGTCAAGCTGGGAAAGCAGTCCTTCCGCTACACCCTGCCGGCGTCCAGCGTGGCCAGCTTCACCTGGAAGACGGCCAAGTAAAACTGTAACTGTTGCGCACGCGCAGCGTTTTCTATTGACATTGAAAATCGAGCAAGCCGATAATGTGATGCAGTATTTGGCAACGTTTCCAATCCAGAGAGATTGGAGACGCTGCCGGATACCAAGGCATCGCCGATCGCTCGCGCAGGCCTCGCTACCGGAAACGTCCGCCAATCGTCGGCTCGATTTGGCAACGTTTCCATTTTTCGGCAGAGGTTTGGCAACGTTTCCAAACTCATCTATTATAAGAACCACAGGAGACAGAACCATGACGTATTCCCATACCGGCAAGGCCGCCCGCCATCCCTTGTCCATCACCCCGATCGCCGCCGCCTGCGCGGCACTGCTGTGGAGCGGCGCCGCTGTCGCCCAGAACAGCGCTGAGGGGGCAAACCCGTCGCAGGTCGTCGTCACCGGCATCCGCGGCAGTATCGAGAGCTCGATCGCGATCAAGAAGGACTCGGACAACATCGTCGAGGCGATCACCGCGGAAGACATCGGCAAGCTGCCCGACACCTCGATCGCCGAATCGATCGCGCGCCTGCCTGGCCTGACCGCTCAGCGCGTGGCCGGCCGTGCCCAGGTGATCTCGCTGCGCGGCCTGGCGCCGGACTTCGGCGTGACCCTGCTGAACGGCCGCGAACAGACCTCGACCAGCAACGACCGCAGCGCCGAATTCGATCAGTACCCGTCCGAGCTGCTGGGCGGCGTGACGGTCTATAAAACCCCGGACGCGTCGATGACCGCGGCCGGCCTGTCCGGCACCATCGACCTGCGCACCGTGCGTCCGCTGGACCGCCGCGGCCGCACCATCGCCTTCAACCTGCGCGGCGAGCATAACGGCAATGGCAAGCTGAACAACGGCTGGTCGGACAACGGCGGCCGTGTCTCGGTCTCCTACATCGACCAGTTCCTGAACAACACCCTGGGCATCGCGATCGGCTACGCCCACCTCGATTCGCCGGGCCAGCAGAAGGAATACAAGTCCTGGTGGTGGGGGAACAACAACAAGCTCCCGCCGGGGAACGAGGATGTGACCGCGCTGAAGGGCGCCGAAGTCACGGCCACCTCGCGCAAGCAGGTGCGCGACGGCCTGATGGCGGTGATCGACTACAAGCCGAGCCGCGACCTGCGTTCAGTGGTCGACCTGTACTACTCGCAGTTCGACCAGAAGGAAGTCATGCGCGGCATGATGTGGAATTCGGCGGACTCGGTCAGCTACCTGAACCCGCAGATCCAGACCATCGGCGGCACCCGCCTGCTGACCGGCGGCAGCATCGTGAACATGGAGCCGATCGTCCGCAACGACTACAACACGCGCAAGGACAAGCTGTTCGCGGCCGGCTGGAACCTCGACGTCAAGCTGGCCGACCGCTGGTCCGCCGACGGCGACCTGTCCTACTCCTCGGCCAAGCGCAAGGAGATGACCTCCGAGACCTATGCGGGCCTGGGCCGCTCCGGCTCCGGCGCCGCGGACAACAACTTCGGCTTCCAGATCCCGGTGGGCGCCGGCCTGCCGACCTTCACGCCGAGCCGCGACTTCACGGACCCGAACATCATCAAGCTGGTCGACGTCGGCGGCTGGGGCCACGACGCGACCCAGCACCACCCGATCGTCGAAGACACGCTGGGCAACGTCAAGCTGAACGTGCGCCGCGAGCTGGATGGCTTCGTGCGCGATTTCCAGGCCGGCCTGAGCTACTCGAAGCGCGAGAAGTCGCACGAGGACGTGTCGCAGCGCTTCGCCCTGAAGAACGACCGCGCGCTGACGACCGTGCCGGCCAACCTGATCCAGCCGACCACCTCGCTGGCCTGGGCCGGCATCCCCGGTGTGCTGACTTTCGATTCGCTGTCGGCGCTGAATACCTTCTACGACAAGATGCCGCTCGATACCGACGTCGCCCAGCAGGATTGGTCGGTGCGCGAGAAGCAGACCGTGGGCTTCGTCCGCTTCGGCCTCGACACCGAACTCGGCAAGATCCCGGTGCGCGGCAACGCCGGCGTGCAGTACGTGCACGTGAACCAGGAAGCCGACGGCAAGACCAACAACGGCGGCATCATCACCGACCTGCACGGCGGCGCCTCGTACCACGACATCCTGCCCAGCCTGAACCTGAACTTCGACCTCGGCAACTACGTCGGAGACACCTACCTGCGCTTCGGCGCGGCCAAGACCGTGGCCCGTCCGCGCATGTCCGACATGCGGGCCGGTATCGGCGCCGGCGTCGACGCCACCACCCGCATGTGGAACGGCGGCGGCGGCAATCCGAAGCTGGAACCGTGGCGCGCGAATTCCTATGACCTCTCGCTGGAGCACTACATCAGCAAGGGCAGCTACGTGTCGGCGGCTTACTTCTTCAAGGACCTGAAGAACTACATCTACAACCGCCAGCAGGAATTCGATTACTCCGGCTTCCCGAATTCGAGCACGGTGATCCCGATCCAGAACATCGGCACCATCAACCAGCCGGCCAACGGCCAGGGCGGCTTCGTGCGCGGCATCGAGCTGACCGCGTCGATGCAGCTGAACATGCTGTGGAAGCGCCTGGACGGCTTCGGCGTCCAGGCCAGCGCCTCCGGCACCGAAAGCTCGATCCATCCGAACGGCCCGGGCACCAAGGAAAAGCTGCCAGGCCTGTCCGGCGTGGTGGCCAACCTGACCGCGTTCTACGAGAAGAACGGCTTCTCTGCCCGGGTGTCGGAGCGCTACCGCTCGGCCTACCGCGGCGAGGTCACCGGCCTGTTCGCCCAGCGCTCGTTCAGCGAGATCCGCGCCGAGCGCCAGATCGACGTCCAGATCGGCTACGAGTTCCAGGAAGGGCCTTTCAAGAACCTCGGCCTGCTGGTCCAGGCGAACAACCTGCACAACGAGCCTTACCAGACCACGCAGGGCAGCCCGTTCGCCAGCGGCGCGTATGCACCGGAGCGCTACACGACCTACGGACGCCAGATCCTGTTCGGCCTGAACTACAAGCTGTGAGCATGCTGCGCCTGCGATGCCTGAGCGCGGCGGCGGCACTGGTCCTGGCGGCCGGCGCTGCCACTGCCAGTCCCGCTGCGGCGCCGATCGGCCCGGCCGACATGGTCCGGGCCGAGGGCCGGCACTGGGTGCGCGCCGACGGCACGCCGGTGACGCTGCGCGGCGCCAATCTCGGCAACTGGCTGATCAACGAGTTCTGGATGATGGGGCAGGGCTCGAACGGCATCGACGACGAGTGCAAGCTCGAAGCAGTACTCGACCGCCGCTTCGGCTACGAGGAGCGGCAGCGCCTCATGCCCCTGTTCCGCGACAGCTGGATGACGGAGCAGGACTGGGACCGGCTGGCCGGTTTCGGCGTCAACCTGGTGCGCGTGCCCTTCATCCACACCGTGGTCGAGGACGAGCGTCATCCGGGCCGGCTGCGCGCGGACGCCTGGCGCTACCTGGACCGCGCCGTCGACGAAGCCGGCAAGCGCGGCATGCACGTGGTGCTGGACCTGCATGGCGCTGCCGGCAGCCAGGGCTGGGAGCACCACAGCGGCTGCGCCGGCCGCAACCAGTACTGGAGCCGCCCCGAGTACCAGGCGCGCACCGCCTGGCTGTGGAAGGAGGTCGCGGGACGCTACCGCGACAACCCTGTGGTGGCAGGCTACTCGCTGCTGAACGAACCCTGGGGCACCGATCCCGCCAATCTCGCCGCCGAGGCCCGCAAACTGTACGATGCGGTGCGCGCGGCCGATCCGAACCACGTGATCATCCTGCCCGGCCATAACACCGGCGGCATCGACGGCTACGGCAATCCGGCGCAGCAGGGCATGCGCAACGTGGCCTTCGAAATCCATCCCTACCCGGGCCACTTCGGCTGGGGCAAGCCGGGGCCGCAGGTGCACCGCGGCTGGCTGCGCTGCCTCGATGCGCGCCATGACACCGTGTGCAAATGGGATGCCCGCATGCGCGCGCTGGAGACGCCGCTGTTCATCGGCGAGATGCAGCCCTGGGCCGGCATGGACCTGGAGCAGGGCGGCCGCATGGCGCGCGCCAGCTTCGACACCTATGGCCGCCTGGGCTGGGCCGCCACCGCCTGGGCCTACAAGTACGTCAGCAATTTTGGCGGCTACACCAAGAACGGACGCCAGCTCGGTACCTGGGGCATGGTGACGAATGCCGCCGGCGAGCGCATCCCGGCCCTCGATTTCAATACCGCGCCGCTGGACCGGATCGAGGCGCTGTTCCGGCGCTTCGGCAGCCTGCGCTCCGAAGCGCACGGACCGCTGCGCCTCTGGATGACCACAACACGATAAATAACGACATGGAGACGACGATGACGACGAGACGGACCGCGATGACGCTGCTGTGCGCAGCCCTGATGAGCGCAGCGGGCGGCACGGCCCTGGCCGCGAACAGCCAGCAATGGCAGCTCTACACCACGGCCCAGGGCGCGAACGAGCGCTTCGTGCCGCAATCCCTGGGCGCGGCGCGCACCGCCGGCCAGCCGCTGGAAACCGAGATTGCGGTGTTCGTGGATACCCACCGCAGCTTCCAGGAAGTGTTCGGCTTCGGCGGCGCCATTACCGACGCCGCCGCCGAGACCTATGCCAAGCTGACGCCCAGCCAGCAGCAGGCCTTCCTGACCGCCTACTTCGATCCGAAGCAGGGCCTGGGCTACAGCGTGCTGCGCACCACCATCCACAGCTCGGACTTCAGCAGCGGCAGCTACACCTATGTGAAGGAGGGCGACCGCTCGCTGAACTCCTTCAGCATCGAACACGACATGCAGTACCGCATTCCGCTGCTGCGCCAGTCGCTGGCCGCCGGCCGTGCGCAGGGCACGGACATGCGCGTGTTCGCCTCGCCCTGGACCGCGCCGGCCTGGATGAAGTCGAACAAGGACATGCTGCACGGCGGGACCCTGCTGCCCGAATACCGTGACACCTGGGCCCAGTACATGGTCCGCTTCGTCAAGGCCTACGAGAAGGCCGGCATCCCGATCTGGGGTCTGTCGATCCAGAACGAGCCGATGGCCAAGCAGACCTGGGAATCGATGATCTACACCGCCGAAGACGAGACCCGCTTCCTCGGCGACCATCTCGGCCCGGCGCTGAAGTCCGCCGGCCTGGCGAACAAGAAGGTGATCGTCTGGGACCACAACCGCGACCTGCTGCCGCAGCGCGCCGCCCACATCCTGTCCGACAAGAAGGCGCGGCCCTACATCTGGGGTGTGGGCTACCACTGGTACGAGACCTGGGCCAAGGGCGAGCCGATGCACCGCAACCTGGCCGCGGTCCATGAGGCGTATCCCGATGTGCCTTTCCTGCTGACGGAATCGTCGATCGAGCGCTTCGACCCGGCGCAGCTCCAGTCCTGGGCCAACGGCGAGCGTTACGGCAGCGAGATCCTGGCCGACCTGAACGCCGGCTCCAGCGGCTGGGTCGACTGGAACATGCTGCTCGACAGCCGCGGCGGCCCGAACCACGTCGGCAATTACTGCTTCGCGCTGCTGCATGCGAGCGACGACGGCCAGCTGGTCTACACGCCCAGCTACGCCTACATGGGTCACTTCACCCGCTACATCCGGCCGAAGGCGCGCCGCGTGAGCGCCGCCACCAGCCGCAGCACGCTGGACGCGACGGCTTTCCGCAACGCCGACGGAACGCTGGCGGTGGTGGTGATGAACAAGACGGCGCAGGCGCAGCGCTACCGCCTGATCGTCGACGGCCAGGAAGTCGCGGTCGACATCCCGGCGCACGCGATCCAGACCGCGGTACGTTGAAAGGCCGGCAGAAACTCTCCACCGGGCGCAGGCTTGCAGTATGCTTGAGCCGGGGAGGGCAATAAGCAGTGTCGACTATCAAGGATGTAGCGCGCCTGGCCGGCGTCGGCCTGGGCACCGCGTCGCGCGTGGTGCGCGGCAAGGGCTCGGTGTCGCCGGCGAAGCTGGAGCGGGTGCGCAAGGCCATCGATACGCTGGGCTACCGGCCCTCGCATGCGGCGCGCTCGCTGCTGTACGGCAGCAGCCGCATGATCGGGGTCTACATCCCGCTCATGTCCGGCACCTTCTACACCGCCATGCTGCAGATCATCGACACCGAACTGCGCGGCGCCGGCCTGCACATGATGGTCGCCTTCGGCATCGGGCGTGAAGGCGAGCGCCAGCAGGCCATCGACGGCGTCGGCTTCCTGTTCGAGCGCGGCTGCGACGGCGTAATCGTGCTGACCAGCCCCCTGCTCGAAGAAGACCTGGAAGCGCTCGGCCCGCGGCGCGCCAAGCTGGTCCTGCTCAACCACAGCTTCGACAGCATCCCGGAGCAGTGCTTCACGGTCGACCACCGCCTCGGCGGCCGGCTGGCGGCGCGCGCGCTGCTCGACCACGCGCACCGCGAGATCGCGGTGATCGCCGGCCCCGCCAGCGTGGCCGACAACATCGCCCGTCTCGACGGCTTCATGCAGGAGTTGGAAGAAGCCGGCATCGATACCGGCAGCTTGTGGATGAGCGAGCGCGATTTCTCGTCGGGCGGCGGCTGGGCCGCGGCCGAAGCGCTGCTGGCGTCCGGACGCGCGTTCTCCGCCGTGTTCTGCGCCAACGACGAGATGGCGCTGGGGGCGTTGTCCTGCTTCCACGAAGCGGGCCTGCGCGTGCCGCAAGACGTGTCGGTGATCGGCTACGACGACGTGCCGAGCGCCGCCTACTCGGCGCCGCGCCTGACGTCCGTCCACATCCCCTGGCGCGAGATGACGCGCAGCGGCGTCGCCGCGCTGCTGAACCTGTGCTACGGCGCCGAACGGCCGCTGACGCGCACCTTCCCGGTCAGCGTCAGTCTGCGGGCGTCGCTGGCTCGCGCCAGATAATCCCGTTACGCCCGCCGTGCTTGGCGCGGTAGAGCTGCACGTCGGCCGCTTCGAACAGCGCGGCAGCGCTTTCGGGTCCGTGGCCGCCCAGTGTGGCGCCGCCCACGCTCACCGTCAGATAAGGCGCGACGCCTGATGCCGCATGCGGCAGCTGCAGGGCAGCGATGGCTTCCATGATGCCGGCCATGACGTGGCGGGCCTGGACGGCGTCGGTGTCGGGCAGCAGCAGCACGATTTCCTCGCCGCCGTAGCGCGCCGCCAGATCGGCCGGGCGGCGCAGGCCGGCGCCGGCCGCGCGCGCCACCGCACGCAGGGCGCGGTCGCCGGCCGGGTGGCCGTAATGGTCGTTGTACTGCTTGAAGGCGTCGATGTCGAGCAGGGCCAGCGACAGCGGCCGGCCGTTGCGCTGGGCGCGCTGCCACTCTATCGCGTACAGCTCGTCGAAGCGGCGGCGGTTGGCCAGCTCCGTCAGGCCGTCGACATTGGCCAGGCGCTCCAGCATGCGGCGCTGGCGCACCAGCTGCAGGTGCAGGGCCACGCGCGCCATCACCACGGTCGCGTTGTAGGGCTTGGCGATGTAGTCGGCGGCGCCCATCTTGAGGCCGTTGGCCTCGTCTTCCGGGCGGTTCAGGCCGGAGATGAAGATCACCGTGACCTGCGCCGTTTGCGGATCGGCGCGCAGGCGGCGCAGCACTTCGTAGCCGTCCATGTCCGGCATCAGCACGTCCAGCAGCACCAGGTCCGGCGCGTGGCGCTGGGCGCGTTCGAGCGCCTGCTCGCCGTTCTTTGCCAGCAGCACCGTGTACTCGGGCTTGAGCAGGTCGGCCAGCACCTGGCGGTTGACCGCGTCGTCGTCGGCGATCAGGACTTTCTGTGGTTCGAGGTTCATGTCCGCAGTGCCTCCAGTTCGCCGAGCAGGTCGAGCGCGCGGCCGTATTCGATCTCGTCGACGGCCTTGCGCAGATCCGCCAGCAGGGCCGCATGTTCGAGCGCCGGAAGGGCTGTCTGCAGCTCGGCCAGCACGTCTTCGGCGCGGGCGTCGTCGGCGCGCAGGTAGGCGGCAAGGCTTTGCACCAGCGCGCCGGTGTCGGCCACGGCGGCGGCCGGGCTCGCGTCCATGCGAGTGACGCCCGCCAGCCCGTCGAGGATGGCGTCGAGCGCGAGCGCCAGTTGCGGCGCTAGCAGCGCCAAGTGTTCGCGGCGGCCCGCACGCAGATCCTGTTCAAGTTCGCCGGCGATGCCCGCCAGCAGATGAGCGCCGATGTATGTCCCGCCCGAGCGCAGGTTGTGCGCCAGATTCAGCAAAACCTCGTCGGCGCCGGCGGCCAGCGCTTCGCGGATCAGGCGCGGCCCATCGCCGTATTCGCGGGCAAAGCTGGCCAGGCGGCGGCGCAGGCGCGCCGGTTCGCCGCCGGCGCTGGCCAGCGCCTGTGGCCAGTCGACGCCGGCCAGCGGCGGCAGCGGCGTCAGAGCTTGCAACGGCGCCGGGTCGCCGGCGGCCGGGATCGATGCGCGCTCCGGCAGCGTGCGTCCGGCCAGGCGGCGCGGATCGATCCAGCGCAGCAGTGCGCGGAACAGCAGGTCCGGGTCGATCGGCTTGACCACGTGGTCGTTCATGCCGGCCGCCAGGCTGGTCTCGCGGTCGCCGGACATGGCGTTGGCGGTCATGGCGACGATCGGCAGCGCGGCAAGGCCAGGCAAAGTGCGGATCTCGCGGGCCGCGCTCAGGCCGTCGAGCACCGGCATGTGGATGTCCATCAGCACCAGGTCGTAGTCGCCATCGCGCACCATTGCTACCGCCTCGGCGCCGTCGGCGGCGACGTCCACGCGCATGCGCGCCGCTGCCAGGAAGTCGAGCGCGACCTCGCGGTTGTTGGCGTTGTCGTCGACCAGCAGGATGCGCGCGCCGTCCAGCCGCGTCAGGTCGGCCGTGATCAAGGGGTCAGCGAAGTCGTGCGCGGCCAGGTTCAGCTCCGGATGCAGGGCATGCAGCACGCTGTGGTGCAGCAGGGCCGGGTTCACCGGCTTGGTCAGGAAGCCGGCCAACGGCACGTCGCCATGCTGCTGCAGGACGCCTTCGCGGGTGCAGACGCTGACCATCAGCACCGCCGGCGTGACCGGCAGCCGCGCATCGCTGCGGATGCGGCGGATGGTCTCGACGCCGTCCCAGCCCGGCATCAGGTAGTCCATCAGGACCAGCTGGTAGGGATGGCCGATTTCCGCCGCCTGCGCCAGCTGGGCCAGCGCCGCTTCGCCCGATGGCGCGGCGCCGGCGCGGATGCCGCGGCTGCCCAGCATTTCGACCAGGGCCTCGCGCGCGCTGGCGCTGTCGTCGACCACCAGCACCCGGGCCTGGTCCAGCGCCGGCGCCGGTGCATCGTTGTCTCCGACGCCGAGCGTGACGGTGAAGCTGAAGCGGCTGCCGGCGCCCGGCGTGCTGCTCACGTCCATGGTCCCGCCCATCAGTTCGACCAGCTGCTTCGAGATGCTCAGCCCGAGGCCGGTGCCGCCGTACTTGCGGGTGATCGAGCTGTCGGCCTGGGTGAAGGCCTGGAACAGGCCGGCCAGCTGCTCGCCGTTCATGCCGATGCCGGTGTCGCTGACCGAGAAGCGCAGCGCCGCCTTGCCGCTGCGGGTGTCGAGCGGCTGCGCCAGCTCGACTGCGACCACGATCTCGCCGCGCTCGGTGAACTTGACGGCATTGCCGGCCAGGTTGATCAGCACCTGGCCCAGGCGCAGCGGATCGCCGACCAGCTGGGGCGGCACGTCCGGGGCGACGCGGAACACCAGCTCGACCTGCCTGGCGTCCAGCCTGGCGGCGGCGATGCCGGCCAGCTGCTCGAGCAGGCCGTCCAGCGCGAACGGGGTCGTTTCGACCGCCATGCGGCCGGCCTCGATTTTCGAAAAGTCGAGAACGTCGTTGACGATGCCCAGCAGGTGCTCGCCGGCGCCGAGGATCTTGCCGAGGTAGTTGCGCAGCTTAGGGCTCGGCTCGCTCATCAGCGCCAGGCGGCTCATGCCGAGGATGGCATTCATCGGCGTGCGGATCTCGTGGCTCATCCTGGCCATGAATTCAGCGCGCATGCGGGCAGCCGCCTCGGCGCGCAGGGTGGCGTCGCGGCTGGCGCGGCTGCGCAGGCCGACGATGCGCAGGAAGGCCAGCATGTCGAGCGCGGCGCCGAACTGCACCGCGTGCATGTTCCAGAAGGTCGGCGCCGCGCCGGCATGCGAGACCTTGGTCATGATGGCGGCGCCGGTAAAGCTGATGGTCCAGCCGACCAGCAGCCAGATGCCGACCGGGTCGCGCCGGCGCGCCAGGCGGAAGGCGCCGGGCAGGCCGAACAGGGTCGGAAAGATGCCCAGCGTGCTGACCATCAGGATCAGGAATTTGTCTTGGATGATGTCGAGGCCGAAAGCGACCGCCAGCAGCAGGCACAGTACGGCGCAGCTCTTCATCACGCGCGTGAAGATGCGGCTCTGGCCGGGGCGGGCCAGCACGTGCTCGACGAACAGGTAGGCGCTGCAGGAGCACACCATCGCCGCGATGCCGCTCATGTGCAGCGAACCCCACATGTTCCCGGCCCACAGGTACTGGCCGCCGACGCCGTACACCGCGGCCGAATAGATGGCCAGGCTGCCGACATAGAGCGCATATTTCGCGTACAGGGTTTCGCGCAGGTGGGCCCATTGCGCCAGGCTGTAGATGACCAGGAACAGGCTCAGGCCCGACAGCAGACCCTGGAGGATCTGCTCGTTCATGGTGTTGCGGTAGGACGCTTCGGGCTTGCGCAGGCGTACCGGCAGGATCTTCGGCGCCTCGGTGTCGACGCGCAGCAGCACTTCGTAGCGTACGCCTGGTGTCAGCTCGAGGCGGAAGGCCGGGACGCCCGGTCCGAGCGCACCTTCCGGCTTGACGCCCGAACCCCCCACCGCATGGCGCACGATGCGGCCTTCGCGCACCAGCCAGAGGTCGGCGCGGTTGATCAGGCCATAGGCGATGTCGAGCACCCAGTCGCCGTCGCCGCCGGTGGTCTGCAGCGGCAGGCGCAGCCAGGCATGGCCCGGCTGCACGCCGATGCTGGAGAAGGGCGAATCGGGCTTCTTGAAGCGCTCCGGCGCGCTCAAGAGCGTCTCGACGCCGAGCTGGCGGCCCGGGTCCACCAGCACGCTGACGGCCGGCCAGGGGTCGACGTCGGGGTGCTGGTCGTCAAGCAGAAGAGGCCCTTGCGCCGCGGCCTGGGCGCCGCCCATCAGCAGCATCAGCGTGGTCAGCATCGTCAGCATCAGGGCGGCGGTCCAGGTTCGCATGGCGGGCCTTGTTTAGAAGCGGTAGTCGAAGCGCAGGTCGGCGGTGCGCGGCTCGCCGGGGAGCGCCATGCCGAAACTGTTCACGTGGGTCGGGTAGACCTTGTTCTCGAGGTTGCGCACGCGCGCCGCGAGGGTCCAGGCTGCGCCGGACGGCTCCCAGGCCAGGCGCAGGTCGGATTCGGTATGGCCGGGCACCCGGTACACCAGCGACTTGGTCGGCACCGTCAGCAGGATGCCGCTGGCGGCGCGGCTGTGCACGCCCGCCACCAGTGCGCCGCCGCTCAGGTCGAAGCGGTGCTCCCAGCCCAGCGACAGGGTGCGCGTCGGCGTGCGGTCGAGCTTCGTGCCGGCCCAGGAATGCACGCCGTCCGGCGCATACTGCACGTAATGCGCATCGAGGAAGCTCAGCGCATAGTCGATGCGGTCGCGCGGGGTGACGCGGGCCTGGCCTTCGGCTTCCAGGCCATTGACGACGGCCTGGCCGGCATTGCTGGTGACGAAGACCGGCGAGCCGTTGTGGAAGGCCACCGCCGACAGCTGCAGGTTGCGGTAGTCGTAATGGAAGGCCGCCAGGTTCAGGCTGGCGCGGTTCTGCCAGAAGCGGGTCTTGAGGCCGGTCTCCAGCGCGCGCACGGTTTCGGGCGCATACACCAGGTCCGATGCCGGGATCGCGCTCAGGGCATTGCAGCGCACGCCGATCTGCGTTTCGCCGGCCACGCAGCCATCGTTGAAGCCGCCGGCCTTGAAGCCGGTCGCAATGCTGCCGTACAGCAGCGTGGACGGCGCCAGGTCGAAGTCCGCGCCGAGGCGCCAGGTGGTTTTGTGGGTGGCCATCTCGCCGTGGACGAGGGCGCGCAGGTCGGTGGCCGGATTGAAGCTGCGGGCCTGCTGGTAGCCGGTGGTGCCGACGCGCGACTTGGCGTCCTGGTTGTAGCGGGCGCCGAAGGTCAGGCGCAGCGCGTCGGTTACCGCGTAGGTCGCCTGCCCGAACAGCGCGCGGCTGCGCGAGACCGAGGGCACGATGTCCCAGACGTAGTAGGGCGTGAGCCCGATCGGCTCCATGTCGCGGTAGACGTAATGGTTGGTCGCGTCTTCGCGGAACCAGTACAGGCCGCCCTGCGCGCTCAAGCGTCCGCCCGGTTTGGTGGCGAAGCGCAGCTCGTGCGAATCCTGGTTGTAGTCGCCGTCGAAGTTCAGGCGCACGCCGATCGCCAGGGTCGGCAGCACCCGGTAGTAATAGTTGTACAGGTAGTCGGTCGAGAAGTCGCGGTGCGAGCCGAGCCAGGTGGCGGTGACGGGGCCCAGGTCCCAGTTCAGCTCCGCCGACAGCGCCGACACGGTCTTGTGCGTGTAGCCCTGCTCGGTATGCATGTTGGGCGCGATGAAGGCGTTGGTCAGTCGTTGCGACGCCGGGGCATCGAACCAGACCGGCTTGCCCTGCGCGGCGCCGCGGAAGAAGTTGGTGTCGGCCACACTGTCGTCGTTGTTGGCGTCGTCCTGCTGGCGCTCGTAGCGCAGCAGCAGGGACGATTCCGGACCCATCGCGCCGCCCAGCACGCCGCCGAGTCCCAGCTTCGCGGACAGGCGGGCCGCCCAGTCGTCGCGTTCCAGGCCGAGGTGGTAAGGCGTGCCCTGGGCATTGCGCAGATAGGGGTCGCGCCGGTTGGCGCTCAAGGCGGCGCGCAGCGCCAGCGCATCGTTGACCGGCACGTTGACCATCGCCCCGGCCTTGCGGGTGTTGTAGGCGCCGATTTCGGCATGGGCCTCGCCCTCGAAATACGGCACCGGCGCCTTGCTGATCACGTGGAACACGCCGGCCGTGGTATTGCGGCCGTACAGCGTGCCCTGCGGACCGCGCAGCACTTCGATGCGGTCGACGTCGTAGAAGGGCACGGTCTGGCTCTGCGGACGGGCCACATACGTGCCGTCGATCATGAAGGCGGCCGAGGGGTCGCCCTTTTCGGTGTTGTCGGCGTTCGAGACCCCGCGGATCGTGATGCGCAGGCCGTCGTTCGCGTAGTGCAGATAAGTGTTCGGCAGGCGGTCGCCGATTGCCATCGGATCGTCGAGGCCGAGCTTGCCGAGCTGTTCGCCGGTGAGCACGCTCATCGCTACCGGGGTCTTCGATTCGGGGGCGGCCGTGCGCTGCGCCGTCACGATCACTTCCTGGATCGCATTGGCGTCGACAGTGCCGTCCTTGCTTGCGGATTGGGCCTGGGCGCCGTGCCAGGCGATGCCGGCCAATGCAGCGGCCAGCAGGGTGAGGTTCGTGCGAACCTGCTGCTTCTTCATAGACATCCCTATAACTTCTTGATTTTCTGAATATTATTTTTGTTATCTTGTCTGCCTGTATTGTTCTGTGGACATGTCAATTGCATACAGGCTAGCCCGTGAGTCTAGCATTTAGTGCATTAGCGCAATAGTGCTGGGTAACCACAGATCACGGAATTTGTGACTGGCGCGCACAAATGAGACAGCGCAAACGGCTGACTTGCCCGGCTCCTAAGCTGGCATGCATGACGGGTCAAGGACGAGGTGAGAACATGCCGGCAGCGCCCTGCGTCAGCGTGCTGATGCCCAGCTTCGAGCAGTCGCACTTCCTGCCGCGCGCGCTCGCCAGCCTGCAGGCCCAGACCCTGGCCGAATGGCAGGCCCTGATCGTCGACGACGGTTCGCGCGACGGCACCTGGCAGGCAGCCGCGCCCTTCCTCGAGGACCGCCGCATCCGCTACCTGCGCCTGCCGCACAACGAGGGACTGGGGCGGGCGCTCAACGTCGCGCTGGACCATGCCGAGGCGGCGCTGGTGGCCTACCTGCCCAGCGACGATGTGTTCTACCCGCAGCACCTCGAACGGCTGGCGGCCACGCTGGACGTGGCGCCGCAGGCGGTGCTGGCCTACGCAGGGCTGCGCCACCACTACAACCGCAGTGCGCCAGGCGCCATTCCCGGCCTGCCGCTGCAGCTGGTCCAGTGCATGCACCGGAAACTCGACATCCGCTGGATCGAGCGCGCCGAACTCGAATCCGACGACCTCGAACGCCTGTTCTGGTCGCGCCTGCGCCTGCTCGGGTCCTTCGTCGGCACCGGCGAGCTCAGCTGCGAATGGGTCGACCATCCGGCGCAGCGCCACAAGGTGATGCAGGAACCGTTTGGCGGCATCAACCTGTTCCGCCAGCGCTACCGCGTGGCGACGCCGCTGCGCTACCACGCCAGCACCGGCAATGCCATCGACGAGACTAACCTGTACCGGCGCTTCCGCGAGCGCCCGCCGACGCCGGCCGCCGCGGACGGCCTGCGCATCCTGCTGGTGGGCGAACTGGCCTACAACGCCGAACGCGTGCTGGCGCTGGAAGAGCAGGGCCATGCGCTGTACGGCCTGTGGATGCGTGACCCCACCTGGTTCAATACGGTCGGCCCGCTACCTTTCGGTCACGTGCGGGACCTGCCGCGCGAGGGCTGGCAGGCGGCCGTGCGCGAACTGCAGCCCGACCTGATCTACGCCCAGCTCAACTGGCAGACCGTGCCCTTCGCGCACGAGGTCATGCAGGCCATGCCCGGCATTCCCTTCATCTGGCATTTCAAGGAGGGCCCCTTCATCTGCCTGGAAAAGGGCATGTTCCCGCAGCTGCTGGACCTCTACCAGCATGCGGACGGCCAGATCTACAGCAGTCCCGAGATGCGCGACTGGTTCGACACCGTCTGCCCGGGTCTGAGTACATTGAAGCCCAGCATGGTGCTGGACGGCGACCTGCCGAAGCGCGACTGGTTCGAGGGTAAACCTTCGATGCGCCTGTCGGCGGCGGACGGCGAGGTGCACACGGTGGTGCCCGGACGCCCGATCGGCCTGCACCCGCACACGGTCGAGGAGCTGGCTCGGGAAGGGATTCACCTGCACTTCTACGGCGACTTCACCCAGGGCCAGTGGCGCGAGTGGAACGCGGAGGCGGGCGCGCTGGCGCCGCGCCACCTGCACTTGCATGCCAACGTGGCGCAGGACCGTTGGGTCGAGGAATTCTCGCGCTACGACGCCGGCTGGCTGCATTGCTTCGCCAGCCGCAACGCCGGCGAACTGGCGCGCGCCGACTGGGACGACCTGAACTATCCGGCGCGCATCGCTACCCTGGCCATGGCCGGGCTGCCGATGATCCAGCGCGACAACGCCGGCGCCATCGTGGCCGCGCAAACGCTGGCGCGGCGGCTGGACATCGGCGTCTTTTACGAGAACATCGAGGACATGGCTGCGCAGCTGCGCGAATCCGAGCGCATGGAAGAACTACGGGCCAAGGTCTGGGCCCAGCGCGGACAGTTCGCTTTCGACACCCATGTGCCGGCGCTGGTCGGCTTCTTCCGCGAGGTCATCGCGCAGGCGGGCGCTCAGCGGCCTTGCAGCAGGTCGGCGCGTGGATAGCCCCAGTTCGGCACCGGATGCGGGCACGGCTGCCCCGTAGTCTGGCCATAGGACAACGTCGAGAAATTGCGGCTGCCCGGCTCGCCCCAGCGCACGTCGGTCGCCACGCCATCCGCCAGCGAAGGCGCGCGCGCGAAGCGCATCCAGGCGTTCACGCGGCAGTCGCGCGCCGCCAGGTCGCGCAGCAGGGCCAGCGGCTGGCGGTCTTCCAGCTGCCAGGCGATCTGCGGCGGCGCATCTTCGAGCGCCGGGCCGGCGATGCGCGCCGGGCAATGCGAGACGGGCGTCAAGCCGGGCAGGACGCTCAGCATGCCGCGCCGCAGGTGGACAGTGGCGGCATTGCCTTCACCGGCTCGCGCCACGGTCACGAATGACCAGCACAGGGGATTCGAAGGGTAGGCCGACAGCGCCGTGTCCAGCAGGCGCTCGCCCGCGTCGATGCGCTGGATTTCAGCCGCGACGAGGGCGCGCGCCTGGTGCAGGGCCAGCCCCTGCAGGCCGACGAAGGCGAGCGAGGCGGCCAGGCCGGCCGTCAAGGCCCGGCGTCCGCGTGCGGCGCGCGCTTCGCCATGGTGCTCGTCGTTGCTGCGCTGGATCCAGGCCAGCAACAGGCCGAGCGCCAGCAGGCCGGCCAGCGAGCCCCACTGCAGGAAGCCCATCAGCGTCGCCGCCAGCGGCACCAGCGCGATCACCGCCAGCCACAGCCGGCGCAGGAAGGGACTGCGGACCAGGGCCGCCAGCGGCACCCCGAAGCCGATCCAGAACACCGGCTCGACGATGAAGACCAGGTCGCCGTAATACCAGTTGGGGTCGAACGGCCAGAACGGGTGCACGCCGTAGACGTTCAGGCTGTCCATGCCGATGTGCAGCGCCAGGCCGGCGCAGGAGGCCAGCAGGGCGCCGCGCCGGGCAACAGCGCTATCTTTAAGCAGGCGCCGCGCTGAAGGCCACAGCAGCCAGGTCAGGGCCAGCAGCAGCGCGACTTCGCCGACGGCGGCGATCAAGGTATGCGTATGCCCGCGGTGATGCAGCAGGTAGCCGAGCGGCGCATCGAGCAGGCTGGTCAGCACCAGGTCGAGGTCGGGGAAATTGCTGGCCAGGCAGCCGATCAGGAGCAGCATGCGCGAGCGCACGCGCTGGCGATCCTGGTCGGGTTCGGCGGGCAGGCTGCGGTCGATCAGGGCGCCGACACCGAGGCCGACGACGGAGTGGGTAAGATTGTCCATCCTGCAATCTTACCCGCATTGCAAGCGGGATGGTGTCAGGCTGAGTTCGGTGGCACGGCGAGCACGCCGGCATAGCCATCGGGCAGGGCCAGCGGCAGGCAGCGGCAGGCGGCGAGAGGACGGTCGCCGTCCTCGCTCCATTCCACCAGTTCGCGCCCCAGGTATTTCAGGCGCGCCTCGCGTTCGCTCCAGGCGCGGGCGAAGGCCTGCGCGCGCCGATCGGCCGGCAGGGCGGGCAGGGCGGCCAACTCCGCCGTCACCGCCGGGCCGAGATAGTCGCGCGCCACCGCTTCCCAGTCCGGAATGTCCATCACCAGGGTGACGTCGATGCCGACCGGACCCTCCAGGGAAATCGCGGCCAGCGACAGCGCGCCGTCGTGGCTGATCGCCAGATGCGCGCGGCGCTCCCCATCGGGGGTATCGAGCAGGGCGTAGGGCACCTGGCCCTCGGGCGTGTGCAGCGCAATCCGCTGGCGCGGTAGCTTCGTGACGAGCGCCAGTTCGGCCACGATGGCTTCGCGGATCGCACGCCGCGCCGCTTCACGTTCTTCCTGCCCCTGGATGCCGATCACCAGTACTTCCCCAGAATCTGCAACTAACCGACAAGCGTCGGCAGAACAGCCAGAACCCCAGCCACCAGCGGCGGAAGGGGGCAAGTCCGCCCCCGCATCCCGCCACCGGACCGGGACCGCCCCCTTGTCATCGCTGAACGATCCCGTCACCGTCATCCCCTCAAGCCGCTCAGTTTCTTTGAGGCGCCGCCGGCAAGCCATTCCACGCGGTCGCCGCCGGAATATGCTCACCCTTCATCACCAGCGTCAGCGGACCGATGCGCGCATTGTCGCCGACCTTGGCGCTGTACAGCACCGCGCTGCGCGGCCCCACGTACACCTTGCTGCCGATGTCGACGCGGTCGATCTTCATCACGCGGTCCTCGAACAGGTGGGTTTGCGGGCAGGATAGCGCATTCAGTTCGCTGTGGTCGCCGATGTGGACGCAGTCGAATTCCGTGATGTCGGTGGTGTCCAGGTAGACACCCTTGCCGATGCGGCAGCCCAGCAGGTTGAAGGCCAGCGGCAGCCAGGGCGTGCCGCGCAGGTAGCGCATGAAGTTGGGCACGGCGATGCCCTCGTACATATTGGTCACGCCCTCGGACAGCCAGACGAAAGGTGTCCACATCGGGTCCGCGCGCTTTTTGTAACGGCCCAGCAGCAGCCATTTGAAGGCCAGCACGAACAGGTAGTTGCCGATGCCGTAGGCCAGGCCGACCAGGGCCAGGTCCCAGATCACCTCGCTCCAGCGGCCCTGGCCGGCCAGCGGCATCAGGTCCAGCACCACCGTGTAGCCGACCGCGATCACGACCGCGTGCGGCGCGACGATGCGGAAGGCTTCGACCAGCGTGCGGCCCAGGCGCCGCGCCATCGACGGCCGGTAGGTCAGGTGTTCGGGATAGCCGCTCACCTGCTCGCGCGCCGGCAGGTGGATGGGCGGGGAGCCGAGCCAGGTATCGCCGCCGGTCATGCGTTCGTTGCTCGGTGCATGCGTGTGCACGCCGACCAGCACGCCTTCCGGCAGCACGGTGCCGTCCGGGATGTAGCTGCCGTTGCCGACGAAAGAGCGGTTCGACACCACGGTCGCTTCCATGGTCATCCAGCCGCCGTCGATCTGCTCGTCGCCCAGCATCACGGCGTCGGCGATGAAGGTCTCGTCGCCGAGCGTCAGCATGTCGGGCACCACGCCCAGGGCGGTCGAGATCTCGGCGTCGCGGCCGACCTTGGCGCCCAGCAGGCGGTACCAGAAGGGTGCGAACACGGTCGCGTAGATGCCGTGCAGGACCTGCAGGCTGGATTCCTGGATGTGGCTGACCAGCCACTTCTTGCAGTAGGTGTTCGAGTGCACGGCCGAACGGCCCGGCTGCATGCGCGGCAGGAAGCCCCAGCGGATGGCCGCCGACACCAGCATGGTCAGCGCGATCAGCACGGCGCTGGCCGGCAGCGCCAGCACGAAGTAGCGCGCCAGCTGGCCCTGGATCGTGTTGGTGTGCAGGGCCGACAGCGTGCCGCGTTCGTCGAACCAGTCGATCAGCACGAAGCTCGGGAAGACCGGCATGAAGAACAGGGTCGCCACCAGCAGGATGCCGAACACGAAGAACAGGGCCTCACCGGCCAGGCGCGCGCGGCTCGGGATCGGGCGCGGCGGCAGCGTCGACGGATCGAAGGCGCCGGCATCGCGCGCCGGCGAACCGGCCCACACGCGGCCGTCCGGCACCGCGGCGCCGTCGCCGAGCGCGGACTGGCCCTCCAGGTGGCCGCGGCGGCCGACCCGGGTATTCCCCTCGAGGATGGCATATGAGGACACGCAGGCATCGTCATCCAGGTCGATCGGACCGAGCAGCAGGCGGCCGCGTTCGACGCGCGCGTTCTCGAAGTTGACGCCGTTGCCGATGCTGACGTTGTCGCCAATATGCAGGAGATCCGGCGAACGCAGGGTCATCGAACCGATCACCACGTCCTTGCCGACCTTCGCGCCCAGCAGGCGCAGCCACCAGCCGTACAGCGAGGAGCCGGCCAGCAGATAGGTCGGCGCAGCTTCGAGCAGGCGGTCGGACAGCCACCAGCGGTAATAGGTCAGGCCCCACAGCGGGTAGCTGCCGGCGCGCAGGCGCCCGGCCACCAGCCATTTGCCGGCGGCGGCGATCGCGAACTCCATGATGGTGGCGAGCAGGAACACGCCGATCGAGGCGGCGATCGCGCGCGGAATCTTGTCGCCGGGGTCGCCGGTCATGAAGTGGTAAGTGAAGAAGGGCGCCAGCCATTGCGCCATGCGCAGCGTGACCAGCACCGGCACCGCGGCCAGCTGGGCCAGGCCGCAGATCCAGCGGCGTGCATCCGGCGCCGGGGTCCAGTCCTGCTCGACGTGGGCGGTGCCGGCGGCCTGGTCGAGGCTGGAGGCGATGGCGCCGATCTGCCGATGCTGGTAGATGTCGCGCACCGTCATGTGGGCGAAGGCCGGGTTCGCGCGCAGGGCCGTGGCCAGGCGCGCGGCGAAGAAGGAGTGGCCGCCGAGGTCGGAGAAGAAATCCAGTTCGCGCCGGATCGGCTGCCCCGGGAACAGCTGGGCCAGCGCGGCGAACAGCGCTTCTTCGGCCGGGGTCTCGGGCGTGTCCGATTCCGCGGCGTCGCTGGGCAGCGGGGCGCTCAAGGCCATCGCCTTCAGCGCCTTGCGGTCGATCTTGCCCGAGGTCAGGCGCGGCATCACATGCAAGGTTTCGAAGCGGCTCGGCACCATATAGGGCGGGAGGCGTTCGGCCAGGGCTTTGCGCAGCGTCGATGCCGCCAGCTGCTCGGCGGTGGCGCCGGCAGCCGGCACCAGGTAGGCCACCAGGCGGTCGATGCCATCGTCCTTGCGCAGCAGGACCGCGGTGGTGCCGATGCCTTCCTGCTGCGCCAATACGGCTTCGATCTCGCCCAGCTCGACGCGGAAGCCGCGGATCTTGACCTGGTCGTCGGTGCGGCCCAGGCAGACCACCTGGCCGTCTGGCTCGATGCGCGCCAGGTCGCCGGTGCGGTACAGGCGCGGGTCGTCGGGGCCCGAGCTCCAGGGATTGGGCTGGAATTTTTCGGCGGTGAGGTCGGGGCGGCCCAGGTAGCCGCTCGACAGGCCGGGGCCGATGATGCACAGCTCACCGGTATCGCCGCGCGGCTGGATCTGCAGACCGTTCGCCGTCTCGGTGGAGATGACGAGCAGGCCGTAGTTCGGCAGCGGATGGCCGATCGTGATCAGCTTGCCCGGCTCCAGGCGCGCCAGGCTGGCCGACACCGTGGCCTCGGTCGGGCCGTAGGTGTTGAACATCTGGCGGCCGGGCTTGGAGAAACGCTCGACCACGGTCTCCGGGCACATCTCGCCGCCCAGGTTGATGATGCGCAGGCTGGGCACATCGTCGGCAAACAGCGCGAGCAGGGTCGGCACCGCGTGCAGCACCGTGACCCCGTTCTCGAGCAGCAGGCGCGGCAGCGCTTCCGGATCGCCGGCGGTTTCCTTGGGGCCGAGCCAGAGCGTGGCGCCGACCAGGTAGGAGATCCAGATCTCTTCGAAGGACATGTCGAAGGCGACCGAGAAGCCCTGGTAGACGGTATCGTCCGCGCGCACGCCCAGCACTTCGTTTTCGCTGCGCAGGAAGTGGCAGATGCTGCCCTGGTCGATCAGGATGCCTTTCGGCTTGCCGGTCGAACCCGAGGTGTAGATAACGTAGGCGGGCGCGCTGCCGTCCACCTTGCCGCGGCGTTGCAGCTCGTAGCCGGACGGGGCGGGGGCCAGCAGGTTTTCCGCGGTGTGGATGGGACGGTCCACTGAAGCCAGGCGCTCGCCCATACGCTCGCTGCTCACCAGCGCCGGCGAACCCGCATCCTCCATGCACACCAGCAGGCGCTCGACCGGGGTGTCCTCGTCGACCGGCAGCCAAGCCGCGCCGGCCTTGGCGATCGCCGCCTGCATCACCAGCAGCTCGATCCCGCGTGGCATCCACAGGCCGACGATGTCGCCCGGCTTGATGCCGGCCTCGATTAGGCGCGAGCCCGCGAGGCTGGCCAGCTCGTCGAGTTCGCGGTAGCTGAGCCGGCGCTCGCCGGCGATCAGGGCAGTCTGGCCAGGGGCGCGGCGCGCGCTGGCTTCCAGCAGGTCGGCGAGGATTTCGTCGCGCAGCAGTTCAGGCTGGTGCGGACCATAGAGGACATCGGGATGCCGTGTCAGTGTGGAAATATCGTTCATCGACGGCAGATGAGGGCAAACAGGTGGGCAAACAAGAGCGAGCACATGGGCGCAGCGTACAACATTTTGAGGAAGTTCAGCGGGGCGTTCTGTATTTTTCCGCTGGGAGAAGTGATCCACATGATTTTTGATCTAGATCAAGGATTTGAGTTTCCGTACGTCTATACAATCCGCATAACGAAAATTGCTTTAGGGAAATAAGTCGTGCGCACCAATCTGCCCGTTACCGGCATCGAATACATCCTTCAGGACGGCCAGTCCATCGTCTCCAAAACCGACACCAAGGGCCGCATCACCTACGTCAACCCGGCCTTCGTCGAGGTCAGCGGCTTCGAGGTGGAAGAACTGATCGGCAAGAGCCATAACATCGTGCGCCATCCGGACATGCCGCCGGAAGCCTTCGCCGACCTGTGGCAAACGCTCCAGGCCGGCCTGCCGTGGACAGGCATGGTGAAAAACCGCCGCAAAAACGGCGATTTTTACTGGGTGGTGGCGAACGTTGTCCCGATCAAGGAGAACGGGGCCACGGTCGGCTACATGTCGGTGCGCACCCGTCCCACACGCGAGCAGGTGAAGGCCGCCGACGAACTGTACCGGCGCTTCCGTGCCGGCGAGGCGAAGGGCATCGCGATCCGGCGCGGCCTTGTGGTCAGGTCCGGCTGGCGCGGACGCCTCGGCGCCATGCGCAACCTGCCGCTGGGCCGGCGCCTGGGCCTGATGCTGGGCGGGCAGGCGGCCCTGTTGGCGGCGCTGGCGGCGGTTGTCGACGGTACCCTGTGGCGCATGCTGGCCGGCGGCGGTGCGCTGCTCACGCTGCTGGCCTGGTGCGAACTGCAGCGCGCCATCGTGCGCCCGCTGCGCCAGGCCGAGGACGCGGTCTATGCGCTGGCCGGCGGCGACCTCTCGCATATGCCGCCGCCAGGCCGCGACGACGAGGTCGGCCATCTGCTGCTGGCGCTGCGTCAGTTGAAGGTCAACCTGACCGCCATCGTCGGCGATGTGCGCGCCAACGTCGCCTCGATCGAGGCGGCTTCGCGCGGCATCGCGGCCGGCAACCAGGACCTGGCGCGCCGCACCGAATCGCAGGCGGCCAGCCTCGAACAGACCGCCGCCAGCCTGGCCCAGGTCGCGGCGGCGGCCGGCAGCAATACCGACAGCGCGGTCCGCGCCGACAGCCTGGTGGGCGCCGCCTCCAGCGTTGCGGACCGCGGCGGCGCGGCCGTGCAGCAGGTCGGTGCGACGATGACCCAGATCAGCGGCTCGGCCTCCCGCATCGTCGACATCATCGGCCTGATCGACGGCATCGCCTTCCAGACCAATATCCTGGCATTGAACGCGGCGGTCGAAGCGGCGCGTGCGGGCGAGCAGGGCAGGGGCTTTGCGGTCGTCGCCGGCGAGGTGCGTTCGCTGGCCCAGCGCTCGGCCGGCGCTGCCAAGGAGATCAAGCTGCTGATCGAGGATTCGGTCGACAAGGTCGGGCAGGGCAACGAGCTGGTGGGCGCCGCCGGCCAGACCATGCGCGAAGTGGTCGCCTCGGTGCAGCACGCGTCGCGCATCATGCACGGCATCACGCTGGCGTCGCGCGAGCAGCACGAGGGCATCGCCCAGGTGGATGCGGCGATGCGCGCGCTGGACGGCATCACGCGCGAGAATGCGGCGCTGGTCGAGGAAGCGGCGGCGGCGTCAAACAACGTGGCCGAGCAGGCGGGTCATCTGGTGCAGGCGCTGGCGGTGTTCAAGACGGCGGGCAGGGGTTTTTGATAATCAACCCGGCTGAGTCAAGAGTCGGTCGGCGTTCCGAACATACTTATCGAAGAATTCTTCAAGGGTTCCTGCGATGAGAACGGGCTTGTTCCCATTGAAGTAGTCGACATAGACTTTGCTGGTGCCTGGACCATCCGGCTTGACGCGGTAGGCCCAGGAATCGATAAGATAGTCCGAAAACAAAAAGCCGTAGTCGTTTGTATCGGAAGCACGATCGGCGACTTCGGAAAGGGGCCAAAGGCGCCAAAGCTTATCGTCGTGAACTTCCATGCCGCCGATCGCACTATATAGCTCGATCAGGTCCCTGGACGCTTCCATTCCCAGCTGGAGGAAAGTCGCGCGCACGATTGCCGCACCATAGGGTGGCAGAGGGCGCATGCCCTCTGCCTTCCATTTCCTGATGAGTATCTCAAGCGATCTCATTTGAATCCACGGTACATCATGTCAAGCGCTCGCCGCTAGTTCACGGAAAAGGCTTCGAGCACCGCCTCGGTACTGCTACCCTCGCTGGGCGCCTGGAAAGCATCGATGAACGCATCGAGCAGGGCCGGCTCAGATACCAGATAAAGTTTCGCTTCGCTCGCCAGCTCTCTATCTTCGAAGCGCGTGAACCCGGATTGCGCCGACACCTGTATCAGGATCTTCGCCAGTTTTCGAAATTGCAGACGGACGTCGAGTGCGCCCGATGCATATTCGGGACCGAATTCGCCGAAACGTAGATTGAAAATCCCGCCGCGGATCTGGTTCTTAAATACATGCAAGCCCGCGACGGTGTCACGGAGCTGCTGGTGGCTGACCCAGATCTCGGTGGCGAAGAGGGAGGCGCCATCGCAGATCTCGACATGCAGGTTGGTCAGGTCTTCGTCTGACCACGTGGCGTTGAATTTGATACCTGGTTCCATGACTGTCCTCCAAGCAGCACTTCAATGCAGAGATCTCACGGAGTGTACCTAGCTTACCGTAATGACAGCAAGCCGAGAAGACTGCTCGGCAAATTTTGATGCAAGTCAAAGATTTTCCTGATCCAGATCAATAGACTCCCTGAATACAGTGCGCTGCCCATCGGCAGCGTCCGCAAGGAGTTTTCATGACGCAGTTACAAGACGTGGTCGATTTCGACGCCGGCCTGATCGCCCGCCTCAGCAAATCCGGCCCCCGCTACACCTCCTATCCGACCGCCGACCGCTTTCTTGACACCTTCGACTACCGCGACTACCTGCACGCGGTGGCCGACCGCCGCACCCGCGGCAACGCGCGTCCGCTCTCGCTCTACCTGCACATCCCGTTCTGCGACACGGTCTGCTACTACTGCGCCTGCAACAAGATCGTCACGAAGAACCGTGAAAAGGCGGCCACCTACCTGGCCTACCTGAAGCGCGAAGTCGCGATGCAGGGCGGGCTGTTTACGGGTATGAACGAGCTCGAACAACTGCACTTCGGCGGCGGCACCCCGACCTATCTCGGCGACGCGCAGATGGGCGAGCTGATGGACCACCTGCGCCGCTGCTTCCGCTTCGCCCCGGACCACATCGGCGAGTATTCGATCGAAGTCGATCCGCGCACGGTCAGCGCCGAGCGCGTGCACAGCCTGCGCCGCCAGGGCTTCAACCGCATCAGCCTCGGCGTGCAGGACTTCGACGCCGACGTGCAGAAGGCCGTCAACCGCATCCAGCCGGAACAGGAGACGCGCGCCATCATCGCCGCCGCGCGCGAGGGCGGCTTCCGCTCGGTCAGCATCGACCTGATCTACGGCCTGCCGAAGCAGACGCCGGCCACCATGGCGGCAACCCTGGACAAGGTGGTGGCGGCCGATCCGGACCGCATCGCCGTCTACCATTATGCCCACCTGCCGCACCTGTTCAAGCCGCAGCGCCGCATCCTCGATGGGGACATGCCGGACAGCGACGCCAAGCTCCAGATGCTCCAGCTGTGCATCGAGCGCCTGACCGCCGCCAGCTATGTCTACATCGGCATGGACCATTTCGCCAAGCCGGACGACGCTCTCGCCATCGCGCAGCGCCAGGGCCGCCTGCACCGCAACTTCCAGGGCTATTCGACGCATGCCGATACCGATCTGGTGTCCTGCGGCGTGTCCGCCATCGGCGCGGTGGGCGCGACCTACAGCCAGAACGTCAAGACCCTGGACGCCTATTACGATGCGCTCGACCGCAACGAGCTGCCGGTCGCGCGCGGCGCACGCCTGAACATGGACGACGTCCTGCGCCGCACCGTCATCCAGAAGCTGATGTGCCAGTTCGAGCTGTCGATCTCCGCCATCGAGCAGGCCTTCCCGGTTGTGTTCCGCCAGTACTTTGCCGCCGAACTGGCGCAGCTGGCGGCGATGGAGGACGATGGCCTGCTCGGCGTGAACGGCGACTGGATCAGCGTCAGCAATAAGGGGCGCCTTTTGATCCGCAACGTGTGCATGGTGTTCGACCGCTACCTGGCCGAGCGCAGCGCCGGGCCGCGCTATTCAAAGACGGTCTGAAATGAGCCTTGCCCTCGTTCCCGTGTTTGTGGTCGGCCTGCTCGGCAGTGTGCATTGCGCCGGCATGTGCGGCGGGATCGTGGGCGCGCTGTCGGTGGCGCCTGGTGCCGGCCGGGCTATCCCTGTGCGCGTCGTGCAGACCGCGCGTCCGGCGCTGGCGAATGTACTCGCCTATAACGCCGGCCGCATCGCGAGCTACATGACAGCGGGTGCGCTGGCCGGCGCGCTTGGGAGTGGACTTGGACAAGGCGCCGGAGCGCTGGCGCGGCTGCCGGCGCTGCAGACCGGCGGCTACTGGATCGCCAACCTGATGCTGGCCATGCTCGGTTTGTATCTGATGGATGCCTGGCGTGGCCTGGCGCGCCTCGAGCAGGGCGGCCAGCTGGTGTGGCGCCATGTCCAGCCCTTGCTGCGCCATGTGCGGCCCGCTCACGGCCACGGCTTCGGTCCCGGCCGCATGCTGGCGGCCGGCGTCCTGTGGGGCTGGCTGCCCTGCGGAATGGTCTACAGCGTGCTGGTGACGGCGATGCTGTCCGGCTCGGCGACGGGCGGCGCGCTGGTGATGCTGTGCTTCGGCCTGGGCACGCTGCCGATGCTGCTCGGCCTCGGGCTGCTGGGCACGCGCCTGCGCGCGGGCCTGCGCCTGCGCGGCGTGCGCATCGCCTGCGGCGCGCTGGTGCTGGGCTTCGGCCTGCTCGGTCTCGCACGTGCGGCCGGCGGCTTGCCGCACAGCTGGCTGGCAAACCTGTGCGTGACCTCATGAACGCGATGACTGAAGTGGCGGCCTGCTACCACTGCGGCGAGCCGGCCGTCGAGGGCCAGCGCTGGCAGGCCACCATCGCCGGGCAGACGCGCACGATGTGCTGTCCGGGCTGCGCGGCGGCGGCGCAAACCATCGCCGACGCCGGCCTCGATGACTACTACGACAATCGCAGCGGCTTCGCGGCCCCGGCCGGCGAGGCGGATGCGCCGGCCCTGCAGCTCTACGACGACCTGGGCCTGGACGGCGACGCCGTGTTCACCGTCGAGGGCCTGCGCTGCGCTGCCTGCATCTGGCTGATCGAACGCCGGGTGGCGGCGCTGCCGGGCGTACTGTCCGCCGTGCTGAACGTCGCCACCGAGCGCCTGCACGTGCGCTGGGATCCCGCAAGCTGCCGCCCCAGCGGCATCATCGCCGCGCTGCGCAGCATCGGCTACACCGCCTATCCCTACGACGCCAGCCGTCACGGCGCCCAGCTCGAACGCGCCCGCAAGGCACTGTTGCGGCGCCTGTTCGTGGCCGGCCTGGCCATGATGCAGGTGATGATGTACGCCGTTCCGGTCTATCTCGCGACAGACGGCACCATGGACGCCGACATGAGGGCCTTGATGGGTTGGGCCTCCTTCCTGCTGACGCTGCCCGCCGTCGGCTACTGCGCCTGGCCCTTCATGCGCGGCGCCTGGCTCGACCTGCGCCGCGGCCTGCCCGGCATGGACGTGCCGGTGGCGTTGGGCATCCTGGCCGCCTTCATCGGCAGCGCAGTGTCTCTCGTGCAGGGGCAGGGCCAGGTCTATTTCGACTCGATCACTATGTTCGTGTTCCTGCTGCTCGGCAGCCGTTGGCTCGAGCTCGATGCGCGCCGCAAGGCGGCTCGTGCGCTGGAAGGCTTGCAGCACGCGGCGCCCGCCACCGCACTGCGCCTGCCAGGCTGGCCGGCATCACAGGAGCTGGAAACCATCGCTGCCGACCGTTTGCGTCCCGGCGATGTGATCCTGGTCTCGCCCGGCCAGACGGTGGCGGCGGACGGCGTCATCCTCGAAGGCCGTACCGAAGCCGACCTGGCGCTGCTGACCGGCGAAAGCCGCACCCGCGCCGTGGGGCCGGGCGATCCGTTGCCCGGCGGCGCCGTCAACGTGACACAGGCGGTGACGCTGCGCGTGCAGAGCTGCGCGGCCGACAGCACGCTGGCCATGCTGGTGCGCCTGAGCGAGCGCGCGGGCCAGGACAAGCCGAAGCTGGCGCAGTGGGCGGACCGCGTGGGCGCCTGGTTCGTGCTGGTGCTGCTGGTGCTGACGGCGGCCGTGTTCGCGTTCTGGCACGTGGTCGATCCGGCGCGCGCCTGGCCGGCGGCGGTTGCGGTGCTGGTGGTGTCCTGTCCCTGCGCGTTGTCGCTGGCGACGCCGACCGCGCTGGCGGCGGCGCTGGAGCGCCTGCTGCGCCATGGCGTGTTGGCGGTGAAGCCGCATGTGCTGGAGACGCTGGAACGTGCCACCCACGTCGTGTTCGACAAGACCGGCACGCTTACCCGCGGCCGCCCAGTGCTGCGCGGGATCGAGACAATGCGCGTGGCGCCCGACGGCTTGGACGAAATCGAATGTTTGCGCATCGCCGTGGCGCTGGAAGCCGGCAGCGCGCATCCGCTGGCGCTGGCCTTGCGCGACGCCCTCGACGCTTCCGGTGCAGCCGCGCCGGTGGCGCAGCACGTGGAAACGGTGGTCGGGCAGGGGATGGAAGGAGCGGTGTCGGGCCGCCGCTACCGCCTCGGCAGCGCCGCCTTCGTCGCCGAACTGACCGGGCTGGGCACGCCGGTCGGTGCAGCGCCCGGTTCGACTGCCGTGTGGCTGGGCAGTGGCGAGCGCTGGCTGGCCCGCTTCGACCTGGTCGACGCGCTGCGCCGCGAGGCGCCAGCCCTGGTGCGCGAGCTGCAGGCACGGGGCAAAACGGTCCTGCTGCTGTCGGGCGACGACGAAGACGCGGTGCAGGCGGTGGCGTCGGAACTCGGCATCCGCGACGCGCGCGGGCGCCAGCTCCCACAGGACAAGCTCGACGCCGTGCGGGCGCTGCAGGCGCAAGGCGCGGTGGTGGCGATGGTCGGCGACGGCATCAACGACGCGGCCGTGCTGAGCGGCGCCGACGTGTCCTTCGCAATGGGGCAGGGCGCCCAGCTGGCGCAGCTGCATGCCGACTGCGTGCTGCTGGACGCCGGCGCGCAGTTGGATGATCGGGGTCTGGCGCCGCTGGCCGAGGCCTTGCACACTGCCGGGGCATGCGTCCGTGTCATCCGCCAGAACCTGGGCTGGGCGATGCTGTACAACCTGGTGGCAATACCGGCGGCGGCCAGTGGCTTGTTGAACCCGTGGCTGTCCGGCCTGGGCATGGCGGGCAGCTCGGCGCTGGTGGTGCTGAATGCCTTGCGTCTGAGGAGGGAAGGCTAGATGGAAGCTCTGTACCTGTTGATTCCGCTGAGCCTGATCCTGGTGGCCTACGCGGTGTGGATCTTCTTCGGCGCCGCGGACAGCGGGCAGTTCGAGGATCTGGATGGGCCGGCGTTGCGGATCTTGCACGATGACGACTGAGCCTCGTCGTTGACGTCAGCACCGTCGTCCCCGCGCAGGCGGGGACCCAAGTTTGCGCGTGCTGACGGAACGCATAGCACTTGGACCCCCGCCTTCGCGGGGGCGACGAAAGGGCGCGGGAACGCCGGTATTTGACTTACATCGTCGGTCCGCGCCCAGTCCCCTGTTCCTTCTCGATCTGCTCCTGGCACTGGATGCAGGTCTGCACCGTCGGCGTGGCCAGCAGGCGCGCTTCCGGGATGTCCTTGCCGCAGGAGACGCAGATGCCGTAACCGCCCGACCCCAGCCGGCCGAGCGCGACGTCGATGTCGTGCAGCAGATTGGTTTCGTGCTCGGCGTAGTGCTCTTCGTCGTGGCTGATCATTTCACCGACGGGCGCGTCGACGTTCTGGCCGATGTGGGTGCCGGGGGCAATGATGGGCTGTTCGCCTTCGGCGGCGTCGGTGCGGGCGCGTACTGCGGCAAGCACGTCTTCGCGGCTCTGGTGCAGTCGTTTGCCGATTTCTTGGTGCAGTTCCTGGGAGATGGGCGGCATAGGAATTCCTGTTCAGGTTAATTGTTCGCTTGTCTCTTACCTCAACCCGTTCTGAACATTTTGATTCACATCAAGGATTTTCCACGTTCAAAAACCTACTCTCCTGATGTAAGTCTTTCTTCTTATCTAGGGAGTGCATCTTGAGCACCAGTCTAAACTACAACTATAAGATCGTGCGCCAGTTTGCCATTGCCACCGTCGTCTGGGGCGTGATCGGCATGCTGGCAGGCGTGTGGATCGCGGCCCAGCTGGCCTGGCCGGCGCTGAACTTCGACATCGCCTGGCTCAGCTATGGCCGCCTGCGTCCGCTGCACACGAACGCAGTCATCTTCGCCTTCGGCATCTGCGGCCTGTTCGCCACCTCCTACTACGTCGTGCAGCGCACCTGCCAGGTCCGCCTGTTCTCGGACAAGCTCGCCGCCTTCACCTTCTGGGGCTGGCAGGCAGTGCTGGTGTCTGCTGCGATCTCGCTGCCGATGGGTTTCACGCGCGGCAAGGAATACGCCGAGCTCGAATGGCCGATCGCGATCCTCATCACCATCGTGTGGGTCGCCTACGCCGTGGTCTTCTTCGGCACCATCGTCAAGCGCCGCGTCCAGCACATCTACGTCGCCAACTGGTTCTTCGGCGGCTACATCATCGCGGTGGCGGTGCTGCACGTGGTGAACGGCATGTCGATGCCGGCGTCCTTCATGAAGTCGTATTCGATGTACTCGGGCGTGCAGGACGCGATGATCCAGTGGTGGTACGGCCATAACGCGGTCGGCTTCATCCTGACCGCCGGCTACCTCGGCATGGTCTATTACTTCATCCCGAAACAGGCCGAGCGTCCGGTGTACTCCTACCGCCTGTCGATCGTGCACTTCTGGGCCCTGATCTTCACCTACATGTGGGCTGGCCCGCACCACTTGCACTACACCGCGCTGCCCGACTGGACCCAGTCGATCGGCATGGTGTTCTCGCTGATCCTGCTGGCGCCGTCCTGGGGCGGCATGATCAACGGGATGATGACCCTGTCGGGCGCCTGGCACAAGCTGCGTTCCGACCCGATCCTCAAGTTCATGATCGTCTCGCTGTCCTTCTACGGCATGGCCACCTTCGAGGGCCCGATGATGTCCATTAAGACCATCAACTCGCTGTCGCATTACACCGACTGGGGCATCGCCCACGTCCACGGCGGCGCGCTGGGCTGGGTCGGTTTCATCACCATGGGTTCGCTGTACTACCTGATCCCGCGTTTGGCCGGCAAGAAGCAGATGGCCAGCGTGGCCCTGATCGAATCCCACTTCTGGCTCGGCACCATCGGCATCGTGCTGTACATCGCCGCAATGTGGATCGCCGGCGTGATGCAGGGCCTGATGTGGCGCGCCGTGAACCCGGACGGCACCCTGACCTATACCTTCGTCGAAGGCGTCAAGGCGACCTATCCCTACTATGTGATCCGCTTCGGCGGCGGCCTGATGTACCTGAGCGGCATGTGCCTGATGGCTTACAACACCTGGCTGACCATGCGCGGCACGGCATCCGTCGATGCCCGGATCCCGGCGCTGGCGCCGCACAAGCCGGCTCCCGCCGCCACTCCCGAACACGCATAAGAAAGCAGGATAAACATCATGAAATTCACGCATGAGTGGATCGAGAAGAACCCCTGGCTGCTGATCGGCCTGGTGCTGACCGTGATCTCCTTCGGCGGCCTGGTCGAGATCGTGCCGCTGTTCTTCCAGAAGTCGACCACCGAACCGGTCGCCGGCCTCAAGCCGTATTCGGCGTTGCGCCTGGCCGGCCGCGACATCTACATCCGCGAAGGCTGCTACAACTGCCACTCGCAGATGATCCGTCCCTTCCGCGCCGAGACCGAGCGCTACGGCCACTACTCGGTGGCCGGCGAATTCGTCTACGACCATCCCTTCCAGTGGGGTTCCAAGCGTACCGGCCCGGACCTGGCGCGCGTCGGCGGGCGCTACTCCGACGACTGGCACCGCACCCACCTGGACAACCCGCGCGACGTGGTCCCGGAATCGAACATGCCGGGCTACCCCTGGCTGGCGAAGACGAAGCTCGACCCGCAATCCATCGTGCCGAAGATGCGCGCGATGCAGCGCCTGAACGTGCCGTACTCCGAAAAGGAAGTGCAGGACGGCCCGGCCGAACTCGATGGCAAGACCGAGCAGGACGCCCTGATCGCCTACCTGCAGGGCCTGGGCACGCAAATCAAATCAAGAAACTGAGGAAGCGCGATGGAACTCCAACACCTCTTCGACGACGCGAGCCGCATCATGACCGTGATCAGCTTCGCCACCTTCACCGGCATCCTGGCCTGGACTTTCCTGCGCAAGGAAAGGGACTTCGCCAACGCCGCAGAACTTCCTTTCGCTGATGACGACTTGGAGGAAGATTATGTCTGACTTCACCAGCGGCTTCTGGAACTGGTACGTGGCGCTGATTACCGTGCTGTCCATCTTCGGCTGCGGCCTGCTGCTCTGGTCCCAGTCGAAGCACAAGGTCAAAATTGGCCAGGACGGCCAGCCGGAGAAGACCACCGGCCACGTCTGGGACGAAGACCTGACCGAACTGAATACGCCGATGCCGCGCTGGTGGATGGGCCTGTTCTATTTGACGATCGTGTTCGGCATCGGCTACCTGATCCTGTACCCGGGCCTGGGCAGCTATGCCGGCAGGCTGGGATGGCAGTCGAGCGCCGCCTACAAGCTCGAGGTCAAGCAGGCCAACCTGGACTACGGCCCGCTGTTCGACAAATACCTGCGCCAGGACATCCCGGCGGTGGCGCGCGATCCGCAGGCCCACGAGATCGGCCAGCGCCTGTTCCTGAACTACTGCGCGCAGTGCCACGGCTCGGATGCGCGCGGCAACAAGGGCTACCCGAACCTGACCGACAAGGACTGGCTGTACGGCGGCGAGCCCTCGGTCATCAAGGAAACCATCATGAAGGGCCGCCACGGCCAGATGCCGCCGATGGGCGCGGCCCTCGGCTCCGACAAGGACATCGAGAACGTCGCCCACTACGTACGCAGCCTGTCCGGCCTGAGCGCGGACCCGCTGAAGGTCGCCTTCGGCAAGCCGAAGTTCGGCGCCTGTGCCGCCTGCCACGGCGCCGACGCGCACGGCAATCCGGCGCTGGGTGCACCCAACCTGAGCGACAAGGTCTGGCTCTACGGCGGCAGCGCCGAGACCATCATGGAAACCATCCGCAAGGGCCGCGACAACACCATGCCGGCCTGGGGCGAGTTCCTGGGCGAAGGCAAGGCCCACGTGCTGGCCGCCTATGTGTGGAGCCTGTCGAACGAGGGCGAAGCAAAATGAACGCGCCGGAGCCCGCGGTGAAGGAAGCCGTGATCAAGATGTACGCCGCGCGCGAAGACATTCACCCGCGCGAGGTGAAGGGCCGCTATGCCACCTGGCGCTGGGTCTGCGTCTGGCTGACGCAGGCCCTGTTCTACGGGCTGCCCTGGCTGAACATGCACGGCCGCCAGGCGGTGCTGTTCGACCTGGGCGCGCGCAAGTTCCACCTGTTCGGCCTGGTGCTGTGGCCGCAGGATTTCATCTACCTGGCGGGCCTCTTGATCATCTGCGCCTACGGCCTGTTCCTGGTCACCACGGTGGCAGGGCGGGTCTGGTGCGGCTATGCCTGCCCGCAGACGGTCTACACCGAGATCTTCCTGTGGATCGAGCGCCGCATCGAGGGCAACCGCAGCGCGCGCATCCGTCTCGACCGCCAGCCGTGGACCGCGGCGAAGATCGGCAAACGCGGCGCCAAGCACCTGGCCTGGGGCCTGGTCGCGCTGTGGACCGGCTTTACTTTCGTCGGCTACTTCACGCCGGTGCGCCAGCTGGCCCACGAGGCGCTCGGCTTCTCGCTCGGCCCGTGGGAAGCTTTCTGGGTGCTGTTCTACGCCTTCGCCACCTACGGCAATGCCGGCTGGATGCGCGAACAGGTCTGCAAGTACATGTGCCCCTACGCGCGCTTCCAGAGCGCGATGTTCGACCGCGACACGCTGATCGTCAGCTACGACACGGCGCGCGGCGACTGCATCGACTGCAGCATGTGCGTGCAGGTCTGCCCGACCGGCATCGACATTCGCAAAGGGCTTCAATACGAATGCATCGGCTGCGCCGCCTGCATCGACGCCTGCGACGGCGTGATGGACAAGGTCGGCAAGCCGCGCGGCCTGATCCGCTACGCCACCGAGAATGCCCTGGCCGGCCAGTGGGGCGCCGCGCAGATCAAACGCCGCCTGCTGCGTCCTCGCGTGATCGGCTACGGCCTGGCCTTCTTTGCCATCGCTGCCGCCTTCTCCGGTGCGCTGGCGCTGCGCACGCCGCTCAAGCTCGACGTGATCCGCGACCGCGGCGCCATGGGCCGCGAAGTCGAGGACGGCATGATCGAGAACGTCTACCGCCTGCAGATCATGAATACGGCCGAGCGCGAGCACCTGTACCGCATCGAAGTGGAGGGCATTCCCTCGGCCGGCATCGCCGACGAAGACCTGGTCGAACTGGCCGGCGCCTCGACGCGCGCGGTGCCGGTGCGCGTGCGCATCCAGCCGGGCAGGGCGGGCAGCGGCTCGCATCCGATCCGCTTCACGGTCAGTGCGCTGGACGACGCGGCACTGCGCGTGACCGAAAAGGCCGTCTTCATCGTACCGAAGTAAAGGACATACCATGCATATCACTCCCGCCGCCAACGAAGCCTCGCCCTGGTACACCCACCGCTGGCCATGGCTCCTGATGCTGGGGCCCGTCACCGTGCTGGTGGGCGGCGCCTTCGCCACATGGCTGGCGCTGGGCCACCCCGACGCGATGGTGGTCGACGACTATTACAAGCAGGGCAAGGCGATCAACCAGGACCTGCGCCGCGACCGCGTGGCCAGCGCCATGCAGCTGGCCGTGCACCTCCACTACGAGGGCGGACGCCTGCAGGGCCGCATCACGAGCTTCGGCCGGCCGCTGGCGGTCCCGTTCACGGTCAAGCTGGCGCATCCGACCCTGCCGCAGCGCGACCTCAGCCTGCTGGTCAGGCCGGACGCGGACGGCGCCTTCTCGGTCCCGCTCCCGGTGCTGGAGCAGACTCACTGGCAGCTGGTCGTGGAAGGCAAGCGGCACGACTGGCGCCTGGCCCGCAGCTGGGACTGGCCGCGCCAGGCTTCGCTGGAGCTCGTGGCGGACCAAGCCTGATCAGTTGCCGCGGTAGGTCGAGAAGCCGTAAGGGCTCAGCAGCAGCGGGATGTGGTAATGCGGCAGCTTGCCATCGGCCTTGAAGATGACCGGGATCTCGGGGAAGAAGGTCTCGGCCCTGTGTTCGGCGAACCAGGCGCCGGTCTTGAAGGTCACCTTGTAGGTGCCGGCGGTCCAGGCGCGGCCGTCCGGGAACAGCGCGGGGATGCGCCCCTGCTCGTTGGTCACGCCCTTGTTCAGCACCGTCCATTGTCCGCTTTCCTGCTTCTCGAGCACGACCTCGACGCCGGGCGAGGGCATGCCGTCCTGAAGGTTCAGCACGTGCACGCTGAGCGGATTCGCCGGCGCGGCGTGGGCGCATGCACAGGCGCCCGCCAGTGCGGCGGCGGCCAGCAGGGATCGCAGTCTGTTCATCGTGTCGGTCCTCATGAATGTCGATGGGGTCCATGCTAGCGGCGCTTCGCCAGCGCCCGGATGACGTTTCGATTACAGATTTGTAATCGTCACGACCGCGCGACGCGGTAAGCTATGCGCCATGACGATCCTGATAGTGGAAGACGAAGATAAGACCGCCGACTACCTGCGCAAGGGACTGCAGGAAGCCGGCTATCCGGTGCAGGTGGCATCGACCGGGCACGAGGGACGGCAGCTCATCGCGCAGGAGCGTTACGAGCTGGTGGTGCTCGACGTCATGCTGCCCGGCGTCGACGGCTGGGAGCTGCTGCGTCTGCTGCGCCGCACGTCCGGCATCCCGGTGATGTTCCTGACCGCGCGCGACGCCATCGAAGACCGGGTCAAGGGCCTGGAGCTGGGCGCCGACGATTACCTGGTCAAGCCCTTCTCGTATGCCGAGTTCCTCGCACGCGTGCGCACCCTGCTGCGGCGCGGCAGCGTGCGCGAGAGCGAGCGCCTGCAGGTGGCCGATCTCGAACTCGACCTGCTGCGCCGCCGCGTCACGCGCGCCGGCGAGCGCATCGAACTCACCAACAAGGAGTTCGCGCTGCTGCACCTGCTGCTCGGCCGCGAAGGGGAGGTGCTGTCGCGCACCACCATTGCGTCCCAGGTCTGGCAGATGAACTTCGACAGCGATACCAACGTCGTCGACGTCGCCATCCGCCGCCTGCGCGCCAAGATCGACGATCCGCATCCGGTCAAGCTGATCCACACCGTGCGCGGGGTCGGCTACGTGCTCGAGGCCCGGGCGTGACACGCTGGCCGCGCTCGCTCAGCCAGCGCCTGGCCCTGATGTTCGCCCTCGGCAGCGCCGTGCTGCTGGGCGCGATCTGCATGTATTTGTACGACTCCCTGGCACGTGAAATCGCCTGGCGCGACGACCAGGCCCTGGCCGGGCGCATCGAGCGCATGCGCGCCCTGATCGACGAGAGCGCCGATCTCGAGGCCCTGCGCCGGCGCCCGCGCCTGTACGACAACATGCTCGGCAACCGCGACAGCCTGCTGTGGATCCTCGACGATGCCGGCCAGGTGCGCATTGCGGTCGGCCCGTCCGGCATCGCGGTACCGCAACTGCTGCCCAGCGATGGGCGGATCGCGCTGCGTACCATCGAAGGCACACCGGCGCTGCGGCTGGCCTGGACCCGCGTCGCCGCGGCGGAGGGCCACCTGACCCTGATCGCGGGCCGGCTGCTGGCCGAGCGCGAACAGATGCTGGGCGCCTATCGCCTGCGACTGGGCCTGGCGCTGGCCGCGGGCGCAGTGCTGGCTTACCTGCTCGGGCTGGCCATCGCCGTGCGCGGCTTGCGGCCGGTGCGGGACCTGGCAACACGTGCTGCCGCGATCGACGTCCGTCACCTGTCGCAGCGGCTCGACACTGCCGGCAGCCTGCGCGAACTGGATGCGCTGCGCGATGCCCTGAACGGCATGCTGGCCCGTTTGGAGGCCGGCTTCGCCCAGCTGGCGCGCTTTTCCGAAGACCTGGCCCACGAGATGCGCACGCCCCTGAACAACCTGATGGGCCAGACCCAGCAGGCGCTGAGCCGGGCGCGCACCGCCGAGGACTACCAGAACCTGCTGGTGTCGAACCAGGAAGAGTACGAACGCCTGGCGCGCATGATCGACAGCATGCTGTTCCTGGCGCGCACCGAGCAGACCGCAGCGGCGCTGGTGCGCGTACCGGTCGCGCTGCAGGAACTCGGCGACCAGCTGTGCGAGTATTTCGAAGGCCTGGCCGAAGAGCGCGACATGCGCCTGCTGAATACGGCCCGCGGCACGCTGGCTGCCGACCGCGAGCTGCTGCGGCGTGCGCTGGCCAACCTGCTGGCCAACTCGCTGCGCTATGGCGAACCGGGAACGCCGATCACGCTGTCCAGCGCGGTGTCGGCACAGGGCATCGAGATCGCCGTCCATAATCTCGGCCCGGCAATCGGCGCGGAACACTTGCCGCACCTGTTCGAGCGCTTCTACCGCTGCGATCCGTCGCGCCAGGGCGCCGGCGAATCCGGGGGCCTCGGACTGGCCATCGTCCGCTCCATCATGCAGCTGCACGGCGGCGATGTTCGGGTCGAGAGCGGGGCGGAGGGGACACGCTTCGTATTGATCTTTCCATTAAGCACGAAGTTCGTGGTAGATTCCTCCTCATAAAACACCCATAAGAGAGACCCATGCCCCAGATCCGTTCACGTGCACTGCGCACCGCCATCGCTTCGCTGTTCGTCCCGCTGGCCTTCGCCGCCGCCATGCCGCAAGCCCTCGCCGCCGACAAACATCCGAAGGCCGCAAAAACCGCCAAAGCCGTTGCCGACAAACCCAACAAGGCCTTCGACAGCTGGGCCGACCGTTTCGCCGAAGACTGGGTGCGCGCCAACCCGCAGCTGGCTACCTCGACCCAGTATTTCCAGGGCGCCGAACAGGACGCCCTCGACCGCCAGCTGACGCCGCTGACGCGCGAGCAGCGCCGCAGGATGGTCGATCTGGCGAAGACCGGCGTCGCGCGCCTGGACGCCTTCCTGGCCGGCCCGCTGAGCGAAGAGCAGCGTACCTCGGCCTCGGTAATGCGTTGGAGCCTGGCGAATACCGTCGCCAGCGAACCCTTCGAAGACTACGGCTTCGTGTTCAACCAGTTCAGCGGCGTGCAGGTCGGGCTGGTCAACTTCATGACCAATACCCATCCGCTGCGCCGCGCATCGGACCTCACCGGCTACATGGCGCGCCTGGAGCAAGTCGGGCCACGCATCGACGAAGCGCTGGCGCGCGCGAAGGAAGCCGCCGCCAAGGGCCTGATCCCGCCACGCTTCATCCTCGAGCGCGCCCAGTACCAGGTCGACCTGTTCCTGAAGCCCGAAGCCGGCAAGAACGTGCTGGTGACCACGCTGGACGAGCGCCTGAAAAAGCTGGACGACGTGGCGGAACCGGTGCGCGCCAAGGCGGTGTCCAGCGCCGCCCGCATCGTCGACGAAAAGATCCGCCCGGCCTACCAGAGGGTGCAGGCCTTCATGGCCCAGATCCATCCGCAAACGACGGACCGCGCCGGCATCGACCGCCTGCCGGGCGGACTGGCTGCCTACCAGCAGGCGCTGCGGACCTACACCAGCACCACCTTGAGCGCGGAGCAGATCCACGCCATCGGCCTGCGCGAAGTCGCGCGTATCGAAGGCGAGATGGACCGCCATCTGCGCTCGCTGGGCTACACCGAGGGATCGATCGAAGAGCGCATGAAGAAGCTGGACGCCAGCTTCCAGCCGAAGGTCGCCGCCGGCGAAGACCCGCGTCCGGATATCCTCAAGAAGTACGCGGCGATGGTGGCCGACGCCGAGCAGCGCAGCAATGCGATTTTCAACCTGAAGCCGCGCGCGCCGGTCGAAGTGCGCCGCGAGCCGCCGCTGACGGAACCCTCGGCCGCCGCGCACTACAGCTTGCCGGCGCCGGACGGCAGCCGTCCCGGCATTTTCTGGGTGCCGATGCGCGGCCCGACTTTCGACATGATCCGCATGCGCAGCCTGTCCTACCACGAGGCGGTGCCGGGCCACCACTTCCAGCTGGCGATCCAGCAGGAGCAGACCGGCCTGCCGAAGTTCCGCGCCCAGCGCATCTTCGGCGGCGGCAGCGCCCACAGCGAAGGCTGGGGACTGTACGCCGAACGCCTGGCGGTGGAGCAGGGCTGGTACGAGGGCGACGTGCCGGGCCTGCTGGGTGCGCTCGGTTCGGAGCTGTTCCGCGCACGCCGGCTGGTGGTCGACACCGGCCTGCACACCAAGGGCTGGACCCGCCAGCAGGCGATCGACTACGGCATCGGTGCGCAGGAAGTGGAGCGCTACGTGGCCTGGCCGGGCCAGGCTTGCGCCTACATGGTCGGCATGCTGCGCATCCTCGAGCTGCGCGACCAGGCCAAGCGTGAGCTGGGCGACAAGTTCTCGCTGCCGGCCTTCCACGACGTGGTGCTGAAGAACGGTTCGGTGCCGCTGGATGTGCTGGGGGAGATTGTGCAGCGCTGGGTGGCGCAGCAGAAGAAGGCTTAAGCGCCTGACAAAATCCGCTAGTTAACTCAGGGGGCAACAGCCGGGTGCACTGAGCCTTAATGAGCGCCCGCTATCGGCCAGAAGCGGACGTTACATGGCGGCAGTGAGAATCTAATGAATTTTTGGGATTATCCGTATGACCCTAATTAGTTTGCTCGGCAAGAGGCTGAAGGATGAGGAAGTTCTTCAACTCTTGGACGAGTATCAGATAGACGACGTCGTCTATGCATTCGACCGACTGCATGAGGGCACAGATGACGAGTATTGGGCCAAAAGCAAAGACGCCGGCTTTGCCCTCAGGTTTAATTATGCTCAAGTACTGGAGACCGTATTTTGTTACTCATCCTCTATTGATGGATTCTCTACAGTCGACGCAACCCTTGTCGGCGCGCCATTTTTCGGCTCCATCCAAGACGCAGAGAAAGCCGCTGAGTTGGCCGGAGCTCGACACTCCAGTGGCTATGCTGATATCCCGCTACTAGGCTTGAAGACATCTTGGGTGAAACTTGAGAGCCACGAGGCTTGTGTACATTATGAGTTCCGTGACGGTCAGCTCGCGCTCGTCACACTTTCTCAACCGACGGCGTAGTTCGGCCAAGAGCGGACTTAAGTCAACTAAGGAAAACTATGTTGCGTCGAAAGATCGCTATCGTATTGTGCACAATCTGCGTGACTTCTCCCACCTGGGGTTCTGGAGACGAGGACCTGTGGTTTTTGCCGACTGTTGTATCGTGCATAGCTCAATACCCTGAGTTAGCCAACACTCGCCTTGGCACGACCCTCGTGAATGCGCCTCGAGTTCAGCAGCACATTCAAAGGGCTAAAGCGGTTTTTGCAGCGGATCCTTGGGAAGGTCGCGCACTTTGTGACGAATTAATGCATGACAAGCCTGACCCCAACCGTGACGACCGGGCGTATTTCAACAACATGCGTGACAGGCATTTAGATGCGCTGAAGGCCCTGGCAAAACGCTTCCCAGAAGGATGGTCGTTCTCAAACCCGCCGCAATAACTTAGAAAGCGCTTTCTGTTAGTGAACAGAGGTGACTGTCCGCTTCGGGTCGAAAGCGGACGGTCGAGCAGACTTTTCATTAGCATAGACGAAGGATAACCCGGGTGATAAACCAGGAATTGCTGACAGAGATGGCTGACTTGCTGGATTCCGACGGTGTCAACTATTCGGTGTTCCTTCGTGCGTACTCAGGCGTGACGGAGAACTCAAGTGATATCGGCAGTATCGTTGACGGGCTCATCGGCCATGAGGTCGTGCTCAATGGCGTTCGTAACGTGAACGTAACCGAAGTTGTAGAGACACTGCGTCAATGCCTTGGCTACGCTGGCGATCCCGGCTCTGGACCTGGTGCAGGCTGCCTTGGGTCGACAGAATTTGCGCGTCTGCTTGGAAGCGTCCTGAAAGAAGTCGTGCAGTTGAGTCAAACAGCCTACGAAATCAAGTCATTTGAGCTCGTACACGGCCATCCTGCTTATCCGGTGTTCTGGGATTTTGCCTATCTGTTTCCAGGCGCCGATCAGCATGTTCTATTCGTCGGCTCGAGCTCCGACTAGGTGCGCTTCCGGTCGACAGCGGAACGTACGCCAGCTCAGTCGTAGCACGAGGAAGGCGTTCGCATTGTTAGTTAAAGTGATGGTCTGGTCTAAAACTTCTTCCGGAAGACGTTTGGTCGCTCATAGCAATTTATCTTCCTGTGCAAAGTCGATCACCGAAAGGTGGTCGCCCGACTTTTACTGATCGTCGCAAACCTGGCTGCAAACACCATCTGCTGATGGATGAGCCTAGGTTGCCGCGCGTAGCCAGCCTGCGAAAAGTACAGGCAAGCTACATGCGCCATGGCGTAGAGCTTCGAGAAAGAAGCAATCCTTGAGCTAGCAAAACCCCGGGCCGGTGCGAAAGAGCCGGCCCGGCGGCGTTTATCCGACCACCACCTCGCTTATCTGCACGACCGGCTTCTGGTTGGTGTAGTTCGGAATATCCCCCATGATTTCCTTCGTGTTCGGACCAAACCCGGTCTGGAAATCCTCCACCGAGTCGCAGAACAGATGGCCCATCGCGATGTAGGGCGCGTTGGCGTCGGCCGAGCCGGCGGCGACCGCCTTGTCGACCGTATAGAACTTGCAGTAATCCCCCATCAGCCGCTTCACCATCGGCATGTGCTGGTCGCGGTAATAGGCATCGTCGAACTTGGCATCCGGGCCGTTGGGATACATCACGCTTACCTTGATCATCTTTGGTCTCCTTCTTGTGGTGGTTGACTCAGGCACGGGAAGCATCCTGCGCCGATTTTTTCACACGGTCAAACCGCATTTCATAATGTGGATTTTGTGCTCGCTGCGGTGCACAAAAAAATCTCGCTGCGCAAAACGGTGTTCCGTAATGCGAAACAAAACACGTAAGTCATTGAAGCTAAACGATAAATAAATCGTTCTAAGTCTTATATAAGATAGAAGAGGAACGCCCGTGCCGGCTCTATGATGAATGCATCCGATTTCGATTCATCTCTAAGGAGCGTCATCATGTCCCAGTACCAGAACGATATCCAGGCCATCGCCAACCTCAAACAGCAGCAGGGCAAGGCCTGGGATGCGATCAATCCCGAATCCGCCGCCCGCATGCGCGCCCAGAACCGTTTCCAGACCGGCCTCGACATCGCCCGTTACACGGCCGGCATCATGCGCCGCGACATGGCGGCCTACGATGCCGACCCATCGCAATACACGCAGTCGCTGGGCTGCTGGCATGGTTTCATCGGCCAGCAGAAGATGATTTCGATTAAGAAGCATTTCAACAGCACGGACCGCCGCTACCTCTACCTGTCGGGCTGGATGATCGCCGCGCTGCGCTCCGAGTTCGGCCCGCTGCCGGATCAGTCGATGCACGAGAAGACCGCGGTGCCGGCCCTGATCAAGGAGCTGTACACCTTCCTGCGCCAAGCCGATGCGCGCGAGCTCGGCGGCCTGTTCCGCCAGCTCGACGCCGCCGAAGGTCCGGCGCGCGCTGCGATCCAGGACAAGATCGACAACTTCGTCACCCACGTGGTGCCGATCATCGCCGACATCGACGCCGGTTTCGGCAATGCCGAGGCGACCTACCTGCTGGCCAAGCAGATGATCGAAGCCGGCGCCTGCTGCATCCAGATCGAGAACCAGGTCTCCGACGAGAAGCAGTGCGGCCACCAGGACGGCAAGGTCACCGTGCCGCACGAAGACTTCCTGGCCAAGATCCGCGCCGTGCGCTACGCCTTCCTCGAACTGGGCGTGGACGAGGGCCTGATCGTGGCGCGCACTGATTCGTTGGGCGCCGGCCTGACCAAGCAGATTGCCTACACCACCGAACCCGGCGACCTGGGCGACCAGTACAACAGCTTCCTCGACGTCGAAGAAGTCTCGCTCGACGCGATGGGCAACGGCGACGTGGTCATCAAGCGCGACGGCAAGCTGCTGCGTCCGAAGCGCCTGCCGAGCAACCTGTTCCAGTTCCGCGAAGGCACCGGCGAGGCGCGCTGCGTCCTCGACTGCA
>Ga0308166_1000308_pt1 | contig 77917 bp, 73 predicted proteins | sample PhyCR2_2_FD_202137 | JGI IMG/M metagenome (GOLD analysis project Ga0308166, IMG submission 202137) | Phyllosphere microbial communities from UC Gill Tract Community Farm, Albany, California, United States - DLSLCC.R2 | ecosystem: Host-associated > Plants > Phyllosphere > Unclassified | place...
AGGGATCGCGGGTAATGGCCACCAGCGCCAGCGAGATCATCAGAAACGCGCCGGTCACGGAACTGGCGATGACCGAATTGACTCGTGTACAGCCGAACCAACGGACGTACAGGCGGGTGAGATAGCCGCTGACCACGCTGCCAAGATCGGCGGCGAGGAACGGCAGCCAGGCGAACATCGCTATCTGTTTAAGATCCATACCGTGCTCTTTCGCCAGGTACAGCGGCACCCAGAAGCTCAGCACCGCCCAGGCGGGCTCGGCCATAAAAGCGGGGATGGCGATACCGTAGAAACGTTTGTTCTTCGAGACGGTTTTTAGCGCGGTAAAAAAGGGCAGCTTCACCGGCGGCGCTTCGTTGTCCTGCTTGATGTACTCCAGCTCGCTTTGGCTGAGATTCGGGTGCTTTTCCGGGCTCTGATAGAATGCCCACCACAGCACGACCCACAGCAGCGCCAGCACGCCGGTAAACATAAACGCGCCCTGCCAGCCGAAGGAGGCGTGGGCGAAGTAGATGATAGGCGGCGCCAGCATTGCGCCGATAGAAAAGCCGACGCCAGCCCAGCCGGCGGCGATCGGCCGTTCGGATTTCGGGAACCACTCGCCGATGGTTTTAGCGTTAGCCGGGGTGGCGGCCGCCTCTGCGCCGCCCATAAAGAAGCGTAAAATAGCCAGATGCAGCCAGCTGCCTGCTCCGGCGTGCGCGATACAGGCTACCGCCCACAATGTGGCGCAAACCATAAAGCCCAGCTTGAGCCCGATGACGTCGATAAGCCAGCCGCACAGCGGTTGGAAGATGGTATAAGCCAGCTGAAATGCGCCGACGATCCACGAGTATTGCTCGGTGGTAATACCGAGAGTGGCTTTCAGTTCCGGGGCGATAATCCCCAGCGAGTTACGTGTGATGTAGTTGACGGTGACGCCAAGTAAAAACAGCACCAGCACCCACCAGCGCAGGTTTTTCACCACCCGGCGCGTTTTGCTGACTGCCATATCATTGTTGAGGCCTTGACTCATAGAACTCTCCACAAGACGTTGTAGGGGGAAATGACGCTTCAGCCGCTGAGTCGTCACGTAATAGTTCTAACTATTTGAATTATTTGTTTTTATTTCAATATCTATTGGTATAACTAGTATGGAAGATATTGGACCAATTCAAAATAAGGGAGAAAGGCGGCGGGCAGTAGCGCTATTTATGCAAAATTTTTCATGAGATGACGTAGTTCTCATAATTTGCCGGAGTATTTGCTTGTTAGTCAGGGTTTGGCGACTATGAAAATTCTTTCATTTTTGAATTGGAGCTGGATCACAGAATGGATAAAAAGCTGCGAGTCGCCGAAATTGCCGCCCGCACCGGGCTTTCAGCCAGTACGGTTTCGCGCGTCTTAGCCGGAAAAGCGAATACCAGCGAAAAGGCCCGTCAGGCGGTATTGGCCTGCGCCCATGAGCTGGGGGTGATGCAGGGATTGGCCGCCGGGCGGCTACTGCTCAACAACCTGCTGATTTTTGCTCCGCAACGGGCCTTCGATGAACGTTCAGATATTTTCTACTACCGCGTCATCCAGAGTATTAATAACGCGCTGGCGCCGCATGAAGTACGTCTGCGCTATTGCGCGCTGGAAGAAAACGACAGCGACGCCAATCTGTTTCTGGCCCGCATGAACGAGACCGACACCCAGGCGGCGGTATTGCTGGGTATCGACGATCGGCATATCCACGCGCTGGCGGCGGATCTTGGCAAACCTTGCGTATTAATTAACTGCCGGGATGAAGGGATGCGGCTTCCTTCTATTGCGCCTGACCATCGGCTGATTGGCCAGTGCGCCGCTCGTTATCTGTTTGATATGGGCCATCAGGCGGTAATGAACGTGATGTGCCTGCGCCGCTATACCATGGAGCTACGGCTGGTGGGTATCAAGGAGGCGTGGCGCGCGCGCAACCTGCGATTTACCGGTAGCCGCGACCTGATTAGCGTCGCCAACTTTAGCGCCAGAGAAACGGAAGAGCAGGTCGGGGCCTGGCTCGACGCTTTACAGGGGCGCCCGATGCCGACGGCGTTTCTGGTGGGCGGCGATTTTATGGCCGCCGGTACCGTCAGCGCGCTGCAAAAACGAGGCCTGCGGGTGCCGCAGGATGTCTCGGTGATGAGTATCGACGGTTTTAATCTGGCGGCGATTCAGGACGTGCCGCTAACGGCGATTCATGTGCCGCGGGATGAGCTCGGCAGCGAGGCGGTGCATCTTTTGCAGCAGCGTCTGCTGCGCCCGGAAGCGCCGCACGGCTCGCTACTGCTGCACGGCGCCCTGGTGGTACGCGATTCGGTGCGGCGGATCCGGCCAGGCAAGAGCCATACCGCCGTAGAACAGCAAGGTCTGTATGATGATTAGATCTTCATGCCCAATGCGCGTTTGCCGTGATCGTTAAGATCGGCAACGGTGAAGCGCGCCTGCCAGTCGCATTCGTAATCTTCACGCGGGAAATCCCCCGGCGAGGCGCCTTTTTCCAGCGCGATTTTTACCTTCTGCGCATAGGCGAGGTTTTTCTCGCACATCGGCGCGGCCGGGATGTACATGACGTTGCCCCAGCCCTGTTGATTTTCCACCGGCGCGACCGAGTGAATGACATCGCAGTGCCACCAGACGGAATCACCGGCATTCAGCGCGGGAATCGAGCTTAGCGCTTTGATGAGCAATGGATGCCATTGCTCAGAGATCGGCAGTACCTTGCCCGGCGCGACGCCGCATAGTTCATCTTCTGGCACATCATCCAGCAGCGGACGCAGCAGAACGTAAGCCATCGCCTCCGGGATCGGCACCACGTGCAGCAGCCCTTGACCGGGGATCATGTCCGACAGCGCTGTCCAACCCTGGAAAGTGCGGAAGACCGAACATTTGGTGGTGTTATCGACGGTGTATTCTTCCACTTCGGTACGATGCGCCGCGTCCCACGGATCGTAGGCGTCGATATTGCCATTAAAGACGTTGGCGAAAACCTGCTGATAAGCGGGAAGCAACCAGCGCTCCAGCGCCCCGGAATCGGTATGCGCGCCCAGCCCCTTTGACGTGGTTCCCGGCGGGCGGCGGCGGATGCGGTCAGGGTAAATCACGCTGACATCCGGATCGAACCAGCGTTTGCCGTCCTGCTCAAAGCGCCACAGGCGGTTAAGGAAGGATTGTACCGCCGCCATTTCATCGCTTTGGCGCGCCTGCATTTGCGAGGGCGACCAGTAGATCGGATAGATCTCCGGGCGCGAAGCCTCCAGCGAGCCGAAGAAGCTGTCGCCGGGCCCTTTGTAAACGTCGTCGAAATGGTTCAGGTCCAGGTATTCCAGCATCGCGTTATCCCAGGCCAGCGCCTGTTCGCGCGGGTAGTGGCCTTTGATAACCGCGCAACCGCGGCGCTTAATCGCCTCGCGCTGCGCATCGCTCACTTTACCCTGGGCGATATCGCTAAACGGGATCGTCGGCCAGACCTCCTGGCCCGCGGCTTTCAGGGCATTAATCTCGTCCAGGCGCTCGCTGATGCGCGCCGAGAGTTTATCGAACACTGCCTGAACATCGCCGATTTGCGCCCGTAAGGCCTGTTTCATCTGGCGAATCGCCGCTTTATGGTCGGCAGGTAATGTTTCGTGGGTAGGGAGAGCAGCCATAATTACCTCGCTGTATCTTTCATTCGAAAGTATTAAATCTTACAAACGTTAATTTAAGTTAAATTAGAGTTAATGCAAGTTTAAAATTATGCAGCGGCGCACAAAATGGAAAAGCCGGGGCGGATACCCCGGCACAGGATCAGTCGTTGAAAGGGGAGGTCTTATCGAGAACGGCCTGAATCACCTTCAACGCGCCGTCGTGGTTATTGTCATCGGTGGTGAAACCGGCGATGGCTTTGATGCTGTCGGCAGCGTTGGCCATAGCAAAAGCATATTTCACCAGTTTTAACATTTCGGCGTCATTGCCGCTGTCGCCAATTGCTACGCATTGCTGCGGCGAAAGGTTCCAGCGTTTGAGCAGGCGGCTGATGCCGTTGGCTTTATGCAGGCCGGGGATAATCAAATCGACAAAGCCAAAGCCGCTGGTGACCGGCTTCATGATCCCATCCAGCGAGACGTGCAATTTATCGATAAGCTGTGGGATATCGCTATCAGGCAGGTTGAGGGAGAATTTGAATAGCGTATCGTCGATGCGATGGTAATCGCTTACCCGCTGCAGACGATGGTAGTGCTTCGACATCAGCTCAACAAAGGCGTCCGGGGCTTTATCACTCACGTATGCGCTTTGCAGGCCGCAGGCGACAAAGTTGAGCTGCGGATCTTTCAGCAGTTCGCCAATCACCACCTGTGATTCGTGACGGGTCAGTTCGCCGTGGAACACCTGTTTGCCATGCTCGTAAACCAGAGCGCCGTTTTCTGCGACGAATGAAATCTGCTCGCGAATTTCCGGGAAAAATGAGATCAGCTGATAGTACTGGTTGCCGCTGGCGACAACAAATTCAATACCTTGCTGTTTAAGCTGCGCAAACTGCGCGAGGAAACGCGGGCGGTCGTACTGCTTGGCGTCATTGAGAAAAGTTCCGTCCATATCGGTGACGATAACTTTAACGGTCATAAGAGGTGCTCCTGGCTTAACTTCGACCAGTAACATTCTAATTACAATGTGATGGGGAGCACAAATTTATTTCGAATGAAAGTTTATCCAATTATCAACGGGTACAGAAGATGTCACCCGGCTCAGCGCAGCGCCGGCCGGGTATTTTCCTTACAGCGTATGCTCGGTACGGGCGATGATGTCGTCCTGGGTATCCGGCGACAGGGCGGTGAAGAACGCCGAGTATCCGGCGACGCGGACCACTAAATCGCGGTACTGGTCAGGGTGTTTCTTGGCTTCCAGCAGCGTTTCGCGTGACACGATGTTGTACTGAATATGCCAGCCTTTGTGCACTTCAAAGAAAGTACGCAGCAGCACCATCAGCTTCTGCTTATCGGACTCGTTCTCCAGCGTGGAAGGATTCAGCTTCTGGTTGAGCAGCACGCCGCCGAGGATCGCGCCGGTCGGCAGTTTGCCTACCGAACTGATAACCGCCGTTGGCCCCAGGTGATCGGTACCGGAGGCCGGGCTGGCCCCTTCCGCCAGCGGCGCGTGCGCTTTGCGGCCATCCGGCGTCGCCATGGTCTGCGCGCCGAACGGGACGTTCGCGGAGATAGACGACGTACCGGCGTAATAGTTACCGCCAATTGGGCCGCGGCCGTAACGCGGGTTATGGTACTGCTTCAGCTCGTCGATATAGGTCTGATAGGCGCGGGCCAGCAGAATGTCGACGCTGTCGTCATCGTTGCCGTACTTCGGCGCGCCGTTGATTAACCGCTGACGTAACTGCTCGTGGGTCAGGCCGGCAAAATCTTCCGCCAGCGCTTTCGCCAGCTCCTGCTGACCGATAACCCCCTGATCGAAGACCAGTTTTTTCACCGCCGCCAGGCTGTTGCCGAGGTTGGCAATCCCGACCTGCAGACCGGAAACCCAGTCATACTTCGCGCCGCCTTGCTTGATACTCTTCGCCCGTTCGATGCAATCATCGACCAGCGCCGAGCAGAGAATATCGTGGACGTTCTCTTCCAGCATGGTATCGACAACGTACTCAATCTCGATGGATTTACGGGTGTAGTAGCGGATCTGGGTATCCCAGTCTTCCAGCACCTGGTCGAAGTTAGCGAAGTTGCCTTTCGACAGCGCATGTTGTTGGGCAAGGAACACCTGGCCGCTGGTGGCATCGCGGCCGCCTTCCAGCGTCGCCAGCATCACCCGCGCGAAGTTAATAAAGCTCATGCCGGTGCAGCGATAGCCCCATTTGCCGCCGACCGCGGTTTCGATGCAGCCGATAGCGGCGTAATCGTAGGCGTCCTGCGGCTCAATCCCTAGCTTGATAAATTCCGGAATGACGATTTCATCGTTATTAAACGCCGGCATGCCGAAACCGCAGCGGATCACCTGCACGCAGGCGTCGAGGAAGTCGTTGCTCATCCCGGCGTGGTAACGCACGCTGAGGTTCGGCTGGGTCGAGCGCAGGCGGCCGCAGGATTCGAGGATCGCGTACGACAGCGGGTTGACGGCGTCCTGCGGTTGACCGTCGACCAGATTTTGCCCGCCGATGGTGACGTTCTGGTACAGCGGGCTGCCGGCAGAAGCTTTGGAGTGCGAGCCGGAGCGAATTTTGTTGACCTCCAGCAGCTTCAGCCAGCAGCAATGCAGCAGCTCAATGGCCTGTTCGCGATCCAACGATTGCTGCAGTTCAACGTCGCGGCGGTAGTATGGATAGAGGTACTGGTCCATGCGGCCAAAAGAGACCGAGTGGCCGTTGGATTCAATCTGCAGGATCAACTGAATAAAGTAGCAGAGCTGCAGCGCCTGCCAGAAGGTTTTCGGCGGCTGGTGGGCGATAATTTCACAGTTTTCGGCGATCGCCAGCAGCTCGTCGCGGCGCAGTTCGCGCGGCTCCTGCGCCGCCATGTCGCGCGCCAGCGTAGCGAAGCGTTTGCAGTGTTCGCTCACTGCCGCGAGCACGATATCGATCGCCTTCAGGAACTGTTCGCCGTGCAGATCTTCCAGCACCGTCAGATTAATGCGTGAGCGGCGCTCAGCGACCTTCGCGCGCATGCCGTCGAGCCCTTTTTCCAGCAGCAGCGGATAGTTGACCGCCAGGTGGGCGTCGCCGGAAGTCATGTTGCCTTCGGCTTTGATAATGCCGGTGGCGAGCAGCGCTTTTTGTTCATCGGTAAACATGCCGTAGCAGCGGTCCTGAACGGTCTGCCCGCGCCACCATGGGCACACTTCATGTAATACGCGTTTGTTCGCTTCGCTGACCGAGAAGCCGGCGCCCGGACGGTCGGCGAGATCGTCGATCTCTTTCTCAATCCAGCTGACGGTATATTCCGGGAAAATCGGCGCGGCGCGAACTTCGCTGGCCTGGTTGCCGACGATCAGTTCATCGTGCTTGATCCAGATAGTGCGTTCCGCCAGATGATGCGCCAGCGCCAGCGCGCGACGCACCGGGATGGGTTTATCGAGATGTTGCTGATAGGCGGCGGTATAGTGTTGGGCGCGCTCGGTACAAACCGGCGGCTTAACGATATGCACCAGCGCCATTTTATGCGCCTGAATGCGGGCGCTCAGAGTGTCCAGTTTTAAGGTGGTCATAAGTTATCCTCGTAGGGTCGCCGTTAAACCTTTGCTTTGCGCGTACTGCTGCGCAAAGGCCAGCAGCTCTGGAGCGGCTAGCGGTTTGTCCGGTGCGGTATAGGGCTGACTGAGTAGTTGGTATTTATTCATTCCCAGCGTGTGGTACGGCAGGAAATGGATTTCGCTGACCTGAAGACGGTCGGCGGCAAAATCGGTAATCGCGGTAATGTCGGCTTCGCTGGCGTTAAACCCCTGAATTAATGGGACGCGGATAATGATTTTTTTCCCGGCCTGCGCCAGGCGCTGCAGGTTATCCAGCACCCGGCGGGCGCTGCCGTCGGTCCACTGCTGGAAAACGGCCTCGTCAACGTGCTTCAGGTCGGCCAGAAACAGATCGACAAACGGTAAAGAGGGTTCAATGTACTTCCACGGTACGTGCAGGCAGGTTTCCACGGCGGTGTGAATGCCAGCCTGATGGCTGGCTTCGAACAGCGCCTGCGCCAGCGCCGGGTTCATAAAGGGCTCGCCGCCGGAAAGAGTAATGCCGCCGCCGCTGCGATCGTAAAACGGCTTATCGCGCAGCACCGTCGCCATAATATCCGCCACGCTTTTTTCCTCGCCGCAGACCGTCAGCGCGGTAGTGGGGCAGCAGTGGCGTAGCGCGGCAATATGGGCGTCGTTGACGTTTTGCCGATGGATAATCAGGCCGTCCAGGGTACGGGTAATCACCTCCGGCGCCGCCTGCTGGCAAAGCTCGCAGCCGTCAAGGCACAACCGCGCGTCGTACAGCAGGTCTTCGCTGCGGGCGCGGCTTTCCGGGTTCTGACACCAACGGCAGCCCAGCGAACAGCCTTTAAGGAATACGACGGTACGGATCCCCGGGCCGTCATGGGTGGAGTAGCGCTGGATGTTGAAGATCATGATTTACCCTCTTATTTGCATATGAAGATTAAATAACTTTCGAATGAAAGTTATATTGACGCAAATCAACAATCAGAGTGGGTAGCAGAGATGGGGAGAAAAAGAACGGCGTGGTTCACAAAATAACCGGCGACCTGCCTCGCCGGCGGCTGGAATTAGCGTGAACCGCACACCTCGCACTGCGGGTGGCGCATCAGCTTCATTTCGCGAAACTGGCAGGTCATCGCGTCATACATCACGATTTTTCCCCTGGCGGGGGTGCCGTAACCGGTCAGCAGTTTAATCGCCTCCATGGCCTGCAGTGAACCGATAGTGCCGACCAGCGGCGCCATCACCCCGGCTTCGACGCAGGTGAGGGCGTTTTCGCCGAACAGGCGGCTCAGGCAACGATAGCAGGGCTCGCCGTCCTGATAGGTAAAGACGCTGATTTGCCCTTCCATACGAATTGCCGCGCCGGAGACCAGCGGGGTTTTGTGTTGGAAGCAGCCAGCATTGAGCTGGTTGCGAATAGCAACGTTGTCGGTACAGTCCAGCACCAGATGGTGGTCGGCAATCTGCGTTGCCAGCGCCGCGTCATCCAGCATTGCATCGATGGTGACCAGCCGGACGTGCGGGTTAATGTGCGCCAGCGCATTGCGGGCAGAATCGACCTTGGGCTGGCCGATGGTTGCGTCGCTGTGCAGCGTCTGGCGTTGTAGATTGGATAATGAAACGGTATCGAAATCCAGCAGGGTGAGCTGACCCACCCCGGCTGCCGCCAGGTATTGAGCGGCGGCGCAGCCGAGCCCGCCGAGGCCGACGACCAGTACGCGAGCGGCTTTTAAGCGCTCCTGACCGTCGAAATCAAACCCTCGCAGTACGATCTGCCGGTTATAGCGCAGCATCTCCTCGTCGCTCAGCTCAACGGCCATTACAGCCCCCCAAACAGATGATTAAAGGGCTCGACTTCGACCCATTCGCCCGCTTCGACGTTGCCGCGTTCGCGCTCCAGTACGATAAAGCAGTTACCGAGGCTGAATGAGCTGAAAATGTGCGAGCCCTGATGGCCGGTGGTGCTCACCACCAGTTCGCCTTCCGGATTGCGTTGCAGCACGCCGCGCTGGAAGTCGAGGCGGCCCGGCGATTTTTTCAGCCGGCTGGCGGCGCGCACGCGCAGACGCATCGGCTGGGTTTGACCGCGGTTGCCGGAGAGCTTGGCCAGCAGCGGCTGTACCAGTTGATAGAAGGTTAAGGTGGCGGAAACCGGATTGCCCGGCAGGCCGCAGAACCAGCTGTTGCTGAGCTTGCCGAAGGCGAAAGGTTTACCCGGCTTAATCGCCAGCTTCCAGAAGCCGATCTCGCCCAGTTCTTCGAGGATAGTTTTGGTGTAATCGGCTTCGCCCACGGAGACGCCGCCTGAGCTTATTACCACATCGGCCTGCTGGTCGGCGGCGATAAAGGCGTCGCGCAGCTTTGCCGGATCGTCAGGAATAATGCCGAGGTTGATCACCTCGCAGCCCAGCTGTTCGAGCATCAGATGTACCGCCAGGCGGTTAGTATCATAAATCTGGCCGTCGCCGAGCGGTTGGCCCGGCAACTGGAGTTCATCCCCGGTCGAGAAGACCGCGACGCGCACTTTACGGACTACCTCGACGTCGGCAATGCCCAGCGATGCCAGCACCGGCAGCTCGGCTACGGTGAGACGCGTACCCGCCGGGAATACTACCGCGCCGTTGGCGATATCTTCCCCGCGCCGGCGAATATTTTGCCCGGCTTTTACCGGCGCGATGAAGCGCACGCCGGCGTCGCTTTGTTCCGTTTCTTCCTGCATGACCACGGCGTCGCAGCCTTCCGGCACCGGCGCGCCGGTCATGATGCGGATACAGGTGCCCGCCGGCCAGGCGTCGTGGAACGGTTGGCCAGCAAAGGCCTTACCGGCAACCGGCAGCGCCGCGCCGTCGGTGAGGTCGGCCAGGCGCACGGCATAGCCGTCCATCGCCGAGTTATCAAAACCGGGTACGTCCAGCGGCGAAACGACATCATGGGCGGTCACGCGCGAAAAGGCCTGCAGCAGCGGCAGGGTTTCCGTGGCCTGCAGCGGCGAAATACGGTCGAGCATCTGAGTCAGGGCTGTGTCGAGCGGCATCAGTCCGGCGGTAAAATCCATGGGTTACTCCTGCTGGCAAAACGTCGAAAACGCCTATTATGGCAGAAAAGCGCCGGCGACTGTATGCCACTGCGGTACGAGGCTTTACATCACCGGATGCTCTTTCTATATTCAAAAAACGTATAAAAGGTTAGTCAGTATAATGATATCTATACAGTTTATGGCAAAGGAAAGATTGAATGGGTAAGGCGGTAATAGCAATCCACGGCGGCGCCGGCGCGATTAGCCGCGCGCAGATGACTCAGGCGCGCGAACGCGAGTATGTGGCCGCGCTGTCGGCCATCGTCGATAGCGGACAAAAAATGTTGGCAGCAGGCGCCAGCGCGCTGGATGCGGTGACCGAAGCGGTACGCCTGCTGGAAGAGTGCCCGCTATTTAACGCCGGAATAGGTTCCGTGTTTACCCACGATCAAACTCACGAACTGGATGCCTGCGTGATGGATGGCTATAGCCTGCAGGCCGGCGCGGTCGCGGGCGTAAAGCATCTGCGTAACCCGGTGCTGGCGGCGCGTCTGGTGCTGGAAGAAAGTCCGCACGTGCTGCTTATCGGCGAAGGGGCGGAAAAGTTTGCCGCCTCGCGCGGCATGGCGCTGGTTGAAAACGAGTTATTTTCTAGCACCGAGCGGCTTCTGCAGTTACAGCAGGCGAAAGAGGGCGGCGAGATTATTCTCGACCACCATGCCGCGCCGCTCGATGAACGCCACAAAATGGGTACCGTCGGCGCGGTGGCGCTGGACCTGGCCGGTAATCTGGCGGCAGCGACCTCCACCGGCGGAATGACCAATAAACTGCCCGGACGCGTCGGCGACAGCCCAGTGCCGGGCGCGGGCTGCTATGCCAATAATGCCAGCGTCGCGGTCTCCTGCACCGGCACCGGCGAAGTCTTCATGCGCACGCTCGCCGCTTACGACATTTCAGCGTTGATGGAGTACGGCAATCTCAGCCTGTTTGAGGCCTGCGAGCGGGTGGTGCAAGAAAAACTGCCGGCGCTGGGCGGCAGCGGGGGCCTTATCGCCATCGACCGCGAGGGGAATGTGGTGCTGCCGTTCAACAGTGAAGGGATGTACCGGGCGTGGTGTTATGCGGGCGATACGCCGACGATTGGAATTTATCGCGAATAAAAGGAGAAGCGAGTTTGCCGCAAAGTCATGAAATTGATGAAGACGATGTGCTGGTGGTACGCGCTCTTAACGTCGCCTTTAGCCAGCAGCGGCAGCGCGTTTCTGCGGTGCGTAACCTGTCATTTAGCCTCCGCCGCGGCGAGACGCTGGCGATTGTCGGCGAGTCCGGTTCCGGAAAATCGGTGACTGCCCTGGCGCTGATGCGTCTGCTCGACGAGGCGGTCAGCGAAGTCAGCAGCGAGGCGTTGCTGCTGCGCCGACGTAACCGTCAGGTGATTGATATTAATGCTCAAACGGCGGGGCAGATGCGTCAGGTTCGCGGCGCGGACGTGGCGATGATTTTTCAGGAGCCGATGACCTCGCTGAACCCGGTATTCACCATCGGCGAACAAATTGCCGAGTCTATTCGGCTACATCAGGGACTGCGCCATGACGAGGCGCTGCGGGAAGCGAAAAAGATGCTCGAACGGGTGCGTATTCCGGAAGCGGAAGCGATGCTTTCACGTTACCCGCATCAGCTTTCCGGCGGCATGCGCCAGCGGGTGATGATCGCCATGGCGTTATCGTGTCGCCCGGCGGTACTGATTGCCGATGAACCCACCACCGCGCTGGACGTCACGATTCAGGCGCAGATCCTGCAGCTTATCGCCGCGCTGCAAAAAGAGATGGCGATGGGGGTGATGTTTATCACTCACGATATGGGCGTGGTGGCGGAAATCGCCGATCGCGTGCTGGTGATGTACCGCGGCGAAGCGGTAGAAAGCGGGCGCGTCGAGGATATTTTTCGCGCCCCGCAGCATCCTTATACCCGGGCGCTACTGGCGGCGGTGCCGAAGCTCGGCTCGATGCGCGGCAGCGATTTGCCGCGACGCTTCCCGCTGCTCAACGACGGTGTGACCCAGCAGCCGGAACAGAATACCGTGGTAGCCGGCAAACCGATTTTACAGGTGCGCGACCTGGTCGCGCGTTTCCCGATCCGCGGCGGTATTCTCAACCGCGTCACTCGCGAAGTACACGCGGTGGAAAAAGTGAGTTTCGACCTGTGGCCGGGCGAAACGCTGTCGCTGGTCGGCGAATCCGGCTGCGGTAAATCGACCACCGGGCGGGCGCTGCTGCGGCTGGTGGAAGCGCAAGGCGGCAGCATCACCTTTAACGGCCAGCGTATTGATGCGCTGTCCGGCGGCAAGCTACAGATGCTGCGCCGCGATATTCAGTTTATTTTTCAGGATCCTTACGCTTCGCTCGACCCGCGGCAGACGGTCGGTTATTCCATTATGGAGCCGCTGCGTGTGCATGGTCTGCTGGAAGGGGATGCGGCTCGCGAACGTGTCGCCTGGCTGTTGCAGCGCGTGGGGCTGGAGGCGGAACACGCGTGGCGTTATCCGCATGAGTTTTCCGGCGGTCAGCGGCAGCGTATCTGTATCGCCCGCGCGCTGGCGCTCAATCCGAAAGTGGTGATCGCCGATGAGTCGGTGTCGGCGCTGGACGTGTCTATTCGCGCGCAGATTATTAATCTGCTGCTCGATTTACAGCGTGAAATGGGCATCGCATTTCTGTTTATTTCCCATGACATGGCGGTGGTGGAGCGCATCAGCCACCGCGTAGCGGTGATGTATCGCGGGCGGATCGTGGAGATTGGCCAGCGTCGCGCCGTGTTTGAAAACCCGCAGCATCCTTACACCCGTAAACTGATGGCGGCGGTGCCGGTCGCCGATCCGGCGCATCGTCAACCGCAGCGCGTATTACTCTCTGACGAGCTGCCGGGGAATATCTATAAACCGGGAGAAGAAATCGACAGCGCGCCGTTACAGCTGGTAGCGCCGGGGCATTATGTCGCCCGCGAGCCCGCCGATGTACTGAGCCGATAACAACCTAACGCACTCTTGCAGGAGCATAACAACATGACTCAACCTGTTACACGCAAATGGCTACTGGCGCTTGGCATCGCCTCGGCGCTGGCGGCGACGCCGGCCTTCGCCGCGAAAGATGTGGTAGTGGCGGTCGGTTCCAACTTCACGACCCTTGATCCCTATGACGCGAACGATACGTTATCGCAGGCGGTGGCGAAGTCGTTTTATCAAGGCCTGTTCGGCCTTGATAAAGAGATGAAACTGCAAAACGTATTGGCGGAAAGTTATACCGTTTCGGCGGATGGTCTGGTGTATACCATCAAGCTGCACAGCGGGGTGAAATTCCAGGATGGCACCGATTTTAACGCCGAAGCGGTGAAAGCGAATCTCGACCGCGCCAGCAATCCGGATAACCATCTCAAACGTTATAACCTGTATAAGAATATCGCCAGCACCGAGGCGGTGGATCCGACGACGGTCAAAATCACGCTCAAACAGCCGTTCTCGGCGTTTATCAATATTCTTGCCCATCCGGCGACGGCGATGATTTCGCCGGCGGCGCTGAAAAAATATGGCAAGGAGATCGGCTTCCACCCGGTAGGTACCGGGCCGTATAAGCTCGATACCTGGAACCAGACCGATTTCGTCAAAGTCAGCAAGTTTGACGGTTACTGGCAGCCGGGGCTGCCGAAGCTGGATTCCATTACCTGGCGCCCGGTGGTCGATAACAACACCCGTGCGGCGATGCTGCAAACCGGCGAGGCGCAGTTCGCCTTCCCGATCCCTTACGAGCAAGCGCCGCTGCTGGCGAAAAACAGCAAGCTGGAGCTGGTGGCCAGCCCGTCGATTATGCAGCGCTATATCAGCATGAACGTAACGCAGAAGCCGTTCGATAATCCGAAGGTGCGGGAAGCCATTAACTATGCGATTAACCGTCAGGCGCTGGTTAAGGTCGCGTTTGCCGGATACGCCACCCCGGCGACCGGCGTCGTACCGCCTTCTATTGCTTACGCCCAGACCTACAGCGCATGGCCTTACGACCCGGCGAAAGCCCGTCAGTTGCTGAAAGAAGCCGGTTTCCCTAACGGCTTTAGCACCACGCTGTGGTCATCGCATAATCACAGCACCGCGCAGAAGGTGCTGCAGTTTACCCAGCAGCAGCTGGCGCAGGTGGGTATAAAAGCGCAAGTGACGGCGATGGATGCCGGACAGCGTGCGGCGCAGGTTGAAGGCAAGGGGCAGAAAGAGAGCGGGGTGCGGATGTTCTACACCGGCTGGTCAGCGTCGACTGGCGAAGCCGACTGGGCGCTGTCGCCGCTATTCGCCTCACAAAACTGGCCGCCGACCCTGTTTAACACCGCGTTTTACAGTAACCCGCAGGTCGATAAAGATCTGAGCGAGGCGCTGAAAACGACCGATGCGCAACAGAAGACCACACTCTATAAAGATGCGCAGGACATTATCTGGAAAGAGTCGCCGTGGGTGCCGCTGGTGGTGGAAAAGCTGGTATCGGCGCATAGCAAAAACCTGACCGGGTTTTATATTCAACCGGATACCGGTTTTAGCTTCGAGCAGGCGGATCTGACGCAGTGATAGTGCTTATGCTCACGCGTTCCCTCTGCCGAAATGGGAGGGGGCGATGCTGAATTACGTTCTGAAGCGCCTGCTGGGGCTCATTCCGACGCTGTTTATCGTCGCCGTTCTGGTGTTCCTGTTTGTACATATGCTGCCGGGCGATCCGGCGCGGCTGATCGCCGGGCCGGAAGCCGATGCGCAGGTGGTGGCGATGGTTCGCCAACAGCTGGGGCTCGATCAGCCGCTGCACGTGCAGTTCTGGCACTACATCACCAATGTATTGCAGGGTGATTTCGGTATCTCGATGGCTTCGCGCCGCCCGGTGACCAGCGAAATCGCCAGCCGCTTTATGCCGACGCTATGGTTAACGCTTGCCAGTATGAGCTGGGCGGTGCTGTTCGGCATGGCGGCGGGCATCGCCGCGGCGGTGTGGCGCAATCGCTGGCCGGATCGGTTGGGGATGGCGCTGGCGGTAACCGGTATCTCCTTCCCGGCGTTCGCCCTCGGCATGCTGCTGATGCAGGTTTTTTCCGTCGAGCTGGGCTGGCTGCCGACGGTCGGCGCCGACAGCTGGCGGCACTATATTCTGCCGTCGTTGACCCTTGGCGCCGCGGTGGCATCGGTGATGGCGCGCTTCACCCGCGCGTCGTTCGTCGACGTGCTGCATGAGGATTACATGCGTACCGCGCGGGCTAAAGGGGTGAGCGAAACGCTGGTGGTGTTGAAGCATGGCCTGCGCAACGCGATGATCCCGGTAGTGACCATGATGGGTCTGCAGTTCGGTTTTCTGCTCGGCGGCTCCATTGTGGTGGAGAAGGTCTTCAACTGGCCGGGGCTTGGCCGGTTGCTGGTCGATTCCGTGGAGATGCGCGACTACCCGGTGATCCAGGCGGAAGTGCTGCTGTTTTCGCTGGAGTTCATTCTTATCAACTTAGTGGTGGACGTGTTGTATGCCGCCATTAACCCGGCTATCAGGTACAAGTAAGGTGCGATTGCTCAACTGGAGAAGGGAAGCGGTTATCAACGCCATGCCGGGCGTTAAGCCCGGACAGATCCGCACGCCGTGGCACGAGTTCTGGCGGCGTTTTCGTCGCCAGCCGGTGGCGATGGCGGCGGGCCTATTTGTGCTGCTGCTGATTATCGTCGCGATTATCGCGCCGTGGATAGCGCCGTATGACGCGGAAAACTATTTTGATTACGACCGGCTCAATGAAGGGCCGTCAATGGTGCATTGGTTCGGCGTTGATTCGCTGGGGCGCGATATCTTCAGCCGTGTGCTGGTCGGCGCGCAAATTTCGCTGGCCGCAGGGGTTCTGGCGGTACTGATTGGCGCGCTAATTGGCACCGTGCTCGGCCTGCTGGCCGGTTACTACGAAGGCTGGTGGGACCGCATCACCATGCGCATTTGCGATGTGCTATTTGCTTTTCCCGGCATTCTGCTGGCGATTGCGGTAGTGGCGGTGATGGGCAGCGGGATGGCCAACGTGATTATCGCGGTGGCGATATTTTCAATCCCGGCGTTCGCCCGCCTGGTGCGCGGTAATACGTTAGTGCTGAAGCAGCAGACGTTTATTGAGTCGGCGCGCAGTATCGGCGCCAGCGATACGACCATTCTGTTCAACCATATTTTGCCCGGTACGGTATCGTCGATAGTGGTTTATTTTACCATGCGCATCGGCGTGTCGATTATCTCCGCCGCCAGCCTGTCGTTCCTCGGCCTTGGCGCCCAGCCGCCGACGCCGGAGTGGGGGGCGATGCTGAACGAAGCGCGCGCGGATATGGTGATGGCGCCGCATGTGGCGTTATTCCCGGCGATCGCCATTTTCCTGACGGTGCTGGCGTTTAATCTGTTGGGCGACGGCCTGCGCGATGCGCTGGATCCGAAGATAAAGGGGTAGGAGACAAACGCGGCGGGAGCAAAGTTGGTAGATACTGTTATCGGCTTGCAGCTGTTTCGCTCCAGGACAAAGGGTTGTCCTGTGCTGTTTCCGAGAACATTGCGCTCCCGATATTTCTTCTGCGTTATGGCTCTCATGGCGCAGGGAGCGCACAGAGGGCGGCCAGTCGCCGCCGCCAACTGTACTCCCGGGCTCTGGCCGCCAAAATCGCCACTTCGTGGTACCTTCGACTTATCCCGGCAGGCTTCGGGTCGGGCCGAGGCAGCGTCCTTGCAAAACACGGCCCTCAGCCCGCATCCATGCGGGCTGCCCCGACCTCCGGGAACGTCTCAGCGATTTTGAGGCCACCAACGGCGGCAGTTTCAGCAGCCATGGGGAAAGAGGTAGCCCGGATAAGGCGTAAGCCGCTATCCGGGAAGCGGGATTAGACCCGGGAACCCCACAGGTCATATTCGTCGGCGTGTTCGACTTTCACCCGCAGCACGTCGCCCGGTTTAACGTTGGTTTCACCGTTCAGATAGACCGCGCCGTCGATTTCCGGGGCATCGGCCATGCTGCGGCCAATCGCTCCTTCTTCATCGACTTCATCGACCAGTACCATAATTTCGCGGCCCACTTTCTCCTGCAGACGCTCGGCGGAAATCTGCTGTTGCAGCTGCATAAAGCGGTTCCAGCGCTCTTCTTTGACCTCTTCCGGGACCTGATCCGCCAGTTCGTTGGCGGTGGCGCCCTCAACCGGGCTGTACTTGAAGCAGCCAACGCGGTCCAGACGCGCTTCTTTCAGGAAATCGAGCAGCATCTGGAAATCTTCTTCCGTTTCGCCCGGGAAACCGACGATAAAGGTGGAACGCAGGGTCAGATCCGGGCAGATCTCGCGCCACTGTTTAATACGCGCCAGCTGACGGTCTGCTGAACCCGGGCGCTTCATCAGTTTCAGAATGCGCGGGCTGGCGTGCTGCAGCGGAATATCGAGATACGGCAGGATCTTGCCTTCCGCCATCAGCGGGATCACATCGTCAACGTGCGGATACGGGTAGACGTAGTGCAGACGCACCCAAATGCCGAGCTTCGCCAGCTCTTCACACAGGCTGACCATACTGGTTTTCACCGGCATACCGTTGTGGAAACCGGTGCGGTGCTTGACGTCAACGCCATAGGCGGAGGTGTCCTGCGAAATCACCAGTAGCTCTTTCACCCCGGCGTCGGCCAGGCGTTTGGCTTCCGCCAGCACTTCGCCAATCGGGCGGCTCACCAGATCGCCGCGCATTGACGGGATGATGCAGAAGGTGCAGCGATGGTTGCAGCCTTCAGAAATTTTTAAGTACGCGTAGTGACGCGGCGTCAGCTTGACGCCCTGTTCCGGCACCAGGCTGAGGAACGGGTTGTGCTTCGGCTTTGGCGCATAGTGGTGGACGTGTTCCAGCACCTGCTCGTAGCTATGCGGCCCGGTAATTTCCAGCACCTTTGGATGCACTTCGCGGATTTGATCTTCTTTCGCGCCGAGGCAGCCGGTAACGATCACTTTGCCGTTTTCTTTTAAGGCTTCGCCGATCGCTTCAAGCGACTCCTGCACGGCGCTATCGATAAAGCCGCAGGTGTTGACGATAACCATATCGGCGTTGTCGTAGCTGGGAACCACATCATACCCTTCGGTACGCAGTTCGGTGAGGATACGTTCTGAGTCTACCAGGTTTTTCGGGCAGCCCAGGGAGACGAAGCCGATTTTCGGCTGGTGCGTGACATTGCTCATAGCTTAAAAAATGTTCATTTATTGGAATGGTCAGGGCAGGAATTCTACAGATCTTTGCGAAAAAGAGTATAGCCAGGCGGCGATGAATGATGAAAAAGCGTTAGCGCAGCGGAGGTGTTTAAGCCGCGTTGTTGGCCGCCCAGGTTGTAACATTGTAAATAATGTTAATTGCTGTGTGATTATTGACCTCGCTCATGATTCCGCGCAAAAAATGACCATACTATGATTATGGTAATGGACGACAGAGGAGGACCGTGATGAGCGTTGACAGACGTTACACTAACCTTTTGAATAAGCTGATTAATGCCAATATCGATTTGGCGGCTTATCTCCAGCTTCGTAAAGCGAAAGGCTATATGTCAGTCAGCGAAAATGACCATCTGCGTGATAACTTGTTTGAGCTATGCCATGAACTGCGCGTACACGCGCCGCGTTTGCAGCACGCCATCGCGCCGGAAGAGATGGAAGCCTTCCGCCTTGCCGGCGAGTCCGTCGCTTCGGCGGCGGTTTGCCTGATGAGCGGGCATCATGATTGCCCGGCTTATATTGCCGTTAACGTAGAGAAGCTAGAACGCTGTCTGTCGGGATTGACGATGAATATTCACATTCTGAATAACTCAGCGCCAATGACCCACGCCTGAATCCAGGGGGGATTTTTCCCCCCTGTTAAAGTTTATGTAAAAATCCCTGCCTGACCGCCCACGCTGGCTACCCTTATCAGCAATGCTGACGAAAGGAGTGCGCCATGCGCCGATATCTCAAAATAACACTTATGACTGTGCTGCTGCCCATGGCGGCGATGGCCGCGCCGCGCGTTGAAGTGCTGCAGGATAACCTCGACCACCCCTGGTCACTGGCATTCCTGCCGGACAATGAAGGCGTGCTGATTACCCTGCGCGGCGGCGAACTTAAACGCTGGCAGCTCGATCAAGGATTATCGGCGCCCATTCGCGGCGTGCCGAAGGTGTGGGCCAACGGCCAGGGCGGCCTGCTGGATGTGGTTCTGGCGCCGGATTTTGCTCAGTCGCGCCGGGTATGGCTGAGCTATGCCGAAGCGGGCGATGACGGCAAAGCGGGGACGGCGGTGGGGTATGGCCGCCTCAGCGCCGACCTGCAAAACCTGGAAGATTTTAAAACCGTTTTCCGCCAGCAGCCGAAGCTCTCCACTGGCAATCATTTCGGCGGGCGGATGGTCTTCGATGGCAAAGGTCATCTGTTTATCGGTTTAGGCGAAAATAATCAGCGCCCGACGGCCCAGGATCTCGATAAGCTGCAGGGAAAAGTGGTACGCCTGACCGAACAGGGGGAAATCCCCAAAGATAATCCTTTCGTCGGCCGTACTGGCATCAGACCGGAAATTTGGGCTTATGGTATTCGCAACCCGCAGGGGATGGCGATGAATCCGTGGAGCGATACGTTGTGGCTGAACGAACATGGCCCGCGCGGCGGCGATGAGATCAATATTCCCCTCGCCGGGAAAAACTACGGCTGGCCGCTGGCGACGCACGGCATTAACTATAGCGGTCAACCTATCCCGGAAGCTAAAGGAAAGAGCGCGCCGAATACCGAGGCGCCGCTGCATGTCTGGCCGGTCTCCCCAGCGTTGAGCGGGATGGCATTTTACAACGCGTCAACTTTCCCGCAGTGGCGACATAAGTTGTTTATCGGCGCGCTGAAGGATGAGTCCTTGATTGTGCTCTCGGTGGACGGCAATACCCTCAGCGAGGAGACGCGGCTATTAAAAGATCGCGGCAAACGCATTCGTGATGTGCGCGTTGGGCCCGACGGTTATCTTTATCTGTTAACCGACGAGCCCGACGGTGAACTGCTCAAGGTCAGCCCGGAGTAATGACCTCAGGTGACCGGGATCATGACGACGTCGCGGAAGGCCTGGCGCTGCTGGATTTGCTGATACCAGCGCTGCAGATGGGGCCGCGGCTGCCAGCTGTCGAGGATGGAAAGCAGGTTATAAACGAACGGCGCCACCGCCACATCGCCAAGGCCGAACTCATCGCCAGAAAGCCAGGCATGCTTCGCCAGTTCATCGTCGAGCATGGCGAACAGCCCTTCACAGGCGTTAATACCTGCCTCAATGGCCGCCGGATCGCGCTGGTCCGGCGGCGTTCTGACCAGCCCCATTAATACCGGACGGTGCGCCGGGGACAGCGTAGCGTTGGCCCAGTCCATCCATTTTTCACCCTGCGCGCGCTGCACAGGCGACTCCACCCACAGACGGTTTTGCCCGTACTGCGCGGCAAGATAACGAATAATGGCGTTGGATTCCCACAGCACCAGCCCATTGGCATCGTCTTTGAGTAGCGGCACCAGGCCGTTCGGGTTCATCGCCAGATACTCCGGGTCGTGATTGAGACCATACTCCAGCCCCGCCAGAATCTGCTGATAAGGAAGATCCAGTTCCGCCAGCACCCAGCGCACTTTCTTCACGTTGGTCGAGTTATTTCTGCCCCATAACGTAATCATATCCGCTCCTGCATGTTATTTAATCGCCGTTGCAACATGGTGAGCAATCATGTTGGAATAAAGTTAATATTAAGGCAATCACGATCAAAAAAATTGCCTTGTTTTCAGCAGGCAGCGTCGTTATTGCGTAAACTTTAAAAACTTTACCAACTCGCTGTTTCTTTAAGGTCATTTGTACGCTTTACTCACCGCCTTGTGCTGTGCGGCAAGAGTGTTGCGGCATATTTTGTTTGGAAAGGATACTTGGGTGGCTCTTATGACGCATGATGCTTTTTCCCTTCGCGGCCTCGCGGCAGGCTGCGCGCTTTTACTTCTCGTGGCCCCTGCAGTGCAGGCGGCGGATCAACTTCCTGATGCGCCATCAATTGATGCGCGAGCCTGGATCCTGATGGACTATGCCAGCGGCAAAGTATTGAGTGAAGGCAATGCCGACGAGAAACTCGACCCGGCCAGCCTGACCAAAATCATGACCAGTTACGTGGTAGGCCAGGCGCTGAAAGCAGGCAAAATCAAACTGACCGATACGGTCACCGTCGGCCGCGATGCGTGGGCCACCGGTAACCCGGCGCTGCGCGGCTCCTCGGTGATGTTCCTGAAGCCAGGCATGCAGGTATCGGTTGAAGACCTCAATAAGGGCGTGATAATTCAGTCCGGCAACGATGCCAGCATCGCCATCGCCGACTATGTCGCCGGCAGCCAGGATTCGTTTGTCAATCTGATGAACGGCTACGCGCAGAAAATCGGCCTGACCAACACCACCTTTAAAACCGTCCACGGCCTGGACGCGCCGGGGCAGTTCAGTACCGCGCGCGATATGGCGCTGCTGACCAAAGCGATGATCCATGATGTGCCGGAAGAGTACGCGGTACACAAAGAAAAAGAGTTCACCTTCAATAAAATCCGTCAGCCAAACCGCAACCGTCTGCTGTGGAGCACCAACCTCAATGCCGATGGCGTTAAAACCGGCACCACCGCCGGCGCGGGCTACAACCTGGTCTCTTCCGCGACCCAGGGCGATATGCGCCTTATCGCGGTAGTGCTGGGCACTAAAACCGACCGTATTCGTTTTAACGAGTCCGAAAAACTGCTGACCTGGGGCTTCCGTTTCTATGAAACCGTCACGCCAATCAAACCGGATGCCACCTTTATTTCCCAGCGCGTGTGGTTCGGCGACAGTAATGAAGTCAAACTGGGCGCCGGCGAAGCCGGATCGGTGACCATTCCACGCGGGCAATTGAAAAACCTGAAAGCCAGCTACAACCTGACTGAGCCGCAGCTCACCGCGCCGTTGGCGAAAGGGCAGGTGGTGGGCACCATCGACTTTAAACTCAATGACAAAACTATCGAACAGCGACCGCTGATCGTCATGGAAGACGTGAAAGAGGGCGGCTTCTTCAGCCGCATGGTCGACTTCGTGCTGATGAAACTGCACGGCTGGTTCGGCAGCTGGTTCTCTTAAGAGACAGGCCGCGCCCTACGGGGCGCGGTTAGTACAGCAGTGATATTTGCTTTTCTTTCGCCAGCGCCAACAGATCGTCATCCGGGCGAACGTCGCTGGCGATGACGTCAAAACGCGATAATTCCCCCATCCGCGCCGGCCGCACTTTGCCAAACTTACTGTGATCGACCACCAGCACATGGTAGCGAGCGTTGTTCATGGCCCAGTGTTTCACCGGCAGCTCTTCCAGGTTATAACAGGTCGCGCCTTGCTCGCAGTCGATACCGGCGGCGGAGTAGTAGGCGATATCCGGGCTGAGATGACTCAAGGTATCCTGCAGGCTGAGCGGTAGAAAGATGGCGTTGCTGGCGTGGAATTCGCCGCCGCACAGAATAGCGCGACACAGCGGTTTTTCCTGCAGGGCGAGAAAGGTATTTAACGAGTAGCACACGCCGGTAAACGGCAGCTCGTTATCGATGGCGTCGATTATCCATGGCGTCGTGGTGCCGCAGTCAAAAAAGGCCATCTGATGCGCTTCAAGCAGCCCGGCGGCATGGCGCGCGGCACGGCGTTTTTCATCCACCAGACGGGTTTTCTGATCGCTCAGCAGATAGTGCGTGGCGCTACGCGGTTCCAGCACGATGTAACCGCCCAACAGCACCACCGGGCCGCTGTGGCCGTTTAAATCGCGACGAATGGTCATTTCTGATACGCCAAGCAGCGAAGCTGCTTCTTTCAGGTGAAGTTTATCGCTGCGCTTGAGTGCCTGAATGAGCTGGTTAATGCGTTCGTCACGACGAGTTTCCATATACCCTCTGAGCTAAAATCGCCCTGCAAGGGCAGGGCGTCAGCTTGATTTTACCCGGCGGCGAGGGGTTCGTCACCTGTCAGACGTTAGCCGCGTACCCAGCCTTTACGAATCGGCAGCGAGAAGCAGAGACGATACAGGCGCTGCAGCCATTGGTAGAGGCCATGACCGCCGCTCTGCCACAGCAGTTGCGCCCCAAGGCAGCCGCACATGCCGGCCAGCAGCCCGCCCAACATATCCAGCGGCCAGTGTACTCCCAGATAGACGCGCGACCATGCAATCGCCGAGGCGATGACCAGCAGCAGCGTGCCGGACCACACCCGGTGCCAGAATAAAAACGCCAGCGCGAAGGTAAAGATGACGGTGCCGTGATCGCTTGGGAACGAGTCATCCGCCGCATGATGCAGGAAGTTATAGCCGACGCCGTCAACAAACGGCCGGTCGTGTGGAAACAGATGACCGATAACCCACGAAATAGACAGGCTCAGGGCCAGGGCCAGCATGACCTTAAATACCAACTGACGTTGGTTTGGCCCCCACAGCCACAGCGCCACCACCAGCAGCGGCACAATGATAATTAAGTCTTTGGCAATAAACGTGGCGACCTCAATCGCCCACCACGAGGAGGACGGGGTGGCGTTAATCAGGGCAAACAGCGCGTAGTTGATATTTTCCAGCATGCTTCCAGTCTCTGGTTACGATGGCAATAAGCTGCTCACCTTATTGAAAGGCAACGATAGGGTAAAGCAGCATTGTCTTAATTATCAGTTTGTTACGAAATATATCCGTGAGATGCCCTTGCCGGTATTTCGCCAAAGCGAGTATATCGCCTGTAATCTCATTGAAACATAAACGAAATATAAATATTCGTTTCATGCAGTACCGCGGGCTGGCGATATTTTTCATTGTCACTCACAATTCACTATCTCCCCGGGTCGACTTTCATTAAACTTTGCGCGATTTTTTTTTAATTAAGAGATTGCATGCAGAATTATTCGTTATCAGGTAAGCGCCTCGGTCGTCAGGCGTTACTGTTCCCGCTGTGCCTTGTGTTATATGAATTCTCCACCTATATCGGCAACGATATGATCCAACCGGGTATGCTCGCGGTGGTGCAGGAGTTTCAGGTCGGCAATGAGTGGGTCCCCACCTCTATGACCGCCTATCTGGCGGGGGGGATGTTTTTGCAGTGGCTGCTGGGGCCGCTGTCGGATCGTATTGGCCGCCGTCCGGTGATGCTGACCGGGGTGGTGTGGTTTATCGTCACCTGTCTGGCGACGCTGCTGGCGCAAACCATTGAGCAATTTACCCTGCTGCGTTTCCTGCAGGGCATCAGCCTGTGCTTTATCGGCGCGGTGGGCTATGCGGCTATCCAGGAGTCGTTTGAGGAGGCGGTGTGTATCAAAATCACCGCCCTGATGGCTAACGTCGCGCTGATTGCGCCACTGCTCGGGCCGCTGGTCGGCGCTGCCTGGGTGCATATGCTGCCGTGGGAGATGATGTTTGTGCTGTTCGCCGTGCTGGCGGCCATCTCCTTTGTGGGGCTGCAGCGGGCGATGCCGGAAACGGCGACGCGGTTGGGGGAAAAACTGTCGGTAAAAGAGCTGGGCCGCGACTATCGTCTGGTGTTGAAAAACCTGCGCTTTGTCGCCGGCGCGCTGGCGACCGGTTTTGTTAGCCTGCCGCTGCTGGCGTGGATTGCGCAATCGCCGGTGATTATCATCAGCGGCGAGCAGGCCACCAGCTATGAGTACGGCATGCTGCAGGTGCCGATTTTCGGCGCGCTGATCGCCGGCAACCTGGTGCTGGCGCGTCTGACCTCGCGCCGCTCGGTACGTTCGCTGATTATTATGGGCGGCTGGCCGATTATGTTTGGCCTGCTCCTGTCGGCGGCGGCCACGGTGGTCTCGTCCCATGCTTATCTGTGGATGACCGCTGGTTTAAGCTTCTACGCTTTCGGGATTGGCCTGGCTAACGCCGGGCTGGTGCGCTTAACGTTGTTCGCCAGCGAAATGAGTAAAGGGACGGTTTCGGCGGCGATGGGTATGCTGCAGATGCTTATCTTTACCGTGGGCATAGAGCTTAGCAAGCATGCGTATGAGCTTGGCGGTAACGGCCTGTTCAGCCTGTTTAACCTGTTGGGTGGGGTGTTATGGCTGGGGCTGATTATTTACTTCCTGAAAGATAAAAGCGTCGGCAGTTCGCAGCAGGCGTGATACGTAGTAAACCCGGATGCCTAAAGGCACCCGGGTTCTCATCAGGCGAACGGCGCTTCGCGATTCAATACCTTATCAATAATATGCAATACGCCTTCTTCGTTATTATGCGGGGCATGATGACTGGCGACGGCTTTGACCTCCGCTTTGGCATTCGCCATGGCGAAACCAAAACCGGCATGCTGCAACATTTCAATATCATTGCCGCTATCGCCGAAGGCCACCACTTCATGGTTATCAATGCCCCAGCGCTCCTGCAAAATGCGCAGGCCGTTGGCTTTATGCACGCCAGGGATGATTAAATCGATACTGCCGTAGCCGGTGGCGACGGCGGTAACCATATCGCCCAGCGCCGCGTGTAGCTTCGGCTGAATTTCCGGGATCAGATGATCCGGCACGTTCAGACCGAATTTGAGGATCGCGTCATCGAGATGGTTAAAATCATCCACCAGTTCGAGACGGTGATAGTACTTCGCCGCCACCGCTTTTAGCTCGTCGTTATAGCTATTGAGCGTATAGGCGCTGCGTTTGCCGCAGGCGATAATTTCGATATGCGGCAGCGTTTGCAGGTGGTCGACGACGGCGTTGAAATGCGTCGTCGGCAGCCGGCAGTTAAAGATATCCTCTTTACCGCTCACCACCCAACCGCCGTTTTCGGCGACGAAGGCGATTTCATCGACCAGCTCGGGGAAGAACGATATCAGCTGGTAATACTGGTTGCCGCTGGCGACCACGAAGCGAATGCCCTGTTCGCGCATGCGCTGATACTGCGCCAGAAAACGTGGCCGATTATAGGTCTTGGCATCGCTTAAAAAGGTGCCGTCCATGTCTACCGCAATCAGTTTGATGCTCATTAGCTATTCTCCATCACAGGTTCAGGCTGCGGTTTGGCTACCGCGCGGGCTACCAGCGCCGCCACCATGACCAGACCCAGTACTACCATCATGGCGCTACGCAGGCCAAAATGTTCGCCAAGGAAGCCCAGCAGCGGCGGCCCGACGAGGAAAGCCAGATAGCCGGTAATCGCCACGACGCTCACGCGTTTCGGCGCATCCGGGCCGGTATCGCTGGCGGCGGAAATGGTAAGCGGGAAACCGAGCGAAGCGCCGAGTCCCCACAGCAGTACAGATACCCCGGCAACCCAGGTGCTGTCGACAAAAATAATCAGCCCGATACCCAGTGCGCCCATTACCGCGCTGGCGCGTACGACGGTGACGCGACTGTAGCGGTCGATAAACCAGCCGCCGGTGAAGCGGCCGAGGGTCATGCCGAGGGTGAAACCGGCGTAAATCAGCGAACCGGAAGTGGGGCTAAAGCCGTGGCCGTCGACCATCAGCAGCGGCAGCCAGTCGTTGGCGGAACCTTCGGCAAAGGCCATTGCCAGCACGATCACGCCGATCAGCAACAGCTGCACGTCGCGCCAGACCGGTAGGCCTTTGGCCTCGCTATGGGCGGATTCGGCGGCGTTTTTGCCCGTGCCGTCGGGGATGGCGCGAATGGCGATAACGATGGGGGTAATCGCCACCAGCGCGGCGATCAGAATATGCGGCGCGGCGGGCAGGCCAAAACCGGTCACCGCCATACCGATGCCGGCACCCACGAGGGTGCCGAAGCTGTAAAAACCGTGCATCATCGGCAGCACGGTTTTATTCATTTCCCGTTCAACGGCGGCGCCTTCGACGTTAATCGCCACTTCCGCCGAGCCGAAGCTGGCGCCAAAGATAGCCAGCCCAAAGGCGAACAGCGGCGCAGAGGCGAGCCACAGCGCCAGGCTTAACACCAGCATGCCCGCCACGGCGCACAACATAGTTGTGCGGATGACTTTACGGGTACCGAAGCGCTTCACCAGCCATGCTGAACAGAGAATACCGCTCATCGAACCAATCGACAGGCCAAATAGCACCATCCCCATCTCAGCAGTGGAAAGGGTTAGTAAATCGCGAATCGCGGGCGTACGGGTGGCCCAGGAGGCCATCAATAAGCCGGGAATAAAGAAGAACATAAATAGCGCCCACAGCCGAAGCTGGAGGGCTTTGCGAGAAGTTTGCGCCGTCATCCATAAACGCCCGAGAAAGAAGAGATGCAGACAACAGTAGCAAGGTTGTGTACATTTGTACACATTCCGCTATCGCTTGACCTGCGTAGCGCACAGAGGGGAAAAAACACCGATGACCCGCAGACCGAACGATCCGCAGCGGCGCGAGCGCATCCTGCAGGCGACGCTGGATACCATCGCCGCGCACGGAATTCATGCGGTAACGCACCGTAAAATTGCCAGCTGCGCCGGGGTACCGCTGGGCTCGCTGACCTATTATTTTAGCGGTATTGAGGCGCTGATTGAGGAGGCGTTTCGTAACTTCACCGTCGAAATGTCGGCGCAGTATCAGCAATTTTTCGACGGCGTCGGCAGCCGTCAACAGGCCTGCGACGCAATCGCTGAGCTTATCTTCAGCGCCCAGGTGACCACCGCGCGCAATATGGAGTTAATGTACCAGCTATACGCGTTTTGCAGCAGCCGACCGGCGCTGAAAGCGGTCATGCAGAGCTGGATGCTGCGCAGCCAGCAGACGCTGGAGCAGTGGTTCGAACCGGCGACGGCGCGCGGGCTGGATGCGTTTATCGAGGGGATGACGCTACACTTCGTGACCGATAGCGCGCCGCTGTCGAAAGCGGCGATTCGCCTGATGGTCGGGCGGCTGGCGGGGGAGAATAGCGCTAGCTAAGCGTCGCTCCGGCGGTGACGTTAACCACCGTGGCGGTCATCGCCGCCGCCGACGGTGAGGCGAGAAAGGTGATGACCCCGGCTATCTGCGCGAGCGTCGGCAACCGCTGCAGCATGGTGCTGTGCGCCGCACCGCCCAGCCACTGTTCAACGCTCAAGCCCAGCGCCTGCGCTTTAGGCGCAAACACCTCGGCAGTATAAGAACCCGCCAGCACCGCATCCGCTATCGCGTGTGACCGCACGCCGAGCACGCGGATTTTTTTGGCGCCGAGTTCGCTGGCCAATGCGTTGATAAAGGCTTCCATTGCGGCGCAGCCGACGATATGGCCGAGGTGTCCAGGGATGGCCATCGTCGCGGAAGGAGGGATAGTGGTAATAATGACGCCCTCGCGTTCGCCACCCATCCACGGCGCCACTGCCTGGGCAATAGTAAATTGGGCATCAAGAAAGGGGACAAAACCCTGGTGATACTCGGCAAGGGATAATTGTGCCAGCGTTTTCCCCTGATTGTGGAGAAAGCCGGTGGCATTAACTACGATGTCAATCCCGCCGGTTCGCCCGGCCAGGTTGGCCACCTGCGCGGTGGTTTGCCCGCCATCCAGCACATCCAGTTGCAGGGTCTCGACGCTCCCGCCTGCGGCGCGAATCTCAGCCGCCGCCTTTTCCAGCTTATCCGCCTGCCGGGCGGTCAGAAAGATCCGCGCGCCTTCTTTCGCCATGGCGAGCGCCGCCGCTCGACCAATCGCGCCGCTGCCGCCGAAAATCACCACGGTCTTATCTTTAAGCAACATGGAGAGCGCCTTATGTGGGACTGGGATCAGCAAAGTATGGGTGAAAAAATAGACTGTGCAAGGAGGGGGAAAGTACGTTTAGTGATTTATTTTCTTTATTAGGGGTTTGTTTAACTTGTTGATTTAATAAGAAAATATTTTAATTATTACTGGCCAATAGACGCGCTTTTGATTAGCCTTGGGTTACCTGATGCAGGGATAAGAAAGAGCCAATGAAACCAAAAAGATTCTCTTCAAGCTATGTTTGTAAAAAGATCTGCATTCATGCAATCAATATGTTTGAAGCTGTCGGAACGGGCAGCTTCTCTATCGCCGCTTTTGTTTGTTTTGTTGCTCTGGATGGCTGGTTATTCAAGCTGGGTGGTTTCGCCATCTGTTTTACGCTGGTGTGCTTGATAAGCTTTATCGCGGATTATTTAAGAGGGGATATTTAAGTGGCATGTTGAGCTAAAGAACATGCAGGATAAGTCAATAAATGAAGTTGGAATAAAGCTTATTAAAGGATTGCATGGGAATGGATATATACTTTAACCGTGTTAAAGAAATTAATTACTACCTTACAATGGCGCAGATAGAAGCCAACGCATTGTGGAATGTGGCGTCACAGGTCTCGAGTTTTCATATAGGTGATGGACTAACGCGGATACGATTTCTTGATGAAATTAAATCCTTTATAGCTACGCAATTAAAATGTATCAGACTGGCAACCAGTGGTGATTTTTGCTTTGAGTGTATTGCGAATTTAAAAACCGAACGTGAAAATCTTCGCATTCAAGATCGCATGTTGAGGACTGGCGAAGCCTACGTAGCTGCAGCCGTTAAGATTTATGAAGAAAATGGTAAAATCGTTGGTTATGTGATTAGTGGTATTGGGGTCATTGCTGGCGTTCTCCAGGTTGTCGGTGGCATATCTATGGCGATAGGGTCAGCAGGGACCGGTAACATTATTGGCATAGTGGCTGGTGCAACATTAATTTTTCATGGTCTAAGTAATTCCTTGCAAAATATTGATAAATTAACGGGAATAAAAGATCCAGAAAATATTGCTCAAAATGCCTATATGGGGACGGCTGAATTCCTGGGATTTGAGCGTAAGACTGGAATGATAGCTTATCAGGGAATGAATCTGATAACTTCCGCCTACGGTATATTTAGGCCAATGGTTAAACCTGAAGCCTGGAGATTATATGATTGGTTGCCTGCAGATTTTTATCGAAAAATCTCAACCATGAGTCGTACGGCGCTCTCGATTGAAATTGGCAAATCAACCTATCAGCTTTACAACATAGGGAGAACGTATCGTACTGATGAAAAAGAGTTTACTCGTTAAATTAATTCGATTTAGTGTATTTTTTTAAGAATTTTGTCGCTTTCCATGAAAGCGGATAAGGTGTAGCTATTAGTGCAAAGGTGCAGCAAACTGCAGTCACAGCAAAGTAAGCCAGCCCATTACCGGTATCATTAGTCAGCACCGCGTAACTACAAAAGATAAGCAGGGCAATGATAATAATACAGGACATGTAAAAACGACGCCTTAGCTCCACCAACAAGACCTGCAGGCTTTGGTATTTACGTTGTGGACTCTCAAGTCCTTTTCGCAGCATATTAATCTCTTTGCTGGTAAAACCGTGCTCCTGAAGTTTTTGTTCCTGCTGTACATCAATCATATTTTTACCTTCAACCGAAACACCTCTTAATCGTTGCGGACAATAATATCAACAATTATCGCAGGATGATAGGCTCTGCAGTTCCAGTAACAATATTACCGGAACTGGTAATATACGTCGTGCAAATGACAAATGTAACAGAGTTCTCACCCCCTATGCTAAAGGCTGGCGTGCTATGTTAGATAGTCATAGGCTTTTTCATGCTCCCGGATAATGAATTTTTTAAGTCTGAGAGTATATATTAACGTCAAAATTAAGCTGGTTACGAACCATATGCAGCCAACGGTAATGATCGAGATGAGAAAGGTGATGACAGGTTTGTTGTGAGTGGTATCTTTAATGGATTTCATTATGTTCTCTTTGTCATCCGTATTGGTGAAGGAATCACAAATAAACCTCCTCAGTTGCGGTGTTATTATTTTGTTATTTACCAGTTGCGTGGCCTCGCCAGAGGTACAGCTTTTTCCAGTGAGATGCCAGGAGGGGGTGAATGCGTGTTCTGATGCTTCTGTTTCCGAGATTAAAAACCACTCATCCGTTTCTTTAAGAATTAAAGATGTCCAGCCCGGACGTACTTGTAATAGCTTTTACGCCATAATATGAACTGGCAGCTAAGCTGCCAAAAAGAAATAATAAGACGATGGAAAACAATATCACATTTGCGCGAGTCAGCCTGGGTATCTCTTTTGTCGATATTTTGATCATGAAAAAGCGAATTCGCCATGTGCTTAATTTGGCTTTTTTATATATATCATCGATATCATCTAAAGGTTTGTTTAAGTAATTTAAGATGGCTTTTATGATGGGCAAGGCGGCGATAACCGTCCCTATCATTTCTTTGCTGAATATATTAATAAGACTTTGAGTTAACATCTGAATTCCTTATCAGTAGAAGTAAAGTATCAACACTACGTTTTTACATAGCAGGATAAGTACGTCAATTCAATAGCAGTAACTATCAGGCGTTAAGGAAGCGCTTTTCTGCGAGGAGAAAGCAAGACCAGAGACTGCTGTTAAGACGGGTGCGGTTTTCACGGGAGGTCATCTCATGCAGAAACGAGTTGTCAGCTAAGAGGTTGATTCTAAGGAAGGTGAACTTCAGGCAACAAAAAAACCATTTATGTAAACGGGTTAGCAAAAATAATTATTTGTATAATATTCAACAAGTTAGGTTAGAGTTAAGGAGTGGCGATTACGGGGCAATGCTAACCGCTGCCGCCACTTTGTCGCCGCTTGGCTGAGTAGCTAATGGGTTGAAGCGCAGCACTGTTTCAAGGTGATCTGGTGCCAGGTGAGCATAGCGCATAGTCATTTTTATGTCGTGATGGCCCAGAATTTTTTGCAGCGCAAGGATGTTCCCGCCTGACATCATGAAATGTGCTGCGAATGTGTGACGCAGAATGTGAGTAAGTTGCCCGCGCAGAAGGACAATGGAGGTCCTATCCATCACAGCTAAAAACAGGAAGTAGCTATTAGTAAAGAACTTGAAACTGTCCAGCGAAATGATTTCCTCATACAGCTCTTTACAAATCGGAATGCTGCGGTTCTTTTTGCCTTTGGTCCTGACGAACGTGATTCGAAACTTGGTGGCTTGAGAGCGCGTGAGGTTAACAACTTCGCGCCAGCGTGCCCCAGTGCTCAGAAAGATTTTAACAACGAGAGCGAGCAGGGGGCTTTGATGTTGGCAGTCGTACAGAAGCTCCGTGATTTGTTCATGCGTCAGCCAGGCCATTTCTTTCTCTGCGATCGTGAACTTCCGCATGCTATCTAATGGATTCTGCGCAGACCATTCTCCTAACCGGGCCAGCTCACTAAAAACACTGCTCAGATAGTTTTGTTCAAGGTTGATGGTGACCGGGCTGGCTCCTTTCTTCCATTTCTCGCTAAAATAGCTTTCCCCTATAAGCCGCTTATCACGGTAGTGCGCAAACATTTTGGATGTAAAATCGAGAGCGAGAGGATTTCCCAAGTCATCAACCATCAGGATCAACTTGCCATAAACGTGCTGACAAGCCGTCAGGGATTTACCGTGTAGCTTGAACCACAGTTCAACGACATTTTTCAACGTTCGACGGTCTACCGATTCACCCAGCCACGGCTTGGCCTCTGTCTCATCCATTGTGTGACGTTCAAAAGCTAATGCTTCGCCTTTAGTTGCAAACTGCTTACGCACAAGCTGCCCGCTACGCTCGGCGGGATAGCACTCGCAGATCCATTTCCTGTGGTGAGTTTAGTACTGCCATAAAAAAGCCCTCATGTCTGAGGGCTAAATTTAATTGTATGTTTGACCAGTGATTTATGTTTGGATTATTGCAAAGAATACATTCGTCTACTAAGTTGAGGATTTGTCCGAAGTTGCTTTAAGTTTTTCTTTTGCTGCATCCCAAAGAGTCTGGATACTCGGTGGACGCTCTGTTTGATCTGAAAATGCTGAATCCCCTGACATATTCCAATCTTTGAATACCAGTACCGCATCTTCCTTAGTGGCTGTTGAACCATAAATTTGAAGAAAAACCTGACCAAACATTAGTGCGTGCCTTCGGTCTTTTCTACGAATTGACTCGTGCGTGTATTTTTTAGAGTTACTTAAACAAATGTATGCCAACCATGAAAGTAATGAAATTCCGATTAACCCCCTAGTAAAGAGATAGAATAATTCAAATCCTTTAGATGTATTAAAGTCAATCGTGATATACATCGATATGAATGAAAATACAACGGCAAGAACACCAAATACACCGCCAATAGCAGCCCATACTTTAGACATGAGTATAAAGTGCTCGTCATCATAACCTAAATCATTTTTGACGTTTTCAACATAGCCAGGAATCTTTTGGTCAATTCGTTCTTGTTGTACGCGGCTTAATAACTCATTGTTTGATGTCTCAAGTTGATTGACTTTTGTTCTGAAATATTCGAGTTGGGAATCCTTTTTTTTCATGGCTAATTCAAGGTTACTTGAGTGTGCCTCATTTATTACTAAGTTTTTTTCAGCGTTGTGAAGTTTTTTTCTAAGGACGTTTATCTCTTTCTTTAATATTAATTTATCTTCAGGTTTGTTGTTTAAATATTCTGAAATGCTGTTATTCTCTTTAAAAGAATCCGACATTTCTTTTTTTGATTTATGCTGTGATAGATGCTCCCAATATAATCGGCGAAATTCTCCTAATTGCCCCGATTTAATTAATTCTAATAGATAATCAAATTGTTCTGCTGATAGAATGTTAGCTGACTTCTCCAACATTTTAATACAATTTTCTTTTAACGATTCATTGTCTTTTTCATTTTGTTCATTACCTTCAATGAATTCACCCATAAAAGCCTCCTAATTATAATTGATGAAAACAGAATGGCGCTTTGCAAAAATCTTTAATTCATTAAGCTGACACTTAAATGTTGAGTCTAAGCCGCTTACTATGACCTTTCCTACAGGTTTACGGGTGAGCTTTTTTATATGGAACTTACCTTCGATTTCCACTAACCAGTCACCGTCTGAGATCTCATTAAAATTAGTATCAACTATGTAAATTGCATTATCGAATGAAATTGCAATTGATTCTTTTACCCCAGTGGCTAATAAACTTTTAACGATTGCAATGTATCCTTCATCCTGCAATACCCCTTTAGCCAATTGCTGCTTGTTAATAAAAGATACTGAATGGAAAGCATTAGAGAGTTTAGGTCCTGTCCCGTTTGTTAACCAAAGAAGTGAGGCACCTGTTTCTAGGGCACATCGAATTATCCAGTCGCTTGGGAATGTGTCTCGAAGGTACCTATTCGCAAGTGTACTTTTAGATATACGCAAATGATCTGCCAATCCTTTTCGCGTTTGGAACCCGTATGCATTAACTAATCTTTCAATTGCGGCCTTGCCACCTTCGTTAGTTCTAATTTTAATCTCAATTGGGAAATTTTGGTTTGGTTGGTAGAAAGAGACAACACTACATTGAAGATCCTTTTGCAGTAAAGGTGATGATTCTTTAACAGGAGAACTATCCGTTTTGGTAGCACTTTTTCCAGAGAACAACCTTTCTACTGAAGCACCTGTTTCTAAGCTGCAGATCAGCACCCAGTCTGCTGGAAAAGTATCACGAGCATATCTATTAGCCATCGTGCTTTGTGATATGCCTAGGTGGTTACAAAATGCCTGTCGCGATGTAAATCCATAGGCAGAAAGTATATGCTCGATGACTTTCTGCCCTCCTCGATTATTCATAATTGAAGTTTTCAGGGTGTCGTCGGCATGGTGAATTGTGTTTTTTTTGATTGATATAACCAAGGTGAGATCCCATTCTCCGTTTTGTGAAGTTTTTGTCACGACTTAAACCGGCTCACCACAAGCCAATTGGAGATTGTTGCATCATGACCCCTAACATTTCAATCACTCTGAACACACCTCACGTCACAATTGAACGCTATAGCGAACTAACAGGGCTGCCTGTAGACACTATTAACTACATGCTCGCTGAAGGTCGTCTGCCTCGGCATCGTCTGCGTAAGGACAAGACGTGCGAGAAGGTGATGATTAACATCGTCGCGTTGACCGTTGATGCGCACTGTGATTGCAATGTCGTTATTAATTAGTTCCATTTTGAGATACATCGGAGTCTCTGGCTATGTTTGACTATCAAGTTTCAAAAAATCCGCATTTCCACGAAGGCGGCCGGGCTTTTGCTCTACGTCATAATATGGCGAAGCTGGCTAAGGGAGCAGGTATGAATGTCCAGACTCTGCGAAACAAGCTGAACCCGGAACAACCGCACCAACTGACTGCGCCGGAAATCTGGTTGCTCACAGATCTTACTGAAGACTCAACGCTTGTCGATGGCTTCCTTGCATAGATTCATTGCCTGCCATGCGTACCGTTGAATGAAGTAGCAAGCGAGAAAATACCACTTTACGTGTTGTATGCTACAGCAGAGATCGGGCGAGTTGTAGCTGGCGTAGTTTCAGTTGAGCCACAAACGACAGCTAGCCGTAGCCGTAGGCAGGTTATGGGACTGAAATATGACGCTTAAACGGATCAGCTCCTTCATCACGTACTGCATCGCTGTACTGCTGGCGTGGATGGGGAATTTAACCGCCGCGCGCGGGAGCTGTCCTGGTGCTTAAAAGGAGCGTAACGAAATGAAAAAGAAACTGATCGGTGGGTTATTCTCGGTGCTGTATACGGCGCTGATGATTTTTAGTCTTTTTGTCCCAAACAGTATTGTTCCGGCACTGGTTACAGCGTTGACCTGGGTATCAGCCTGAATCTGCAACTGACAGAGCGTGTGATAGTCAGCGCTGACGGTGAAGTGTCCAGAGTCGAAGCGGTGCCGGAACCGGACGAAATGTGGGTGGTGAGCCGTGGCTGAGCTGCAGGAAGTTGACGCCTGGTTAGATGCGTTGCTGGCGGGACTGGAGCCTGTCGCACGTAAGCGCATTATGCGGGAGCTGGCGCAGCAGCTGCGCCGCAGTCAGCAGAAAAATGTCAGGATGCAGCGCAACCCCGACGGGACGGCTTACGAGCTGCGTCGCGTGACGGCCAGAACGAAACAGGGCCGCATCCGTCGGCAGATGTTTGAAAAACTCCGCACCACAAAATACCTGAAAGCCGTCGCCAGCTAGGACGCGGCAAGCGTCAAGTTTGAGAGCTGTGTGCAGCGCATAGCCCGCGTGCATCACTATGACTTGCGTGATCGGATCAGCCATAAAGGGCCGGAATTCAAATATGCAGAGCGCCAGTTGCTCGGTATCAATGATGAAACAGAAGACATTACGCGAGACGTCTTATTGCACTGGTTGTTGGTGAAATTTGAGTGAAACTCTAGAGGTGATGAAAATTGACTTTTTTCAAAGAGATAGTGCTTGGATGTGTAATCGCTTGATTTAAAGTTGAGTAAGATGTAAATAATATGCTTTTAACTAATTGTATCTTCTAAGGAGTGATATGGGTACTTTATCAGCAGGGGTTGATTCAAAATCTACGTTACAACTTCTACGACTTGGTCAATCCGTAGCGGAGTTTGATGATTCCTTAGAGAAATATTTTATTGAAAATCAAGCTTATCACTCTTTAATTAATGATAGAGCTGATTTTATTGCAGGAGACAAGGGGACAGGCAAGACTGCAGTTTATAGAATATTGCAAAAAAGATATTCCATAACGCCAGAATTGAAAAATGTAGAAGTAATAGCAGGCTTTAATCCTATAGGCAATCCTGTCTTTCAGCGTCTTGTGCAGCAGGATGTTAATGTTCTGACTGAAGGGCAATATGTAAGCGTTTGGAAGACTTATATTTTATCGTTAATTGGTAATTGGCTTATTGATATAGTTGGTGGAGATTATTCCGAAAACTTAAATCAATTGCAAAAACTTCTTAATGAAACAAACTTATTGAGCAAAGGCAATAAACCTGAAACCATTTTTAGTAGGATAGTTAACTCTTTAAAGAAAACTTTTAGACCGGATACTTCTGAAACAATATTTACGATATCTGAGACTGGTTTACCTATAGTATCTCAAAAATTTACCTTCGGGGATGTTGGCAAGAGTGAAAGCGCTAAAATAAGAGAGGTAACTCATGAAGAGGCATTTGATTTATTAAATGATTGCTTGGTTGATGTTGGCTATTCGGTCTGGGTTGCGCTTGATCGTTTAGATGAAGCATTTCAAGGGTACCCCAATATTGAGGTGCCTGCCTTAAGAGCTCTATTAAGAACATATCTGGATTTATTAGCTTTCGATAAGTTAAGATTAAAGATATTTGTCCGCAAGGATCTATTTAGAAAAATAATTGGGGACGGTTTTGTTAATCTAACGCATATAAATGCTAGAAAGGTCGAGATTGTTTGGGATGAAGCAGATTTATTGAATCTTCTGTCTCGTAGGATTAGAGATAGTTCTGACTTCATTGAAACATTGGAGGCACAGGCAGATTCTGATGAAACTCTGTTTTATAAGATTTTCCCTGAAAAGGTTGATGCCGCAGATCGAAAACCAACCACTTTTAATTGGATAATGTCTCGTATAAGAGATGGTAATGATATTAGAGCTCCTCGAAATTTAATTGATTTAGTGGGAAAAGCCACAGAAGAGCAAATCCGTGCTGACTCGCGTGTGTCAAGGGTAATAAAGGCAGGTGAACGATTGATAATGTCTGAGGCACTTAGGAATGCGTTATCTAGATTAAGTGATCAACGAGTTCAAGATACATTGCTTGCTGAAGTTGGACCAGAGATATCAGCATATATAAATAAATTTACTACGGAAAAAGCAGAGCATAACCTTGAAACTCTATCGGGAATTCTAGAGTTGGAAGGAGAACAATTACAATATGCTATTAAACAGCTCATGGAGACAGGTTTCTTGGAGGAAATAAAGGACACTTGGAAAGTACCAATGCTCTATCGCGATGGTTTAGGTATAACACAAGGTAAAGCATTCGCTTAACTGAAGGGGGCGAATGCCCCCATTGTATTAGCTTCGATACAATTAAGCTCAATTCATTTCACCGATGCGTTCTGACAGATTAATGATATGAACGCACAACTCACAGAAATCATGCGCCTTATCACCAATCTGATCCGCACCGGCATTGTGACCGAAGTGGACCGGGACGGATGGCTATGCCGGGTTAAAACAGGCGAGCTCGAAACCAACTGGATTAACTGGCTGACCTACCGTGCAGGTAAATCCCGCACCTGGTGGTGCCCGTCTCCAGGGGAGCAGGTGGTGTAAGCAACCCATTGATGATGCCAGTTGGACCATCACAACGTTAACGCACATGGTCAACTTGGATAGCGGATTTACGACCAGCATCGAGTTGGAGGTGAAAATTGATGATTTAGCAATGGACTGAAGTTTTCAAAAGGGAACTTAAAGTTCCCAAGGTGAAATAATGTTGTATCATTATTGCGATTTTGGGAAAAATGGCGCGAGCGTAAAAATGATGATTTGCCCATTGTGTGGAAGTGCAGCCCATACTCGCAGCAGTTTCCAGGTCTTTTCAATGACCAAAGAACGTTACAACCAGTACCAGAATATCAACTGCAGCCATATGTTCGTAACGCATGAGACTGTTGTGCGCTCAATCTCTACACCTAAAGAGGCACATCCTGTGCAGCCTCACCCGTCAAACTCAGGCCAGGCGGCACTATCTTTTTGAGACTGTCGCCAGTTTGTCGCTATGGCCTAAAAAGAGGGTTTGTAACTCAATGATTTTAAAGGCCATAAATAGCAGGCAACAAAAAACCCATCAACCTTGAACCTAAGCGGCGGGGTTGATGGGCTCCACAAAATGGGGACATCAAAGAAAAGCAGTGGCACTAGTTATGACTGACATCCTGGGAAAAAGTTCTGTTCATCACCGATTTTTTTGCGAAAAAGTTAAAAATTTTCGGCCGGGGCTAGCCAAGGCCCGGCCAGATGATGACGATCAGCGTACCGGCAAGGGTGAGCAGCACGTTGGCGATAGCGTAAGTGCCAGCATAGCCGAGTGCGGGAATGTTGCTGCGCGCGGTATCGCTGATAATTTCCATCGCCGGGGCGCAGGTGCGCGCGCCCATCATCGCGCCGAACAGCATCGCGCGGTTCATGCGTAGCACATAGGCGCCGAACAGGAAGCAGATCACCACCGGCACCAGGCTGACGATAAGACCGGCAGCCAGCATTTGCCCGCCAATGGCGCCCAGACCGTTATTAATACCCGCGCCGGCGCTCAGGCCGACCCCGGCCATAAACACCATCAGACCGAACTCCTTAACCATGTTCAATGCGCCCTGCGGGATATAGCCGAAGGTCGGATGGTTGGCGCGCAGGAAGCCAAGCATAATGCCGGCGAACAGCAGGCCGGCGGCGTTACCGATGCCGAAGCTGAACGAGCTGAACTGGAAAGTGATCATGCCGATCATCAGGCCGACGATAAAGAAGGCGCAGAAAGCCAGCAGATCGGTCACCTGGCTGTGAATCGAAATAAAGCCGATGCGGTCAGCGACGGTTTTTACGCGGCGGGCGTCGCCGCTCACCTGCAGCACGTCGCCTTTATTGAGCACCACGTTATCGTCGATTGGCATCTCAATCTGGCTGCGGATCACCCGGTTTAAGAAACAGCCGTGATCGGTCAGCTTCAGCTGCGCCAGGCGGCGGCCGACGGCGTTATGATTCTTAACCACAATCTCTTCGGTGACGATACGCATATCGAGCAGGTCGCGGTCAAACACCTCTTTACCGTTACGGAAGCTTGGGTCGAGGCGGGCATGGGCGTCCGGGTAGCCAACCAGCGCGATATCGTCGCCCATCTGCAGTACCGCGTCGCCATCCGGGTTCGCCAGGATACCGTTACGACGAATACGCTCGATATAGCAGCCGGTCTGGCGGTAAATTCCCAGCTCACGAAGATTTTTGCCGTCCGCCCACGCGACCAATTCCGGGCCGACGCGGTAGGCGCGGATAACCGGCAGATAGACTTTACGCTTGGAGTCGGTATCCAGACCGCGCTCGCGGGCGATCTGCTGGGCGCTGGTCTGCAGATCCTGATGCTGCAGCTTCGGCATATAGCGCGCGCCGACGATCAGGCTCACCAGGCCAACCAGGTAAGTCAGGGCGTAACCCAGGCTCAGGTGGTCAAGCGACTGCGCCAGCTGATCGCTGGGCAGGCCAAAGTGGCGTAGGGTATCGCCAGCGCCCACCAGCACCGGGGTGGAGGTCATAGCGCCCGCCAGCATCCCGGCGGTCAGGCCGATGTCCCAGCCAAACAATTTGCCCAGCCCCATAGCGATTAACATCGCGCTGGCCACCATCACCAGCGCCAGCATCAGATAGTTTTTGCCGTCGCGGAAAAAAATCGAAAAAAAGTTGGGGCCCGCTTCGACGCCGACGCAGAAAATAAACAGCATAAAGCCAAGATTTAGCGCATCTGTGTTAATGGCGAAGTGCTGCTGACCTAATAATAAAGAAACGACTAAAACGCCAATGGAATTACCAAGTTGTACTGACCCGAGGCGAAGTTTCCCCAGGCAAAGACCCAGTGCGAGTACAACAAACAATAACAGGATGTAATTCCCGTTTAACAAATCTGCGACGTTTATATTCACGAAAGCCAACTTCTCGTTTACTAGTAAGTTGTTGAAGGAAATGGTTTTTTGGTCTAAGGTTGCTCAAGCGTTCGCACTATGCCGAACGTTATTCTGGCATCCCGTTAATACCGATAAAACAGTGCCGCTAGTTTAATCTTTCCTGGTTGCTGCGGCTAGTCACAATCGTTTTACTCTGGCGGGAGCGTTATAAGCATGGACTGCCAGAATGCTATTTCTGACTGGATGAAGTGAAAGATAGTTAGAGGCGAAATCAGGAGGATGTCGTGAAATCTGAGCGCGCGTGGGCCGGTATAATTTGTGGGTTCTTTCTGTTTATTGTGGTCTGTTTATCGCTGTTGCTGCATATGAAAGGGGCTTTTCGGCAAACGGGCAACCCCGAGCTTGGACTGCTGTTCTTTGTGCTACCTGGCGCCGTGGCGAGCTGTTTATCCCCCGGAAGGCGCGTCATACGTCCGCTGATTGGCGCCATGCTGGCGGCACCGGTTTGTCTGGTGGTGATGCGGATGTTCTTTATTACTCATCGATCGTTTTGGCAGGAACTGGCGTGGCTTTTTAGCGCGGTCTTCTGGTGCGCGCTCGGGGCGCTATGCTTTTTATTTATTTGCGTCTGGCTGGACGCCAGACGCAGGCACTCAACGGAAGAGTGAAGTCTCTCAGGCAAACAGGCCGAGATTTTCCTTCGCCCAGGCTTCGAAATCCGTGCAGCCGCCGATGTGTTTCTGATCGACGAAAATCTGCGGTACGGTTTCTACCGGCTTACCGACGGTTTTTTCCAGATCGGCTTTGCTGATGCCTTCCGCGTGGATATCAATGTAGCGATAGCTGAAGTCATCGCGCTCGGTGCTCAGTTTCTCAGCCAGTTCTTTAGCGCGAACGCAGTACGGGCAACCTGGGCGACCAAAAATAACGGTAAACATGCTTCTCTCCTTAAATCTCAGCCGGATGGCGAATGTGGCTATGATGCCGCGTTCCGTTAGCAAGGGGAAGAAGGTTTTACCTTTTATAGCGATGGTTGCGGGTTATGCTTGATCAATATCATCTGCTGCAAGACCCTATACAGATGCGCCAGCGATGCGCTGTGCGCGGCATGAGTATATTGAGGAGCGTTATGCGATCGCCTGCCGCATTACCCAAAAGTATTCTGATTGTTGAGCTCGTCGGCATGGCGCTGCTGACGTTGGCCTGGCTGTCATTAAACCAGTATGTTCAACTGCCTGCGCCATTTGCCAGCCCGACGGCGGCGCTCATCATGATCTTTGCCGGGATCCTGCTGATGATCCCGGCGGCGATAGCCTTAATGTGGCGAATAGCGAAAATTGTCGCGCCGCAGTTGACCGATAATAAGACCTCATCTTCTACCCCGTCCGAACGAGAAAAACACCATGACGCCGACCATTGATCTGCTGCGTAACCACCGTTCCATCCGCCATTTTACCGACGCGCCGATTAGCGACCAACAGCGTGAGGCGATCATTGCCGGGGCGCAAGGGGCTTCCAGCTCCAGCTTTTTACAATGTACCTCGATTATTCGCATTACCGACCCGCAGATGCGTGAGCAGCTGGTTGAGTTGACCGGCGGCCAGCAGCACGTGGCGCAGGCAGCGGAGTTTTGGGTATTCTGCGCCGATTTCAACCGCCACCTGCAAATTTGCCCGCAAGCGCAGTTGGGACTGGCTGAACAGCTGCTGCTGGGCGTCGTCGACACCGCGCTAATGGCGCAGAATGCCTTAATCGCCGCGGAATCCCTGGGATTAGGCGGCGTCTATATTGGCGGCCTGCGTAATAACATTGACGCGGTAACCGAGCTGCTGCAGCTGCCGAAACACGTGTTGCCGCTGTTTGGCCTGTGCCTTGGCTGGCCTGCTGACGACCCGCAGGTTAAGCCGCGTATCCCGCCTGCGATGCTGGTGCATGAGAATCACTACCAACCGCTTGATCAACAGGTGCTGGCGCAGTATGACGAACAGCTGGCGGACTATTATCTGACGCGCGGCAGCAATACCCGCCGCGATACCTGGAGCGATCATATCCGCCGCACCATCATCAAAGAGAGCCGGCCGTTTATTCTCGATTATTTGCATAAACAGGGCTGGGCAACGCGCTGATTCCCTATACACTTCAACCTGCAAACGCAGAGTGCTGGCCGCCAGTTATTTTCTAAGAGGTGTTGGGTGAAAATCGCTATATTATCCCGGGATGGAACGCTTTATTCTTGCCGCCGCTTGCGTGAAGCCGCGCAAAAACGCGGGCATCAGGTCGAGATCCTCGATCCGCTCTCCTGCTATATGAGCGTCAGCCCGGTTGCCTCCTCGATTCACTACAAAGGGCGACAGTTGCCCCATTTTGATGCAGTCATTCCGCGTATTGGCACGGCGATCACCTATTACGGCACCGCCGCGCTGCGGCAGTTCGAACTGCTGGGCAGCTATCCGCTAAACGAGTCGGTGGCGATTACCCGCGCCCGCGATAAGCTGCGCTCGCTGCAGTTGCTGGCGCGTCAGGGAATCGATCTACCGGTCACCGGTATTGCTCACTCGCCGGACGACACCAGCGATCTGATCGCCATGGTCGGCGGCGCGCCGCTGGTGGTGAAGTTAGTGGAGGGGACGCAGGGGATCGGTGTGGTGCTGGCGGAAACGCGACAGGCGGCGGAAAGCGTGATTGACGCCTTCCGGGGCCTCAATGCGCACATTCTGGTGCAAGAATATATCGCTGAGGCAAAAGGGTGCGATATCCGCTGCCTGGTGGTTGGCGATGAGGTGGTGGCGGCGATTGAACGGCGGGCGAAGGAGGGCGATTTTCGCTCTAACCTGCACCGCGGCGGCGTCGCCACTACGGCCACGCTTAGCGATCAGGAGCGGGAGATGGCGATTAAAGCGGCGCAAACGCTGGGTCTGGACGTGGCAGGCGTGGATATCCTGCGCGCCCACCGCGGCCCGCTGGTGATGGAAGTTAACGCCTCGCCGGGGCTGGAAGGGATTGAAACCACCACTCACGTCGATATTGCCGGGCGGATGATCGCGTGGATCGAACGTCAGGCCACGCCTGGATATTGTCTAAAAATGGGAGGGTAGCGTCACTTCGTTATCCTTTCATGGAATGCGACGCATTTTTTGCGTAAGCTATGCGTCGTTTTTTATCCAGCAAGAGGTCACAGGCACTATGGATTCACTGGTCGTTCCGGGTCTTGATACATTACGTCATTGGCTCGACGAGTTAGGCATCAGTTTTTTTGAGTGCGACTCCTGCCAGGCGTTGCACCTGCCGCATATGCAGAATTTCGACGGTATTTTCGATGCCAAAATCGACCTGCTGGACAACGTGGTGCTGTTTTCGGCGCTGGCGGAAGTGAAGCCCTCTGCGCTGCTGCCGCTGTCGGCGGATCTGTCGGCGATTAACGCCAGTTCGCTGACCGTAAAAGCGTTCCTTGATATTCAGGATGATAACCTGCCGAAGCTGGTGGTCTGCCAGGCGCTGCCCGTTGGCGCGGGCGTCACTCTCGAACAGTTTGCCTGGTTCTTCCGCCAGAGCGAAGAGCAGGTCTCGATGGTCATTCTGGAAGCCGGCGCCAATCAACTGCTGTATAAAGCGGAAGAGCAGGAAGAAGAGGCCGCAGCCGAAGAAGTGCAATACCATTTTCTGCACTAATTAATAAAAGCAGCCGCTGCGATGGCGGTTGCTTATTTATTCTGTCTCAAACCCGTCTTTAAAGAATTATTCACTGCTGTTTTAGCGCTTCGCTTTTATCTCGTAGACCTTTATTGGCTGGAAATATGATCCAGGGCGTTTTTTTGCCTGGGCTATATCCTCTTATTCTGGCTACAGTTATTCTGGCGAGGCGTCCTTTTGCGGGCAGCCAATCAGGGAGAGGTTTCCTCTCCTTATCTCAGGCAATGAAAAATATGCATGATTCTTGCATGCGTTCAGGTTCGTCTATTGCGTCCGTGAATTAACGGGCCTTGAGAAGGAAACAGAGATATGACCGCCTTGGGTAAAAAATGGTTAACAGGTGTGATTACGGGTGCGCTGATGGCCGTTTCTGCCGGCTCGCTCGCAGCGGAACAAAAAACGCTGCACGTTTATAACTGGTCTGATTATATTGCGCCGGACACGGTTGCCAATTTTGAAAAAGAGACCGGTATTAAAGTGGTGTATGACGTATTTGATTCCAACGAGGTGCTGGAAGGTAAATTAATGGCCGGCAGCACCGGGTTCGATCTGGTGGTGCCGTCGGCAAGCTTCCTTGAACGCCAGCTGGCGGCCGGGGTATTCCAACCGCTGGATAAAAGCAAACTGCCGAACTGGAAAAACCTCGACCCGAAAGTTTTACAACTGGTGGCGCGTCACGATCCCGATAATAAATATGCGATGCCATACATGTGGGCGACCACCGGCATCGGCTATAACGTCGATAAAGTGAAAGCGGCGCTGGGTAAAGACGTACCGTTGAACAGCTGGGATCTGGTGCTCAAACCGGAAAACCTTGAGAAGCTGAAAAGCTGCGGCGTCTCCTTCCTTGATGCTCCGGAAGAGATTTTCTCGACGGTGCTGAACTATCTCGGCAAAGATCCAAACAGCACCAAAGCCGATGATTACACCGGACCGGCAACCGATCTGCTGCTGAAGCTGCGGCCCAATATCCGTTACTTCCACTCTTCGCAATATATCAATGACCTGGCAAACGGTGATATTTGCGTCGCTATCGGCTGGGCGGGCGATGTCTGGCAGGCGGCGAATCGGGCCAAAGAGGCGAAGAACGGCGTCAATATCTCCTACTTTATTCCGAAAGAGGGGGCGCTGGCCTTCTTTGATGTCTTCGCCATGCCGGCGGATGCCAAAAATAAAGACGAAGCCTATCAGTTCCTGAACTATCTGCTGCGCCCGGAGGTCATCGCCCATATCAGCGATCACGTCTACTACGCTAACGCTAACAAAGAGGCGACGCCGCTGGTCAGCGCCGACATCCGCAACAATCCGGCGATTTACCCGCCAGAGGATGTCTTCGCCAAGCTGTTCACCCTCAAGGTGCAGGATCCGAAGATTGACCGCGTGCGCACCCGCGCGTGGACCAAAGTGAAAAGCGGAAAATAACGCCGTCAGGCCCGGTACGCCGGGCCTGTAAAGGTCTGACCTGCTGTTCGCTGGCGGACATAGAACTGAAGAATGTATGGCAACCGGGCCATACGGTGATTGTATTTGCCGGAGAGCACCCGAGTGAATGACGCAATGCCCCGCCCACAGGCGAAAGCCCCCAAAGCGCTGACCCCGCTGCTGGAAATCCGTAATTTAACCAAATCCTTCGATGGGCAACACGCCGTCGATGATGTCAACCTCACTATTTATAAAGGCGAAATCTTTGCCTTACTGGGCGCGTCCGGCTGCGGGAAATCGACGCTGCTACGTATGCTGGCAGGTTTTGAGTTGCCCACCGCCGGGCAGATTGTGCTGGATGGCGTCGACCTGGCGCGCGTGCCGCCGTATCAGCGGCCGATCAATATGATGTTCCAGTCTTACGCGCTATTTCCCCACATGACGGTGGAGCAAAATATCGCCTTTGGTCTTAAGCAGGACAAGCTGCCAAAGGCGGAAATTAACGCCCGCGTCCAGGAGATGCTGGCGTTGGTGCATATGCAGGAGTTCGCCAAACGCAAGCCGCACCAGCTTTCCGGCGGCCAACGTCAGCGCGTGGCGCTGGCGCGAAGCCTGGCGAAGCGGCCGAAATTACTGCTGCTTGATGAACCGATGGGCGCATTGGATAAAAAACTGCGCGACCGGATGCAGCTTGAGGTAGTGGATATTCTTGAGCGCGTCGGCGTCACCTGCGTGATGGTCACCCATGACCAGGAAGAGGCGATGACCATGGCGGGCCGTATCGCCATCATGAACCGCGGTAAGTTCGTGCAGATCGGCGAGCCGGAGGAGATCTATGAACATCCGACGACCCGCTATAGCGCCGAGTTTATCGGCTCGGTAAACGTCTTCGAAGGGCTGGTCAAAGAGCGGCTGGAAGATGGCCTGGTACTGAATGCGCCGGGGCTGGTGCATCCGCTGAAAGTCGATCCGGATGCCTCGGTGGTGGATAACGTGCCGGTCTGGGTGGCGCTGCGTCCGGAGAAAATCATGCTCTGTGACGAACCACCGGCAGACGGCTTTAACTTTGCGGTAGGCGAGGTTATCCATATCGCTTATCTCGGCGATCTGTCTATCTATCATGTCCGTCTGAAAAGCGGGCAGATGATCAGCGCGCAGCTGCAAAATGAGCATCGCCATCGGAAAGGAATGCCGACCTGGGGTGATGAGGTTCGCTTGTGCTGGGATGCCGATAGCTGCGTTGTTCTGACGGTGTAAGGAGAGGGCGATGAGCACATTAGAACCTCCAGCCGGCGGCAAAAAGCCCGGCGGTTTTGCCCTGTGGCTGGCGCGCCAGCAGATGGCCCATGGGCGTAAGCTGGTGATTGCGCTGCCGTATCTGTGGTTAATCCTGCTGTTTTTACTGCCATTCCTGATCGTTTTTAAAATCAGTCTGGCCGAAATGGCGCGGGCGATCCCGCCCTATACCGAGTTACTGTCGTGGGCCGACGGTCAACTGACGTTGACGCTCAACCTCGGCAATTTCCTGCAGTTGACCGACGATCCGCTGTACTTTGAGGCTTATCTGCAGTCGTTGCAGGTGGCGGCAATTTCCACCTTTTGCTGTCTACTATTGGGCTATCCGCTGGCGTGGGCGGTGGCGCATAGCAAGCCGTCGACGCGCAATATCCTGCTGCTGTTGGTGATATTACCTTCGTGGACTTCGTTCCTCATTCGCGTTTACGCCTGGATGGGGCTGCTGAAAAGCAACGGGGTGCTCAATAACTTCCTGTTGTGGCTCGGAGTTATCGATCAACCGCTGGAGATTTTGCATACCAATCTGGCGGTGTACATCGGTATCGTTTACGCCTACCTGCCGTTCATGGTGCTGCCGATTTATACCGCGCTGACGCGTATCGACTATTCGCTGGTGGAAGCGTCGCTGGATCTCGGCGCCAGGCCGTTAAAGACCTTCTTCCAGGTGATTGTTCCGTTAACGAAAGGCGGCATTATCGCCGGCTCGATGCTGGTGTTTATTCCGGCGGTGGGCGAGTTCGTCATCCCGGAACTGCTCGGCGGCCCCGACAGCATTATGATTGGCCGCGTGCTGTGGCAGGAGTTCTTTAATAACCGCGACTGGCCGGTAGCATCGGCGGTGGCGATTGTGATGTTGCTGTTGCTGATCGTGCCGATCATGTGGTTCCACAAGCATCAGCAAAAACAGATGGGGGATCATGGATGAATGACTTACCGGTAGTACGTTCGCCATGGCGGATTCTGATCCTCGTGCTCGGTTTTACCTTCCTGTATGCGCCGATGCTGATGCTGGTTATCTATTCATTTAACAGTTCGAAGCTGGTGACGGTATGGGCGGGGTGGTCGACGCGCTGGTATAGCGAGCTGTTTCATGATGACGCGATGATGAGCGCGGTGGGGTTAAGCCTGACCATTGCCGCCTGCGCGGCGACGGCGGCGGCGATCCTTGGCACGATTGCCGCGGTGGTGCTGGTGCGTTTTGGCCGTTTTCGCGGTTCCAACGGTTTTGCTTTTATGATCACCGCGCCGCTGGTGATGCCCGATGTGATTACCGGGCTGTCGCTGCTGCTGCTGTTTGTCGCGCTGGGGCATTCCATCGGCTGGCCATCGGATCGTGGCATGTTGACGATATGGCTGGCGCATGTCACCTTTTGTACCGCCTACGTGGCGGTGGTGATCTCTTCACGTCTGCGCGAGCTGGACAGGTCAATCGAAGAGGCGGCGATGGATCTTGGCGCCGCGCCGCTGAAGGTGTTTTTCGTGATAACCTTGCCGATGATTATGCCCGCGGTCATTTCCGGCTGGCTGCTGGCGTTTACCTTGTCGCTTGATGACCTGGTGATTGCCAGCTTCGTTTCCGGACCAGGGGCGACGACGCTGCCGATGCTGGTCTTCTCCAGCGTGCGGATGGGCGTTAACCCGGAAATTAACGCCCTGGCGACCTTAATCCTCGGTGTGGTGGGAATTGTCGGTTTTATCGCCTGGTATTTAATGGCTCGCGCAGAAAAGCAGCGAGTGCGTGATATCCAGCGTGCAAGAAGGGGCTGAACCCCCTATACCCGTCATACTTCAAGCTGCATGTGCGTTGGCCGCGTTTGTTCACCCCAGTCACTTACTAGAGTAAGCTCCTGGGGATTCACTCACTTGCCGCCTTCCTGCAACTCGAATTATTTAGGGTATAATCTCTGCAATAGAGTTAACATTGGCGCCGCACTCGTGGCGCCGTTTTCATGGATGACTTTACGTTGGGATTGTTTACAAAAACTCGATCGTCTCATGCTCGTCTTAACGTCCCTGCGCTGGTACAGGTGGCGGCCTTTGCTATTATCTTAATTCGCGGTCTTGACCTGTTAATGATCCTCAATCAGCTTGGCGTGCAGGGGATTGCCGATTTTGTCCATCGTAGCGTGCAAACCTGGGCCCTGACGCTGGTGTTTCTGGCGAGCCTGGCGCTGGTGTTTATCGAGATCTGGTGCGCCTTTTCGCTGGTGAAAGGCCGCAACTGGGCGCGCTGGCTCTACCTGTTGACGCAAATTATCGTCATCTCTTATCTGTGGGCGGCCTCGATTGGCTACGGCTATCCAGAACTGTTCAGCGTGGCCGGGGAGTCAAAGCGGGAAATTCTCCATGCGCTGTTTCTGCAGAAGCTGCCGGATCTGCTGGTGCTGGCGCTATTGTTTATCCCTGCGTCGTGCCGACGGTTTTTCCGCTTGCAATAACGGTGATACAATCCCCGCCCCGGTTTTCTTGAAGGTCTTCTTATGCATTGCGCACTTTACGACGCGGGCCGCTGCCGTTCCTGTCAGTGGCTGGAATTGCCATTGACGCAACAGCTCGCCGATAAAATGGCTAACCTGCGCGAACTGCTGGCGGGTCATCCAGCGGCGACATGGCTTGCTCCGGTTTCAGGTCCGGAGACGGCGTTTCGCAACAAAGCGAAAATGGTCGTAAGCGGTAGCGTAGAGCGCCCGCTGCTAGGCATGCTGCATCGTGATGGCACGCCGGAAGATCTCACCGATTGCCCGCTGTATCCGCCGAGTTTTGAACCGGTTTTCGCCGCGCTGAAGCCGTTTATCGCCCGCGCTGGACTCACCCCCTATAACGTTGCCCGCAAGCGCGGCGAACTGAAGTATTTGCTGCTGACCGAAAGCCAGCACGGCGGCATGATGTTGCGTTTCGTTCTGCGCTCTGCGGCAAAGCTTGAACAGTTGCGCGCCGCGCTGCCGTGGTTACAGCAGCAGTTGCCGCAGCTTAAGGTGATTACCGCCAATATTCAGCCCGTGCATATGGCTATCATGGAAGGGGAGCAGGAGATTTTCCTCAGCGATCAACAGGCGCTGGCGGAGAACTTTAACGGCGTACCGCTGTGGATCCGCCCGCAAAGCTTTTTCCAGACCAACCCGACGGTGGCGAGCCAGCTCTATGCTACCGCCCGTGACTGGGTACGCGCGCTGCCAGTCAACCACATGTGGGATCTGTTTTGCGGCGTCGGCGGTTTCGGCCTGCACTGTGCAACCCCGCAGATGCGCCTTACCGGTATCGAAATCGCCCCGGAAGCCATCGCCTGCGCGAAGCAATCCGCGGCCCAATTGGGATTAACCAATCTTCATTTTCAGGCGCTGGATTCCACGCAATTCGCGACGCATGAAGACGATATTCCACAGCTTGTGCTGGTCAACCCGCCGCGGCGCGGCATCGGCGCCGAACTGTGCGATTATCTAAGCCGCATGGCGCCGCCGTATATCATTTATTCGAGCTGTAACGCCCGGACGATGGCCGCAGATATTGATCGTCTGCAGGGCTATCGCCTTGAGCGAGTGCAGTTGTTCGATATGTTTCCACATACCGCGCATTATGAAGTGCTGACGCTGCTGGTTCGTGAAGTTTAAACAAAATGTGAACTCTTTAAGCGGCTGAAATCGGGTAAGCTTTATGAAACGAGCGTGAAATTCGTGGAGCGAATCTGATGAGTAAAAAAATCCTGCTGGTGGAAGATGATGATGATATTGCGGCTTTGTTGCGCCTGAATCTGCAGGATGAAGGGTACCAAATCGTGCACGAGGCGGACGGCGCGCAGGCGCTGCGCCAGCTGGATAACGGCGTCTGGGATGCGGTGATTCTTGACCTGATGTTGCCCAACGTCGACGGGCTGGAGATTTGCCGTCGCATCCGTCAGCAAACGCGCTATCTACCGGTGATTATTATTAGCGCCCGTTCCAGCGAAACCCAGCGCGTGCAGGGGCTGGAAATGGGGGCCGATGATTATCTGGCGAAACCTTTTTCTCTGCTGGAGCTGATTGCCCGGGTGAAGGCGGTTTTCCGCCGTCAGGAAGCGATGGGACAAAATCTCTTGATGGATGCCGGACGTATCGCCTGCCACGGCCTGAATATCGACCCGCTGTCCCGGGAGGTCAGGCTGCGCGGTGAACTGGTTGACCTCACGCCGCGCGAATTCGATCTGCTCTATTACTTTGCCCGCCATCCCGGTGAAGTTTTTTCGCGTCTGGCGCTGCTGGATAGCGTCTGGGGCTATCAGCATGAAGGCTACGAACATACGGTCAACACGCATATTAATCGTCTGCGTACGAAAATAGAGCGCGACCCGGCAGAGCCGGACATTATTCTTACCGTCTGGGGGAAGGGGTATAAATTTGCGCCCTATAGCGCCGGGGCGCAGTCATGATCCGCCGACTCAGCCTCAGCCAGCGGTTATCGTTGGTGTTTATCGCCTTGCTGCTGCTGTGTGCGCTGTCCGTTTGTCTACTCCAGCTCTATAGCAGCGCGCAGTACGGTAACGTCATGGTACAACGGCTTTCAGCCGGTCTGGCGCAGCAGATCGCCGCCCGCGAGCCGCTGCTCAACGCGCGCGGCGAGGTCGATCGCGCGGCGTTGAAACCACTATTCGACCGTCTGATGGTGTTTAACCCAAGCGTCGAGCTGTACCTCGTTTCGCCGGATGGCGAGCTGCTGGCGGATGCCGCGCCGCCGGGGCACATTAAACGCCAGCGCATTGCCATGGCGCCGGTGCAGGCGTTTCTCTCCGGCGGCGCGTGGCCAATTTATGGTGACGATCCGCGCAGCATGGACCAGCAAAAAGTGTTTAGCGCCGCGCCGCTGCGCCTTGACGGCCAGCTACGTGGCTATCTCTACATTATCCTGCAGGGCGAAACTTTTAATGAACTGGCACAAAACGCCTGGCAGAAGACGCTGTGGAGCCTGCTGCTATGGACCCTGCTGCTGGTGGCGCTGTTTGGCCTGTTGGCCGGCGGCCTGGCGTGGTATTGGGTAACACGCCCGGTACGCCAGCTGACGGCGCAGGTGGCAGCCGGAGACAGCGACAGCATTCGAGCAATCAAAGCGCTGGCGGCGCAGGCGCCGGACCCGCATCCCGGAAATGAAGTGGCGCTGCTGCATAACCGCTTTATCGAACTGGCGCAGCAGATCGCCGGGCAATGGGATCGGCTGGCTGATAGCGATCGTCAGCGCCGGGAATTTATTGCCAATATTTCGCATGACCTGCGCACGCCGCTCACTTCGCTGCTGGGATATCTGGAGACGTTATCGCTAAAGGATGATCGCCTGACGGCGCAGGAGCGTAAGCAGTATCTGAATATCGCGCTACGCCAGGGAAATAAAGTTCGTCATCTGTCGCAGCAGCTATTTGAGCTGGCACGCCTTGAACATGGCGGTATTAAGCCGCAGCCGGAAAAGTTTATCCTTGCCGAGCTGATTCAGGACGTGGCGCAAAAATTCGATCTGGCGATTGCCACCCGCGAAATCCGTCTGCGCCTGGAATTGGCGTCAGGCTTGCCTTTGGTTGAGGCAGACCTTTCGATGATGGAGCGGGTATTAACCAATCTGCTGGATAACGCCATTCGCCATACTCCGCACGGGGGCGAAATTCGTCTGTCGTCGCGCCAGCAGGGGGCACAGGTGGTGGTCGAGGTGGCCGATAGCGGCCCGGGCGTCGCCGGTGAGTTACGGGCCAATCTGTTTGAGCGGCCATCGGTACTGGAACCGGGGCAGCAGAGCGCCTCACGGGGCGGGCTGGGGTTGATGATTGTTCGCCGGATGCTGCAACTGCACGGGGGGGAAATTCGCCTGCTGGAAGTACCGGCAGGGGCCTGTTTCCAGTTTACCCTGCCGCTGTGAGGGGGGTCGTTACCGATAGACCCGGCTCAGGCGGCTGCGCCGTAAGCCGGGAAGCGTAGATCTTACTCCGGGAACCACTGGTTGCTAATTTTCTGGTAGGTTCCGTCAGCTTTAATCGCTTTCAGCGCGGCGTTCAGTTTTTCCAGCAGCGCTTTATTATCCGGGCGCACCGCAATGCCGAGGCCGGTACCGAAATACTGCGGATCGGTCACTTTCGGCGTCGCCGCGCCTAACTGCGGGTTGGTCTTCAGCCATTCGTTGACCACCGCGGTATCGCCGAAGACGCCGTCGATACGGCCGTTTTTCAGGTCGATAATGGCATTCTGGTAGCTATCGTAAGCGACGGTTTTGACTTCCGGGTGCTTATCCTGCAGGTATTTCTGGTGCGTGGTGCCGTTTTCCATGCCGATACGCTTACCTTTCAGGTCATCAAAAGAGTGGTACGCGTCTTTTTTGGCGATTACCAGCGCCGAGTTGGCGTAGTACGGGTCGGTAAACGCGACCTGTTTGCTACGCTCAGGCGTGATGTCCATGCCGGAGATCACCGCATCATACTTTTTAAATTTTAGCGCCGGGATCAGGCTGTCGAAAGCGTGGTTGGTAAAAGTACAGTCGGCCTGCATTTGCTTACACAGCGCTTTGGCCAGATCAAGATCGAAACCGACAATCTGGTTATTCGCATCCATGGATTCAAATGGCGGATAGGTCGCGGAAACGCCAAAGCTGATTTTTTCCGCGGCAGCGGCGCCAAAGGCGAAAGAGCTAAGCAGTGCGGCCAGAACTAACTTTTTCATAGTGGGACTCCCGTCGGTCAATCTTATGATGTTGTGCCGGTTTACGGCTGAAGTTCACAATGCCACTAAATGAATTTATATGCAATAAAGTTGTATGTTTATTTTATTGGTTATAAAAAAAACGGGTAAGCATTAGCACTTACCCGTTTCATATATTACTGTTTATGCATTTCGTGATGTTAGTTACGACGCTCGAAGGCCAGCGCTTTTCTTTCCACCAGACGCATCAGCAGCGTCAGCAGGCCGTTCACCACCAGATAAATGATACCGGCTGCGCCGAAGACCATCACGTCATAGGTGCGCCCGTACAGCAGCTGGCCATGACCCATCACTTCCATCAGCGTGATGGTGTAAGCCAGCGAGGTGCTTTTAAAGACCAACACCACTTCGTTAGAGTACGAGGAGAGGGCGCGTTTAAAAGCATACGGTAGCAGAATCGCCAGCGTATCCTTCTTGCTCATCCCCAGCGCGCTGCAGGACTGCCACTGGCCGTCCGGAATGGCGCGGATGGCGCCATAGAACAGCTGGGTGGTATAAGCCGCGCTGTTTAACGACAAAGCGATCAGCGCGCACAGCCAGGGCTCAGAGATCAGATGCCACAGCACCGGGTAATTCTGTAATGACGGGAACTGTCCTGGTCCATAGTAGATCAGGAAGATCTGCACCAGCAGCGGTGTCCCGGTAAACAGGGTGATATAGCCGCGGACGATCCACACCACCACCGGCGTTTTTAACGTCAGCACGATGGTAAAGATCAGCGCCAGGATCAGCGCCACGACGATCGATGCCGCCGTCAGCGTCAGGCTGGTATGCAGCCCTTTCAGCAGTTCGGGTAAGTAATCGAGCATCAACCTGGTCTCCGTTCGAAGCGCGTCGCACGCTGATCAATACGTTTGAGAATGTATTGACTCAACAGGGTGATGACGAGATAAATAGCTGCCGCAATGATGTACCAGTTAAACGGCTCCTGAGTACGGGTAGCAATACTTTTGGTTTGCAGCATCAGATCGTTGACGCTGATAAGGCTGACCAGCGCGGTATCTTTCAGCAGCACCAGCCACTGGTTGCCAAGACCCGGCAGGGCATGGCGCCACATCTGCGGCATCACCAGGCGGAAGAATATCGCCGCCTTCGACAAACCCAGCGCTTGTCCGGACTCCCACTGCCCCTGCGGCACCGCTTTCAAGGCGCCGCGCAGGGTCTGCGAGGCATAGGCGGCATACAGTAGGGAAAGCGCAATGGCGCCGCAGAGGAACGGGCTGACGTCGAAATTCTCAATTTGCATCTGTACCGGAATCTGCACAAACCCAAGATTAAGAGTAAAACCGTCAGACAGCGTCAGCAGCAGCTGTGAGGAACCAAAGTAGATAAACAGCACCACCAGGATTTCCGGTAGGCCGCGTAAAATCGTCACGATGCCGGTCGCCAACCATGCCACAGGGCGCCATTTCACCGACTCCAGCACGGCGAAAAGCATCGCCAGCACCAGGCCGATGACCAGCGCGCAAACGGCAAGGCCGACGGTCATCCCGGCGGCGCTTGCTAATGGAAAAAATTCGTTCATTCAGCGTTACTTCTGGAACCATTTGCTATAGATGGTCTGGTACGTCCCATCTTTCTTCACTTTTTCCAGCGCAGCGTTAAATTTCTGCTGCAGCTCGGTATTGCCCTGACGAACCGCAATGCCGAGACCGGTACCGAAGTAGTCTTTATCCGTCACTTTATCACCCACCGGCGCCAGCTTCGGATTGCTCTTCAGCCATTCGGTCACTACCGCCGTGTCGCCGAAGACGGCGTCAATGCGGCCGTTTTGCAGATCCAGTTTAGCATTCTGGTAGCTGTCATAAGGAACGGTGGTGATTTCCGGATGCTTATCAGTGATGAATTTCTGATGGGTAGTACCGTTCTGCACGCCAACTTTCTTGCCTTTCAGTTGGTCAATGCCGGTGAACTTGCCCTGCTGGCCGACAAACAGCGCCGAGTTTTCATAATACGGGGTGCTGAACAGCACCTGTTTTTCACGCTCAGGGGTGATATCCATACCGGCCATGACGGCGTCGAAGCGGCGGAATTTCAGTCCTGGGATCAGGCTATCGAAAGCCTGGTTAGTAAAGGTGCAGGTCGCGTCCATCTCTTTACACAGCGCGTTAGCCAGATCGACGTCAAAGCCGACGATTTTGTTGTTGGCGTCTACCAGCTCAAACGGAGGGTAGGAGGCCTCGGTGGCGAAACGGATAGTCTGGGCTGCGGTAGCGGAAAGGCTCATGCCCGCGAGCAGAGCGGCAATCAGTACTTTTTTCATCGTTATTTCCCCGAAAACATCAATGTGAAAGATAGTTTTTAAAGGCGTCGGTTTGCGGATGCGCGAAGCAGTTAGCATCCCCTTGCTCAACGATATGCCCGTTTTCCATATACACCACGCGGCTGGCGGTTTTACGCGCCACTTCCACTTCGTGGGTAACGATAACCTGGGTGATTCCGGTTTCCGCCAGTTCGCGAATGATGCTGACGATCTGGGCGGTGATTTCCGGATCCAACGCGGCGGTGGGTTCATCAAACAGCAGCACCTGTGGCTCCATCATCAGCGCGCGGGCAATCGCTACGCGCTGCTGTTGACCGCCTGACAGATGCAGCGGATAGCGGTCGCTGTAAGGTTTAAGGCGTAAACGCTCAAGTAGTTTTTCGGCGCGCGCCAGCGCCTGATCTTTGGTTAAGCCCAGCACGCGGCACGGGGCTTCGATCAGGTTTTGCACCACGGTCAGGTGTGGCCACAGGTTGTACTGCTGGAAGACCATCCCGACATTCTGGCGCAGCTCGCGAATAGCTTTGTCAGACGGCGCTTTGGTGAAGTCGAATTGATTACCGGCGATGTTTAAGGTACCGGAACGCGGCATCTCCAGCAGGTTGAGTACGCGAAGCAGCGAGCTTTTACCGGCGCCGCTTGGGCCGAGGAGCACCAGCGTTTCCCCCTGCGGGCAATCCAGCGTGATGTCGAACAGCGCCTGGTGCGCGCCGTAGAAGCAATTAATGCCGTTTAGTTTAATACTCATCTGGGCAGTCTGATACAAATAGCTATTGAGGCCGCAAATAGTACCTTTGACAGAATAGTTATGCAATATTTATGCGTTAAAAGTTAAATGTAAACCACATTTATCACTAAAGTTAGCACAAAATATGGGTTCGTGTGGTAGGGGGGAACAAATGTCGGCATTACCGCACGGAATACCGACATTTTACCGGGGTTATCGTTTCAGCGGGGTGGCTTTAACGCCGAAATTAGCGTTTCTCAAGACTCTGACGCAGCGAGCCGGCCGGAGCGTGGCTGTTTATGCCGAGGTAGCGGACATCGTCAACCGCCCAGCACTGGCCTTCCTGAATCATCAGCACTTCATCTTTCCAGCTCTGGGTTCCCTGTTTTAATTCAACGCGCAGCGGAATATTGCGTGCATCGCGGTTCGGGATGGTTGAGGCGCTGGCGACGTCGGCGCTATCCGCCGGGGTGGAACTGCTGGAGAATGGATTTGATTGCAGCAGCGCGTTACGCGATGGGTCCTGACGAGCGTCGTTCAGCAGTTTAGCCAAATCGTCGCTCAGATACGGGCGCAGCGCGGTGAGATCGTTATTACGATGCTGGATTTGATAATCATAGAACTGCTGCGCTACCTCGTCCGGGCCGCCCTCGATGCAGGAACCGCTGCGGGTGCCGTTGTCTTTATAAGCCGGGGTCACGGTGGTACAGGCGCTCAGCGCCAGTGCGCAAGGCAAAACAAGTGCAAGAATGTTGTAGCGCATGATGATTTCCTTATGAACTCACTACGTTGTTAGATTCTGCTAAAGCATAGCGTAAGCGCGACAATTGTACTTGACGCAAAGAGCTAAGACCTTGATGTGACAACGACCATCGGCTGTCCGCGCCTCTTGCGCGGGCAGCCGGCGTATCAGAATTGATAACTATAGTTGACGCTGGCGAACCACAGGTAAGGGTGATCGTAGCTGCCGGAGACGATTTCCGGTGATTTTACGTGGGAAGATTGCATGTGCAGATAAGAGACCGCGACGCCGATATTGCTGGCCGGGGTTATCTGATATTGCGCGCCGGTGGCGAAGCGCCACTCATCGCCGGTTGGCAGCGAGAGCGCCGTGTCGCTTTGTGAATCATAAACCGTGCTGTCGAAACCGACGCCGGCGTTCAGACGCCACTGCTCGGTCGGCCGGTACTGCACGCCGACGGCGGTATGCCAGGAGTCCTTCAGGCGGTTATTTTTACTACTTTCGTGACCGGCAACGGTGATTTGCGGGCTGCCGAACTGGCTCCAGTCCTGCCAGCCGAGATCGCCCATCACCGACCATTGTTTATTAATATCGTGGACCATGCTGAGCATGATCTGTTGCGGCGCGCGGACCTGGGCGGAGATAGGCAAATCATACGCAACGTTCGGTAAATTGGGAAAACGCGCTTTGCCCTTAACGTTAAAGTCATAATCGGTTTTACTGTTCCAGGTGATGCCGGCGCGGGTCTGGTCGGTTAACTGCATCAGCAGACCCAGACGATAGCTCATCGCCCAGTCATGGTCTTTATCTTTCTCGTCATTACCGTCGACGTTACGCGTCAGCGATAAATAACCATAGTTCAGGTTGGCGGATGCGCCGACAGAGAGACGATCGTTAAGTTTCCACGCCAGCGACGGGCTCAGCGTCATCGCCACCATGGTGCTTTTCTTGATAAGACGATCGCCGGCCCAGTTGCCAAAATCGATGCCTAAACCGTAGTTGCCATACAAGCCAATCCCGGCATATAAATCATCGTTAATTTTCTGTGCGTAAAAGCCGCTGGCGTTAGGAAACAGATTCATCACGTTACCAGGGCTATTACCGCCGTGTTCGTTATTCATCTGATACGGGATATCGCCGCCCATGACCTGCGCGCCGCCGGTAAACATATGGTCAGGAAGCCGGGTCATGCCGGCTGGGTTGGTGACGATGGTGGAGGCGTCCTGCGCGCGGGCGGCCTGACCTGCGCCTGCCAGGCCGACGTCTTCGGTGCCGATTTCATAAAAATAGAGTGCGCTGGCATGGGTGAAGCCTGAGCAGAGCAACCCAGAAATAAGGAATGCGATTTTTTTCATTTGCCACCTGCGGTAATTTAAGACGCGAGCATGTTCTTATGCCCAAAAGTATAGAGGACATATCTTTTTTAGCGTCAAATTTTTACTGATAGTCCAGGGGATATATTGCGAGTCCGATAACGGAGTGGTTTAGCTATTTTTAAACGCTATGCGAATTACCATCCTGATGATGGCGCTTATTTGATATGACTATTAACGAGGGGTAAATGGGAAAAGAGTATAAAAATAAACGTTCGCAGAGTAATAAGTCAGAAACATTATCACCATGCGATGATAATGTTTCTATATCGGCAATGACTAATTATTTCTTCTTATAGATATTCGCGGATACGTGCAGTTTCTTATCGGTGTTACCGGAAGAGAGCACCACAACGTCAGCGCCTTTTTCATCGGCTTTTTTGATCAGTTCTTCGCGCGCATCGCTTGGCGCAGTTTGTCCGGTAGAGGAGATGGTGCCAATTTTTTGGTATTGACCCTCTACCTTAGCGAAATCTTCTTTGCTCAGAATTTCTGCAGAAAACGCGTTCGCGGTTAAAAACAATGCTGCACCTGCCACTAAAGCTGCATATTTCATATTATTAATCTCCATTGTTTATCTTGCTATCATCATGCTCTTGTTTTAACTAACCAATGAGCGCCATCAGATTGAATCAAGCCCGTCTTTTTTTCAAGCGAAATGCTGCATTTTTATGACCTAAAATTAACGATTTTTTAAAGAAAAGATGACAGGGTTCTCATTGATAACGCTTGCTTTTTTTTGCGTAATAGACTTTGTCTGAGTCTAAGAGCATTTTCATCTGACGTTAGCTGAAAATGACGTTAAGCGGCGAGAGGCTGAAGCGGCCAGCAACAGACATTCCGGGGTTGATGGTTTATCATAAAGAGAAAGACACAGCGGGCAGCTCAACTGCTTGTCCAGTCGCTAAAAAAGGAGTAGCTATGCCGACCGAACAACGGCTGGATCCGCGCCAGGATCGAGCAATGCTGTGGGCCAATCGCGAAAATGTGCAAAAACACGCGCTGTCGCGCAGCATGCCGTGGTTAGCGTTCGTCAATATCGCCTTTGCCTTGATGGTCATCTTCCGCAACGTTCTGTTTACCGAGTTTGATCATCAGAGCTTGACTCACCATGATATTATTCCTTATCTGGAGATGGCGCTTGGGGCCATTATCGTTTTCTCGCTGGCGCTTTGCATGATGGTTATCTCCGGGCGGATATTAAGCGGTATTTATGCCACAAAAGTGATCTCCGCAATCTTGTTGATCCTCAGTTTATGCTGGTCGGTGAGTAGTTACTGCTTCATCATTTTCTGGTCGCTGCCGTTCGCGTGGCCGCTGCTGGTTATTTTAATGACCACCGGTCTTGCCGCGCTCTATTATTTCCCGGCGGGCCTTGTGGCTTACCTTATTCCTTTATGGGGTACTTCATTACTCGCTGGCGTGCAAATACATCATGGCGTCGATTTACGTTTTCTGATCCTTTGGGGAATATGTACCGCCATTATGGTGTACGGTCGTCAGATACTGCAGCGCTGGTATGACGAGGCCTGGAACACCCATCAGGAGAATATACAGTTGATTAACCGGCTGGAAAACATGGCTAATCAGGATGCCTTGACGGCGACCGCCAACCGCCGGGCGCTGGACAATTTTTTAGCGCAAGCCTGGGAACGTAAAGAGCCGCTGGCGCTGATCATCCTCGATGTCGACTTTTTTAAACGTTATAACGATCACTACGGTCACCAGGCGGGAGATTACTGCCTCTCCTGCATCGCCTCCGTGCTGAAAATGTCGGTACGCGCGCAGGAGGATATGGTGGCGCGCTATGGCGGCGAGGAGTTTGTGATTGTCCTGCCGCTGCAATCATTAGATAGCGCCACGGCGGTGGCGCAGCGGATCCAACAGAAGATTCGCGAAGCGGCGCTGCCGCATGCCAAATCCGATGCCGGGCCGCTAGTGACGGTCAGTATGGGTATTGTCGCCTCGGACGGGCGCGTCCCGGCGTCAGAGTTAATCGCGCAGGCGGATGCTGCGCTGTATAAAGCCAAGCAAGAAGGACGTAATCGATGGTCTTATTAGCAAAGCGCATTATCCAGCTTGCGCTTGCCGCTTTGCTGCTGGCAGGCTGTGTGCAGGAGCAGGGTATTGTCGACAAACAGGGTTATCAGTTGGATACCCGTCATCCGGCGCAGGCGGCCTATCCGCGTATTAAAGTCCTGGTCATTCACTATACCGCCGATAACTTTGATGTCTCGCTGGCGACCCTGACCGATAAAGAGGTTAGTTCGCACTATTTAATTCCCGAGCAGCCGCCTCAGCACCACGGTAAACCGCGTATCTGGCAATTGGTGCCGGAGGAAGATTTAGCCTGGCACGCCGGTATCAGCTTCTGGCGCGGCAGCACGCGTATCAACGATACCTCTATCGGTATTGAGCTGGAAAATCGCGGCTGGCAAAAAAACGGCGATATAAAAAGTTTTACCCCATTTAATCCGACGCAAATTGACGCGCTTATCCCGCTGGCGAAAGATATCATCGCCCGCTATCACATTCAGCCGCAAAACGTCGTGGCTCATGCCGATATCGCGCCGCAGCGCAAGGACGACCCTGGCCCGCTGTTCCCGTGGCGGGCGCTGGCGCAGCAGGGAATTGGCGCCTGGCCTGATGATTCACGCGTCGCCTTTTATTTGCAAGGGCGTCCAGGCTGGCAGCCGGTTGATAGCGGAGAATTGTTAGACCTGCTGTCGCGCTACGGCTATCAGGTCACCCCGGAGATGACCCCGGCGCAGCAAAAACGGGTGATTATGGCCTTCCAGATGCACTTCAGGCCGGCACGCTGGGACGGCGTGGCCGATGCGCAAACGCAGGCGATCGCCGAAGCGTTGCTGGAAAAATATGGACAAGGATGAGTATTTGGCAGCAAACAGGGTGACTTGCTGCCGTAAGCGTCGGTTTTAATCGTGCAGTTTACCGTGGTCTTTTAACCACGCGGCGGTGCGGGTAACCCCCTCATCGAGGGTAACGATCGGCTGATAGCCAAGTTCCTGCTGAGCGCGGCTGATATCGAGGGTAAAGTCGAAATTGAGTTTCGAAACGCCGTAATGGGTGAAAGCGGGTTCTTTTGCCGATTTATTGCCGAAATGCTCCATGCTGCGGGCAATAATATCCAACATCGGATAGGGCACCGACCGGATTCGGCACTTGATGCCCAGCTCGTCGATGAGCTTCTGCACGATACTGCGCAGCGTCCGCGGCTCGCCGTTGCTGATATTCCACGCCCGCGCGGAAGGTAAGTGGTCGCACTGCGGCTGACTGGCCAACCACATCGCATGCACCGCGTTTTCGTAGTAAGTCATGTCCACCAGCGCGTTACCGCCGCGCGGCAAGAGCACGCTGCCGTAGTGGCGCATCATTTGCACCATTCGCGGAATAAAGACCTTATCATGCGGCCCAAACAGGCTTTGCGGGCGCAATATCGTAAAGCGGGTATGCGGGTTCGCCTGCGCCAGCAGGTTGATAACCTCTTCGCTGGCCGCCTTGCTGCGGGCGAATTCATTGGCGAAGCGGTGTGGGCGGAAATCTTCCTGAATATCGCGATGGTGGTGATAATCGAAATAGAGCGAAGGCGATGAAATATGGACGAAATTGCGTACGCCCCAGGCAACGGACCATTCGCCAAGGCGGCGCGTTGCGCGAACGTTAGCTAAATCGAAGGCTTGCTGGGTACCCCACGGCGAGGTAAAGCTGGAACAGTGCCATAGCGTATCAATACCGGCGAGCATCACTTTAGCCTGCGAAGAGACCAGTTCGGTGAGATCGGCAGGAATAAACTCCGCGCCCATTTTGCTCAGAAGCTTACCCATCGCTTCGTTGCGCCCGGTCGCTCGCACGCTGATGCCCTTGTTGCGCAGATATTCCACCGCATTACGGCCTAATCCGCTGGTCGCACCGGTAACCAGTACCTTCATATCAATCTACTGTCCCAGAAAAGAATTTCGTGCGCATTTTTCCGTGATTCTCCCGAGTATGCAATGAGAATCATGAAAGAATAACGCTTAATCTTCGTTTTTGCCTGTGATTTGCTCGGCCTGGCGGGCGATGCGTCGCGCCATGCCGCGAAAAATAAACAGATGCGCCGGGATCATCAGTAGCCAGTAGAACAGGCCGGGCATACCGTGCGGATGCCACCAGGCGCGAACGTCCAGTTCACGATGGTCGCCTTTATCGCTAATGGTAAAGCTTAAACGACCAAGACCGGGGGCTTTCATGCCAAACAATAGGGTTAGCTGTTGTTCTTCTTCCACAATAATCACTTTCCAACTGTCGACAGTATCGCCAGTTTGCAGATAATCATGTTGCGGCCGCCCTTTTGCTAAACGATGGCCGACCAGCAGATCCATGGCGCCGCGGATTTTCCACAGAATGTTGCCGAAGAAATAACCCTCTTCACCGCCGATTTGGTTCACCACTCGCCATAGCGCCTTACGGCTTGCCTGGGTGCTAACGGTGCAGCCAGCCTGCTTTGGGTAGTAGCCATACTCCGGCCGCCAGCGGGCGAAAGCCTGAGCGTCGTAGCCCCAATCGCTGGAGTTCACCAGCTGTTCTTCTTCTTTCAAAGTACGACGCACCGCCTGATCGAAGGGAATCAAGGTTTGCGGGATCAGCGCGCGAAGCGAACGATCGTCGGCGATCAGATCGTGCTTGAGACCCTGAATCAGCGCTTTAGCGATGGTGGGGGGCACCGAGGTGATAACGTTCAGGAACCACACCGAAATCCAGCGGGTCGGAAAGGGGATAGGGATCAACAGGCGATGCTTGCCGCTGACCGCCATAAAATGGGTGAACTGCTGCTGATAGCTGAGAATATCCGGGCCGGCGGCCTCGAAGACGCGGTGCTCGCGAGCCGGATGGTTAAGTAACTCCACCAGATAGTAGAGCAGATTTTCCAGCGCGATGGGGGTTGTGCGTGAGCGTACCCAGCGCGGCGGCGTCAGCACCGGCAGGTTGTAAACCATGTCGCGCATCACTTCAAAAGCGGCGGATCCGGCGCCGACGATGATACCGGCCCGTAACTCGGTAACGGGGATCCCTGACTCGCGTAGGACATCGGCCGTCACCTGGCGGGCGCGCAGATGGTCGGACTGCTCCTGCGCCGGAGCCTGCAGCGAGCTGAGAAATATCACCTGGCGCACCGGCGTCTGACGCAAGGCATCGCGCACGTTAACGGCGACCCGACGTTCATGGGCGATGAAATCGCCGCCTTCGCCCATGCCATGCACCAGATAGTAAAGGGTATCGACCCCGCGAAGCAGTGCCGGGAGATCCTGCGGCTGATTGAGGTCGATAGCGTGGCAGGTGACGCCGGGAAGATCGAGCTTCTGCAGCCTGTCGATATGGCGTGCCGCCGCCAACACCGGATAACCTCGTGCGCTTAATTCGCGCACCAGATGCTGGCCAATATAGCCGCTGGCGCCAAGCACCAGAATAGATTGCGACACGCCTGACTCCTTAGCGTTGTAAAAAGGCTTGCCAGTGACCGACCACTTCCGTCAACTGCTGGCGATTAACATCGAGATGCATGACCAGACGCACGACTGGCGAGGCGTTGATCAACACGCCGCGAGCCTGCATGAATTCGCCGAGCGCCCGAGCCTGCTCCTCGCCGACGCGTACGAACAGCATGTTGGTATCGTGACGCATCACATCAGCGCCGACGGCGCGTAGCTGTTCCGCCATCCACGCGGCGTTGTCGTGATCCTCCTGCAGACGGGCTACGTTATTCTGCAGCGCGTACAGACCGGCAGCGGCCAGAATGCCTGCCTGACGCATCCCGCCGCCGACCATTTTACGCCAGCGAATGGCGCGGCGGATGTACGCTTCGCTGCCCAGCAGCAGAGAACCGACCGGCGTACCGAGCCCTTTTGACAGGCAAATGGTGAACGAATCACAGTACTGCGCGATATCGCGCAGCTCGCAGCCGTACGCTACAACGGCGTTGAAAATACGCGCGCCATCGACATGTAACGCCAGATTGCGCTGGCGGGTGAACGTCCAGGCCTCTTGCAGATAGCCGCGCGGCAACACCTTACCGTTGTGCGTATTCTCCAGGCTTAACAGGCGGGTGGGGGCGAAATGGATATCGTCGGGCTTAATTTTGGCCGCGACTTTATCCAGCGGCAGCGAGCCGTCCGCCGCGGCATCGATCGGCTGCGGCTGAATACTGCCCAGCACCGCTGCGCCGCCGGCTTCATACAGATAGTTATGCGCGCCCTGGCCGACGATGTACTCTTCGCCGCGCTGGCAGTGGCTAAGCAGGCCAACGAGATTGGCCTGGGTGCCGGTAGGCAGAAACAGCGCCGCCTCTTTGCCTGCGAGCTCAGCGGCATAGCGCTGGAGTTCATTGACGGTTGGGTCGTCGCCATACACATCGTCCCCGACCGGGGCGGCCATCATGGCCTCCATCATGGCGCGCCCGGGGCGAGTTACGGTATCACTGCGAAGATCTATCACGGCATATCCTTGTTCTGATTCAGGGTGATAGCATTGTTTTACCTGAGCCAGTTGGTTTTCGCCAGTTCGATCACTTCATCGCCGCGTCCGCTGATAATCGCCCGCAGCATATACAGGCTAAATCCTTTGGCCTGCTCCAGCTTAATTTGCGGCGGGATCGCCAGCTCTTCCTTCGCTACCACTACATCGACTAATACCGGACCGTCGGTGCTAAAGGCGGTCTGCAGCGCCTCATCAACTTCAGAAGCTTTCTCGACGCGTATTCCTTTGATCCCGCAGGCTTCGGCAATGCGGGCGAAATTGGTGTCGTGCAACTCGGTACCGTCGGTCAGATAGCCGCCGGCTTTCATCTCCATCGCTACAAAGCCGAGAATGCTGTTATTAAAAATAACGATTTTCACCGGCAGCTTCATCTGCGCCAGCGATAGAAAATCCCCCATCAGCATGCTGAAACCGCCATCGCCGCACATGGCGATGACCTGGCGATTCGGCGCGGTCGCTTTGGCGCCAATAGCCTGCGGCATGGCGTTGGCCATCGAGCCGTGGTTAAACGAACCCAACAGGCGGCGTTTGCCGTTCATCTGCAGATAGCGTGCCGCCCAGACGGTGGGGGTACCGACGTCGCAGGTAAAGATCGCGTCGTCGTCGGCAAAGCGGCTAATCTGCTGCGCCAGATACTGGGGATGGAGCGCTTTTTCGCTGGGTTTGGCGAGATCGTCAAGCCCTTTACGCGCTTCGCGATAATCCTCCAGCGCTTTATCGAGGAAGCGACGATCGGTTTTCTCTTCCAGCAGCGGCAGCAGGGCTTTCAGTGTCGATTTGATATCGCCCACCAGCGCCATGTCGACCTTACTATGCGCGCCGATGCTACCGGGGTTGATGTCGATCTGAATAATTTTGGCGTCGGTAGGGTAGAACGCGCGATAGGGGAACTGGGTGCCGAGCAGGATCAGCGTGTCGGCGTTCATCATGGTATGGAAACCGGAAGAGAAGCCGATAAGCCCGGTCATGCCAACATCGTAAGGATTGTCGTATTCGACGTGCTCTTTCCCGCGCAGGGCATGGACGACAGGGGCCTTAATTTTTGCCGCAAACTCCACCAGCTCCTGGTGCGCGCCGGCGCAGCCGCTGCCGCACATCAGGGCAATATTACTCGAGTAGCGGATAAGCTGCGCCAGCTTGTGCAGCTCTTCATCCGCCGGAGTGACCGTGGGCTGCGGAGCGTGATACCAGTGGCTGCTGGCGCTTTCCGGGGCCGGTTTCAGCGCCACGTCGCCGGGCAGGACCACCACAGACACGCCGCGGTTAATCACCGCCTTACGCATAGCGATAGCCAGAACTTGCGGAATTTGCTCCGGTGTGGAGACCAGCTCGCAGTAGTGGCTACATTCGCGGAACAGCTCCTGCGGATGCGTTTCCTGGAAATAACCGCTGCCGATTTCGCTCGACGGAATATGGGCGGCGATAGCCAGCACCGGTACGTGGTTACGATGGCAATCAAACAAACCGTTAATCAGATGAAGGTTGCCCGGTCCGCAGGAACCGGCGCACACCGCCAGCTCGCCGGTGAGTTGGGCTTCGGCACCGGCGGCAAAGGCGGCAACCTCTTCATGGCGGGTCGGCATCCATTCGATGGTCCCCATGCGGTTTAAACTGTCGCTCAAGCCGTTGAGGGAATCCCCGGTCACTCCCCAAATACGTTTCACGCCGGCCTGTTCAAGCGTTTTGGCAATATATGACGCTACGGTCTGTTTCATGGTTTTCCATCTCCTTTTTGTGATAACGCTATCAAGCTTAGATGAAACTACAGGTTACGTTGCCAATTGCCCCTTATTTTTCACTGGTTTTGTTGGTGGAATATTGTGCATACTCTGGGATCACACAGGGTGTAAAACAGGAAGCACATCAAATGGTTAAGGGATTGTTAAACGCAGTAAATAAAACGCTGTCGCATGAAGATGCCGGTAAACTCTTGTTACGACTTGCCGTTGGCGGCTTAATGTTGTTTCACGGTCTACATAAGCTAATCGACGGCGTGGATGGCATCAGCGGCATGCTGGTCGCGAAAGGGCTACCGGGCTTTATTGCCTATGGCGTGCTGGTGGGGGAAGTCGTCGCGCCTTGTTTACTTATTCTTGGCGTTTTGACGCGCCCGGCGGCGCTGGTGCTGGCGTTTACCATGGCGGTGGCCTGGCTGATGGTTGGGACAGGTAAAACGTTCGCGCTGGATGCGGTCGGCGCATGGGCGATTGAAAGCCTGGTCTATTTCTTTATCGGCGCACTGGCGATTGCGCTATTAGGGGCAGGGCGTTATTCGTTGGCCGGTCAGTCGGCCTGGCGGTAAAAAAGTGCCGGATGGCGGCATTAATGCCTTATCCGGCCTACGGTCCGTGCGGCCTGCCTTTAATTTATTCACCACGCTGGCTGACACTACTGGTGCTGGTGATCTCAAAATCCCCCGGTGGCGCTGCAGCTTACCGGGGCTACAGCGCTTTGCGATTTGGTAGCCCGGAGAAGGCGCAACGCGCCGCGTCCGGGAAAACCCTTAAAAAAGTTGCAAACCGATAACAGTATCTACGGCCCTGTAGCCCCGGTAAGCGGTAGCGCCCCCGGGGATTTTAACCTCAGGCGAGAACCAGATCGCTCTGCGGGTGGCAGGAGCAGGCCAGCACGTAGCCGTCGGCGATTTCGGCATCGGTCAGCGTCATGGTGCTGGTAACGCTATATTCGCCGGCAACCACTTTGGTTTTGCAGCAGCCACAGACGCCAGCGCGGCAGGCGACGGTCACCGGTACCTTATTGCTCTCCAGCGCTTCCAGCAACGTGGTGCCGACCGGCGCGTAGAACGTTTTCGCCGGCTGCAGCTTGGTGAATTTCAATCCGTCGGTAGCGGCTTCCGCCACCGGGGTAAAGAACTTCTCTTTAAAGAAACGCGTCACGCCAAGCGCCGTCACTTCCTGTTCGACCATCTCCATATAAGGCGCCGGGCCGCAGGTCATTACGGTACGGTTGGCTAAATCCGGCACGCTTTGCAATAGTTCGCGGGTGAGGCGACCGGCGACGAAGCCCGGCGTCGCGTCGTGTTCCGCCACCAGCGTGACCGGGTATTGACGCCACTCTTCGGCGAAAATGACATCCTGCGGCGAACGTACGTTAAAGATAACCTGCACATCCGCCTGCGGACGATACTTCGCTAACCAGCGGCGCATCGACATAATCGGCGTCACGCCGCAGCCGGCGGCCAGCATCAGAAAACGATCGCTTGTTTTATCTTCACAGGTAAACTCGCCCATCGCATCCGACAGCCAGATATAGTCGCCGCGTTTCACATCGCGGGTTAACCACTGTGAGCCTGCGCCATCATCAATACGACGAACGGTCAGCGTAATGTATTCACTGACCCCCGGCGTTGAGGAGAGGGTGTAGGCACGCAGCGTATCCGCCGAATGGCGCACGCTGACCAGCGCGTACTGCCCGGCGCGATAGGGATAGTAGTCGTGGCACAGCAACGAAATGGTCCACACATCAGGCGTTTCCTGCTGAATATGATGAACCTGCATCCGCCACGGGCACTGATCGGTTGGCATTGTCATGCGGTGACTCCTTATGCGCTCAGCAACTGCTGCATATCTTGTTCTACGGTGGTGACGGAACGCAGACCAAATTTCTCGTTGAGGATAGCCAGCAGGTCCGGGGTGAAGAAGCCTGGCGCGGTCGGACCGGTGACGATGTTTTTCACCCCCAGCGACAGCAGCGTCAGCAGGATGACGATGGCTTTTTGTTCGAACCAGGAGAGCACCAACGACAGCGGCAGATCGTTTACGCCACAGCCCAGTTTTTCCGCCAGCGTTACCGCGAGAATAATCGCCGAGTAGGCATCGTTACACTGACCGGCGTCAACCAGACGCGGCAGGCCTTCGATATCGCCGAAATCCAGTTTGTTGAAGCGGTATTTACCGCACGCGAGGGTCAAAATCAGGCAGTCGTCCGGTACGCTGGTAGCGAAATCGGTGAAGTAGTTACGTTCGCCGCGCGCGCCGTCGCAGCCGCCGACGAGGAAGATGTGACGCAGTTTTTCACGGCTAACCAGATCAATCAGCGTATCCGCCGCGCCGAGCAGCGTCTGGCGACCGAAGCCGACGGTGATCAGATGCGGGATTTCGCTGTACGGGAAGCCGGCCATTTGCTGCGCCTGGGTGATAACCGGGGAGAAATCTTCGCCTTCCAGATGATTGACGCCCGGCCAGCCGACGATGCTGCGGGTCCAGATGCGGTCGTCGTAGGCGCCGACGGTTGGGTCGATGATGCAGTTCGAGGTCATCACGATGGGGCCCGGGAAGCGGGCGAATTCAACCTGCTGGTTTTGCCAACCGCTGCCGTAGTTGCCAATCAGGTGTTTGAACTTACGCAGCTCCGGATAACCGTGCGCCGGCAACATTTCACCGTGGGTATAGACGTTTACGCCGGTGCCTTCAGTCTGCTCCAGCAGGTTATAGAGATCTTTCAGGTCGTGTCCGGAGATCAGGATGCACTTACCTTCGGTGGCTTTAACGTTGACCTGAGTCGGCGTTGGGTGACCATATTTCGTGGTTTCACCGGCGTCGAGGATACTCATCACTTTGAAGTTCATCTGGCCGATTTCCATCGAACACTCCAGCAGAGCGTTCATATCGGCAGGCCAGGTACCCAGCCACGCCATGATTTTATGATACTGGGCGTAAATGTCGTTGTCGTACTGACCGAGCACGTGCGCGTGTTCCATATAGGCCGCGGCGCCTTTCAGGCCGTACAGGCACAGCAGGCGCAGGCCGAGGATATTCTCGCCGATCGCGGCCTTGTCTTTATTTGGCGTATAGTCCGCCGCCTGACGCTGCAGATCGCCCAGATCATCGCTGACCAGTTGCAGATCGGCTACCGGGCTGTCGACCGAAGCGTTGGCATCAATATTCAGGCATTGCGCTTTCAGCGCCTCGCGCATGGCGATCGCCTGACGGGCGTAACCAACGATACGCGGCGAGTCGAAGTTCACGTTGGTCAGAGTAGAGAAGAACGCGCGCGGGGCGAAATTATCCACCTCATGATCGATGATGCCATATTCACGCGCTTTAACGGCCCATGCGGACAGACCCTGCAAAGAAGCAATCAACAGATCCTGCAAATCAGAGGTCTCAGCGGTTTTACCGCACATACCCTGCGCGTAAGAACAGCCATTTCCTGCCGGCGTACGGATAGTTTGTTCACATTGCACACAAAACATGATCACACCTTTTAAAGTTATATTTTAGATACATGTTTAAGATTATGCCTGTGGCTGTACGGAGAAAAGGTATTTCTGACACAACTTAAAGGGAGATTGATTTAGCGCAATTTTGGCGGTAGGGAATCTACCGCCACGGGGGATCAGGCTGAGAAGAACGCCATCAGTACCGGCACCAGCAGACTAAGGATAAAACCGTGTACGATAGCTGCAGGAACGATTTCTACGCCGCCTGAGCGCTGTAGCACCGGTAGAGTAAAGTCCATTGAGGTTGCGCCGCACAGCCCAAGCGCGGTAGAGCGGCTACGCAATACCATGCCGGGGATTAACATTATCGCCAGCAGTTCGCGGGCCAGATCGTTAAAGAATGTCGCGCTGCCAATGACCGGGCCATAGGATTCGGTCATCAGGATCCCGGAAAGGGAGTACCAGCCGAAGCCGGACGCCATCGCCAGACCGGTTTTAATGGGCAGACCAAGAATAAGGGCATTAATCACTCCGCCAAATAATGAGCTCGCCGCGACCACGACCGCGACAATCATTCCGCGGCGATTAAGCACAATTTGCCGTAATGTCATTCCATTATTACGCAGCTGAATACCGATAAGGAATAACAAGAAAATTAACGTATATTCGCTGGCTTCGGTCGCGTGTTGTAAAAATGAGAGGCCGCTTAACCCCAGCAGGAAACCAATTAGTACGACGCCAAGCAGCTGCAGCGACTCGAGAGCCATCGCCAGGCGCGAGGGTAATTTTTCCGGACGATGCTTGACCCGCCACGGCATTTTTTTATCCAGCCATAATAGTGCTGCAATATTGCACAGAATAATAACCACAATGCTTACCGCAGAGTAATGCAGTATCGACAACAGATTGCTGCTGAGATTATCGAGGAAGGCAAGGCTAATCCCCATGAAAAAGAGGATCACGTAAACAATCCAGCTCAGCAGCCGGGTAATCAGTTTAAGTGCGGAAGGGTGACGCAGAGGAATCAGATAGCCGACAATCAACGGCAGCAGAATGATTAATAGTCCCGAAAACATGAACGGCAAGGTCCTTGCAAATTAAGAATAGCGCCAATGACACTACCCAATTCGCCAGGCCGAGTAAAGCTGTCGACAAAAAGAAAAAGCCCGGCATCGCCGGGCTTCTCGCGAGGATTAATCGCGTTTTTCGAGCAGGGTGCGATACAGCACGCCGCCGAGGATACCGCCGATGATTGGCATCACCCAGAACAACCACAGCTGTTGCAGCGCCCAGCCGCCCTGGAAGATAGCGACCGCGGTGCTACGCGCCGGGTTAACGGACGTATTGGTCACCGGAATGCTAATCAGGTGGATAAGGGTCAGCGCCAGGCCGATAGCGATCGGCGCAAAGCCCGCCGGGGCGTTTTTATCGGTCGCACCGTGAATAACCAGCAGGAAACCACAGGTCAGCACGATTTCGATAACGATAGCGGACAGCATGGAGTAGCCGCCTGGGGAGTGTTCGCCGAAACCGTTTGAAGCGAAGCCGCTCGCGGCAGCGTCGAAACCGGCTTTACCGCTGGCGATAACGTACAGCACGGCGGCGGCAATAATACCGCCGACAACCTGTGCGACAATATAACCAATTACGTCTTTAGCCGGAAAACGACCGCCAGCCCACAGACCTAAAGTCACCGCCGGGTTAAAGTGACCGCCGGAAATATGGCCCACGGCGAACGCCATAGTTAATACGGTTAAACCAAAGGCTAAGGCCACGCCGGCAAAACCAATTCCCAGTTCCGGGAAAGCCGCTGCCAGCACTGCGCTACCGCAGCCGCCGAATACGAGCCAGAATGTGCCAAAGCACTCTGCTGCTAATTTTCTGAACATAACCACCTCAAATAATAATGTAAACGAACACGTTATGACGTGCCGGTCTTTATTTATCGACGCAAAGAATGACGATAAAAATAAAGCGCCGCTATTTTAGGAACGAACGCCACCCTCGGACTAGTTAAATAAATTGATGTAATTTGATTTAGAGCAATGAGATGGTCTTCCTTTCACCATGCATGAATTATGCAAGTGTAGAACATAAATTTGAAAAATAAACTACTCACAATGATGAATTATTTAATTAATTAAATGAAATTAAGTGTTGTAACCTTACAAACTCTTATGCCCCAACGGGCTATGGTTCACTCTTTGCGCAAAGGATGCCATGTCGCCCCGGTCTCGCTATACTGCTGATTACTGAAGGAGAATGTGGCGCCAGGTGGAGGGGATATGCATCTTGAGCGTGTAGAGATCGTCGGATTTCGCGGTATCAACCGTTTATCGTTGATGCTTGAGCAAAACAATGTGCTAATCGGCGAGAACGCCTGGGGGAAATCCAGCCTGCTGGACGCTCTGACGCTGCTTTTATCGCCTGAGTTTGACCTGTACCATTTCGTGCGCGATGACTTCTGGTTTCCCCCCGGCGATATTCAGGGGCGGGAGCATCATCTGCATATCATTTTAACCTTCCGCGAAAATGAACCCGGGCGCCATCGCGTACGCCGTTTTCGCCCCCTTAGCGATTGCTGGGTGCCCTGTGATGACGGCTATCAGCGCATTTTCTATCGCCTTGAGGGTGAGCTGGCTGATGACGGCAGCGTGATGACTCTGCGTAGTTTTATTAACTGCCAGGGAGAGGCGCTGGAGATGCATGATATCGACGATCTGGCGCGCCACCTGGTGCGCTTAATGCCGGTATTGCGCCTGCGCGACGCCCGCTTTATGCGCCGAATTCACAACGGAACCGTGCCGCATTCGCCGCAAATTGAGATTACCGCCAGGCAACTGGATTTTCTCTCCCGCGAACTGGTCAATCATCCGCAAAATCTTACCGATGGACAAATCCGCGAAGGGCTGTCGGCGATGGTGCAACTGCTGGAACATTACTTCGCCGAGCAGAGCAGCGCGCAAAGCCGCAATCGCCTGATGCGCCGACGTTCTCATGACGAACAACGCAGCTGGCGCTATCTCGATATTATTAACCGAATGATTGATAAACCCGGCGGTCGCAGTCATCGGGTGATCTTGCTTGGGTTGTTCTCCACTTTATTGCAGGCGAAGGGAACCGTCCGACTCGATCGCGATGCGCGGCCGCTGCTGCTGATTGAGGACCCGGAAACGCGTCTGCATCCGATCATGCTCTCGGTCGCCTGGCATTTGCTGAATCTGCTACCACTGCAGCGAGTGACCACGACCAATTCCGGCGAGCTGTTGTCCTTGACGCCGGTTGAGCAGGTGTGTCGGCTGGTGCGTGAATCGTCCCGCGTCTCGGCGTGGCGGCTCGGTCCCGGCGGGATGAATGCGGAAGATAGTCGCCGCATTGCGTTTCACATTCGCTTCAACCGCGCGTCATCGCTGTTTGCCCGTTGCTGGTTACTGGTGGAAGGCGAAACGGAAACCTGGGTTATCAACGAACTGGCGCGCCAGTGCGGGCATCATTTCGATGCTGAAGGGGTGAAGGTGATTGAATTCGCCCAATCCGGGCTCAAGCCGCTGATAAAATTCGCCCGCCGGATGGGGATTGAATGGCATGTGTTGGTAGATGGTGATGAGGCCGGTAAGAAGTATGCCGCTACGGTACGTGGGCTGCTCAACAATGATAACGAACTGGAACGAGTGCACTTAACCATGCTTCCGGCAATGGACATGGAACACTTTATGTATCGTCAGGGGTTCGACGATGTTTACCATCGCGTGGCGCAGATCCCGGATAATATGCCGATGAACATGCGCCGGGTAATCACAAAAGCCATACATCGTTCATCGAAACCCGATCTGGCGATAGAGGTCGCAATGGAGGCCGGGCGGCGGGGAATCGACGCCGTCCCGACGTTACTGAAAAAGATGTTTTCCCGCGTGCTGTGGCTGGCGCGCGGGCGCGCTGATTAGGCCAGCGGCGAAAACCGTGCCATGTTACGCAAGACTCGCCGCAGCCGAACATCAATAAACATTAAGCATTGCTAAAATTCTGGCTTCTGTTCGCCGCTGCTTCCGTTAGAATCATCGTCCGAGCTGCGGGGAAAAGATCAGGAATTTTTTTATGACATTGAATGGAAAACGCAGGAAAGTCTGGTGGCTGTTGGCGTTAGTGGTAGTGATAGCGGCCATTTGGGGATGGCGCATTCTTAACGCGCCGTTGCCGCAGTATCAAACGCTGGTGGCGCGCAAAAGCGACCTGCAGCAGAGCGTTCTGGCGACGGGCAAATTAGATGCGCTGCGTAAAGTCGACGTCGGCGCCCAGGTCAGCGGCCAGTTGAAAACGCTGCGCGTCAATATTGGCGATAAAGTGCAGAAAGACCAGCTACTGGGGGTTATCGACCCGGAGCAGGCGGAAAACCAGATTAAAGAAGTCGACGCGACGCTCATGGAGCTGCGCGCGCAGTTGAAACAGGCGCAGGCCGAACGCAAGCTCGCGCAGGTAACATTAGCGCGCCAGCAGCAGTTAGCGCAGCGCCAGCTGGTTTCTCGTCAGGATCTGGATACCGCCGCCACCGATGTGGCGGTGAAAGAGGCGCAAATCGGTACCATCGAAGCGCAGATCAAACGCAACCAGGCGACCCTCGACACCGCGCAAACCAACCTCGACTATACGCGTATCCTCGCGCCGATGTCCGGCGAAGTGACGCAAATCACTACTCTGCAGGGACAGACGGTGATTGCCGCCCAGCAGGCGCCAAACATCCTGACCCTGGCGGACCTCAGTACCATGCTGGTCAAAGCTCAGGTTTCGGAAGCTGACGTGATCCATCTTAAGCCGGGACAAAAAGCCTGGTTTACGGTACTCGGCGATCCTCTGACTCGTTACGAAGGTACGCTGAAGGATATTCTGCCGACGCCGGAAAAGGTCAATGATGCCATATTTTATTATGCGCGTTTTGAAGTCCCTAACCCGCAGGGGATCCTGCGTCTTGAAATGACTGCGCAGGTGCATATCCAGCTAGCGGAAGTGAAAAACGTGATTACTATTCCCCTCAGCGCGCTGGGCGACGCCATCGGCGATAACCGCTACAACGTGCGCCTGCTGCGCAACGGGGAAGTGAAAGAGCGTGAAATCGTTATTGGCGCGCGTAACGATACCGATGTGGCGGTAGCGAAAGGGCTGGAAGAGGGCGATGAGGTGATTATCAGCGAAAGCACGCCCGGAGCGACAAAATGACGGCGCTGCTTGAACTGCGTGATATTCGCCGCAGTTACCCCTCTGGCGACGGTGAAGTTGACGTGCTGAAGGGGATAACCCTCAGTATTGCCGCCGGGGAAATGGTGGCGATCGTCGGGGCTTCAGGGTCCGGGAAATCGACGCTGATGAACATCCTTGGCTGCCTTGATAAGCCCACCAGCGGCACCTATCAGGTTGCCGGGGTCGATGTGGCGCATCTGAGCGGTGATGAATTGGCCAGGCTGCGCCGCGAGCACTTCGGCTTTATTTTCCAGCGTTACCATCTGTTATCGCACCTCACGGCGGCGCAAAACGTCGAGGTCCCTGCTATCTATGCCGGTAAAGAGCGCCGGATTCGTCTTGAACGGGCGCGAGATTTACTCACCCGATTAGGTCTGGGCGAGCGAGCGGAATACTTCCCCTCGCAGCTCTCCGGCGGCCAGCAGCAGCGCGTGAGTATCGCGCGCGCCCTGATGAACGGCGGTGAGGTGATCCTCGCCGATGAACCGACCGGGGCGCTGGATAGCCGCTCAGGCGAAGAGGTTATGGCCATCCTGCATCAGCTAAAGGCGCAAGGGCATACGGTGATTATCGTCACCCACGACCCGCAGGTCGCGGCTCAGGCGGAGAGAATCATCGAGCTGCGCGACGGTGAAATTGTGCGTAACCCGCCGCCGTCATCGCCGGAGAAAGGCGGCGTGCTTCGCGCCGAAGCCCGTGCGGAACCTTCCGTCTGGCGTCAGTTCAGTAGCGGTTTTCGCGAGGCGCTGGTGATGGCCTGGCGGGCGATGGCGGCGAATAAAATGCGTACGCTGCTTACTATGCTCGGCATCATTATTGGTATCGCTTCGGTGGTCTCTATTGTGGTGGTTGGCGATGCGGCGAAACAACTGGTCTTAGCCGATATTCGCGCTATCGGCACCAATACCATCGATGTTTACCCCGGCAAAGATTTTGGCGATGACGATCCGCGTTATCAGCAGGCGTTAAAATATGATGATCTGCTGGCAATTCAAAAACAGCCGTGGGTGAGCTCTGCGACGCCGGCGGTATCGAAAAGCCTGCGTCTGCGCGCCAATAACATCGATGTGGCTGCCAGCGCTGAAGGCGTTGGCGCGCAATATTTTAATGTTTACGGCATGACGTTCAGCGAGGGGAATACTTTCAATGAGCTGCAGCTGAATAGCCGGGCGCAGGTGGTGGTGCTGGATAGCAACGCCCGCCGCCAGCTATTTCCTCACAAAGCAAAAGTGGTTGGCGAGGTGATTTTGGTCGGTAATATGCCGGCGACGATTGTCGGCGTAGCCGATGAGAAACAATCGATGTTCGGCAGCAGCAAAATTCTTCGCGTCTGGCTGCCTTATTCCACGATGGCCGGACGGGTGATGGGGCAATCGTGGCTTAACTCGATAACCGTCCGCGTGCAGGAGGGCTACGATAGCGCCACCGCTGAGCAGCAGCTGGTGCGGTTGCTCGAGCTCCGCCATGGCAAAAAAGATGTTTTCACCTGGAATATGGACAGTGTCTTGAAAACGGCGGAAAGGACCACACATACATTACAGCTGTTCCTGACCCTGGTGGCGGTGATCGCGCTGGTCGTCGGCGGAATCGGGGTGATGAATATCATGCTGGTGTCAGTGACGGAACGTACCCGTGAAATCGGCATCAGAATGGCGGTTGGCGCCCGGGCCAGGGATGTTCTGCAGCAGTTTCTTATTGAAGCGGTGCTGGTTTGTCTGGTGGGCGGCGCCATCGGCGTGAGTTTATCGTTGATGATTGCGTTCATTTTGCAACTGTTCTTACCCGGTTGGGAAATCGGTTTTTCGCCGCTGGCGCTATTGACCGCATTTTTATGTTCGACGTTGACCGGGGTGCTGTTTGGCTGGTTGCCGGCGCGTAATGCCGCGCGATTAGACCCTGTGGATGCGTTGGCACGAGAGTAAGGTGATAAAAATGCCAGTCAGAAGGACTGGCATTTTATTAGCAGGATGTACACAATGAAGCAAAAGAGTTATGCAGCCGTTTCTGCTTCCACAGGAACAATCACGCTGGCGTGATTGCCTTTCGGCCCCTGGTGAACATCAAACCGAACGGATTGCCCGGCTTTTAGCGTTCTGTAACCATCCATCTGGATGGTGGAGTAATGGGCGAAAATGTCTTCGC
>Ga0308166_1000312_pt1 | contig 76780 bp, 86 predicted proteins | sample PhyCR2_2_FD_202137 | JGI IMG/M metagenome (GOLD analysis project Ga0308166, IMG submission 202137) | Phyllosphere microbial communities from UC Gill Tract Community Farm, Albany, California, United States - DLSLCC.R2 | ecosystem: Host-associated > Plants > Phyllosphere > Unclassified | place...
GCTGGTGCTGATGGATACCGAAAAGCGCAAGGGGACCGGTAATACGCTCTCCGTCATGAAAGAGGCCGGCGTACCGCGCTATCAGTTCAGCGGTCGCCAGGCGGTGCCGGCAGAGGTGGTGAGTGAACCCGACAAGGCGCAGCGCTTTGGCCAACTGGCAAAAGGGATTGTGCAGGCGCTGGCCGAGGACCGGCCGGCGGTCGCGCAGGTTAACGGTCCGGCCGACCAGAAGATGTTGACGGGCATGATACGTGACGAGTTGAAAGACGCCGGACGACTGGGACGAGAAGAGACCCACGTGGCCACGCTGACGCCAGTGTGGCTGGACAGCAAAAACCGGGGCGCCATCGATACCTACCGTGAAGGGATGGTGATGGAGCGCTGGGATGCAGACAGCAAGCAGCGCGAACGGTTCGTTATTGACCGTGTGGGTGCGCAGACCCGTAACCTGGTCTTGAGGTCGGCTGCCGGTGAAAAACAGACGTTGGCGGTGCGGGAGCTGGACAAGGACTGGTCACTGTTTCGCCCCGGCACCTTGGCGGTCGCCGAAGGCGAGCGGCTACGTGTGTTAGGCCAGGAGGGGCGCGGCAAGGACGCGATGAAAGCCGGCACCGAATTGACGGTATTGCGTGCCGGCGCCGGTGAACTGCAGGTGAAGGTGGCGGGCGAGCAGGATGCGATGCAGAAGCCGGAGGCCCGGACACTTGCGGTCGGTAGCGACGTCTTCAGTGCCGTCAAAGTTGCGCCGGCGTATGTGGAAGGCCTCGGCGCATCGGTGAGCAGTACATCGGCGGTCTATGCCGCAGTGAAGAAAAATGAGCTTAACAGCGCCACGCTGAGTGGCATCGCCCGCAGCGGCGGGCACATCACCCTCTATTCGGCGCTCGATGCGCGCAAGACGCAGGAGAAAGTCGCCCAACACCCGGCGTACCGCCTGGCGGGTGAGCAGGTCAAACAACTGGCCGGCGAAGAGGGACTTGATGCCGCGATCGCCGGGCAGAAATCATCACTGTTTACCCCGGAGCAACAGGCCATTCATTTGGCCATTCCGACGCTGGAAGGGGATAACGTCGCGTTTGCCCAGGCCAAACTGCTGGCCGGCAGCCTGAGCTTCGCGGCCAAAGGCGTGTCGATAGACGCTATTCAGAAGGAAATCGATGCGCAGGTCAAACGCGGGGAGCTGCTCAAGGTCGATGTCGCGCCCGGTGTCGGGGCGGATTTGCTGGTCTCGCGTGCCAGCTTCGAGGCGGAGAAAAGCATTATCCGGCTGATCGCCGACGGCAAAGACAGTATGCCGGCGCTGATGAGCGAAGCGGCGAGAAATCAACTGGCGTCAAGTCAGAAGTCGCTCACGCAGGGGCAGAAAGAGAGTGTCGGCCTCATTCTCAGCACGACCGACCAGTTTGTGGCCATCCAGGGCTATGCCGGCGTGGGGAAAACGACGCAATTCAAAGCCGTTCTGGCAGGGATAGACCAGTTACCTGAAAGCGAGCGGCCACGCGTGGTCGGGCTGGCGCCGACGCACCGCGCGGTGGGGGAAATGCAGGCCGCCGGTGTCGACGCCCAAACCCTGGCGTCGTTCCTGCACGATGAAGGAATGAAAGTCGCCAGCGGCGAGAAACCGGACTACCGCAACACGCTGTTTGTGGTGGACGAGAGTTCGATGGTCGGCAACAGCGACATGGCGCGCGCCTACGCGCTAATTGCTGAGGGCAACGGCCGCGCGGTCATGAGCGGTGACGAAGCGCAGCTGCAGCCCATCGCGCCGGGGACACCGTTCCGGTTAGCACAGGGACGCAGCGCTATCGATATGGCGGTTATGAAAGAAATTGTGCGCCAGACCCCCGAGCTGAAGCCAGCGGTGTACAAGATAATTGATAACGATGTGCCCGGCGCGCTGGACGTGGTACGCGCGGTGGCGCCGGCCAACGTGCCCCGGCAAGCCAATGCCTGGGTGCCGGCCCAGTCGGTGATGGAACTTGCGGTAGATATTGCAGATATTCATGACGCGATTGTCAGCGATTATATGGGCCGTACAGAGGCTGCCCGACGGGATACGCTGATCATCACCCACCTCAATGCCGATCGGCACATCATCAATGCCCACATTCACGGCGAACGTAAAGCTGCCGGTGAGCTGAAGGGCGAGTCCGTCTCTTTGCCTGTTCTGGAAACCGCCAACATCCGCGATGGCGAACTGCGCAAGCTGGACACCTGGGCGCGTAACCGGGGCGCCGTCGTCCTGCTGGATAACACCTACTACCGGATGGCCGCTATCGACAGTCAATCACGTACCGTCAGCCTGCAGGACAGTGAGGGCAATACCCGGCAGTTTTCCCCGTCCAGTGCGGTGCGTGAAGGGGTGACGCTGTACAACCCGCGCACCCTCGAGGTGAGTGTGGGCGACCGCATGCGCTTTTCCAAGTCGGACGTCGAGCGCGGGCATGTGACCAATAGCAGTTGGACAGTGGAGAACATCAAAGGTGACATTGTCACGCTAAGCGACGGTCATCAGACCCGCACCGTTAATCCCCGCCTGCAGCAACACGACCGGCACGTCGATTTGGCCTATGCCATCACGGCGCACGGCGCGCAGGGGGCGAGTGAACGCTTTGCCATCACGCTGGAAGGCGTGGAAGCCGGACGCGAACAGATGGTGAACCGGGCCTCTGCCTATGTGGCGCTGTCGCGCGCCAAGGAGCACGTGCAGGTGTACACCGATGACGAAGCCGGGTGGCTGAAAGCCATCGGCAAAGCGAAGGCGCGCACCACCGCGCACGATGCCGTGCTGGGGATGGCGCCAGGCAGCCAGAAGACGGCCGCCGACCTCTACGACAAGGCGGTCACGCTTGCCGATAACGCGCTGGGACGTGCGGTTTTACGCGGCAGTCAACTGACCGGCAAGTCCCTGGCGCACTATGTGTCTCCAGGCAAGAAATACCCGCAGCCCCACGCGATGCTGCCGATGTATGACGCCAACGGCAAACCGGCCGGTGCCTGGCTGGCACCGCTGGCAGACATGCAGGGGAAAAGCGTGGGCGGATTGCCAACGCAGGGACGTGTGCTCGGCAGTGACAACGCGCAGTTTGTGGCGCTGCAGGCAAGCCAAAATAATGAAACCCGCCTGGCAACGTCAATGGACGCCGGCATTCGGCTGGCTGCTCAACATCCTGACAGTGGCGTGGTGGTTCGCCTGCAGGGAGAGGGGGTCCCCTTTAATCCCCAGGCGATGACCGGCGGAAAAATATGGGTGAATGATGACACCCTCAAGGCCACCGCGTTAGAGAGTCTATCGTCCGGCAGTGCCATCAAACTGCCGGAGACCCCGGAAGAGCGGCAACAACGTGAGCTGCAGGCGCAGGCCGACAAACTCGGCCGCGAGCCGGGTGCCCCTGACCCGCAACGGTTGGCCGGGCTTAATGATGAGCAACTGCGCACGTTGCTCATGCGCGGCGAACTGCGGGCGGAGGACGTGAAAGCGCACCTGCCGGAGGCGGTGGTGCGGGACGTGCTGGGCCAGGACGCCACGCTGCACCGCGATGCGGCCATCCGGCAGGTGGCGCGCGAACCGGCATCGACGCGCAGCCGCCTGCAGCAAGATGAGCAGAATCTGGTGCGGGATGTGCATCCTGAACGTGAGTTGACGAAAGAGAAAACCCTGGGCGGCGACTGACGCGCTGCGCTTGTCCAACCCCGGACACGCCCGGTGACAAGCCCCGGGTGTGCACGGCGTTATCAAAAGGAAAAATTGATGAAATCAACGAATAACGTATCAAAAATGCAGGGGGTCTTGTTAGCCCTCGCGGTGTTGCTGTCCGGCGCTGCAACGCTCTGGGTTTATGTGCAATGGGACGCGTTGAGCGATATCCCGCTGTATTGGCGCAATGCGCTTTTCCCGCTGCCGATGCTGGTCTGGGTGGGCATGTCGAACTGGCTGGGCCGACCGAAAAAGGCGACAGACCATGAATGAGCAACGGCGGCGGTTGACGACTCGCGTGCCTGGCGTGGCCGCCGTGATGCTCAGCGGCTGGCTGCTGGCGTTTCCGCTGGCGGCGGCGCCGACGGTGCAGGTAGGGTTTTCGCCGGAAGGCACGGCGCAGCAGCTGGTGTTGAGTGTTATTGGTGAAGCGCAGCGCGATATTCGCGTGATGGGGTATGCCTTTACTTCGCCGGAGGTGGCGCGAACGCTGATTGCGGCGCACCGGCGCGGGGTAGGCGTCTGGGTGGTGGTCGATGCGAAGGCCAACCAGAACGGCGCCGGCCGGGCGGCCCTGAACCTGCTGGCCAACGCCGGCGTGAACGTCAGGACGGTGAACGCTTATAAAATTTTGCACGACAAGGTGATCGTCGTGGATGGCGTGACGACCGAAACGGGCAGCTTCAATTTTAGCCGATCTGCACACCGCGCCAACTCGGAAAATGTGGTGGTGCTACGCAACCTGCCGGACGTTGCGCAGCAGTACCTGGCGCACTGGCAGTCTCGCTGGGCGCAGGGGCAAGACTGGACGTCGACTTACTGAGGAAAGGAGAACGAATGGCAATGTTCGATCCGCACAGCGGAAAACTGCGGCAGGTACGTGAGGTGGTGCGCTTCAGTCCGCTGCAACAGGACGTACTGAAATTTTTGGCGCTGGTGCTGATGGTGTTCGACCACGCCAATCGGGCGCTGGGGCTGCATGAGCCGGCATTGTTTCTGCTGGGGCGCGGCGCCTTCCCGCTGTTTGCGCTCATTTGGGGCTATAACCTGGCGAAAAAGCCGGTCGTGCAGGCGCAGGCGACGCGGCTGTGGTTGTGGGCGCTTCTTGCCCAGCCGGGCTATGCCCTGGTGATGCGTCATGACGGACTGGCGTTCACCGATCCGAACATCCTGTTCCTGTTCGCGGTGGTGACGCAGGCATTGGCGCTGATGCACCTGCCGGTCAGGAAGGGTTACCCCAGCATGGGCATGGCGGGCGCCCTGCTGCTGGTGTTGTGGAGCACTTATGTTGCCACACCCGGCACCTATGGCACGGCGGGCACTCTGCTGTTGCTGGCAAGCTACGGGCTGTGTGTCAGCCTGCCTGCCTACGTGACCCACGACTGGCCGGTGCGGGGGCTGTCCATCGTGGCCTGGCCGCTGTTGACCCTGGCCCTCAATGCCGGACTGGGCCTCACGATGATGCTCGCCGGTCTGTTGCTGCCAACCCTGCTGATAGTGGGCTCGTTGCCGCTGGCGCAGAGCCACCTGGCTGTCAACGGCGGACGTCTGCTGCCGAGAGGCTTTTTTTTGCAGGCGTATGTGGCGCATTTGCTGGCGCTGGGACTGGCCGGGTGGTGGTTGTCATGAGTACGCACCTTCCTTCCCGCAAGACACGAAACGAAGACCTGCCGTATGACGCCGTGGCGCTGCGGCTGGAAGCAAAGGGATTGTGGCGTCGGGCAGGCACCCGCTGGCAGCAACGCTTGCTGCAGGCGACAGACCACCGGCAGGCCGAGGCCATCGTGCAGCGGCAGCGTTATTGCCTGCAGCAGGTTCCCCGGCGGCGACAGGCGGCCAGTGATGGCACGGCACCTGGCGGTGACGAAATGGCGGCGATGGCGTCATTGAGCGGGCCTGACCTGTGGCGGACGGCATAGCGAGAGAATACGACAAGGGAAAAATGTGATGACAAAACGACAGCCCCATACGGCAGAAGACCTGGACGACTACCAGCGCACGGTGTTGGCCGGACGGATAGCGCTGCGTGAATTTGAGGCGGGATTTCGTTATTCGAAGCCTCAGCGCCATACGGTACTGCTGGAATACCTGGCCGAATTGAACGCCCTGTCTTCGGAACAGAGGCGGTCACGGCCGGCAAAAGACACGCTGCCGTCAACAGGCGATTACCGCTGGCAGCGTCCGGTGCCGTTCCGGCGGGTGCGCTGATGCGTCATTTTTCTCACAACATGACCGTATTGCGCGATGACCAACCGCGCGACGTCCCTGCTTGTGCTTGCTGGCAACGGGGAAAATTTGGTAATGTGGGGAAAATTTTTGCATTTGAGGGTCGTCCACGCCAGAAGGTGGACAGGATGGAGCGGAGCTCCAGACGCAAAAACCCCCGGAATACGAGTCACTTTGGTCGGTGGATACGTATTTCCAGGGGTCAAAAGCAGGCGCTGGCCTGCAATGAGTATAGCCATGAAGCGTATCCAAGATCAACATCCCCTGCCGACCTTAAGCGCAGGGGAATGTGCATAGCCAAAGCACTGCGCAGGTAAATCCTGCAAAATCAAACACATCTGCCCGTGGTGCCAATAATGCGTTACGGCGCGGGCAACAAAAAATTCATCGTCGCTACACCCCAAATCTCTGCTGCCGGGTGCCAAAAGGCATGGCGAGCAAGGTGGTTGCCCGTATGAGCAGCCACGACTGGCGCCGTAATGATGACCTGATTGGCCTGCGCCAGCAGGGCTACATCCCTTATACCCAGCGCAACAATCCGGACTACCGTCCCAAACCGATGCGCATTGCCGCGCGTTCTGAAAGCCGTGAGGCCCTGACCGTGCTCTCCCTGGTGCTGGGCGCCAACTGCGATTACAACCCGGACAGCGACTACCCGTTCGAAATCATGCTGCCGTTTGAGGACGTGGCCAAAGCCATGGGGGTGCTGCATGTCTACGAAAGCGGTCGCAAGGCCTATGACGTGGCGCTGCATGCGCTGTCGGTGCTTGAACAGCTGGACTACCTCATCGTCTCGCGCGGTCAGGATACGGATACCGGCCAGAACAAGCCGCTGCGCATCTGGCTGACGGAGACGTTCTTCACCAGCCGCGGTATCCAGGTGGATGAAATCCGCCAGTGGCTGAACCAGTACCGGCTGTGGGCCATCAAAAACGGGCTGACGGAGAGCCTGCGCAAGAAATACGAACGCCACCTGGTGCGCATCGCCCATCTGGGTCTCGACATCGAGCGGAAGCACTCACTGAAAAACCGCCTCAAAAAAATCAAGCGCTGGGTGGTGAGTCCCGACCTGCAGAACCTGAAAAAAGACGCAGAAGCCACCATTGAGGGCGAACTGGCCAAACGCCAGCGTGATGCGCATCGCCTCGATACGCTGCTGGATGAGACGGACGCCAACATTAAAATGCGGGCCTCGGCGCAGCGTCAGAAGCAGAACGGCTTTTATCACGCGTATGTGACCTGGTCGATGGGCACCTCACCGCTGCAGGTGATGCAGGTGGAGAATGCCCTCAAGCGCGAACAGCCGGGCTTGCTGAATACCGATCCGGAGGCGTTCTACCGCCTGCTGCTGGAGCGCGCCGGCGTTCTACCAACCTAACCGGTCAAGCACGACGTTTTTGCCTGTCCCTGCCTGAGCCGCGGGGGCTTTGTGCTGCCTGGTGTTCAGCGCAGGCGGTATTCTTTTGCCAGAAAACCAACCCGTGGGCGACGTTCCGGCCAATATCCCCTCCCAACATTGCCCATTGCCACCGAAATGGCCGGTGTCACTTGCCAAAATGACCATTAACTTCGTATTTTTCACGCGGACATCCATTAACTTCGACCTGTCAGCCTGAATAGTGCTTAACTTCGAACGTTACTTCTGAACAAAATAAGCCCTTTAACAAGGGGGATAACTCAACGCACCGGCAACGCCGCTGCAGATGAGTAGCTCCCTCACGATGTTCGGGCAATATTCTCTGTAAGCCTCAAACACAGTTGCAGCATTTCACACTCTATAAGTACACTCAGGAAACACAACAAAGGAGAAGTTGGTTATGACATTTGAAGAAAGGAAAGCATTAGCCATCGCCATAATGGACAGCAAGAAAATGTGGAAGAGCAATTATGCACCACCGTTATTACGTGGATTATGGCGCCTCGGGTTTAAAATACCGCCCATCCCCTTTATCCCTTTCTGGAAGAACTTTCTGTTCTTTGGCTTCACTTTCGGTATTCCCTGGGGACTGTTTATGTGGTTTTTCTCCTGGAAAGATATGGGGCTATTACCTCTAGGCGCTCTACTGTTGATTACAGTCGCAGGCATTTTTTTCGGGATCTGGATGGCAGGCTTCCAATGGTGGCGAAAACGCGTCAACAAACTGCCCGACTGGAAAGCCCTTGATGAACATCGAGATAAAAACATCATCATTTGACCTGGCCACCCCATCAATGGCACCTCCAACGCCCTCCTGACCCACCCTGAAAAGCGGCGCGCCCTCCGGGCCAAAGGCCCGGAAGCCGTGTCGCTTTTATGATGAGTGTTGTAACTAAAATTGATTTGGTGTTGCTGTAGGTGGTGTAGCTGCTAGGTCTAGTGTACACGCCCGTAAGCGCCCTTATCAGGCCGCTAACGCGGAGATACGCCCGGTCTTCGACCGGACCACTCCGACGGCGTAATGCTACTTCTTTGTGGCTTATAGCAAGGTTGGCTCTGCAGGACAGTGGGTGGGTGCGGTGGAACCTATCAAACCCGAACCGGCTGCGCCGGGCTACCGGCGCCCCTGGGCTATGGCATTATCTTTGGTTAATACTGGCGCCTGTATGCGCTGACGCGCATCAACAGACAGACAAAAATAAAAGTTGAAATTTCGACATGCACGCGGTTATATAACGACGTATTTGGATGCGATCATCATTGCAGCATCTTGTCGTTGGGTGATTAAAATTAATAGTGTGTGCAGACAAGGGAATGCCAAATGAAAATATATATACCTATAGTTTTTTTATTTTTTATCAGTTCGGCTGCATTTGCAGAAACAGAATATGAAAATTCCATTAATGCTTATATTGATTACAATTGTGATCATAACGCAAAGGCTTTAATTAAGGATGGATCTAAAACTAAATATAAAAAATTGATTAGCGCTTGTAAAAGAGGTGCTGACGACATTAAGCGGTTTGTTAGTGAATGGCCTGATTTTGGTACCAATGAAGGCATAATCTCTTTTCAGGATACCGTTGCTCCTTATGCCCATGAAGAAACTGCAGAAGGAGCATATAAAAACCAAATTTATCGATATGGCGTAGGCTCCTGGGGGATTGGTTATATCCAAAATGCATCGGCCAAAGCAAATACCATAAAACAATGGAAGCAAGGTAAATTTAAAGTTAAATAGCATTTTATAATGTGTCCTGAAAGGAGAGAGGGCCTTTAGTGCCACCGTGACAGTTTCCCATAACGCTGAAGTCATCGATAAATCGGTGTGTGTTCGACTCTTGTCGCACTCAGTGAGCATCTCGGTAGATTAAATTATGAAGTGGTGTATAAGCCTGAAAGGCTTTCTCGGTTATCATAATTTTCTTAGCGATGCCCAAAATGCATATAAAAAACAGTTTTTTCAACAAGGGCCATGCATTTCAAATAAGGATGTGTAAAATGTTAAGTGTTTTGTGGTTAGATCTCTTCAAAGGATGGAAAACGGGTAGGCTGGCACGTCTAAAATCTTTCGCTTATCAATTAGTTATTATTGCCACCCAATTGTCTGTGGCATTTTTTTCGCTATATCTAGTGAAGGGTATTGAATCTGGCTCTGTGTCTGCGCTGCTTTCTCTATTATCACTATTATTAGTGATAATTATCCTTTCCTTTACAATATACTGTTGCATTCTTATAATTACAAAGAGGATGAGGGATTTAGGATTTAAATATCCGATTGCGTGCGCTGTAACTTCGTATGCTGTGAATATATTTTTATTTAAAACACCCGATATTATTATTAACCAACCTGCAAATTTTGATATTGTTTATATTCTATTCTGTGCGATTTATGTGATTTTGTTTATTTTTAACCTTTACCTTTTATTAGGCAAATCTAAAGTTTAACCATGGAGGGGTTACACCAAGTTCCTTGATTTTTCCGGCGGACAGCGTCTCTCGCGCTTTACGGCGTTTTCAAAGGATTGGACCTTAATCGGATACCCTCCAGTCTCGATAGTTCCACCTCAAGTTTTGGCATAAAAAACCGACTATTTTATTTTTTTATCAATAAGTTAAGTTAAGGAAGGGATAAATAGTTTCAAGAAGATCCTTTTTACCATATCTGATATTATGCTTCTACATCGTAGTTTTAGTGTAGGAATAAAGTAATGGTCACTATAACTACAACGCAAAACACAAAAAAGGTTAAAAATGAATACATATAATGAGTTTAATGAAGGGAACAACGCGGCAAAAAAAATGTTGTTTTTTTTAATTCCTGCTATATTACCGCTTTTGTTGATTTTTTTTATTTACGCAAATAATCCAGAATCACAGTTTCTCCATTCTGTGTTATTTTATACTAAAAGCCTCCCTGCTATTATTTCATCCAATAGCCCAACGCTGAGCAAAGTGATGGATGCATATGTAAAAACAGCACCATTTATGGCTTTTGTTATCTTTTTAAGAACACACAGTGGTTTAAAGATGAAAAATAGCAACACAGCAAGTCATACACTGCTAATATATCTGTTATTTTCCATTCTATATGCAGTTATAATATATGTTTTTTTATTCACTGATACTGAGCTAACTGAATCCGTGAAACTCCTTAAATTAATGTCAACAAATGAATTATATCTTACTTTTTTTTATATTAGTTTGTATTCGGGGATCTATGTATTTAGTTACCTGTATCTGTGGTTTTGCATTGGAACTTATAAGCTTTATAGAGAGCGGTGGTAGAACCACCGCTCTCTAATTTTAATTAGCAGAACGAATCACTTCATTGTTTATCTTTTCAGCTATTTTATCATCAATCTTCGATGCTAAATAGCTGATAGTCATAATTCCAATAATACTTATCGCTGTTAGTACCAGTCCTGAAATAGGAAGAGCACTAAGGATAGCACCAAACACCCCCAAAGCCACACCAGCGGCCATACCACTAAGCACCCAAGATTCCACTTCCAGCATCAGCGGCGCCCAGTTTCCGGTCTCATACCCCTCAATGCTTTTCTCCCGTACCTTCTCGATTTTCAGGGCCACACCTGCCACTGTAAAGGCTTTACTTAGATTCGCGAGTTTTTTCGCCGTATCATTCGCTTTGAAACTCTTCCAGGCATTAACAATCGCGTCTTTATCGCCTTTGTTAATTTTCATGCCCGGGTTGTCCAGAATTTTTTTCAGCGATGCCATAGTCTGTTCATAACTACGAAGCGTTTTACCCTGGAAGTTTTTAATGTCGTCCGCAATCTCTTTTGCGACCGCCTTATATTTGTCACCAAGATGCTCGCCGACTTTCTCCCCCATATCAGCAATGATTTCACTGGCTTTTGTTAATGCCTCTTTCTCATCTTTTGCTTTTTCAGCTTCCGCATCTGCTTTTGCCTTAGCTTCTGCGTCTGCTTTCGCTTTAGCAGCAGCCTCCTCATCAGCCTTACGCTTAGCCTCAGCCGTTTCACGCGCCTGCCGTTCTGCTCGCAGGGTATTCAGCCGGTTTTCAGCCTCCGCTTTTTCTCGCTGAGCTTGTTCAACCCGTTGTTGCGCCTGATTGGCTTCATTTCTCGCTTGGTTGGCTGCATTACGTTCGCGATCAATATCACCTTGCTTGGCATCAGCCTTTTGCTTCTCTAACTCTGATTGTCGATGCAATTGCATGGCTGTCTGGTATCGAGCACTAGAAGTATCGCTCATTGCACCCGTTTTAAGAAATTTCGTAAATTCGTCATTTAGACGTTGTTGCTCCTGACGAATGGCATTCTGTTCATTCTGAATATTATTAGCGGCACCATTATGTTGGCCTGTCCGTTGATCCGCATTATTCTTATCTTTTTGCGCCTGTTCAATACGCTGCTGCGCTTCATTTATTTGACGCTGCGTAGCCTCTTCTTGATGCTGAGCATCCCACTCAGCCTGTTTCCGCCTTGCTTCCTCTTCTGCCTTTCGTTTAGCTTCAGCAGCCGCATCTGCTTTCGCCTTGGCGTCAGCTGCCGCTTTTGCTTCTGCCTGCTTTTTCTCGTTCAAATAAGCCTGAACCTGATTGCGCGCATATTGCTTACCCGCATTATCGTTACCCGACAAGTGCGTGTTGTGCTCATTTTTAGGCGGACTATAAATTTTGCTGACATAACTGATATTTCGATTTTTATCTACAAGGACAGAATAAACAGATTCACCATAACGAACGTGATAATCATGCTTATCGCTATTATCGCCCCCTAGCTGACCGGCATCCGCAACATTGGGATGGCCGGGGATCCCATTAAACCCATTACCACCATTAGGGCCACTGCCGCCACTTCCCTTTCCACCATCCCCTTTATCGTTAGGTGAAGGACCATCAGGAACGGCATGCACACCGCTACCAATCACAATATGGTTTCCGTGTGATTCATTCGGGCCTGGCTTATCAGGCTCTGTATGGTAGCCGGGTTTAACTCCGTTCTTATTTCCATGACTATCGTATGTATAAGGGTCATTGTCAGAGCCACTATGCCCGCCACCGCCAATGCCCGTTGGGCCGCCCTTCACACCACCCGTTGGGCCACGGCTGTCTTTTCCATCTCCGCCACTCATAATCAGTACTCCTTGTATAGGTTCTATATGTAAATTACGCCAGACACTGTATATATATACAGCTCGGCTAACTTAAAAGCATTTCTCTCTCGTGTCAATGAATGAGAGTTATTCCCATTTGTATGGTGCTCCACACAACACGCCACGCAGAGAGTTTCTTTTGAGTATCCCTGTACCGAACCGGTTCAATCCGGTACTGTTTAAGCTTCTTTGGACTACTCTAAACGAACTGGTTTCGTTAAAGGACTTAAACAGCACCATGACCATATTTGTCCGTGCCTACCTCCGCGCCTCGACCAGTGAACAGGATGCCCAGCGCGCCCGGGACATGCTCGAAAGTTTCGCCCGTGAGCATAAAATCACTGTATGTAACTTTTATGCTGAAAATGAATCCGGTGCCCGCCTCGATCGTCCGGAGCTATTTCGTCTCCTGAAAGACTGCAAGCGTGGTGACGTCCTCCTCGTTGAAGATGTTGACCGCCTCTCACGACTGGCTGGTGACGATTGGAGCACGCTTAAGAAAATGATCGGCAGGAAGGACGTCAGGATTGTGGCAGTAAATGTGCCCACAACCTGGCTGCATCTGTCGCCGGCAATGGCTGATTTCGACAGCAGGATGTTTGGCGCCATTAATGGCATGCTTCTGGACATGCTGGCCGCAGTGGCCCGCCGGGACTACGAACAGAGAAGGGAACGCCAAAAGCAGGGAATTGAGAAGGCGCGAGCCGAAGGGAAGTATCGGGGAAGGAAGATAAACCAGCACCGTCACGACGCCATTAATCGTTTGCTGGCCAGCGGCAGCTCCTGGAGCCAGGTCCAGAAAACGATCGGATGCAGTCGCGGAACTATCAGCCGGGCCGTCAGGTTAGCCGGAGCTGCCGGCACCCAGCCCTCCTTATCTGACTCACCTGAAGCCGACAACCCTCTTACGGTCACCACCACCCTGTGGGTGCCGGTTCAGAACGGCAGTAAATTTACCCGTGGAAAGAAAAAAGTCAGAGAGGAAATTGCCTGGACAGTTGAGTATGAGTACGAGGGAACCGTGCTGGATGACAATGAATACCGTCTGGCCTTGACCTACAAAAATCAGACGGACCTGAAAGAACAGATTGATGAGCTTTTCGATGAAATTTACCGCATTGCCGAAATCAGGAACTGCATGGTGGATGATATGACGCTGACAGATGATGCCACCGGTCTAGGCTGGGATCATACCGATGGCTGGAGATGAGTGACCAGATATACCAGCACGACTTCCAATCGTCAGGGCAGTTCAGACTCTGGTCAGGTTGAAGGGGCCTTATAATATGACGGGAGAGAAATCATGGCTATGCGACTGGTAAAGAAAAGAGCACCTCGGGGGCGCCTCAGCCGGCAGCTGAGTGAGACTGAAGAGTCAGCGGTAAAAAAAGTTTGCGGCCGCAGGGAGGTCGGGAGCCAGGAAGAGAAAGCCCTGGCGCTTGACGTACTGACTGAGATGCGCCGGACGGACACGTGGCTGGCCTGCAGCTGCGTGGCGGGGGATGTGCCGCCGATGAACAGCGCAAACCTGCGTACCGATACCGGCACGATCTATCTGCAGGCGTTCAGCACGCCTCACGATGCGGACTGTCCGATGTTCAGGGAGTTGAAGGAGGATGACGACACCACGCGTTCGGGCACCCGTAAAACGGCCGGCAGCCAGCCCGTCAGCTACAGGAGCTTTCTGCCGCGTGAGGAGAACGGTGCCCGCCTGCAAGCCGCACCCGCCCGTCCCGATGACGGCGACGACCGCCTGCGCAGAAAACGCCGCCCGCGTCTTGCCCGATTACTGCTCACCCTTATTGACGATGCGGGACTCAACGACATTGAGACGCTGGCCCCCTTCCCCACCGCTCCTGCGCGGGAAGCCATCGACAGAATTGCCGTCGTCACTCGTAACAATGAATTCACTCGGGGCCGTCCGCTCTCAGACATTGTTCGCTTCTGGCCGCTGATTACGAAGGATGAACAGCTGCGCCTGATGGGGCAGCTGGAAGCCCCTGATTCATCCTGGCCCGCTGGGCGTGCCCGTCATTTTTACCAGATTTTCATGTCTGATGAGGTGTCCCGGGAACGTGCCACGTTCAGGTTCCGGAGCGAAAAGGCGATCTTCGCTCCGGAGAAGGGGCTGCGGATCAATGGGGAGAGTCAGGACGGTCTGCGGCCACCCTACTGGGTGATCCTTGAATTCAGGCGGTCGGCAGACGGTAACATCGTATGCAGCGACGGCTATGCCCACGCGTTTCACTCGCGCAGCTGCCCTGTGCCGGTCGACAGTGTGCTGGAGCGGCAGACGCTCGACTCGTTGGCCACGTGCGCGGCCTGGCTGGCGAAGAAGGAATATGCGCCAGTCCGCAGCCTGTCCCTGAAAAAGCCGCTGTTTGATTATGCTGTCAAGGTGGACGGCGAAGAGGGCTGGGTGCTGCCTGATTTTCTTGTGGAGGCCACGACGGCTGCCGGTGAAAAAAAGGCGTTTGTGATTGAGACAATGGGCTATCAGGACGAGGACTACGTCGAGCGGAAGTCACGTCAGCATCGGGGCATGCGGACGCTAGGACAGCTGCAGACAGATCCTCCCAGGTGGCCGGTGGAAACGGATCGGACGCTGGAAAAACAAATGTATGGACTTCTACTTCATCTAAAATAAAAAAATAATTGTAATAATGAATTTGTATAACGCATTTTTTGTAATTGGTTTTATTTGATTTCCATATAAGCACTGTTGCAAATATAAGAATGGGTGGGCCCTTTTCCTGTGATGGCGTCTTACATATCAAAGACTCTGCTCACCAGGCGTATCTCACCCAAGGGGGGGCCAAAGTAGAAGTTTTCCGCCTGACCTTTGCGTAGTGCCCGCATTACCTCAATACCTTTGATTGGTGGCATAAGCGGTCTTCATTAATTTAACCCTAGCGTGGCGTTGATTATCCGTTTCAGTTTTCCACACCAGCATTCAATGACATTATCCCTGTACTTTATCTGCCGGTATTCAACATCAGTCGGACACCGACCCTCGCGTTTCAGCAACGGCTGCGCGCGCCCGTACCTTTGGTAGATTTATCGTCAAATCCTATCAGGACGATGATCTTTGCAACAGTGCCAATTTTGTAAGCAAATAATCTTCTAATTATATGATTTTGTATTTACATGATTACATGATTATGAAATCATGGGATGAAATCCTTCTATGATTATTTAATACTGAGGTTCTCTATGAAAACTAACGTAATTTCATTTTTGAATGGCAAGGGAGGGGTAGGTAAAACAACTACGTCTATCAATGTAGCAACATGCTTGGTTAGGCAAGGTTTCCGCGTTGTTGTTGTCGATACTGACCCACAAGCTAGTATTGGCAATTGGTATGACGAAGAAAAATGTAAGTTCGATCTCGCAGAAGCATCGTCAGAAAAGGAGATTTATACCGTCCGGAAGCAACTCATCGGTTATGACTTCATCATAATCGATGGTGCCGCGGCCATCTCGGCTATTTCGTCAGCAGCTGTAATGGTCAGTGACATTGTTTTAATCCCAGTAACCCCCTCACCTTTAGACTTTGCAGCCTGCGGCGCAATTATTGCAGTTATCGAGGCGAGACAAAACTTGCGACCTGTGACGGCCAGATTCCTGATAACCAAAAAAGTAGCATCTACCAAGATGCTTGAGGTTCTCAAAGATTCCATTTCGGATACGGGGATAACGGCCTTAAAAACAGGGACTGGTCAGCGCCAGGCATATATCAGAACCATGCTGGATGGCGGAACCGTATATGACACTACTGACAGCCATGCTAAAGGTGAAATCGATGTGATATCGCAAGAAATCCTGGAGTTAATAAAATGAAAATGAAACTAGGACAACATAAGCAGCTGGAACCAGCACTGCATGCGATTCAGGAACCAAAGGGTATTACTAAAAAGCTGCAAATGAACATAGATGAAGAGCTACATAAAAGGTTTAAATTAACTTGCCTAAAACAAGACAAAGAAATGACTGAAGTTACTATCGAGATGATAATTAACTGGTTGAAAGAAAATGAATAATTATAGGATAATAACATCCTGTAATCCTGTAATCCTGTAATCCTGTAATCCTGTAATTATAAAATCCTGTAACTACAGGATTGTATGGCTCAAAGTTTTATCGACTAAATATTTAGCCAAAATTCAGGGAATAATCAGGAGCTCTTAAATTCAATTATTTTGCACGCGGCATGTCTATCCATTTTGTTGTCCAGGCGGGTGAGACCATTTCCCGTTTCATCTTCCAGCCTTCCGGTTTGTCGGGGATGCCTTGCCCCGCAAACCACACCTTGCCCTTGCCGCTGTGGTTCAGCGTGTCGAGCAGCAACATCAGCTGCTCGCTGTTCTTTCGCTGTGGGGCGTCGTCGAACAGTCCGAACTGCGCCACCCGCTCACTGTGAAAATCACTGAGCATCACGCCACATTTGTGGTAACGGTGGCCCGCAATGAATACCGCATTTAGCGCCCTGACGGAGGCTACGATGATATCTCGGCTGTCCTGAGTAGGCGTCGTCAGCATTGTAGTGGCCTGATTGCCGTAGTAGGTTTCATTGGCGGCAAACGGACTGGTGCTGGCGAATACTGATACCCGGCTGCAGAACTGGTGCTCTGCACGCAGTTTCTCTGCCGCCCGTTCGGCATGGGAACATACTGCCTGATGCAAACTGTCGTAATCGGTGGGTTTGTCGCCGAACGACCGCGAGCAGACGATTTGCTCTTTCGGTGCGGCGAACTCTTCCAGTCCCAGGCAAGGAATACCATTCAGCTCGCGGACAGTACGTTCGAGCACCACCGAAAACTGTTTACGCACCATCGGTGGCGGCATGTCGGCCAGCTGCAGCGCGCTGGTGATGCCCATCATGGACAACCGTTTGCCGATCTTTCTGCCCACCCCCCAGACTTCCTCTACCGGCACCAGCGCCATCAACTTGCGCTGACGGGCTGGCTGACTAAGGTCCACCACGCCACCGGTAGCCGTCCACTTTTTGGCGGCAAAGTTGGCCAGTTTTGCCAGCGTTTTGGTGGGCCCGATACCGACCCCAACGGTCAGGTGAGTTCGCCTACGTATCTGACGCCGTATTTCATGGCCGTAAGCCTCGAAATCGACCAGCCTCTGCATGCCGGTGAAGTCGCAGAAGGCCTCATCGATGGAATAGATTTCAACGCGCGGCGTCATCTGGCTCAATATAGTGGTGAATCTGTTGCTGAAGTCTGCGTACAGCGCGTAATTGCTGGAGAATGCGATACATCCTTTTGTTTCGGCCTGTTCTTTAACCTTGAACCAGGGTTCGCCCATTTTAAGGCCAATTTCTTTAGCCTCACGGCTGCGTGCGACGATACAGCCATCGTTGTTCGACAGCACCACAACCGGTTTGCCGCGCAGGTCAGGGCGAAAGACGGTCTCGCAGCTGGCGTAGAAGCTGTTGACGTCAACCAGGGCGAACATGGCTCAGCCCCTGAAGCTGTGCACGCAGTGGCGCACCACGCCAAACACCACCGTATCGACGTCATCGGTCAGCGGAATATCGAGGTAGGCGACGTTGGCTGGCTGCAGGGCAGGGAAGGGTACCAGCTGCAGGCGTTTGCAGGTAAATTCGCCATCGATGGCTGCGATGACGATATCGCCGTGCTGTGGGGCAGCAAAGCTTTCCACAACCAACAGGTCGCCATCGCAGATGCCGGCGTCAATCATTGATTCGCCTTCAGCCCGCAACAGGTAGGTGCTCTCCGGATAACGGATGCAGAAATCGTCGATTGAAAGCCGTTTCTCAACATAATCCTGGGCGGGTGAGGGAAAACCGCACGCTACGCCGTCGCCAAACAGTGGGATGGGTTTTTTCATGTGTCAATACTCACGCTGTCGTCGGTCTGGATTTCGTCAGTGAGTGTGGTGGTATCTTCTGGTGGCCTTTTACTGGTCGGCGGTGGTTCGGCCTGACCGCTGAAGTAATGGGCGCGCACCTGCGCCTCGAGGCTGGCAAACAGGTCGGGATGCGCTTTCAGCCAGACGAGGGTGTTTTCGCGTCCCTGACCCAGCCGCTCTTCGCGGTAGCTGTACCAGGCCCCGGCCTTGCTGATGATTTTGGCTGCCACGCCCAGGTCGAGCACCTCGCCGGCACGGGAAATCCCTTCGCCGTACAACAGTTGGAACTCAGCCTGGCGGAACGGCGGCGCCACTTTATTCTTGACGACCTTGACGCGGGTTTCGTTGCCAATCACCACCGGGTCCTTGTCGCCGGTGCTCTTGATGGCGCCGATGCGGCGAACATCCATGCGCACCGACGCATAGAACTTGAGAGCATTGCCGCCGGTGGTGGTTTCCGGGTTGCCGAACATCACGCCGATTTTCATGCGCAGCTGGTTGATGAAAATGACGATGGTCTTGCTGGTATTGATGCTGCCCCGCAGCTTGCGCATCGCCTGACTCATCATGCGGGCATGCACACCCATGTGCGCGTCGCCGATTTCTCCCTCGATTTCCGCCTTGGGCGTCAATGCCGCCACCGAGTCGACGACGATAACGCTGATGGCACCGGAACGCACCAGGCCATCGGTAATTTCTAGTGCCTGCTCGCCAGTGTCCGGCTGGGATATCAGCAGGTTGTCGATGTCCACGCCAAGCTTTTTGGCGTATCGCGGGTCAAGGGCATGTTCGGCATCGATAAAGGCGCACATTTTTCCGTCACGTTGGGCACTGGCGATGATCGACAGGGCGACGGTGGTCTTGCCGGACGACTCTGGTCCGTAGATTTCGGCAATGCGGCCAATGGGAAGACCGCCACCCAGGGCGATATCCAGTGACAACGAACCGGTGGAGAGTGTTTCCACTTCCATGGTGTGGTTGTCCCCCAGGCGCATGATGGCGCCTTTGCCGAATTGTTTCTCGATGGCCGCCATTGCCGACTGCAGGGCTTTGACCTTGTCGTCGGCGGTGGCGGCTTTAACGATACTGGGAGAAGTGAGTTTCTTCTTGTCGGTGGCCATGCGCATGCCTCGCTGCGTGAAGAGGATACGCTAATTATACTGGTTAAATATACAGTTTCAAGTTCGAGCTGGGAACGCCAGGCGTTTCTTGTTTACGGGGGGAGCAGCGTCACCTGTACAGCGCCGGTATCCGGACGTGCCAGGTGCGCTTTGATGTTGCACTGGTGCATCACGCCGATAAAGACGTCAACATTCCCTACGATCCGCACGTCAAAGGAGTGCAGGTGGTTGCCGCCTTCGTCATAGGCAGCATTGAGCACTGCCTTATCGACGAAAAATCCGTTGTCGCCGGGTGCTATCGGGTTGACGCCCTCGCGCCATTCGCGCGTGGCCAGTACCACATTTTCCCAGCCCTGGTCTTTGAGGGTTTCCGTTGCATAGGTCAGCCGAAACAGGTCGGACTGGTCGGTCAGATTGCCGCTGCAGGAGCGCCAGAGATACTCAAGATGCTGGCGCAGTTTGCCGGCGATGCCGTATTTTCGACCGCGCTCCAGCATCCAGCGAATATCCATCGCCACGCTCCTGGGAAAGCGTTTTTGCTTTTGTGCGGTGACCAACCAACGGATAAGAAACAGGTTCTCGGCGGCGGGAGACACGGCAATACCGTCCTGGCGTGCCAGTCCCAATGCCACTAGGGCGCAAAACGCCAGGTGGCTCAGGGCGGCGGTGGTCTCTGCCGGCGTAGCAATATCGAGGGTCATGTCCTGCAAGGGGGAGCGTCTCTCCTGCGCAAATCAGTGGCGGATCTGCGCCAGTTCTTCGGCGCTTAGGCCGGTGGCGTTCATTACGGTGACCTGGTCAAGTCCGCTGGCCAGCAGGGTGCGGGCGATTTTGATCGCAGCCTGACGCTCTCCTTTTTCGATGCCTTGCTCTATGCCTTTTTCGATACCTTGCTCGATGCCGATGGCGATCCCCTGCGCCCGGCCTTCTTCTTTCAGTCGTTCAGCGATCGTCATGATGTTTTCCTCATAGTGGGGGACGCGTGTGGCCAACGTTGCCAACAAATCGGCCGGGTTGCGTGTCTCGCCGACCTGAAGCATGTAATTGAGCAACGAGCCCAGTTGTTCATCGGTAGTGTAACCCGCCAACAGCAGCGTGACCAGTTGCTCCAGCAGCTCGGCCAGGTCGCGTTGACGGACGTGCTTTTGCAGCAGCTCCAGCACGGCCATGCGGCGGTGTTGCATGATGTCGTCATCGGGTATGACGGTGACGTCAACCAATGGAAAGGCGTCGCCGTAAAGCTGTTTCGCCAGATGTGGCTCGTCGAACAGCGCCAGCCAGTCAAGGGAGTAGGGATAAGGGCTGGTCTGGCCGTGGTAAAAGAGTATCGGGATAACCAGCGGCAGCCGTTCATGGCCGGCCTCCAGGTGGCGTTGCATGGCCGCAATACTGTATTTAAGCAGGCGGAAGGCCATGGTTTTATCCGGACTGCTCTGGTGCTCAATCAACGCATAGACATACCCGTCGCCGCGCGTGGTTTTGAGGGAGTACAGCACATCAGAGTAGCTGGCACGGAGGTCGTCCTCGATAAATGAGCCGGATTCGAGGCGCAGGGTGTCGAGGTCGCAGGCCTTCAGCAGTGGCGACGGCAGGTGCAGCTGCAGGAAGTCACGCGCGGTGTCCGGGTGGGTTAGGAACACCTTGAACAGGGCGTCGTGTGGCGTGGGTGTGGTCTTGCTCATTCTCGCTCGGCGGTCTCGGGATTTGTGCAAAGTATCGCATAGTCTGCGCCATCAGGCACCTGCGGGCGGCCGCGGCGGCGCATCGTGCGCCTGGCGGCCGTTGGTGCCCATTAGCCCGCCCCGACATCACCATCCCCTCTCAAACAATGAACCCCAAAACCGTTCCCTCCCAGCAGCCCGGTGCCAGTGTGCCGCGTCCTGCGGTCACGGGGCGGGCGCCTTTACCGCTCCTGTCCGGCGTCTGGATGAGTTTACGCCAGCCACTCGCCTTTGCTGATGTTTGCCCTTCAAGCCGCTTTCGCGGCATAAACTCGCCTCGGCAAGCCTCGTCTCTTTATTCCACGGTCGGCCTGACCCGTTGCAGGACGCGACGTACAGGCCCCGGGCAGCAGGGAACGTGGGCCGTACCGGCCCACTCCTGCATTCCCTTGAATGGCGAGGTATTCCTTATGTCCCGATATGTCCTGGGTGATTCCGTGCAGGTGATGGCCGGCTTTCCGTCAAACAGCATTGATTTTGTGCTGACCGACCCGCCGTATTTGGTGGGCTTTAAAGACCGCAGCGGCCGCAGCATTGCCAACGACAACAATGATGAATGGGTACAACCGGCGTTTCGCGAAATGTTCCGGGTGCTCAAACCTGACAGTCTGGCGGTGAGCTTTTACGGCTGGAATCGCGTAGACACCTTCATGACCGCCTGGAAGCGCGCGGGCTTTCGCGTGGTGGGGCACCTGGTGTTTACCAAGTCCTATGCCTCGAAATCAGCCTTTGTCGGCTACCAGCATGAATGCGCCTACATTTTGGCGAAAGGGCGGCCGCCGTTACCGGTGAACCCGATGGCAGATGTGCAGCCCTGGGCGTACACGGGCAATCGCCACCACCCGACCGAAAAGCCGGTGTCCATCCTGCAACCACTGATTGAGACATTCACGCAGCCCGACGCCATTGTGCTCGATCCCTTTGCGGGCTCCGGCTCGACCTGTGTCGCCGCCTTTCAGACGGGGCGACGCTATATCGGCATTGAGCTGTTGGCGCAGTATCACACCGTCGGTCAGCAGCGGTTGTATCGCCTGCGCGCTCAGAATGCGGCATAACGAAGGAGAGCATCGATGAACTACACCGGAAACGAAGACCTGCGCGCCGCGATTGCAGCGCTGTCCAACGACATGTGTGAACTGCATATCCGATTGCGTGAGTTGTCCCGCGTTTATTTCTGGAAAAGCGAAGTATTGACTGAACGCCTGGCCGGGCAGATTTTGCGCGATGCCCATGAGCGATATTTCGAAGTATACAAGGCCATCAACGAACTCGATTACCACTTTAAAGATTGAGTACAGGCAGTGACAGGACGGGCGGGGCGACCTGCCCGGGTTGCCTGGCCTTTGCCTGCGAACGCATCGCCGCCTCGAGCGCCGCGCGCCCGCGACACATCCACCGCCACGCGGCACTTGCCGGCAGACCGGCGCCGCAAAGGGCGCAGGCTGAGCCTGCCTACACCTCTCTAAATCTTTTTCCTTTATAACGCTTGTGAGGTGACGGCCTGTGCCGTCCCCAAACGCTAGTCCGGCACGGTCTGGCTGCAAGGGTTCGCTTCGCCGTCTGCTCACCCGTTCGCACCCGTTACGGCGCATTCAGCCCGCAACGGCCTTGCGCTGCGGCTTGCGCGGACGCCCCTGCCTCCCTCCCTCGGGGCCGGCCTTTCGAATGGGTACGGCACCGGCCGGTGTCGCGAACCCTGAAAGTCTGGAGGTAGCACCATGCAAGCGAACACGCCTTTGAATTTGCACGTCAGTGAATCTGACCGTCTGTCATTTCTGCCGTACCTGTTTGGCGACGATTATCTGCTCGCCGAAATGCAGGTGTACGCCACTGCTGAACGCTATTTGCCGCAGTACATCGGCGGATTTTGGCACTTCATCCGTTTGCCGGAGGGCGGCGGTTATATGGCGCCGGACGGCGACCGGGTACAAGTTGTCAACGACGATAACTGGTTTGACAAAACCTTGAGCGGTGACGCCGCCGGCATCGTGGTCACACTGTTGGCCATCAATCGTCGCTGCTGGCTACACCACGACCGGGGGCATGCCGGGCGCGTCCAGCTCTTTATGCAGCGTGAACAACAGCTTTACGACTATATCGATACCCATCCTGAACGTGCCGACATTCTGCGGGCGCTGGATTGATTGACGCTGAACGGGCGGCGTTGCCGCCCTTGTCTGACCTATTTCATTCATGGAGATTTTTATGTACGGGACGGTAAAAGAAATCAGCGCCGAGTTGTTTCGGGAATATGGGGCAGACGAGCCGCTGACGGTATTGATATGGGATGCGGCGGCGGTGCGTTTTTTTGCCCATGCGCATCATCCGACCGACGCCGATGTGCTGGCGATACTGGAAACCATAGGCTGTACGGACATCGATACCTATCAAGAGCAGGGCGTTAACCGGCAGTGTGTTGAAAGTGCCATGCAACACATTGTTGACGCACGAACGGCATTACGCCGCGTGGCGGTCAATGCGCAGGCGTTGGAGGCCGTTCTGGCATTGGCGGCACTGGCGATAGATATGGACGACCCGCACAGCCAGAGCGCGGAATTTATTGACGACATTGCCGCCATTGAAACCGTCCGCGCAGCACTGAAACCCTAACGCTGGCATAAAAAGGCCGCTGCACTGGCGGCCTGTTTGTCTGGGTGAACGGTTTGGCCGCGGCGAAAACCCTATTCCCGCCGCCTGCGGCGGCCGGCAGGCGAGGGGGTGCGGCTGCGCCGCCCCTTATCGGCGCCGTTCGGGTGACGTGTCAGAGGGCAAGGGGATGCCGGGTACTGTAGCTCATCATTTATCTCTTCCTCTTCCTGTTGTTCCTCCTTTACCTGCCGGGATTCGGGTGCTGCGGCTCTTGGGCGTCCGGTCGGCTGTCATGCTTCGCACAGAGCCAGCTTCGCCGTCTCTTCCCGGCCCTTCGGGCAGCGGGTTTCCATCCTGACGCGAGGGCCAGCTTGCAGCATCCGTAAACGGATGCGCCGCTTTGTCGCGCCGTTACCTGCGCTCCCTGCATCCCAGCGATACCCCAAAAACCTCGCTGGGCTGTAAGGGGCAACGCCGTTTCGCGCCCGCGCTCTTCGTCGTTGCGGCGGGTTCCTGCTCGCTTCGGTACCTGGTTTTTTCACTCGTTTGAGTCCTTTCGCCGGGGCTGAGACAAGCACAACCCGTCTTGCTGTCCAGGGCCGGCGATGCCTTTCGCAATAAATTTTTTCCGGCCATTTCGCAAGCTTCATTAGACCGGAAAAAATTTCCCGCTCACCGAGGACAGCGGCGGCGTGCCGTGCTGGTTTACGCCCTTGCGGCGAACGGCTCTCAAACGGGTGAAGGTAACAACCAGGGGAAACGTTCAGCAGGTCCCCGCAAAACATCAAAACCGCGGCCCCAGCAACTCAACGGGTGATGGTTTTCAAAAGCGAAAAGCTCAACGGAAATAAGGAGATTTATCATGTCAGTACGTGGCGTTAACAAAGTGATTCTGGTTGGTTTTATGGGACAAGATCCCGAAGTCCGCTATATGCCGAATGGGGGGGCGGTGGCAAGTCTGTCTCTGGCTACCTCCGAAACATGGCGTGACAAGGCGACTGGTGAGCAGAAAGAAAAAACGGAATGGCATCGCGTGGTGCTGTTCGGAAAGCTGGCTGAAGTTGCTGGCGAGTTCCTGCGTAAGGGCGCACAGGTCTATATCGAGGGGCAACTACGTACCCGCAACTGGCAGGACAATAACGATGTCACCCGCTATACCACCGAAATCGTGGTCGGCCAGAACGGCACTATGCAGATGTTGGGTGGTCGCCGTGACGGTGGGGCATCACAGCAGGATGGGCAACCGTTCAGCGGCCAGTCTCATCCTGCGCCACAGGGTCCGGCACCTGACGCGAAAAAAACACGAGGGAAAGGCAAAAAGAGCGTTGCACAACCTGAACCTCAGCCGCCGCAGGGCGATTGGCCACCGATGGATGATGAGATCCCTTTCTGAAGTCAGAACCTTGCTACCGCAGGGGAACAGAGGTGCCGGATGCGTGGGGCATCCGGCAGACAGTAATTAATACATTTGAGAGGTATCAATCATGTCAGTAACAGAGTCTAAAGCAAAACCCGCCAAAAAGGCTACCCGTAAAAAAGTAACCCCGGCTGTTTCTGCTGAACTTGTGTCGGCACTGGAAAGTGCGGAAGTCCGCCATGCATCGTACTCCCGCCTGTTTATCGGTGAACTGAACAGCCGTCTGATCCCGCATACGCCGGAAGAAATTCAGGGGTATGCCGACAGCATTCTGGCGGTTGGGCTGTTGCAGAACCTTGTGGTGGTCGAGTGCGAAGACGGGCGTCTGGAAGTCGTGTGCGGTGGTGGTAGAACCAAGGCCATCGGTCTGCTGGTCGACGCTGGGAAGGTTGACCCGGACAAAGACTGGATACTGTACAAGGCAGTTCCGCGCCATCTGGCTCGCGCCGCTTCGATGACCGAGAACGGCAAACGCAAGAATATGCATCCGGCAGAGCAGATTGTGGGTTTTCGCAGTATGTCAGCAGATGGAAATACCCCTGCACAGATTGGTGATTTGTTGGGTTATGGCGCGCGTCATGTCCAACGCATGCTGAAGCTGGCTGGGCTGGCTCCCGCTATTTTGGACGCACTGGCCAGAGACGAACTGACTACCGAACATTGTCACGTACTGGCGCTGGAAGACAACCATGAACGGCAGTTGCAGGTGCTGGAAATGGCGACTGAACGCAGTTACAACCGCAAGCCGGAACTGCACGAAATTCGCAGTCTTATTACTGCCAGTGAAGTTCGGATCAGTAACAACGGGAAATTTGCGTTTGTCGGGGAGCGGGTTTTTGAGGACGGCCAGATCCGGCGTGACCTGTTCAGTGAAGACAATGATGGCTATGTCGACAGGGTTCTGCTGGATATGCACGTCATGAATAGACTGGAATGGGTCGCCAACAGCGTGCAGGAGAGTGAGGGCTGGGCGTGGTGCCTGCACCGGGTGAGTGCGCTCAGCCGGTTTGGTGAAGATGCCAAAGAATATACCTTCCTGTCCGAGCCAGCCCCGCAGTTTACCGATGAAGAACGAGCACGAACAGAGGTACTGACGGCAGCGCTGGAGCACACAGAAACCCATGACGAAGAGTATGACATCCAGCAACAGATTGAAGATCTCGATGCGGCAGTCGTGATCCGGTCGTGGACGCCAGAGCAAAAAGCGCAGGCCGGTGTCGTGGTGTCCTTTGACGGTGGTGAGGTCTGTATCCAGCGCGGGGTGATGCTGCGGGACGTTGAGCAGGATAATTCTGGCACGAAGACGGCGAACATGGCGTCATCAGGGAACATTTACACCCGTACAGCGCAGCCCGTGGACGATATCAGTCTGCCGTTGCTGACCAAAATGTCATCGGAAAGAACGCTTGCCGTACAGGCAGCAGTCGTACAACAGACGCCGAAGGCCGTCGCGTTACTGACATGGACACTGTGCCGTGATCTGTTATCACGTTACTGGGGGGCCACTTCCGCGCTGAAAGTCTCGCTACGTTGTGCTCACAACAGTCTTCTTGAAAATGCTCCATCAGGCAAAGAAGGGACGGCTTACCTGGCCCTGAGAACCGAGATCGACCGCGTTACCGCCATGCTGCCGGAGGGGTGGGAAAGCGACTTTACGACCTTCTTCACGCTAGGCAGTGAACAGTTGCTGGCTATCCTCGGGCTATGCGCAGCCTGTGGATTGGACGGGGTACAGACCCGCGAATGTGGGCATACCTCTCGCAGTCCACTGGATACGCTGGAAACCGCCTTTGACTTCCAACTGCGTGACTGGTGGCAACCGACCAAGGCCAATTTCTTCGATCACCTGAAAAAACCGCAAATCGTCGAGTTCCTGACCGAGGCCGGTTTCACTGGCGCAGCCAGTGATGCAGAGAAGATGAAAAAAGGGGATGCCGCCGAGCTGGCTGAAGTACGGATGGCTGCAAGCCCTTGGGTGCCGGTCTGGATGACCGCGCCGCAAGCCAATACAACGGCTGCCGGTGACAACATCGACGGCGAAACCCAGCCTGACACGACTGCTACCCCTGACGCTGCCTGATAACCGGAGGTGCCGCCCGTCAAGGGCGGCAATCACACCATGACCAAAGAAGAAAAATTTACCCTGGCCAAACTGCAAGCTTTCACGTCTACCGATTTTGAACAGTACCGCGAACGCGGGGAGGAAGCCCGCCTGCGGTTATCCAGTGCGGTGATCGCCGCGTTGGCTTTGCCCGACTGCTGGCTGATCGATTGCGAACACCGGCAGGAGTGGTGCGGGGTGTATCCGGTCCATCTGCGCCTGTCTCATAAATCGGCTCCACGGGTGCCCGTCGATATCATCAGTCCGTGCCATGAGTCCCCCTACTGGTATGGCCGGATAGGGTTAGACGGTGCGCAGTCCGTGGCATGGTTCTACAGTGCCGACAGTTTTGACCCATCGGCGATCAAGATGATGCTAGGGAAACTCAATGAGTATATCTGTGCCGGTTATATCGACGCGAATACTCTGGCTGCAGCCCTGCGTATGGGAGGGCAAAGCGTATGATCCAGAACGGTATGTCACTTGTCCCTGTCAATGTGGAACAGCGTGCAGCCATGCAGGCCATTGCCGATGTTGAACGTAAACGCGCACGCGGTGGCCACCTGGCTGAGTTTCCGTATGCCCATGCGTATTTTCGTCATCTTCGGGGGAGTAAGCGTATTTCGATTAAAGAGTTTCGGCTTTTCGCGCCGGTGTTGACGGATCGTGAACTGCGTGGCAACAAAACGGCGTGGCTGCAAGCCATCGATACGCTGATTGAAAGTCGCGGGATATGTTGCTGGTTGCCATTACCGGAAAGTGCCGGACGGGACATCTTCCCTGAAGTGGCATTCCAGCGTGAGGAACGCCAGCGTCATCATGATGAACGGTTGGCGATAAAATACTCACGCCAGCATCGTCGGGAGAGAAGCCAGAAGGAGAGAGCGTATCTGGCACGGCTGGCACAGGCGGAAATTGAGCTTGCATTTCATACGCCAGAAACGGTCGGCAGTTGGTGTTCGCGTTGGTCAAGAACCGGGCTTCATCAGTATGATTTTGAACACCTATTCTTTCTCTGGAGTGAACGTTTTCCCTCCCTTGGCAAGCTGGAACGCTGGGCTTTTCAGGGGGAGCCGTTTTGGGTGGTATTGGGGGAGGTCAATGCGCTGGTAAAGGAGACACTGGCGTCCCAGCGGGGAATGGAACGCTGGATGATACCCAATAAATTGATCCATCGGACGGAGGCGGCATGAGAAAAAATCCCTACAAGGAGCAGCTGAAGCTGGCCCGCAGTCAGCGCAAACGCTTGCAGACGATGTTTAACCGCCTTGCGGCGATGGCCACGGAATGGGAGGGCCTCGATGGTGGCATGGAGTGCGATTTTAACCTGCTGGCAGAGAAACTTGAGCCGCAACTGGAGGTGATGGACACCTGGATCGACGCGTGGCGCAAGGGCACTACGGATGACGAAGGGGAGATGGGTATTCATGAGCATTATTAAACGTGTTTTTGACCGTAATACGTCTCCAGCCGATGATATTGAGCCTTGGGAAAAAGTGGGCGTAAAAAACCCGTTAGCCGTCAAAGCCTTGGTGATGGAGTTTGTCTATTTGGAATCTATGAGTGAGTCGTATGCCGAAAACAGTTTGCATGATGATGACCTTGAAGAGGCACTGTACGAGATTTTCAGGCGAATGACCGAGTTGGCGGCGGGGTGTTCGGTTGTGTATTCAAAAGATGAAAAGCCTAAAGTCGATTATGAAATCATCCAGTACTGGGTGAAAGCGCAGCGATGTACTCGCGAGTGGTTCGGTGTCATTGGAGAAAGAGCGTTTGAGCATGCGCGGTATCGACTGGATCTGACTCTTAGAATCGAGAACTCTTACAGGTAGCCGCTCTTTAGTGAGATAGCGTTGAGTTTATCGGTAAAAGACCTGTTAACAGGTCTTTTGATAAGGTATGATAAGACCTGTTAAGTGGTCTTATTTATGGAGGCAACATGCCAAATATCATTCTTAGCGATACAAGCGCGAGTATCAGTGAACTGAAGAAAAACCCGATGGAGACTGTCGGTGCGGGTGACGGTTATCCTGTGGCTATTTTGAACAGGAACCAGCCTGCTTTTTATTGCGTGCCTGCCGCATTGTATGAGCAAATGCTCGATGCGCTGGATGATCAGGAGCTGGTCAAACTGGTCACAGAACGCCGCAACGAGGCGCTGATTGACATTAATTTGGACCATTTCGCATGACGTATACGGTCAAATTTCGTGAGACTGCGGCCAAGGAGTGGAGCAAGCTGGATAAGGCGCTGCAACAGCAGTTTGCTAAGAAATTGAAAAAATGTTGCGAGAGCCCGCATATACCATCGGCAAAACTACGGGGGATGCCGGGGTGTTACAAAATCAAGCTGCGCGCCTCGGGTTTTCGTCTGGTTTATGAGGTGATCGACGATTGCCTGATTATCGCAGTGGTGGCCGTCGGCAAACGTGAGCGCGGGGATGTGTATCAGCTGGCCAGTGAACGTCTTAAGTGAACAGGTGTGCGCTTGGCACAAGAATTATGCAAACTAGGTGATTGAGAGGGGATATATGAGTCGATTTACTGAACGATCTTACTATATCGCTGGTGTAGTGTTAGCTGTATTAGGGTTTTATTTCGGTTATCAAACAATCGTTGATATGTTCAGAGTCAGGCATGAAGCCGTAGCAAACTGGGATGAATTTCTATCCAATACAATGATTGGTGATCTCTTGGTGGAAATATTGTCATTTATTTTAACGTTTATTGCTGTACTCTGGTCACTACGAAAAGGCGCTGATGTGGCCAATCATCGGCGCTGGTTTGAGAAACGATACGATGAAGAACGGTGAGTTAGAAGCGCAACTGACACTGACACTGACACTGACACTGACACTGACACTGACACTGACACTGACACTGACACTGACACTGACGCTGGCGGTTCGGTATGTCTATGATTGCATGGAGACTGAATGGCGAGCACGAGCTACCGGTGGGTCTGATGAGATTAAATATAAACTGTTATTTCGCTGAAGGAACAGGATGTTATTTTGATAAATCAAAAGACAAAATTATACTTTATCTGTAGTGACCTGTATTTATCGAGGTATGACGAATGGACTTTTTTACAGTAGTTTCTATAGTTGTCATAGCAGTAATGATAGGGAGTCTTTATAACTTTCTTTCATCACAATCTGCGCCTAAAAACAAGAAACACCGCATGTTACGCTTATTTCAAAAAGTTGGCCTCCTGTGTGTGGCACTCTCATTTATAGCAGTATGCGTAATGGTGTATTCCATCGCTTATCACGATCATGCCATGCTAACTGCAATGGTTCTATTTCCATTGGGCTTCATTTTAACGGGGTGGTACTACTACTCAGAGTCCAAAATTGAGAAAAATTAAAGGGTGCCTGTTGATACCGTGCAGGCACGCCAGCAACAATGAGTCCCAGGAATGAATCTTTCAAACAAAGCCGGTGATTCGCTGATCGCCGGTGCCTATCAAAATACCTTTCTTAAACTTCCTATGAGCTTCCTTCGATGGCCGGCCGCAAGCGTCCAGCCATCGAGCCCTACTCGACTAGTCGCCCACGCGCGGTCGCCAAGTCTCGCCGAACCCCTTCGGGTTTCGGGCCTGCCGGCTAAGGTCTGAAAGCCAACATCAACAACACCAAGGTCAACAGCATGCGCTTGCTGCCGGCGATGCCGGCGCCGCTTTCACTGTTCGTCGCCTGGCGACGAACGCTGAGGACGCCCCGGCGTTTCGCCGTGTCGGGTGTGTTCATCCTCATTTCCGCTTCTGGTGAGCCATCTCGCGTCCGTTCCCGGGCGGAGGGCTGGTCGTAGCACCGGTGTGTCGTCCCGCAAGGGGTGAAATAAACTCCGTCGAAAACTTTTCGCGAAGGGCTGCAAAAACTTTTCGCCTCCGCCCCCTGCGCTCCTCCGTACACCGTTGCTACTTTGCCCTTTGCCGCCAGGGAACTCACCGAGAGATGGAATAACAACCAGACAAGGGGAAAAAAAGGATGAACACACAAAACGTCAACACCGCCACCAAAGAATCTTCCGAAAGATGGGTGAAAACCTCCTATCTGCGAACTGATGGCTTCGTGCGCAACATCCATTCATCACACCCGTTTGATGTCATTCGTGCTGATGTGGTGCTGATTTGTCTGGAAAAACAGGCTCATCGTGGGTGCGGCTTGCATTACGAAATTTACATGGCCCGGGTGCTGGAGTCTGCGCTGGATTATCTGGCGCAATTGCCCCTGAAAGATCGTCCTGTCTTTATGGGCGCAGCGGCGAACCGAGGTTACATACTGACGCTGACCGAAGAACAGCACGCGCAGGAAGCTTATGACGTATTAATGAGCGAGTTGGCGGAATACGACGACTAAAGACGGTAGCGGCATGGTGCTGCTACAGCATAACCAGAAGGAGAAACCTATGTATTTACATCTAACCGAATCATCCGCCGTCTTGGGTATGAATGCCAGCAGTGATGCTGAGCGTGCGTACTGGCAGAACCGTGAAAATGCGGCGGTGAAAGCACCCGCAGAAATCGACGTTCACGCCTTTCATGATGCTCTGGGCCTGATGTACCCGCTTAACTGGTCATCCAGCGGTGAAACGTTCATGCTGGCTGAAATGGTTTGCGGTCGCGTCACTGAAATTTACACCCGGATCGGCGTGCGCTACTTCCTGATGCGGGATCACAGCAACCTTAATCACGCGGATATTCTGGCCCGCGTTAAGGAGGAATTTGACTTGCGCCAGAGATGAAAAAAGCAGGGTTTCCCCTGCCTTCTCATGCCGATTTACACCCTAGAAAAGTCGAATCGGCCCTCAATAATCAACATGGAGATGAAACCATGAATATTGAAGTCTCAATCATTGCACCGTCTGCGTTTTATGTAAAGCAGTTGGCAGCACAAAACGAACAGCCAAAAAAGCAGGTTCGAATTCTGCGCTGCGATATTGCCGCTGGTGACCTCGATCCGAAAATGCGCGCATTAGGTAGACATATCGCCCGATGCCGTCGCAAAGGTCAGTCCGTGAGGGTTCCTGCCATGCGTGGGAGTGAGTGGGGGCACGTTTTGCGTGCGCTTGAACTGAAACGGGCTTTTGCCTGATGTAACGCGTCGCCCCTTTTTGGGGGCGGCATTTAAACCGGATTGAGGATAATCACAATGACCCAGACCGCAGAAAAAATGACTGACAGCACCGAAATCACCGATTGGATGCAGCACCCCCTCAGCTTGATCGTCACCGATAAGGGTTTCAAAGTCCGCCACAGCGAAGGCCGGGAAGTGTATAGCGACAATAATCGGGAGGCCTGTTTCATCGTTGATGAAAAAGGTCAACTGGCTGAGGATGGGATCGTCGATCCTGCATTAGGCCGTTTGTCCCTTGAATTGTTCGATGTGACTGAGAAATTGCGTCTTGACTGGGTGGCCATGCAGCAACTCGGGGATAATGAGGTAAACCGCTGGGAAGAGCGACAGGAGGAACGCCGCGATCGCTATCTGGCCCGCGCAGAAAAAGCCAGAGAGGTCGGTAGCGCTGCTCAACGGCGGGCTAATGAAATGTTAGGGGCTATTCCGCTGGGGCAACCGATCCTTGTCGGCCACCATAGCGAACGCCGTCACCGTAACACTCTCGAAAAAGCCGATCGCTTATATCGTAAGGCATTCGTAGAGTGCGATGGAAAAGCAGAACACTATGAAAATAAAGCCGAAGGAGTAGGGCACGGCGGTATTTCCAGCGATGACCCAGAGGCACTGCGCAAGTTACGGGAGCAGCTACAGAAACGCATTCAGAGCCAGGAATTGATGAAAGCATCTAATGTGGCGATCCGTAAGAACAAGACGGCTGAAGAACAGCTTGCGGCACTGGTGAAGCTCGGATGGCCGGAACCGGATGCGGTAAAATTGATAAAAGGTGATTTCTGTGGACGTGTCGGTTTTGCTGCCTATTCCCTGCAAAATAACAATGCTCAGATCAAACGCCTGAAAGACAGAATTGTCGATCTGGAGGCCGTCAAACAAAAGGCGGCGGGCAGCAGAGAAGAGCATGGGAGTTTTACCTATGAGGTTGACAGCGATGATAACCGTATTTTGTTTACCTTTGAGGGAAAACCGGATAGCGAGATCCGCACTGTATTGAAATCACATTCATTCAAATGGAGTCCAACGCGGGGCGCATGGGTTCGTAAAGTGACGGCGAATGCGTTAGCGGATGCTCGTATTGTCAAAGCAACCTTGCTCAGAATGGCTAAATAACTCTTCTACGGCGGGGTAAATGCTCCGCCAATTTCGTGTATCGATACACAAACGCTGCAAAACACCCGGTAAAGCGACTGCTGCGGCGTGTAATTTTACGGAGCTGTTCTTCTTAGGGTTGTTATTCTTATTAAGTGCTCGGAATATTTAATCACGTCGATAACGATATCAATACCATTAAATGTATTTCACTCACCGAGCGAGATCAGGCGTTATTTGCACGGGCGTGTTGGGTTACCGTTACGAGAACGTAGATAAATCCCCGATCACGCTGTCACAGGTTTTGCGTTCGCGTTGGCATGAAGATTACGGCAATGATTTGTGGACGACATTCCAGCGCGTTCAGGAAAACATGATTAAAGGCGGATTACACGGTAAAAGCACTACCGGGAAAAATACCTGTGCTCGTGCGGTCAACGGTATCGATGGCGATATTAAATTGAACCGTGCGCTATGGCTGATTGCGGATGAATTAAAAAGTCGAATGAAATAACAGGGTGCCCCGGTAATGACGCCCATCAATACCGGGGCCGGACACTGCTAAAGAACGTAAACTTACACAGCGTGGACAGTATGAAATAACGGGGGGGAAGATGCAAACAGAAAATTTACGGGTATGCAGTACGGCACATTTTACCTATGAGGATAACTGGCTGTTAGCGACAATGGCAGGACAAGAGGCTTTTGGCTCCTGGGTGTTAAATATTCAGTACGGTTATATTATTGTGTTGACTGATTATCGGTGGCGGTTACGGGTGTTAAAGTCGCAAGGTGCTTCGAAGGCACTGAGGCGGTTTTTAATTCATCAGATTAAATATCACCGCATAGGCTACATTCATTTTGATTGTGATGCGCCAATTTTACCCGGATACGAGATTTTTGACTGGTAGTGCGCTGATAAGATCCGTCCCCATCGAGGGGGCGGATCTTATTCACCCCGCCCGCCCAGCGGGAAAACCATTTCCCGCTTCCGCTGCCCCAAAGGGGCGCCCAGATTAGCACCAAAAACGTAAACGTTTTTGGCAGAGATATGTGCACTTTGTTAGCCGCTTACCCACATCTACACAATCGAGGTTATTTCACCTTGCCCCGGTGAAATAACCGCTCCCGTTCGTTTCCCATTAGGGTGATGGGAAACTTTACTGGCTTTCTCTCATGTGCATATGTGGATAAACTACGGGCTCTGTACAAGGAGGGACTGTTGCTTACTGGCTTTTATAGAGCGGTAAGTCTTTTCGATTTTACTCGCATACTTGTAACGACGTTTCGCCTGCTTTGGTGAATCCTTAAATCCTGCATTATATGCGCCAACCGCCTGCCAGGTCGCTCCCCACTTTTTAAACGCAATCGCAAGATAATAAGCACCGGTGTAGATATTCATACACGGATCTTGCTTGAGGTGGCGCTCTGAAACCCCTATCAGTGAGAGTGAGTTAAAATGCTGCGAGTCAATTTGCATTAACCCCACACCGTAGCCTGTGGTTGGGTTTGGACCGATAGCAACGGGATTGAAACGCGACTCGTTCCATGAAATTGCGCGTAGAAGATCCGGGTCGATGCGATAATCACGACCGGCCATGTCAAAACAATCAGCCGTAGCGACCGTTGACGTGATTAGCATTAACGCTGCGAGGATATTCTTCATGTTTTCCTTAAAATCCCTAGCCCTGGTGAAAATCTAGCCTTTTCGGTATGCCGAGTCAACAAATTCGCGCTCTTTGAGGTAACTACATCACACCCCACGCAAAATTTAATTTTGCAGATAAACCTATTTAAATCAATTATTTAATTTAAATATCAAGTTGCTGTTTTGGATTTATTATAAAAAGTGAATCGTTAAGGATTCATCTATGAATCACTTGTGAATCACTTGGCGATTCATTGACGATTCACTTATTTAAATACAGTTAGTTATGAAATATGAATCACAAGTGAATCGGATTTATGGGCCAATATGAATCGTCAGTGAATCGTAAAAACGCTTGATGAATCGCCCGTGAATTGCTATATGAATCGTAGGTGATTCGTCATTATGTGATTTTTGGTTTGATGTGATTCACAGATGAATCGTTTTCATGATTGTGAATCGTTAGTGAATCTTATCCATATGGAGTGAAAAATATACAAAAATGGCCAAGGTACAAATTTACGTCTCTGACGAAACTTATAAAGATATAGAGCAACAACTTTTAACGCATCGAGGTGAGCAGGGGCGTCAGGAGTCCTTATCTTCCTTCTCATCAATGCTTTTAGAGTTAGGGTTAAGGGTCTACAAAGCACAAAGAGAAGCCGTTGATGATCCGTTTGATCAACAGGCATATAACAAGATGTTGCTTGAGAATATGTTATTGACAAGTTACACGATGTCGAAGGTTCTCGGTATAAGTTCATATAATTCTGAAATTGAAGGTATGCACAATTTTGAACTTAAAACCATGATTGGTGATATAAAGTCTAAAGTCTCTGATGATATATTAAAGCTTTTCCCATCTCCGGAATCTGATAGCTAGTTTTTAGATGTAGGGAAATGGGATTAGTCATTTCCCTGTATTTTATCTTTTTTTATTTTTTTGTGAATTCATTATTGTTTCCATTTCAGCAAATCTAATTGGTTTTGTTATTATTGGTGTTTCGCTATCTATATCTTTCTGATCATACCCTGTCATAATTATTATAGGTGTTCTATTGTTCATGTTGTTTTCTTTTTTTATAATTTCTATTAACTCAATTCCTGTCATACGAGGCATCTGTAGATCCGTTAAAATAATATCATATGGTTTTCTCATTGTTTTTTGAATTGCTCGTTCTGGAGAACTTGTTGTGTCACATTTGTGTCCCATTCGCTCTATCATTTTTTGAATGATTATTAAAATATCGGCATCGTCATCGATGACTAATGTTTCTAGTTTTGGATTGTATGTACAAGTTGAAATTTCATGATGAAGTTTTGAATCGAGAACATTTCCTTTTACTTTAATTGGTTGTGAATGCAATGGGATATTTATTGTAAATACAGTACCGCGACCTATTTCACTTTCGACTTCTATTTTACCTTCCATTGCTTCAACTATCCCTTTAACTATAGCGAGTCCCATTCCTGTACCAGGAATGCCAGCAGTTGATTCGTTCAACCTCGTGAATGGTATGAATATTTTTGATAGGTTAAATTTGCTTATCCCAATTCCTGTATCACGAACATGAATTTTTAGAACGTTTGATTCTGAAATTTCAAATGATAATTTTATACTCCCTTTTTCTGTGTATTTAAATGCGTTAGAAGTCAAGTTTTCAATAATCTGGTAGATTCTCTCTTTGTCGGAAAATATGATGAAATCATTATCAATAATGTATTCTATTTGTACGCTGGGTTTGCTATATATTGCCATGCAATCAGAAACCGCACTACGGATTAATTCTCCTATAGAGAACTTAGACTGAGTTATGTTAATTATCCCACTATCAATTCTGACATAGTCAGTTAGATCTTTTATTTGCCTTAATATTTTATTGGTGGCATTGTTTAGTCTTTGGATGTCATCATTGTCATCTTTATATCTGTCCTCAGTTAAGTTATCTATTGTACCGATGATTACTTGCAAGGATGTACGCAGTTCGTGGCTCACTTTTGCTAAGAATGCATTTTTACTAAAGACGGCATTTTTCTCTTTTTCAAGAGCATTTTTTATGCTCTTTATATATAGATATGTACAAACGCTCATAGTTATTGTCAATAGCCATGTTATCACCAATAAATATCTTAATGTGTCTCTTTTTTTCAAAAAGTCAGTAAGAGCAATGGTTCTCTGATATGTTTCAGCATGGTCTGCAAAATTAGCAATTTTGTTAGACTCTTTTCTTAATTCGTCAGTCAGTAGCTTGATTTTTTTTGTGATTCTTTCTGATTCTTTGAACTCATTATCTATTACAATAAGAGTGTTGTTCATTTTTTTTATTGTTTCAATATACCCTTTTTGCAAAATTAAGTATTTCGTTGACTCTACGTTATCCGATAGTACAAATATTCGAGAAAAAACAATATCCAGACTATCCTCTACTTTTTGTTTGTTAAATTCTTTATTGTTTTCTTCTTCAATTATCACGCTCTTGAAGTCTGCAATGGACATGGTCAGTTTGGCTACAGCCCACGAGTAGTTCTCCTGGGTACCAGAGATGGCGTAAAATGAATTTCTATCTAAAGATATATATAACTTAGTTATCCATGCCAAAGATGAGATAAGGAAAAACGTTGATAAAATTATCAATAACGATCTATAGATTTTCATCTTCTACCTCAATTTTGTAGACTTGCCATATTGATCTCGAATGATACATGGGTTTGTTAAGTTCATTCTCCATTTTATCGTACGGATAAATGATGAAAAAAGGACCGAAGTTTCTTTTGCTTAAAAATTTCCCATTTGCTTTGTAAGCAAGGATTATATTGTATTTCTCAATGTCAGTATAAGGTATAGTTACCCAATAGCCGTCAAGAGCTTCAAGTCTTAATTTACCTTTATTGGCACTTAGAAAGTGCATTAAATCAGATAATCTAATACCTTCAAATGCAGTTTTTGTGGTCCATGGTGTGGATGTGACGATTGTTTTACTCCTTTTATCTAATATTTCTTTTAAACTAAGGTTAATCTCTAGCGAACCTTTTTTGAGTAATAACGAGTCTGCTGCTTCAGCAGTTGTTGTTGAAGATAGAGAAAAGATTATGGTTGCAATACTCATCACAATTCTAAATGCGAAGAAAATTTTCATAAGACTCACTTATTGCACTAAGTATATCGCTATCGTCACTTTGATGGAGGTTCTCTACCTGATTGAAACCAATGTAATGTGATTGACAATATGGATAATAGAGGGATCTTAATTCAGGCTTAATTGATGTGAATAAACAGAAAGTTGGGACCTCGAAACCCGCAGCGATATGTAGAGCTGATGAGTCGACAGTATACACATACGACGATTGGGCTATCATAGAAATGAAATCATGCGTTGTTCTTGTAATATCACCTATGAATTTATAGCCTGGGATTTCAACTTTTGAAAACCCTAAGACTTGCATATTTGTAGTTTTAATTAAATTGCTTATAATTTTTTTGTGAAATTTATCCGGGATAGATCTTAATCTCGTGCTTGCATAAGGGCAAAAAAGTGCAAATTTTTCTTTTCTGATTTTAAAATCAGGAATTATTCTTTGTAAGAATTCATTTTGTTTGTTCATTTCGATGTCATTGTATTCTACGCCTAGATTTCTAAGGAAAAAGTCATGCATTTCTAACTTATTAAAATCTGGCCAATACAATTGATTTCCAACATCAATGTTTATTATATTGGAATCGACTTTTTCTAATTCATATGGCATGTTTATGATATTATCTAACAGGAAGTTAGATATATCATAAATATCATTGACGTACTTGTTGCACGTATGTGGCCTAATAATATTTATTAGTAGGCTAGGGTTTGATTTCCTTATAATATCTATGCAGCAAAGCCCTATAATTGAATCGCCAAGTGTAACACCCATTCCATTGATAATTAACAATTTTTCTGTTTTTCTGTAATCTATGCTGAATGGTCTATTCGCGTAGTTATGTATTTTTTCAGAATGCAATGGAACTAATTTATTGATGGAATTATATTTTTCACAGTCGTACGGAGCAACAATGAATTTGCCATCTCGCAACAAACTACCATTATATCTAAGTATGTCTTTCATTTTACCTCTAAATATCTATCTATGTAATGTTTAAGTATTGGTAGTCGTACTGGTTTTTCTAGTGGGCTAGATATATCATAGTCTTTTATTGCTGTTAATATTTCACGATCGACCATATCACCACTTTGCCCTGTTAAAACTATTATTAGAGCATCTGGTTTCTTTGAGTTCCTTATTTTCTTTATGCTATCAAATACAGTCTTTGAACCAATCAGCCAGTCTAATATATATATGTCTGCTGGCGTATTAGATATTCTGTTTTCTAACTCATGCAGGTTTGTGTAACCATCGATGTTTATTTCATATGTGGAAAGTTCTTTTGTTAAAATTTCAACCACATTGACGTCATCATCTAGTATTACCATGCTGATCTTATCATTCAGGGATTCAGTTATCATAGGTTCAATGAATTTTATGTTTTTATAACTTCCATATATACCAATGTTCTTTTTTATTTCTGATGTTCTAAGTATTTTCCAGTCGTTGTTTATTTTCACGGCTGCCACTGATGTCTCAGATTTAGTATCATCAGACAGGTATATAAAGCATTCAGAATCAATTTCATTTATAAGTAATTTTGCCTTAACTTTATTGTATTCATTTTTTTCCACCATAAGGAAGAAGGTGGACAAAGAATTGTTGAGACTTAACAACATTTTCTCCAGTTGTTTTATATCCCATGGCACAGTTCCGTTTAATTTTCTGTGTGCTTGCACGGCTGAAATACCAATGATTTTTCTTATAAATTCGGCCTGTTTATGTTTGACGATCCCCTCAGAAGTCATTACTTCAGATAATACAATGCTTATGGTTTTAGTTATATCTATAGTGTTCATTTTTGCTTCTTCACCCTAGTGTTTCAACTGTTTAGATTCTAGGTATAAAAATTTTTTCTTCAAGAACTTACTTCATTTCAATGACTTAACTCGAGTATTGTGTCTTTTAAAGATACTTTTATTTTGGTAAGTTACTTTAAAAGTAATTATTATATTGATTTTGTCTTTTTGGTAATCTACAGTTTATCCTGTTGCTGGTATCAATCTTTTCGTTCTACCGCGTTCTACCTTATTGATTTTTGAGGTTTTATGAAAAAATCGCAATCGGAACAAGAGTTTAGAGGCGTAACCATAACCATCCAACTGGATGGAAGCGTCAATGAACTGTTGACTCTGGCAGCAAAGCGTTCTGGTCGTAATAAGCGGCAAGAAGCGTTATTGCGTTTAGATGATCATCTTCGGCAGGTGCGTGATATTGCCACTGCCGGGAAACGATTTACGTTCTAATTACTTTGCTATTCATGTAACTCAGGAGGTGAATTAACGAAATATTTCAATACGCTATTTCTAGAGGATTATTACTGCTTTTCTGTAAATTACTCATATCTATCAAGGGAATAATCAATGAATGCTTCATTAAGCGCTCAGGGGCCTGCTGTTGCCCAAAATCAGGGATTTTCACTCAGCAAGATGTTCTCGCGTCAACGCGTGGTGAATTTCCTCAAGTTCCTGCTGCCGATGGCGGTTCTGGCCGCGTTCTTCCCGCAAGTGGCCCTCGCGGCGGGTGCCGGGGCTGACATGCTCAAGCCCGGTGATGCCACCGTCAAAGCCACCGCAGGCAGCGGCTCTACCATGTACAAGTGGATCATCCTCGGTGAAGTCGTGGCCGGCCTGGTGCTGTACGTCCTGACGCACAGCTTCAAGTTCCTGTTCGGCTTCATCATCCTGTCCATCATCGGCAACGTCGGCATGAAGGTTGCCGGTTATTAAGGAGACGTTATGTCGGGGGACGATATCAATGCTTACCGTTTCCCGAAAACACTGAACAACCAGGGCCGCTGGTTTGGTTTAACCCCTGACGAATTAATTCCCATCGTGTTATCTGCCAGCTATTTCTTTTGGCAGGGGAAACAGATAGCGGGAATTATCGTGGCGGCCCTGGTTTATTTGGCAATACGCAAGATTAAAAAAGGGAAGGGCAGCGTCTGGTTGCGCGATTTGGGCTACTGGTATCTGCCGACCTTCATGTTGCGTGACCTTTATAAAAAAGTGCCGCCATCGTGTTTTCGGCAATGGATCAAATAGGGTGAGGGAATGAAGCATTCAGCCAGACTCAATTCTAACCGGATCATCGCACTGAGTTTCATTCTGCTCGTCGTGCTTTTATTTCTCAGTATCATGGCCATCGTTATTCTCTCCGTCACCAACTACAAGCTACAGGGAGACCGTCAGGTCGTGGCGGTACCGATGCTGTTCAAGGCGCCCTTCGCCGTATCCGAGAACAGTATGGATGCTGGCTATCTAGAGCAAATGGCACTGAGCTTTGTGTCACTGCGCCTTAATGTGTCTCCGGAAACGGTTGATTCGTCGCACCAATTCCTGCTGGCCATGGTCAAACCCGCCTCTCAGAAAGAACTCAAGCTGACCCTGGCCAAAGAAGCCAACCAAATCAAGAAGAATGATGTTAACGCGGCATTCTTTAAAACCGGCATTCGTGTGTACCCCGCCGAGGGGCGGGTCGATATTCGCGGCGAGCTGAAAACCTGGTTCGGTGACGGCAAGCCGGACTCGGTACTTAAACATTACTCCCTTTATATCGACCGCAGTGAGGGTGCCACGTGGCTGGCCAAATTTGTCGAGGTATCCGATGAGAAAAAATAACCGCGTGCTCGGTCTGCTGCTGATGGCGCCGCTGTTTGTTGCGGGCGCGGCGCATGCCGGCACGGTGCTGGCGCCGGTCATGATACCGCTGCAGAACGGCAGTCAGGCTGCCGTGGCGCTGAGTAACAGCGAACCCAATCTGTTCAACGTGCCTGGCGATACCGTACTGGCGGTGTCCGGTGTGGACGAGAACCTGGTGCGGTATGAGCCGACCGCCAATGGCGGACTGGTGCTCAGTACGTTGAACAAGAAACCATTCACTTTCGTTATCGAGACCGAGCGTGGCATGAACTTCTCCATCCGGGCGGTCCCGCGTGCCGGCAGTGGACGTACTTTCCAGCTGGTCAGTGAGTCCCGGGGTGTCTCGGAGCCGGCGCGCATCTGGGAGCAGTCTCAGCCGTATGAGTCGATGCTGGTCGACCTCAACAAATCGCTGATGGAAGGCGGGCTGCCGGCGGGGTATGGCCAGGTTCCGGTGACCTCAGAGCGATTGGTGGCACCTTACGGCCTGCGAGCCGAGGCGACTCAGGTCTGGAAAGGCCACAACCTGAAGGTCGTGCGTTTTACCGTCACCAATCCTGGCACTGCCCCGCACTGGGTGAACGAACATGATTTATGGACGGCCGGTGTGCGGGCCGTGATGTTCGATACGCCTACGCGTCAGATCATTGCCGGCGGTCGCGCCGGCGTGTGGGTGACCTTCTCCGGGGAGGCTGCCGATGGCCAACATTAATGTCATCGTCAAGCGCAAACAGTTTCTGTGGGCGGCGGGCGTTGCGCTGGGGCTCGCGGCGGCGGTCGGTGTGGGCTGGTATGTGTCACAGGACGGCGATGCCGAGACGACGCAGGCCAGTGAACCCGCCCCCGACCTGACCGGTGTGGTGGACAACACCTTCGGTGACCGCGCGACTGAGAACGCCATCGCCAATACGCAGGCTGCGCAAATAGAAATCAACAAGCAATTCAGTTCACTGCGCCAGGAAATCGACATGCTGAGCAAGGCGCGGCAGGAAGACCAGAAGCGTATTTCCACGCTGGAAGACGAAAATCGCAAACTCAGCGACCAGACAGGCGGTGCCGGGCAGCCAACACCAGGGCAAACCACGCCGGGCGCCGCCACCTTACCTCCGCTTGCCGCCGGCGTGACGCCAGAAGGCGAGCCGATGCCATCGGCCTATCCACCTGTGCCGGGCGGTGCGGTGCCGCCGCCAACGGCGTTTTATCCCGGGCGCGGCGATGTATCACCGCCGACGGTGGACTACAAGCCTGTGCCGGTTCCGGGGCAACTGTATCGCAAGGTGCTGCGCCCAAAGAATACCGGCCCCCAAAAGAAAAAATACCCCTACATCCCGACCGGCAGCTTCGCCAAGTCGATGCTGATTGAAGGGGCGGATGCCAATGCCTCGGTTATCGGCAATACCGCCACGGTGCCGATGCAGGCGCGCATCATCGGTCGGGTGGAAATGCCGAACGGGCGTACCTCCAACATGAACGGGTGCTTCGTCAGCATGGAAGCCTACGGCGATGTGTCCAGTGAACGCGCCATTGTGCGCCTGCGCAAAATGAGCTGCATGTTTGGCGATGACATCATCGACCAACCCCTGGATGGTCATGTGAGCTTTATGGGTAAAAACGGTGTCAAGGGTGAGGTGGTAATGCGTAACGGCAAGGTGCTGGGCTTTGCCTGGGGTGCCGGGTTCCTGGACGGTATCGGGCAGGGCGTTAACCGCGCATCTCAGCAGACCGTGGGTGTGGGTGCCGTTGCTGGCGTCAGTGCCGGGGATGTTCTCGGGTCGGGTGTCGGTGGGGGCGTTAGCAAGGCGGCGCAGACGCTGAGCGACTACTACATCAAGCGTGCAGAGCAATACCACCCGGTTATCCCGATTGGCGCCGGCAATGAAATTACCGTGGTCTTCCATGAAGGGTTCCAGCTCAAGACGCTGGATGAGATGGCAGCCGAAGAGGATGAGCAGCCTGCAAAGGAGGCGAAAAGTGACCCTTCGCGCGAACAGGCCGGCCAGCATCTCAATGGCTTCAGCACCGATGACATGATGAAAAAGCTGGGCAACATCGATCCCAACCAGTTCGGCATGGGCGCATCAACAACAGGAGAGCGGTAATGGACAAGGCGATGCGTGAAATGTGGCGCATGAAACGAAAGGCAGAGCAGAAACAACTGAATCGATTGGCTTTGGGGGTGTTACGTACCCGATGGGCCGAGTCACCGTGGCGCGTTTTTGTGCTGTTTATTATGAACTCGGTCGTCAGTTGGTTGGTTATCTGGGGTGTTCTATTTGCCGGCTTGGGCTGGATGTTGTTGTGTCACTGGCTGCCCTCGTTCGGTGAGTTTTATGACGGGTTCGCCGCTATTGGGCGTGAAGACTTTGTCAGGCAGAGCCAGCAGTTTGCCACAATCCTTGGCAACTTTTCCAGTTTCCCGACGGTTCTGCTCGCGGTATTTCTGGGTGCCGCATCAATGTGGTCGTCATGCATGAAAAGTGCCAGGCGTGAGCAGCGTGAACCCGCCTACCGCAACGGCAGTGCCTTCGGTACTGAAGCTGAACGGGAGAGGATGGCTAGGGCACTACTGGAAAATACGCAATTTATTGTGACGTATGCACCGGGCGTAACACGCCCAATGCGTCACGAAGGAGATAAAGAATGAAAGGGATGCGTTTGACCGTCGCAGCGTTGGTGCTGATGTCTGGTGCCGCCCTGGCTTTCGCCAGCGTGACAGACGGTGATCCGGAAACAAAGGCGTATGCCGTCCCGCCGCCCGAAGCGTTTTATAAAAGTGAACATTCTGATGTGGCCGGACTGTTGCGTCAGCAGGTCTCTCTGATGCGTGAACAGGCCAATCTGCAGAGGGAGCTTATCGCGCTGCAGCATGAGTTGCTGGCTCAAGGGCGACAGCTGCATGAAGGGTGCTTCGGTGATGTTAAGAAAAGCAAGGAGACAGACCGATGAGTGACAACAAACCCAACATCAGGCACTTCGATGATTTTCCTTTTACAGGCGGCGGGCCTGTCGATGCGGCGAACATGATCGTTTGTGGCCACACTGGCGCAGGAAAAACGACGCTGATGCAGTCAATCGTGGGTAAATACAGTGCCGATGCCGTGCGCCACGGCATTTATCTTGCACCGACACCGCCTTCGGATGATGAGGATAAATCATGACAGAGCGAAAGACGGCTGGGCTATATGTCTTTTTATTGCTGGCCTGGTGGGGATGCTGGCTGGCATTAGATGCGTGGCGGATTGAGCACCTGCTGACCGACGCGGATAAGTGGGCCGGTTTTCGGCGAGACATTCTCTGTTGCGTGGTGTCGTCGGCGATCTCCGTGGTTTTCTTGATGATGAATGACGAGAAAAGACTCGCTGTTTACGGACTGCTGGGCTGCCTGGCACTGATAGTGGCCATCCCGACCGCGATCGTCGTCGGTGATGCTTTTATTCATTGGAAATTAGATATGTCGCTGTTCTCGATAGCGATTCCAGGGGCGGGATTGGCGATGGCGGTGATATTGCCGTTAGTGACTTTCCTCATGGCAAGGTCTTAAGGGGGTTAAATGAATACGAACATCATGAAATCACTGTTTTTACTGCCTGTCGTGGGGGGTGTGCTCCTGCTCACCGGCTGCGCCGGTACCAGCAGCGAATTCGGCTGTAACGCCACGTCGTCCGACAGCTGCATGACGATGGAACAAGCCAACGAGAAGGCCAAGTCGCTTGAAGAGGGCCGCGACGCAAAGCCGGCTGCGGCCGCATTGCCGCGCCTGGCTGACGGCAATTTTGCGGCCATCGGGCGTGATACGGGTCCGGTGCCTGTTGTTGCCACAACAGCGCCTCGTCTGTTGCCGCGCAGTGCGGTCGCACCCGCGCCGGTAGCGACATCCCCGCTGAGCCCATCGCTGTCGGTGGTGACCACCACATCGACCTGCACCTTGCCGCGCTGTGCCGGTGTCGGCAGTACGCGCCCCGATCGGCGGCCAGAGCAGACCGCGCAGCTGTGGATAGCGCCCTGGATTGACAGTCAGGACGTGTATCACCAACCGGGCAAGGTGCTGTTCGTGGTTAAACCTGCCGTCTGGGGCCAGCCCCGTTCGGTGTATTGAGGGCTGAGGACGACATATGAGTTTGATCGACAAAGTCACCCACACCGCCAACAGCCTGCTGTCGGCACTCAAAATGCCCGACGCGGCCAGTCAGACCAACCAGGTGCTCGGGGATATGCGTTTCCCGCAGCTGAGCAGCCTGCTGCCGTATCGCGACTACGACGAAAGTTCGGGGCTGTTCATCAATGATGGCTCCATCGGTTTTATGCTGGAAGTGCAACCGCTGACCGGCGCCAGCCCGACCGAGGTCATGGCCATCGAAAGCCTGCTGCGCACCAAGCTGCCGCGCGGTGTGCCGTTTTCCATTCACCTGATGTCCAGCAAGCGCGTGGGTGACTACATTGAGTCCGGTTTGCGGGACTTTTCCTGGTCAGGGCGCGAGGCGGAGAAGTTTAATGCCATTACCCGGGCCTATTACCTGTCGGCGGCGGAAGACCGCTTTTCGCTGCCGCCCGGCATCGATATCCCGTTGACCCTGCGTAACTATCGGGTGTTTATCTCGCTGTGCATCAAGGCCAAACGCAATAACAAGGCGGCCTTCGTGCAGATGGAGAACCTGGTTAAGGTCCTGCGTGCCTCACTGATGGGGGCCAAGATGCCCACCCTGGCGGTCGGGGCTGACGACTTTATTAATGTGGTTGGCGAGATGATCAACCATGACCCCGACCAGCTGTACGACACACCACGCACGCTTGATCCGTATCAGGACCTGAATTTCCAGTGTATCGACAACGGGTTCGGCATGAATGTCTATCCGGACTGCCTCAAAATCAACCTGCGCAGTGCCGGTCGCGAACGCGAGAGCGTCTCACGGGTCATGAACTTCCAGTTGGAGAAGAACCCGGACATGGCCTTCCTGTGGGGGAGCGCTGACAGCTACGGCAATCTGCTTAACCCCGAATTGTCGATTGCCTGCCCGTTCATCATCACGCTGACTATCGTGGTCGAAGAGCAGGAGAAGAACCAGTTTGAGGCCAACCGCAAGTACCTCGACCTGGAGAAAAAGTCCCGGACGTCCTACGCCAAGGTGTTTCCTAACGTGGTGGAAGAAGCCAAAGAGTGGGGGACATTACGCCAGGAACTCTCGTCCAACCAGACGGCGCTGGCGTCCTACTTCTATAACGTGACGGTGTTTTGCGAAGACGACGACAACGTCGCGCTGCGCTGCGAGCAGGACGTGATCAACAGCTACCGCAAAAACGGTGTCGACCTGATTGCGCCGCGATTCAAGCAGCACTGGAACTTCCTGGCCTGCCTGCCGTTTATGGCTCACCACGGGGTGCTCGAAGACCTGCGCAAGCACGGTGCCGTACACCGTGCCAAGACGCTCAACGTGGTCAACCTGATGCCGATTGTGGCCGACAATCGTCTGGCGCCCGCCGGGTTGCTGGCGCCGACCTACCGTAACCAGCTGGCGTTTATCGATATCTACTCCGAGGTGATGGACAGTACCAACTACAACATGGCGGTGTGTGGTACTTCGGGGGCGGGCAAAACCGGGCTTATCCAGCCGATGATCCGCAGCGCGCTCGACACCGGTGGGGTGGCCTGGGTATTCGACATGGGGGACGGGTACAAGTCGCTGTGCGAGAACATGGGCGGCGTGTATATCGATGCCCAGACGCTGAAATTCAACCCCTTTGCCAACGTGGTCGATATCAACGAGTCGGCGGAGCGTGTGCGTGACCAATTGTCGGTGATGGCCAGCCCCAACGGCAAGCTGGGTGAAGTGGCCGAGTCTCTGCTGCTGATGGCGGTGAAGGCCGCGTGGCTAAGCAAGGAGAACAAGGCACGCATCGATGACGTGGTGAGTTTTCTTCGCGACGCCATGGAGGACAAAGATCTCAGCAAAACCCCCGAGGTGCGCTACCGCCTGCATGAGATGGTTATCCTGCTCGACAAGTATACCCAGGGGGGCATTTACGGCGAGTTCTTCAACTCCGACGAGCCGACGCTGCGAGATGACGCCAATATGGTGGTGCTGGAGCTGGGGAGCCTCAAATCGCGCCCCAACCTGCTGGTCGCCGTGATGTTCTCCCTCATCATCTACATCGAAGGACGCATGTACCAATCGTCGCGGTCGGCCAAGAAGCTGTGTGTGATTGACGAGGGTTGGAAGCTGCTGGACTTCAAGACCGAGAAGGTCGGCGACTTCATAGAAGAAGGGTACCGCACAGCCCGTCGTCACTACGGCGCCTATATCACCATCACACAGAACATCAAGGATTTCGAGTCCGAGGGCGCCAGCAAAGCCGCAAAGGCGGCCTGGGCCAACTCGTCGTACAAAATCATCCTGATGCAGGATGCGCAGGAGTTCAAGAAGTACAACCAGGAGTACCCGGACAACTTCAGTCAGTTGGAAAAGGACGTTATCGCGCGGTTCCAGTCCGCCAAGGACCAGTGGTTCAGCTCATTTCTGCTGATGGTGGGCGGGCGCAGCTCCTGGCACCGGTTGTTTGTCGATCCGCTCAGCCGGGCGATGTATTCCTCACAGGGCAGGGACTTTGAGTTTATCCAGAGCCGACGCGAGCAGGGGGTATCGGTTCACGATGCTGTTTATGCGTTGGCGCAACGCAACTTCAGCGATGAGATGGCCCGCCTGGAGCAGTGGGTTGAACATCATGCTAATCCGAGGGCGGCCGCATGAAGGGAACAGGACTGCAGGTGATTGAGCAGGGTAATGGGCGAGGCCAGCGGTCAGACCGCCGGCTGGTGTTGTGGGGCTGTGGGGCGGTGATGGTTGCCGTGCTGCTGAGCAGTCTGATGACGCTGTGGCTGATACATCGCCAACCGGTCACGGTGAGCTTTGATATGAAGCAGACGCTGGAGGCCTTCTACCAGAGTGCGGGCAAACAAGCCCTGTCGGCCGAGCAAAGCAAAATCTTGTCCGACCGCTTTACCGATGCCCTGCACACCAGCCTGGCGGACTATCAGGCGCGCAACAACGTCATCATCCTGGTTTCGCCGGCGGTGGTGGGGGGCGTCAAAGACGTGACGCGCGAGATACAGCATGACGTTGCGCGGCGGATGCAGGCGAGTGGACGAGCGCAACCTAAAGAGGTGGATGCAAAATGAATCTGAGCCTATGGGGCAAGTTTCTCATTGTTGGCGTGGTGGCTGCATGTTGGGCAGCGATGTACTGGCCGAAAGAGTCTGCCGTTCCCTCTGCCGGCCCGATATCACCCGGCGGATTTAATGACCTTCAACGTAATGAATTTGGTGAAGCAGCCCGCGATTATTTGCTGGCCCATCCGGACATCCTGCTGCAGATGAGTGAAAAGCTTGAAGCGCAGCAGCAGAGCGCCGCCAATCGCACAGTGCAAACCGCGCTGACCACCCAACCGGCGCTGCAGGCAACGTTATTACATGACCCAACGACGCCGGTTATTCATCCTGACGGTGCCGTGACGGTGGTGCAGTTCTTCGACTATCAGTGCATCTGGTGTGCCCGTATGGCGCCGGTGGTGGCCGACTTCGTGCGTGACAATCCCGATGTGCGTTTTGTGTTCAAGGAGTTCCCGATTTTTGGTAGCCGCTGGCCGATGTCAGTGCAGGCGGCACGTACCGGCCTGACGCTGTGGCAACTCAAAGGCGGCGATGCCTATCTGGCCTACCACAATGCGGTCTTTGCCTCCGGTGAGAACGAAGGGCGACTGTCGCAGCCGACGGTCAATGCAGCACTCGCGGCGGCCGGTGCGGCACCGATGACGCTGCTGCCTGAGACGCAGAAAGCGCTGTTGGCCACGCGAGAGCTGGCGCAGCAGTTGAACATCAGCGGTACGCCGGCCTTTATCGTCATGCCGACCCGCAATGCTCGGCCAGAGCAGGTGACACCGCTGTATGGCGCGGTCGATACGAAGGCGTTGCAAACCGCGGTCATGCAAGCGAAGCAAGGAGGCCAGTGATGCGGTGCATTGGTGTGGTGCTGTCGTTGTCTTTGCTGTCAGGCATCGCGGTCGCCAAAGACTTCGGGCGGCTGGGTGACCAGTGGCCGGTACTTGAGACCGATATGCTCGACTTTATGCAATCGCAGATGCAGGCGCGTGTCGATGACGGCTCCTGGGGCCGCGAGATGGAGGCGTTCAAGCAGCGCGTCGAACGCAACAGCCAACGCCCGGCTCCGGTTGAAGGGCTCGGCAACAGTGAACGCTATGAAGAACGCTTTTTCGACCCGAGCGTGCAGTTATCCGCCGATCTGAAAGACGACAAGGGCCGGGTGTTTGCGCGCAAGGGCGAGGTGATCAACCCGCTGGCCACCGTGCCGTTCGCGCAGACCTTGTATTTTATTGATGGCGACGACCCGCAGCAGGTCGCCTGGATGAAGGCACAGAAGCCACAGACCCTGATGGTGAAAATCATCCTGGTCAAGGGGGATATCCCCCAGACCTCGGAGCAGCTCGACAGCCGCATCTACTTTGACCAGGGTGGCGCGCTTTCACGGCGCTTCGGTCTGACGACGGTGCCAGTGCGCATCACTGCGGCACCGAGCGGTCTGCGACTGCGTATCGAATCCATTCCGGCCGATGACCGGACGCATTAAGAAGGAGATCGAGATGTTTGTGACGCGTAAACGCTTTATCGCCACTGAAAATCAGCTTGCACGTTGTCGCCAATCGCTGGCTGACAGTCACGATCTCCTTCAGAAGATACAGGCGGCTGAAAGCTGTGGCAGCGGGATCTACAAACGCATCCTTGAATGCCGAGAGATGGCTGAACGCGTGCGCCGTCTGATGCCATCCGACGCGTGTCGTGACAGCCATATGCTGCTCGACCATCTGGCGTACATGGATGGCTGGCTCAGATACCTGGCCTTGACGTTACCGCAGAACGCCCATTCGCACCATCTGGCCAACGCGGTGATGGACGGCGATGTTCAGGACATTTATCGAGGCACCTATTGGGTGACGGTGGGGCTGACTGATCCTGCCATGTCGAAAGAAAACGCGGATTGAGAGGGATATCGGGATGTTTGTGATGCGAAAAACCCATGAAGTCAGTGAGCGGCAGTTACACATCTGCCGGGACTTGCTGTCACACCGTGAAAGCGAGTTGATGGCCATCCGTCAGGCCGCGTCTGCGCGCGGCGGCGTCTACAAATGCATTTTGGAGTGCCGCGAGGTGGCCCACGCGTTGCGCGAACATTTTCCGGAGGGGCAACCCGGCAGTTGCGCCTATCTGTTCGACAAACTGGCGCTTATCGACAGTCTGCTCAACAGGCTGGCGGCGCTGTTACCCCCGCAGGATGAGGCGCGTCATACGGCCCGCATCGTTGCTGAACAAGACGCGCAGGCGGTGTATCACGTCGACAGCCCGGATGTTGAGGGGGGAAAGCCATGAGTCGTGGGCTGGCCGGTGTGCTGTTGATGTTGGGCGTACTGTTTTCATCGTCAGCACTGGCGGTAGATCCGGCGTGTCAGGGGCGGTTCGTCAACCCGGTCTCCGATATCTGCTGGCGCTGCCTGTTTCCGATCTCCATCGGCAGCGTGCAGGTGGCGGCAGGGGATGTGCCGGATACGTCCAATCCGGGCAGCCCCATCCAGTTTTGTCCGGTCCCTCCGCCTATTTTTCAGCGTATCGGCATGGCCATGGGATTCTGGGAGCCGATGGCCATGACGGATGTGACCCGCGCGCCGGGCTGCATGGTCAATCTGGGCGGCTTTGGCGTCAACCTCGGCAAAATCGGCATGGGCACCGGTGGAAGCACTGCCAAGGGCGATGTGACCACGGCGTTTTACCACGTCCACTGGTACAAGTACCCGCTGACCGCGTGGCTGAACATTATTACCGATGCCGGCTGCAAACAGGGGGGCGATCTGGATATCGCGTACCTGTCAGAAATCGACCCGACCTGGGTGGACAGCAGCCTGACGTCCATTTTGAACCCGGAAGCGGTGATTTTTGCCAACCCCATCGCGCAAGGGGCCTGCGCCGCCGATGCCATCGCCAGTGCGTTTCACAAGCCGCTCGACTTTTTGTTCTGGTGTGCCGGCAGTCAGGGTTCCATGTACCCGTTTAACGGCTGGGTGGCGAAAGAAATCAGTCCGCTGCAGTCGTCGGTGCTGGTGACGGAGCGCATGGCGTTCAAGCTGCACCGGCAGGGACAAATACTGAACTCCATCGGCGCGGACGTTGCAGTCTGCTACGAGTATCCGTCGCCGATTATGCCCAAAGAGCGCTGGCGTTATCAGATGGTGAACATGTACCCCGACAGCGCCCGGTGTCACCCGGTGGGGCGCAGCGTCATGCGCTGGGAGGTCGGGCACAACACGCCGATAAGCAAGAAGAATTTCGGCTACGTCATGTGGCGCAAACGCAACTGCGTCTTCTAATCAGGGAGTGAGGAAAATGAAAATGCACATCAATAACGCCTTGCTGCTGACCGTCATGCTGGGCTGCCTGAGTGGTCCGGTGTCTGCGACCCCCGAGGCGAACAGGATAGAGGCCGGTGTGGCTGCGCAGCGTAACGACAACCGTGACTGGCTGCGTGAGCAGGAAAAACGGTCCTTCGACCTGCATAAAAATACCGAGACACCGGCCTTTTTGCGCAACGTGCCCCCGCGGGCGTTGGCACAGGATGACCAGGGGTTTATTGACCAACTGGTGGAAAAAAGACGGCAGGCCGCGGCCAATAGCGAACCTGCCGAAAACGCATGGTACTTCGTTTCTTTTTCTATTCCCCCAGAGGGTCTGAAACTGATGTTACAGGAGACGCGGCGGTTCGGCATCCCGGCCACGGTGCGGGGGCTGGTGAACAATAACCTGCGTGAAACCGTCCAGCGGGTGCAGGCCCTGGTGCAGGACGGCGGCGCAGACGGGGTACAGATTGACCCGATGCCGTTTCGTGAGTACGGCATCGAGGCCGTGCCGGTCCTGGTGGTGCGCTGCGAGAAAGGACTGGATGTGGTGCGCGGTAATTTGCGACTCGAGGAAGGGCTCAAGCGCATTGCCAAAGAAGGCGACTGCGCCGCCAGGGCGAAAAAACTGCTTGAGCAGGGGGACGTGAAATGATGGACAGCAAGTCACTGACTCCACTGCTGATGCTGCATGCGCTGGTCCTGGCCACCCTGATGGGCGCCGTGCGCGACTGCCGTGCCGAAGGCGATGACGTCTATCGCCAGGGCAGTGATTTCGCCAACCAGATTGGTGGGCAAGGTACCGGCACAATAGAGGGGATGAAGCCTGGCGAGGTCATCCCGAACTACACCGACAATCCGCAGGAAAAAGGCTATTACGGCGGCGTGAAAGCCAATGATGCCAACAATCTTAAAACCGACGGCGGCAACGCCTGGAGCCAGACCGAGGTCGGTCAGGCGGTGACCGATTCGGTGATGAAAAACCCCAAAGAGCCGATATCCCACGATGCCCCCTTTATTCAGGCGGGCAAGGACATCGCGGACAAGGCCGACAGTATCGTGGGCAAGACTGGTCCGGACTGCAAGGCCGAACAGGTGACGCGCAGCACCTTTACCCGCCATGTTTGCGAAAGGGATCTCGGGGTGCTGCGCACCTGCGACCGCGCCGCTGAAATCGGGGGGCATCATGAAACCCGTTATGAAAACCGGAATGCGCACATCGACAAATCCGCCATCCGGTGGTGGCGTGAAGGTGACCGCATTCGCGGCGCCTTTACCGCGCCGTTCAGTGGCAAACTCAATACCGGTTCGCTGTATATCGAGCTACGTCATGAACTGCACAGTTACGGCGTACCCCTCGTGTTTTCGCTGATGGGCAACACCGTCAGCTTCGGGCGTGACGACTGGGGGAGTCGCCCACTCAATGTCGGCAACATGACACTGACCGAGGGGCAGCAGGTCGACATTTTCCTCACCATGGACCCCGGTGGCCATCTGGACTCGTTCCTCGGCAATATGCTCGAACACCTGAACGGCGGCGGCCCGTTCGGCATGAACTTTTACCTGCAGTTCGATGGCACTACGGCGGTGCAGTTCTGGGTACCCACCACATCGATGCCGGCCGACTGCGCATTGGCACAGGAAGCGGGCGCGGTGAAGGTTAACACGCAGTGCAGTGAGCCGGGCGGTGAGCGCCCGGTGGTGGTGAACGGCCAGACCTATACCGTCAGCGCCAGCTGCTGGCGCTTTACCGACACCTATCGCCTGCAAGAGGCCAGTCAGGGCAGTTGCGAAGCCTATGCCAATAATTCGGCCTGTACCGTGGCAACACATGCCTGTGCGTTCAATGATGAGCAGGGTGCCTGTCTGCGCGAGAACGTGACCTACTCCTGCGAAACCCGCACCACCGGGAACGTGATGATGTGCGGGGGCCAGGTGTATTGCCTGGACGGTGAGTGCGACAAGCAGCAAAAAGGCACCCAGGGCAATGATTTCGGGCATGCGGTCTCGGTGCTGGCGGCCGTGGCGGCCGCCGGCAAGGATGTTGCCGCGTTGAACGGGGTGGATGTGCGCGCCTTTACCGGCAAGGGGCAATCCTGTCGCAAGGCGTTTGCCGGTTTCAGCGACTGCTGCAAAGACTCGGGCTGGGGCAACAATGTGGGTCTGGCGCACTGCGACAGCGAAGAGAAGGCGCTCGGCAAGGCGAAAGAGAACAAGCTGACCGTCAGCGTGGGGGAATACTGCAGCAAAAAAGTGCTGGGCGTGTGCCTGCAGAAAAAACGTAGCTACTGCCAGTTTGACAGCAAGCTGGCGCAGATTGTCCAGCAGCAAGGGCGTGCCTGGCAGTTGGGTATCGGCTTTGGCGGCGCCAAATCACCGGACTGCCGGGGCATTACCGTGGACGAGCTGCAGCGTATCAACTTCGATCGGCTGGATTTTGCCAACTTTTATGAAGACCTGATGAAAAACCAGAAGGTGCCTGAAGATGCGGCCCTGGTGGAGAAGGTGAAGCAGCAAATCACGCAGCGCATGCAGGAGGCACAAAAATGAAAACGCGCGGGGGAGCAAATTTCAATTTGATGGCACGCGGGTTGGCCAACCGCAGGGCGGCAGCAGGGTTGTCATTGATGGTGTGGGTGATGATTTTGGGGACATCCGTGTCCCGGGCGGCCGGCTGGCAGTGGTATGAGGCCGAACCAAAAATGACGGATGAGGCCAGGCGGAAAAACCCTACGTCAGAGAAACCTGCCCCATCCGAGCAGCAAGGGGCGCTGCAAAAGCTGGAGATACTGCGCCAGGCGCTAAAAGCGTCGCTGGCGGAAGCGATTCTATACCCGGGAACAGAAAACTTCATTAAATACTTTGAGTTGCAAAACTATTTTACCCAGCAGGCCGGACTGTTTGAACGTTCTGCGCAGCGGGCGTTTCTGGAGCACCCGGAGCTGGATTACAACCTCAAACACAGTCACTACAACGGCACGGTGAAAAGCCAGCTGGCGGCCGATTTTGCCGCGCAGCGTGACGCCATCAGCCGACTGGCGCAGCGCTATGGCGTGATGCTGTTTTACCGCGGCGCCGAGCCGATTGACGGTCAACTGGTCGGGGTGGTGAAGGGCTTTCGCGACAGCTACGGGCTGTCAGTGGTGCCGGTGACGGTCGATGGGGTGGTCAATCCCGCCATGCCGGAGACGCGGCGCGATGCAGGGCAGGCGCAGCGGCTGGGCGTGACGCACTTCCCGGCACTGATGCTGGTCGACCCACGGAGTGGTGCGGTGAAACCGTTGGCCTACGGCTTTATCAGCCAGGACGACCTGGCGAAGCAGTTTCGTGACGTACTCACCGATTTCAAACCGAATTATTGAGGGCAGCGGATGCGTAAATTCAAATTTCCCGCGTTTGACGTGACCGGCATGTGGCTGGTTGGGTTGGGGTTCTGGTGCAATATGGTGGCCGGCTGCGTGTACTCGCTGCCGGAGTTTGCCTGGGGGCTGGCGAAGGTGCTGGCCGTGGGCCTGGTGCTGATTGGCGGGTACCGCATTCTGGATGCGATAGCGACCCGCGTAGCAGATGAGCGTCTGGCGCCAGAAAAAGACGCCTACCGGGCGCAGCACGGCGTAATGAACCCGGAAAGCGAGCCCGACGTGCAGGATGACGCGCCGCAGGAGGACAAACATGCCTCGACACCTTAACGCTGTTTTGAGTGCCGCATTGCTGGTTGCGCTGTCGATGAGCGGCGCCACTGTGGCCATGGCCGCGACGTCAACGCGCGACGAGATTGCCCGCCTGCAGCAGCATGTGCCGCAACGGTCGTCGAGTGAAACGGCCCCACGCGCCACGCCAGCCCGCATTATGACGCTGAGCAACGGCACGCGCGTCAACCTGTCCGACTGGACGGTGGTGCTGTTTATGCAGGGGCACTGCAGCTTCTGCCAGAAGTTCGACCCGCTTATCAAGGCGATGTCGGCGCAGCACGGCTTCCCATTGTTTGTGTACACCTTTGACGGGCAGGGTGACCAGACGTTTCCGGAGGCCATTCCGGCTCCGCCGGACGTGATGCGGACCTTCTTCCCCGGCCTGCCGGTAGCGTCGCCGACCACGTTTCTGGTGAACGTGCATACGCTGGCCACCTACCCCATTATTCAGGGCGCTGCCGATGAAGCCGCGTTTATGGCACGGTTGGATACGGTGTTGCAGGATGCGACGGTACAGGGAGGTTCACGATGAAACAGCGGTTGACTCAGCTTTGCTGCGGCGTGGTCCTGGGGCTGTTTGCCGCCACGGCGCCAGCCGACATGAACGGCGACATGAACCACTTTTTCGACAAGCTGGGGTTTGACTCCAACACCACCACACCCGGCGTCTGGCAGGGGCAGGCCGCGGGCTATGCGTCCGGCGGTTCCCTCTATGCCCGTACCGGTGTGCGCCAGGTGCAGCTGGTGTCGATGACGTTGCCTGACATCAACGCCGGTTGCGGGGGCATCGATGCCTATCTCGGCTCATTCAGCTTTATCAACGGCGAGCAGCTGCAGCGCTTCGTCAAACAAATCATGTCGAACTCCGCCGGTTATTTCTTCGACCTGGCGCTGCAGACGACGGTGCCAGAGCTGAAGGATGCCAAGGACTTCATCCAGAAGATGGCCTCCGACGTCAACAGCATGAACATGAGCAGCTGCCAGGCGGCGCAGGGTATCGTGGGCGGGCTGTTCCCGCGCACGCAAGTCTACCAGAGCAAAATCTGCCAGGACATTGCCGGCCAATCAAACATCTTCGCCGACTGGGCAGCGTCTCGGCAAGGGTGTGGTGTCGGCGGGAAAATGGACTCCGTCCTCGACAAGGCGGGCGAAAAGGACAAGGAGCGGATTTCTAAGAACATCAACATCATGTGGGACGCGCTGTCCAAAAACCACATGTTCAGCGGCAATAAGGAGCTGAAGGAGTTCGTGATGACGCTCACCGGCTCCCTGGTTTTCGGCCCCAACGGTGAAATCACCCCGCTGGCGCCGAAAACCACCGACCAAAGTATTCTCCATGCGTTGATGGACGGCGGTACGGCGCGTATCTACCACTGCAATGACAGCGAAAAGTGTCTGAAAGTGGTGGCGGACAGCCCCGTCACCATCAGTCCGGAGCGGGCGCTCAAGGGGCAAATCCTCGAGATGCTCATCAGCATCAAGAGCAAGGCACGCGACGACGCACCACTGACCGAAAAGGAAAAGGGGCTGATATCCAGCACCCATGTGCCGCTGCTGACCTACCTGGTCGACCCGCTGATGCTGAACGTCGACAATTCGCTGGTCTACAGCCTGGCGGACTACATCGGCTACGACATCATGCTGCAGTACCTGCAGGAGCTAATGAGCGGCGCCCGCGCCATGCTGGCGGTGGGTAACTACCCGCAGTCGACGGTCGACGTGATTAATCACAATTTCACGCAGGCCAACCAGTTATTGGCCGCAGAGCAGTCGCGGGTGCAGAACCAGACCGATGCACTGCTGGTCGTTGACCAGCAGATGCGGGTCATGCGCCAGCAAGTCTCGGCCCGCATGCTGACCCGCTATCAGGACAACTACCGCTTCGGGGGAGGTCAATAATGGCCGTGGCTGAGATGTATGTCATCGGTGGCGGTGACTGGATGCGCGAAACCCTCAATGCGGTGGCGGCATTCATGCAAACCGACGGCTGGGCCTGGATACGGCGGGTGGGTATTCTGGCGGGGGTGTATGTGCTGATGGTGCAATGGATACGCACCCACGACTTTATTCGCGTACTGACCTGGGTGTTTGTGCTGATTGGCGTCGGTGTGGCGCTGACCAAAGGCCCGCGCGTGCAGGTCATCGACAATACCAATCCGCGTGATGTGTACGTGGTCGACAACGTGCCGCTGGGTATTACCTTCCCGGCCACCCTGTTTACCCAGTTCGGTACCGTGATGGTGCAGGGCTACGAGAAGGTCTTCAGTCAGCCGGATGTGGCCACGTACAGCCGTACCGGCATGCTGTTCGGCGCCGCTTTGGTGGCGCGCAGCACCGATTTTACCGCGCAGAACCCGGAACTGACCGACCTGTTTGCCGACTACGTGCAAAACTGCGTGATTGGCGACATCCTGCTTAACCGCAAATACAGCCTTAATGAGCTGATGAACTCGCCCGACCCTTACACGCTGATATTTCGCAAACCCAGCCCGCTGCGCGGCCTGTTCAGCAAAGACGGCAAGTTCATGACCTGCGAACAGGCCGCAGAACCGCTCAAAAAGATGCTGGGCCTGGAAGGGCAGACCGGCAGTAAAACCTGGCACTACTACGCCCGTCAGCTGTTCGGCGGCAAACCGGATGCAGATTTGCTGTTTGGCCAACTGCTCGGCAACAGCTACCAATACTTCTATCAGAACAAGAACGCCGCCTCCGACATCATCAAGCAGAACGTGGTGATGAACGGTCTGCGCAGCGGGATATTGAGCTACGCCTCGCGCAGCAACGACACGGCCGGCATGCTCAACATTGCCACCACGTCCGCGCTGGAGAAACAGCGACTGTCGCAGGCGACGGTCGGTCAGGTGGCGATGCGCATGCTGCCGACGCTGCACGTGGTGATGATGGGTATTCTGATGGGCGTATTCCCGATGATTATTCTGGTGGGGATGGTCAATCAGGGCTGGCAGGTGTTCAAGGGGTATGTGTTTGCCTGGCTGTGGTTGATGAGCTGGCCGCTGTTGTACGCCATTCTCAACAGCGCCATGACGTTCCATGCCCGCAAGATGGGCGCCCCGGTGGTGCTCAGCAACCTGTCGGTGGTGCAACTGAACTACTCGGACATTGCCACCACGGCCGGCTATATCTCGATGTTCATTCCGTTCATCTCCTGGTACATCGCCATCGGTCTGGGCAATGCCCTCAACAGCATCGGGCATTCGTTCAACAATGCGCTGTCTGGCGCAAGCTCAGCGGCAGCAAGCACCACGGCGGACGCCAACTACAGCTTCAGCAACATGCAGTCGGAAAACGTCTCCGGCAACACCTGGAACACCAACAGCGATGTGCGCATGGGACAGATGACCAAACAGCTGGGCACCGGGGGCAGTCAGACCCAGACCGCCGACGGCAGTCAGGTGTTCGATGCCACCGGCTCAACATCGCGCATTCCGGTAGATATCGGTGTGACGCGACAGATTGCGACGGCGCAACAGCAGATGGCCCGGGAGTCGGAAAGCCAGGCACAAACTGCGATGCAGGGCTTCAACAACAACATCTCCAGTGCCTGGACGCAACTGTCGCAGTTTACCGGTCAGCGTGGCAGCAGCGATACGATGACCCAGGGCGCCGATACGGCGCAGAACAGCCAAGCCAGCATAGCGGCACACAAGATGGCCAGCGCGGCAGAAACTTATGCCAACAACAATAACGTCACGAAGGAGCAGGCGACGCAGGAGCTGGCATCACGGTCAGTTTCTGACAACTTCAATAGAGAAGCACGCATAGGAGTGAAAGGTTCTGCTGGCCTTAAAGTTCTCGGTAATGGAGTAACAATAGAAGGGTATGGAGGTGTTGGTGTTAGCCGAAATGGTAATGACACTGATTCCCACTCAGCCAGCAGTGGCACTCGTGGTAGCCAGGATGCACGACACGATCAGAATGCACAGGCCGTTGCCGACTTCAAAGAAGGGATGGACTATCTGACCAGCCAACGCACGAGTCAATCCGGTGGGCATACCGACAATAATGCCGACTCGCGTATCGATCAGCTGTCATCATCCTTGTCTGGTGCCAAGAGCAGCTATGAACAGTACAGCAGCGCACATACCCGCAGCCATGAACTGTCCGAGCAGGCGTCGCGCACCGAAAGTCTTAGCGGCGACATGCGTGAGAACCTGAGTCAGCAGTTTGCGCAGTATGTTACTGAGAAAGCGCCGAATGACGCCGGCAATATCCTTACCGGGCATTCGTCGGAAGCGGCATCGGCAAGACAGCAGCTGGCGCGCGAATTTGTGCGTGACCAGGTGGCGCCGCAGGTGGATACGCAATACCAGGCCAGCCGAGAGGGCCTTGGTGCCTCTATGGGGGCCGTCAGTGGCGGCGGCGGTTCCGGCGATGTTAATGCCGATCATCAACGCCATCAGGGCGAGGTTGAAGCTAGAACGGCGGCAGCAGGTATCCAGAATAACGTTGGCGACCAAGTCAGCGGCATGATCGATAGCAATCGAGCGTCGCAACAACAGACACAGGGGCAGATCAGCGACCAGCAGCAACGCGTTGATGGCCAACGTCAAACTTTGCAGCAAGATCACTCGTCGGCAAAAGTGCAGCAGGACAAGGCCTATCAGGATGAAAAGAAACAACAGGAAAGTATCCCCGGAGCAGACAGCCAGGATGACATGATGGCTCGGGCGAAGGCGATGCAGGATAAATACAACAAAGATCGGGGTGGAAAATAATGATAATGCATAAAGAGGTGCAAGAAGAAGTGCAAGCGCTAAAGGCAAGTATTGAGGCTGGCGGGATTGAGGTGCCTGAGTTTTGGCGTTGTACATGGCCTGGATTGGTCATATTTCTTTGGATTAGCTTTGTTCCCTCCGTGTTTTTTTATATATGTATGGGGCTAACCAGCGAAACAATTGCGGTAATGGGGTTTAGTACGTTCATAGGAATGTTGTTGTTTTTCTTCTCCATTAATATTGTGAGCTTGTATTTATCTATACCAAGGAAATTCAGAGGCGAATCTAAGGTTCTAAAATTATTAAAAAATAAAGCAAAAAATTATATTTTCATTTACCTATGTATTAGCTTGGTGTTGGCGATTATTTCTGCAAATAGTGGTTTGGGGGACATGGCATATCTGGGTCCAAACATGCTTGTTATTTTTTTAATATCAATGTTTTTTAAAGCAGATATAGGCCGCTACCGTTTGTCAGCCTTCACCTCTGCGATGGAACTCCTCAAATCCCGCAAACAAGGAGGTGAGTAAGGTGGCCAAGCCTCACGCAAAAAACCATACCACCACACTGCGGCTCGATGACTGTGCTTTGGTTCGTCTGCAGCGCATGGTGGCTGAGAACCCGCTTTACAGCAACGCACGGGTGATGCGGGGTGCCTTGTTGGCACTGAGTCGGCTGTCTGACACCGAGCGTATGGACTGCATCATGACGGCAGCGCAGGGAGGTGTCGATGAGTTTTAACGCCAAGGACATGACCCAGGGCGGGCAGATTGCCTTCATGCGCCTGCGCATGTTCGCCCAGATTGGCAACCTGATTTTCTATTGCCTGTTCATCGCCTTCTTCCTGGTGGCCGTCAGCGTCATGATGTGGCGCGTATCCATGCAGAATCTCACCAACGGCATGATTTACTGGTGGGTGCGGATGCTCGAGAGTTGGCCCAGCGTGGCGCCGTCCGAGTCTGTGTACCATCTGGATTACTACGGCCGGCAACTGGTCTACACCGGCAAGCAGGTGCTGGTCGACCGCTATGTGGTGTACTGCGGGCAGTTGGTCTGGCGTGAAGCGCTGTTTGCCAGTGGCATCGCGCTGGCCGCCTGCGTGGTCGGCGGGATTGTGGCCATCTGGGTGTTGGGGCGCCAGGGCAAGCAACAGAGCCAGGACGAAGTCACTGGCGGGCGTACTCTGACCGACAAGCCCGTCGTGGTGGCCAAAATGCTCAAAATCGATGGGAAAGTGTCTGATATTCGCATCGACAAGCTGCCGCTGGTGAAAAACTCCGAGACCAAGAACATCCTCCTGCAGGGCAGTGTCGGCACCGGGAAGTCGGTCACCATGCGCAAGCTGATGGACCACGCCCGGGCGCGCGGCGACATGGTTATCGTGTTCGACAAGAACTGTGATTTCATCACAGAGTATTACGACCCCAAAATTGACAAGGTGCTCAACCCCCTCGATGCCCGCTGTGTGGCCTGGGATTTGTGGTCTGAGTGCATCACCTTGCCGGATTTCGAGAATATCGCCGATATCCTTATTCCCATGGGCAGCAATGAAGACCCCTTCTGGCAGGGCTCTGCCCGTACCATTTTCGTTGAAGCGGCCTATCGTATGCGCAATGACGAAGACCGCAGCTACGCCAAACTGCTTAATACGCTGCTGTCCATTGATTTGCCCCGGTTGCGTGCCTACCTGGAAGGGACGCCGGCGTCGAACCTGGTGGACGGCAAAATCGAGAAGACCGCCATCTCTATTCGCTCCGTGCTGACCAACTATGCCAAAGCCATTCGCTACCTGCAGGGCATCGAAGCCCAGGGGGCGGTGTTCACCATTCGTGACTGGATGCGGGGCGTGCGTGACGGCGAAAAAAACGGCTGGTTGTTCCTGACGTCTGACGAGACAAGCCACAAGGCGCTTAAGCCGCTCATCTCCATGTGGCTGTCGATTGCCTCCCATAGCTTGTTGTCGATGGGTGTGAACCTTGACCGTCGGGTGTGGATTTTTGCCGATGAACTCCCGACGCTGCACAAACTGCCTGATTTGGTCACTATCATTCCGGAGGCGCGCAAGTTTGGTGGCTGCTTCGTGTTGGGGTTCCAGTCGTATGCGCAGCTTGAAGATATTTACGGGGTCAAGTCGGCCGCCGCGCTTAACCAGGTGCTTAACACCCGCTTCTTCTTCCGGTCGCCCGACCGGGTGTCGGCGGAGTTTGCCGCCGGGGAAATCGGCGAGAAAGAGCACAAAAAAGCCTCAGAGCAGTATTCCTACGGCGCCGACCCGGTCAGGGACGGCGTATCGCTGGGCAAGGACATGGAGCGCTTTGGCCTCGTGAGCTACAGCGATATCCAGACGCTGCCCGACCTGTGTTGTTACGTCACGCTACCCGGCCCTTACCCGGTGGTCAAAATGAAGCTCAAATACCAAAAGCGCAGCAAGGTGGCGCAATCCTTTATCGAACGCGAGTTCGATTTGGGGGCGGAGGCACGCCTGGATACGGCGCTGGCCACGCGGGATAAAATCATGGGCAACCTGGGGGCACTCTTTGTTCCCGCGGTGGCTTCCGCTGATATAACCGGCGGTGCGAGCGACGTTATTACTACAGCCACTGAGAGCAGCGGTACGGCTCAAAATACGGCTAACGCCCCAGAGGGCGGTGGTGAGGAGGGCTTGCGCCCCGACACCGTGGCACCTGAACAGACTGTGCCGGCGGAGGCCGTATCGACGCCCCCCGCGTCCACTGCCGCCGCGGCACCCGCCGGCGGGCGAGAAGATGAATTGCTACCCAAACCTGCCCCGAAAAAAGCCGATACCGAACGCGGCGACCTGCCGCCGGGCATCGATGCTGAGGGGGAAATCGTGGACGTTGCACAGTACGAGGCCTGGCAGGCCGAGCAGGACGGGGCGAGTCAGCAGGCCATGCAGCGGCGGGAAGAGGTCAATATCAATATTGATCGGCATCGGCGCGAACTGAACGAAGTGAGCAGGGATGAGGTGGGAGATAACGAGCCCTGGGAGGATCTGCACCGATGATGAGCATTGGCCAGGTTGGACCCGCCGGCAAGGCCGGCGACTATTACACCCATCAGGACAACTATTACGTGCTGGGCAGCATGGACGAACGCTGGGTAGGTCAGGGTGCGGAGGCGTTGGGCCTGACGGGCAAGGTGGACGTGAAGGATTTCGTGGCGGTGCTGGAAGGCAAGCTGCCGGACGGCAGCGATTTGACCCGCATGGTCGGTGGCGAGAATAAACATCGCCCCGGCTATGACCTGACGTTTTCGGCGCCCAAAAGCGTCTCCATTATGGCAATGCTGGGCGGCGACAAACGCCTTATTGCCGCGCATAACCACGCCGTAGAGGTGGCGGTTCGCGAAATAGAGAAACTGGCATCGACGCGGGTGATGACTGACGGTGTGTCCGAAACCAAGCTGACCGGCAACCTGGTGGTGGCGTTGTTTAACCACGATACCTCACGCGACCTTGACCCGCAGCTGCACACCCATGCGGTGGTGGCCAACGTCACACAGCATGACGGCAAGTGGCAGACCCTCTCAAGCGATACAGTCGGCAAGACCGGGTTTATCGAAAACGTGTATGCCATCCAGGTCGCGGGCGGCCAGATATACCGCCATACCCTGCAGCAGGACGTCGAGGCGATGGGATACGAGACCGAAACTACCGGGCCACATGGCATGTGGGAGTTCAAAAGCACGGAAGCGGTGAGGGAGCCGTTCTCCAAACGCAGCCACGCCATCGATGCCGCCGCCGGCCCTGATGCGTCGCTCAAGTCGCGCGACATGGCGACTCTCGATACCCGCAAGGCCAAGGTGACACCTGACCAGGCCGAGTTGTTTGTCGCCTGGATGCAGGAAATGAAATCCACCGGTTTTGACCCTAAATCGTATCAGGCTGAGACGCAGTCTCGCACGATGGTCATCCCATCTCCGACCCCGCTGGAAGCGGGGGGCGATGCGCTGGTCGACAAGGCCGTTGGACAAGCCATTTCGGCGCTCTCTGACCGGCAGGTCAACTTCACGCACAACCAGGTGGCCAACAAGGCGATCAGCTATCTCTCGGGTGAGCCGGGTATGCTGGACGCGGTGCGTGACGGTATCGACCGCGCCATTGAGCGTGAGCAGCTTATCCCGCTCGACAAGGAAAAGGGGGTATTTACCTCCGATATTCACCTGCTTGATGAGTTGAGCGTGGCGCAGATGAGCCGCATGCACCTCGACGAGAGCGCGGTGGTGATTGGCGCACCGCGACCCGACCCGCGCACTGGCAGCCTGCCGGCCTACAGCGATGCCGTGCAGACGCTTGCGCAACACGCGCCGACGATGGCGGTGTTGTCGGGGGTAGGGGGCGCATCGGTTAACCGTTCCCGTGTGGCGGAAGTGGTGGAGCTTGCGCGCGAGCAGGGCCGCGACGCCACCGTGCTGACCGTTGACCGGCAGTCACAGCAGTATCTGCAGCAAAGCGTCCATCTCGATGAAGGTCGTGTGTTGACGCGCGCTGCGCTTGACAGTGAGGCGCTGTTCGCGCCGAACAGCACGTTGGTCGTTGACCAGGCAGAAAAATTAACGCTGAAAGAGACCGTTACCCTGTTGGATGGCGCGGTGCGTAACAACGTGCAGCTGGTGCTGATGGATACCGAAAAGCGCAAGGGGACCGGTAATACGCTCTCCGTCATGAAAGAGGCCGGCGTACCGCGCTATCAGTTCAGCGGTCGCCAGGCGGTGCCGGCAGAGGTGGTGAGTGAAACCGACAAGGCGCAGCGCTTTGGCCAACTGGCAAAAGGGATTGTGCAGGCGCTGGCCGAGGACCGTCCGGCGGTCGCGCAGGTTAACGGCCCGGCCGACCAGCGGATGCTGACGGCGATGATTCGAGATGAGTTAAAAGAAACCGGGTTGCTGGGGCGTGAAGAGACCCACGTGGCCACGCTGACACCGGTGTGGCTGGACAGCAAAAATCGGGGCGCCATCGATACCTACCGGGAAGGCATGGTGATGGAGCGCTGGGATGCAGGCAGCAAGCAGCGCGAACGGTTCGTCATTGACCGTGTGGGTGCGCAGACCCGTAACCTGGTCTTGAGGTCGGCTGCCGGTGAAAAACAGACGTTGGCGGCGCGGGAGCTGGACACCGACTGGTCACTGTTTCGCCCCGGCACCCTAGCGGTCGCCGAAGGCGAACGGCTACGTGTGTTAGGCCAGGAGGGGCGCGGCAAGGGCGCGATGAAAGCCGGCACCGAATTGACGGTATTACGTGCCGGTCACGATGAACTGCAGGTGAAGGTGGCGGGCGAGCAGGATACCGCGCAGAAGCCGGAGGCTCGGACGCTCGCGGTTGGCAGCGACGTTTTCAGTGCCGTCAAGGTGGCGTCGGTGTATGTGGAAAGCCTCGGCGCATCGGTGAGCAGTACATCGGCGGTCTATGCCGCGGTGAAGAAAAACGAGCTTAACAGCGCCACGCTGAGTGGCATCGCGCGCAGCGGTGGGCACATCACCCTCTATTCAGCGCTTGATGCACGCAAGACGCAGGAGAAAGTCGCCCAACACCCGGCGTACCGCCTGGCGGGTGAGCAGGTCAAACAACTGGCCGGCGAAGAGGGGCTGGATGCTGCGATAGCCGGCCAAAAATCATCCCTGTTTACCCCGGCACAGCAGGCCATTCATTTGGCCATTCCGACGCTGGAAGGGGATAACGTGGCGTTTGCCCAGGCCAAACTGCTGGCCGGCAGCCTGAGCTTCGCGGCCAAAGGCGTGTCGATAGACGCTATTCAGACGGAAATCGATGCGCAGGTCAAACGCGGGGAACTGCTCAAGGTCGATGTGGCACCCGGCGTCGGGGCGGATTTGCTGGTCTCGCGTGCCAGCTTCGAGGCGGAGAAAAGCATTATCCGGCTGATCGCCGACGGCAAAGACAGTATGCCGGCGCTGATGAGCGAAGCGGCGAGAAATCAACTGGCGTCAAGTCAGAGGTCGCTCACGCAGGGGCAAAAAGAGAGTGTCAACCTCATTCTCAGCACGACCGACCGGTTTGTGGCCATCCAGGGCTATGCCGGCGTGGGGAAAACCACCCAGTTCAAAGCCGTGCTGGCCGGGATAGACCAGTTGCCTGAAAGCGAACGCCCCCGCGTGGTCGGGCTGGCGCCGACGCACCGCGCGGTGGGGGAAATGCAGGCTGCCGGTGTCGACGCCCAAACCCTGGCGTCGTTCCTGCACGATGAAGGAATGAAAGTCGCCGGCGGCGAGAAACCGGACTACCGCAACACGCTGTTTGTGGTGGACGAGAGTTCGATGGTCGGCAACAGCGACATGGCGCGCGCCTATGCGCTGATTGCCGAGGGCAACGGCCGCGCGGTCATGAGCGGTGATGAAGCGCAACTGCAGCCCATCGCGCCGGGGACACCGTTCCGGTTAGCACAGGGACGCAGCGCTATCGATATGGCGGTCATGAAAGAGATTGTGCGCCAGACCCCCGAACTGAAGCCAGCAGTGTATAAGATAATTGATAACGATGTGCCCGGCGCACTGGACGTGGTACGAGCAGTGTCTCCGGCCACAGTGCCCCGCCGCGACACCGCGTGGGTACCCCCGCGTTCGGTGATGGAATACCCGTCCGCTAACAGTGAAAACAACAAGGAGAGCGCCCCTTATGCCTATCCCTCTGCAACCGATGACCGTGTGGCGCCGAACGTCAAAAAGGCATCAGCCACGGCGGCGGCAGCATTTGATATCCATGCGGCCATCGTCGGTGACTATCTGGGCCGCACCGCTACTGCCCGGAGAGACACCCTCATCATTACCCACCTTAATGCCGACCGGCACATCATTAACGCCGGTATTCACGATGGATTAAGGGCCGCAGGAGAACTGAAGGGGGCGCCGCTGTCGTTACCCATTCTTGAATCTGCCAACATTCGCGACGGTGAGCTGCGCAAGCTGGACACTTGGACGCGCAACCGGGACGCCGTCGTCCTGCTGGATAACACCTACTACCGGATGGCCGCTATCGACAGTCAATCACGTACTGTCAGCCTGCAGGACAGTGAAGGTAATACCCGGCAGTTTTCCCCGTCCAGTGCGGTGCGTGAAGGGGTGACGCTGTACAACCCTCGCACCCTCGAGGTGAGTGTGGGCGACCGCATGCGCTTTTCCAAGTCGGACGTCGAGCGCGGGCATGTGGCCAACAGCACCTGGACGGTTGAGGCAATAAAAGGTGACATCGTCACGCTTTCCGATGGGCAACAAACCCGTACCGTCAATCCGAGCCTGCAGCAACACGACCGGCACGTCGATTTGGCCTATGCCATCACCGCGCATGGCGCGCAGGGGGCGAGTGAGCGCTATGCCATCACGCTGGAAGGCGTAGACGGCGGCCGCGAACAGATGGTGAACCGGGCCTCGGCGTATGTGGCGCTGTCGCGCGCCAAGGAGCACGTGCAGGTGTACACCGATAACGAAGCCGGGTGGCTGAAAGCCATCGGAAAAGCGAAGGAGCGCACCACGGCACACGATGCGGTGCTGGGCATGAAACCAGCGAGCCCGAGTATGGGCAATGCCTTATATCTCGGGAGTGGTACGTTGACCGGAAACGCGCTGGGGCGCGCAGTACTGAGGCACAGTGGGTTGACGGGCAACACGTTGGCGCACTATGTGGCACCCGGCAAGAAGTACCCACAACCGCACGCGATACTGCCGATGTATGACGCCAACGGCAAACCGGCCGGCGCCTGGCTGGCGCCACTGACGGACGCCCAGGGTAAAAGCGTGGGCGGATTGCCGACCGAAGGGCGAGTGTTCGGCAGTGACAGGGCACAGTTTGTGGCGCTGCAGGCAAGCCAAAACAATGAAACCCGCCTGGCGACGTCAATGGATGCCGGCATTCGGCTGGCGGCTCAACATCCTGACAGTGGCGTGGTGGTTCGCTTGCAGGGAGAGGGCATCCCCTTTAATCCCCAGGCGATGACCGGCGGAAAAATATGGGTGAATGATGACACCCTCAAGGCCACCGCGTTAGAGAGCCTATCGTCCGGCAGTGCCATCAAACTGCCGGAGACCCCGGAAGAGCGGCAACAGCGCGAACTGCAGGCCCAGGCCGACAAACTCGGCCGCGAGCCGGGTGCCCCCGACCCACAACGCCTGGCCGGGCTTAATGATGAGCAGCTGCGTGCACTGCTCCTCCGCGGCGAGCTGCGGGCGGAAGACGTGAAAGCGCACCTGCCGGACGCGGTGGTGCGGGACGTGCTGGGCCAGGATGCGGTCTTGCAACGCGATGCGGCCATCCGGCAGGTGGCGCGCGAACCGGTATCGACCCGTAGCCGGCTGCAGCAGGACGAACAGAATCTGGTGCGTGATACCCATCCTGAGCGGGAACTGAACAAAGAGAAAACCCTGGGCGGCGACTGACGCGCTGCGCTTGTCCAACGCCGGTCACACCCGGTGACAAGCCCCAGGTGTGCACGGCGTTATCAAAAGGAAAAATTGATGCAAACAACGAATAACAGCTCAAGGACGCAGGGCATCTTGTTAGCCCTCGCGGTCTTGCTGTCCGGTGCCGCCACTCTCTGGGTTTATGTGCAATGGGACGCGTTGAGCGATATCCCGCTGTATTGGCGCAATGCGCTTTTCCCGCTGCCGATGCTGGTCTGGATGGGCATGTCGAACTGGCTGGGCCGACCGAAAAAGGCGGAAGACCATGAATGAACAGCGGCAGCGGTTGACGGCCCGCGTGCCTTGCGTAGTTGCCTTGATGCCTTGATGCTCAGCGGCTGGTTGCTGGCGTTTCCGCTGGCGGCGGCACCGACGGTGCAGGTGGGGTTTTCGCCGGAAGGGTCGGCGCAGCAGCTGGTGCTGAGCGTTATCGGCGAGGCGCAGCGCGATATTCGCCTGATGGGGTACGCCTTTACCTCGCCGGAGGTGGCGAGAGCGCTGATTGCTGCACATCGGCGCGGGGTAAATGTGCGGGTGGTTGTGGATGCGAAAGCCAATCAGAACGCGGCCGGCCGGGCGGCCCTGAACCTGCTGGCCAATGCTGGCGTGAACGTCAGGACGGTTAACACCTATAAATTTTTGCACGACAAGGTGATCGTCGTCGACGGCGTCACCACCGAAACGGGCAGCTTCAATTTTAGCCGATCGGCTGACCGGGCCAATTCGGAAAACGTCGTGGTGTTGCGCGAGATGCCAGAGATTGCACAACAGTATCTGGCGCACTGGCAGTCACGCTGGGCGCAGGGGAAGGACTGGCAACCGAACTACTGAGGATAAGGAAATCACTATGGCGATGTTCGATCCGCACAGCGGAAAACTGCGACAGGTACGTGAAGTAGTCCGCTTCACCCCGCTACAGCAGGACGTGTTGAAATTTTTGGCGCTGGTGCTGATGGTGTTTGACCATGCCAATCGGGCGCTGGGGCTGCATGAGCCGGTGTTATTGCTGCTGGGTCGCGGCGCTTTTCCGCTGTTTGCGCTCATCTGGGGCTACAACCTGGCGAAAAAACCGGTCATGCAGGCGCAGGCGACGCGGCTGTGGTTGTGGGCGATCCTTGCCCAGCCGGGCTACGCCCTGGTGATGCGCCATGACGGACTGGCTTTCACCGATCCGAACATCCTGTTCCTGTTCGCGGTGGTGACGCAGGCATTGGCGCTGATGCACCTGCCGGTCAGAAAGGGTTACCCCAGCATGGGCATGGCAGGTGCCCTGCTGCTGGTGTTGTGGCGTGTTTACGGTGCCACACCCGGCACCTATGGCACGGAGGGCACCGTGCTGTTGCTGGCGAGCTACGGGCTGTGCGTCAGCCTGCCGGCCTACGTGACCCACGACTGGCCGGTGCGGGGGCTGTCCATCGTGGCCTGGCCGCTGTTGACACTGGCCCTCAATGCCGGACTGGGCCTCACGATGATGCTCGCCGGTTTGTTGCTGCCAACCCTGCTGATATTGGGCTCGTTGCCGCTGGCGCAGAGCCACCTGGCTGTCAACGGTCGACGTCTACTGCCGAGAGGATTTTTTTTACAGGCGTATGTGGCACATCTGCTGGCATTGGGGCTGGCCGGGTGGTGGCTGGCATGAGTACAGGGTTACCGTCCCGGCACGCGTTGCCCGACTATTTGCCGGTCGACGTATTGGCACAACAGCTTGAAGCGCGGGGGCTGTGGCGGCGGGCGGCCACCCGCTGGCAGCACCTGCTGCTGCAGGCTACAGACAATCGGCAGGCCGAGGCCATCGTGCAGCGGCAGCGCTATTGCCTGCAGCAGGTCCCCAGACGACAGACGGTCAGTGATGGCACCGCACCTGCGGGGGATAGCATGACGGTGATGGGGCTGACGAACGAGCCTGACCTATGGCGGACGGCGTAGCGAGAGGATATGACGAGGGAAAATGTGATGACAAAACGAAAACCCCACACGACAGAAGACCTGGACGACTACCAGCGCACGGTGCTGGCCGGGCGGATAGCGCGGCGCGAATTTGAGGCGGGATTTCGTTATTCGAAGCCTCAGCGCCACGCGGTACTGCTGGAATACCTGTGCGAATTGAACGCCATGTCTTCGGAACAGAGGCGGACACGGCCGGCAAAAGGCACGCTGTCGTCAACAGATGATTACCACTGGCAGCGTCCAGAACCTTTTAGGCGAACGCGTTGATATCAATATGGCCTTTTCTTGTACAGCCATATTAGATCCTGGATTGATACTCATTGGTTAGTTTTGTCTGGGATATGTATCGAGAACTACCAACACTTATGCGCCAACATGAGCTGCAGATCACGATCATTTACTGCTAACGGTCAGAAATTATAGTAATCTCTGTTTTATTGATCCTTTTTTGATCTTTGGGGAGGCAGAGATGTCACAGATCGCAAATGCAGTTACTTCCTCATTGAAAACTAAACGTGTCTACCGGAAAGGCAACCCCATGTCGCCGTCCGAAAGGCAACAAGCTTTGGTCGCTCGAAAAAAAGAAACGCATAAAGAAATTCGTGTGTATGTGCAAAGCACATTAAAAACCGACCTTCAACTCTTGTGTGAAGCCGAAGGTTTAACGCAATCTGAAATGATCGAAATGTTGATAAAGTCTGCAAGTCAACGATTGGAAGAAAGCGTCACGGAATAACTTTCTTGAGTGTTCTTAGCTCTGGTGCTAGATTACTGATCTCTTAAGTATTTTTTGGTTGGCCACGCCAGTAAGGTGGCAGGGACAGAAGACGTAGAGGAAGTTCTCCGGATTCTGAAAAGCAAAAACCCCGATAATCTTTCCATTCTTGGCGGAAGCAGAAGATTAACGGGGCCCACTTAAAACTGTATAGAAGCGTTGCTCTATGCAGGGAGTATAGAATTGTGCTTAAAAAAATTCAACTCCTTCTGTGCAACATAAGCACAGGCAGGCTTGATTAGTTATTACGCTACTCAGTCATCTTCGGAAACTCATCGTCCTTCCCGGCGGGGGCAGGCAAATGCGCTCCGTAAGGGGGCGTCAAAAATTCATCGTCGCTACACGCCCAATGTTTGCTGCCGGGTGCCAAAAGGCATGGCGAGCAAGGTGGTCGCCCGCATGAGCAGTCACGACTGGCGGCGCAATGATGACCTGATTGGCCTGCGTCAGCAGGGCTACATCCCCTATACCCAGCGCAACAACCCGGACTACCGGCCCAAACCGATGCGCATTGCCGCGCGCTCAGAAAGCCGCGAAGCGCTGACAGTATTGTCGCTGGTGCTTGGCGCCAACTGTGATTACAACCCGGACAGCGACTATCCGTTCGAAATCATGCTGCCGTTTGAATATGTGGCCAAAGCCATGGGCGTGCTGCACGTCTACGAGAGCGGTCGCAAGGCCTATGACGTGGCGTTGCATGCGCTGTCGGTGCTCGAGCAACTGGACTACCTCATCGTGTCGCGCGGGCAGGATACCGACACCGGCCAGAACAAGCCGTTGCGTATCTGGCTGACGGAGAAATTCTTCACCAGCCGGGGTATTCAGGTCGATGAAATCCGCCAGTGGCTGAACCAGTACCGGTTGTGGGCCATCAAAAGCGGGCTTACGGAGAGTCTGCGCAAGAAGTATGAGCGCCACCTGGTGCGCATCGCCCATCTGGGTCTCGACATCGAGCGCAAGCACTCACTGAAGAACCGCCTGAAGCAAATCAAGCGCTGGGTGGTGAGTCCCGACCTGCAGAACCTGAAAAAAGACGCAGAAGCCACCATCGAAAGCGAACTGGCCAAACGTCAGCGTGATGCTCACCGCCTCGATACGCTGCTGGATGAGACGGACGCCAACATTAAAAAACGGGCCTCGGCGCAGCGTCAGAAGCAGAACGGCTTTTATCAGGCGTATGTGACCTGGTCGATGGGCACCTCACCGCTGCAGGTGATGCAAGTGGAGAATGCCCTCAAGCGCGAACAGCCGGGCCTGCTGAATACAGATCCGGAGGCGTTCTACCGCCAGTTGCTGGAGCGCGCCGGCGTTCTCCCGACCTAAACGGTCAAACACGACATTTTTGCATGTCACTGCCTGAGCCGCGGGGCGTTGTCCTGCCTGGCGCTCAGCGTCGGCGGCATTCTTTTGCCAAAAAACCGGCCTGTCGGCGACGTACCGGCCAATTTTCCCTCCCAACATTGCCCATTGCCACCGAAATGGCCCGCGTTACTCCTCAAAATGACCATTAACTTCGAACTTATCAACTAGGCATCAATTAATTTCGAATACTTCAGTAAAATATTGCTTAATTTCGAACGTTGCTTCTGAACAAAATAAGCCCTTTAACAAGGGGGATAACTCAACGCACCGGCCAAGCCGCTGCAGATGAGTAGCTCCCTCACGTTGTTCGGGCAATTTTCTCTGGAAACCTCAAACACAGTTGAAGCATTTCACACTCTGTAGGTACAATCAAAAAATACAACAAAGGAGACGTTGAATATGACATTTGAGGAAAGGAAAACATTGGCTATCGCCATTATCGACAGCAAAAAGATATGGAAAAGTAACTATGCGCCACCTATCCTTCGCGGGCTTTGGAAACTCGGTGTAAAAATTCCCCCAATCCCTTTCATACCTTCCTGGAAAATATTTTTATTCTTCGGACTCACATTTGGCCTCATCTGGGGTATCACTATGTGGAACCTCAATTGGCAATCAATGGGGACCCTTCCATTTGAGGCACTCATCAAAAGTGCCAAATCAGGAGCCATCTTCGGATCCTTCATAGCAACCTTCCACGGGGTAAGAAAACGCGTCTACAAACTGCCAAACTGGGAAAAACTGGATGAACATAGAGATAAAAATATCATTCAGTGAATTCCACAATCCTGCTCACCGTTTCACTCTTTTACAGAGTGAAACGCACCACCAGAGACAGGCTGTGACCCCTCAGCAGCTAACCTAACCAACCAGTCAATGGCACGCATACCAAACACCTACCCACCCTGAAAAGCGGCTCGCCCTCCGGGCCAAAGGCCCGAAAGCCGTGTCGCTTTTATGATGAGTGTTGTAACTAAGATTTAGTGTTGCTGTAGGGGGGGGCGCTTGAGGGATTGATGTACACGCTCGTAAGCGCCCTTACAGGTCGCTAACGCGGAGATACGCCCGGTCTACGACCGGACCACTCCGACCGCGCACTGTCATTATCTCGTCGCGGTCAGTAGGTTTTGTCTTGCAGGGCGAGGGGTAGGTGCGGTTAAACCTATCAATCCGGAACCTGCTTCGCCGGGCGACCGGCGCCCTTGGCCTGCGGTGTTCTTTTTGGCTGCGTCTGGCGCCTGTATGCGCTGGCGCGCATGAGTAGGCACATGAAACTGCGGGTTGAAAATTAATCAGTTCGCGGTTATATAGTTTTCTGCGTCGTAATTCCTTACATTCTGTCACCAAAGATAAAAGCTGCCCGGGTTGTATGACGTCGAATAAATTACTATGGAACGGCCTCTGTAGTACAGGGCGGGAATGTCGATTTTAATATAGGTAGTGAAAACAAGGAGGTTCAAAATGGTAACAATCCCAATATTTAGGTACTTGTACAACGGCAACTCATCAATCACAACGTATTCAGTGAAGCATCCGTTTTCCCTTGCAGACGCAACAGATCATCTCAAACACTGTTATGTCACAGGGATTAAAGATAAAAGCGAGATATGTTGGCCGACTAAAAAATTGGCAGCACAAAATTTGCTGATATTCCTACGCTAATGCGACAGAAACGTAGAACCGTTATGTGCAGATTCGCCAGTAAACGGTGACAATACGTTTATCTCACCTGATTTTTTCGTAATAGAGTTCTGATTTATTTTTGAAAAAATCAAGTGGTCTCAGTAAGGATTTTTGTTATTTATGTGTGGCGCCATATTTCCATAGGATATATTCTCAACATTATATGGAGTAAAAAACAATGCAAAAGTCTAACTTTAATACCTCGACAACAAAACTTTCAGTTCAAGAGCTGAGTAATCTGAATTACACATGGGATAATCACAAACAGGGAGAAATATTTGAGCTGGAAGGCATGGGGTCATATCGGCTAGCAAAGGTCATTAACGATTTAGGCTATGACGCCGCCGTGGTTGAAAAGCTAAATGCTAACGGTTTAGTCACTGATGCAGCCTTTCTCAATCACGGAGCTGATGGTATATTCGATAAGTTAGAAGTTATAGCGATCAACTCAGGTCTTCACAGCTCACAAGCTATAAAAGCGGCGGAGCACTACCAAATAGCGTCAAAAACATACTCTGACTTCACATTAAAGCTATCAGGACACTCTATGGGCGGAGGTCTTGCAAATTATACGCTAGCTAAAATAATAAGTGATGGAGGTAATATTCCAGAAACCTTTACGTTTGCATCGATTAATGCTGAGAAATTAATAAATAAATATTTTGGAGACAGTGTTGATTTATCTGGTTTAACTAGTAATTTTATTGCTACTAATGATTACTACTTTGGTAAAGATGGTGCTTACTCAAATCCATTTATAAATCTAACAAAAAATGTCTCGGGAAATGGTTTCGCTGATAATTATATTTTACCTCACTGGGATGATGGGAGAGGTGATTCTCACAACTCGCACAATAAAATATTTGTCGATATATCTAATTCAAATGAATTAACAGGATATGACAATTTGAAAATTGAGATTAGAGGAAGTTCGGCGGGCACAACCCTGATAGGAAACTCTACAGATAACACTATATATGGGAATGACGGTGATGATAATATAATAGGGCTAGGTGGGGCTGACCTGCTTTGGGGAGGGAAAGGGAAGGATGTCTATACATACCTAAATTTAAATGACTCCATAACACAATCCCCTGACACAATAAAAGATTTCGTAAGTGGAGAAGATATTATAAATATCTCAGAGATTACCAAAAATTTTGATAATTCTAATTTCGTAGAAGAGTTTAATAAAAACCCAGGAGAAATAAAACTTTCTTTTTATTCAACGGAAAATAAAAGCATTCTATCATTTGATGCTACAGGTGATGGAAATTCTGATTTTTCAGTTAACATAATAGGTCAAGTACTTACCACAGATATTATAATTTAAAGCTCATCAAAATAGGAATTAAAGCTCTGCCGCATTAAGGGGAGCCCAGCAAGAACAGCCTATAAGTGTAGCGGCTCGCGTTTGAAAACGCCCATGCTCGCGTTTATCGGCTTTTTTTGCTCACATTAACTGCAAATGAAAATCCCCGCGTGCTCACATTAACTGCCACTGTGCTCGCGTTTATCTTTTCATGCTCGCAATCATTTTTCCCGTGCTCACAATAACTGCAAATCAAAATTCACCTCCCGACGCCACCAACCGTCCTTTTTGGGTATACCACAACAAGACAAAACCATGAGACATTTCGGTGTCTCATGGTTTTTTGTATACCTCAGTATTAACCATACGCTCAGAAGCGGTACTGCAGACCCGCTGTTAGGCTATAATTTTTATTTTCTATACCTGCAGC